>Ga0079305_1001035_pt1 | contig 43547 bp, 31 predicted proteins | sample LMS_cellobiose_e_FD_79183 | JGI IMG/M metagenome (GOLD analysis project Ga0079305, IMG submission 79183) | Rumen-fistulated moose microbial communities from Alaska, USA - LMS_cellobiose_enrichment | ecosystem: Host-associated > Mammals > Digestive system > Stomach > Rumen fluid ... | reverse complement strand
TGGCAAAGGTACAAACTTCAAAAGAAAACGGCAATGGATACCTCAAAAAATTCATCCTGCAATTTGAGCTATTGAACACCTACCACTCAAATTCATCCTGCAAAATGAGCTATACGCCGAAAATTGTACGTGGACATGGACAAGTCAGGGCGGTCACAACGGTTACAAAGTGACCAGCAAGGCGAACGGCAACTCCATCTTCCTCCCCGCCGCGGGCTACCGCGACGGCACGGGCTCGTACGGCTTCTACTGGTCGTCGTCGCTCTACGAGAGCCGCCCGAGCCTCGCGTGGTACGTGTACTTCTACTCGGGCAACGTGGTTAGCGGCAACTCCTACGACCGCGACCTCGGTCGGAGCGTCCGGCCCGTCTGCCGCCCGTAGCGAGAACTGGTTTTACTCCCAAATAGGACAGAACAAGCAAAACATAATGCCAACCCACCCGTCCTCTCGTGCGCTGTGCCCAGGCGGCGGCCCGCAGGCCGCAGCAGGGGCACAGCGCACGAGAGGGGATCTGTTGTTTCGGACTTGCAACCCGAAACAACAGTGATTACAAATCCCTTCGTTCAGTCGGATTTGCAATCCGACTGCGCTTGAATAGAGGGATTTGCAATCCCTCATCATTTGCTACCTGTCCACAGGCTGGGGGATTGCAAATCCCCCAACTCACCGCAGCCGGATTGCAAATCCGGCTGAACGGACGTACCGCTACGCCCATTGCGTCGCGCGCGCCGATGACTGCGCTAAACGTTAAAATCGCAAAGTCTGTTTTGCTGACCGGGGCCCGTTTGGAAAAACCGCAAGAAACAAAAAAATATCCCCCTCCGCCGTGGCGCCGAACGCCGTGCCATTCGTAAAAAAGTAAAGAATTGCGTCCCCTGATTGGCAAAGGACTGAAAAGGTAGAGGATATATCAGAATAAACGTAAAAAATTGTGATAATCCACTAAATCTTGCTAAATTTGCAGCAAAAACAGGAATTGTTTATGAAGAAAAGTAGATTTGTATCGGCATTGATGGGCATCGTTGCGCTTGTCGCATCGGGTTCGGTGCGGGCCGATAATGCCAGTGAGAGGGGCTTTGTGATTCTCGGTGGCGAGCTGAGCAACTCGGCGGTAACGTCGGTAAACGATATTGACGAGGTGCTGCCACGAATGAAGGCGCTGGGACTGAACACGGTGCTTGTGCCGGTCTATTGGGAGTTCATGGAGCCCGTAGAGGGACAGATGGACTTCACGCTCGTCAGCCGTACCATCCAGCGGGCACGCGAACTTCAGCTGAAGGTGGTGTTCCTGTGGTTTGGCGCGTGGAAGAACTCGATGTCGTGCTATGCGCCAGCGTGGTTCAAGCGCGATGCGAAGCGGTTTCCACGGGCGATGACAAAAGAGGGAAAGCCGTTGGAGATAGCCTCGTGCTTCAGCGACAAGGTGCTGCAAGCAGACCTGAAGGCGTTTTCGGCACTGATGCGGCATATCGCTGAGAAGGACCCGCAGCGCGATGTGGTCATCATGATGCAGATAGAGAATGAGATTGGTATGCTGGAGTCGGCACGCGACCACTCGCCGCTGGCCGAAAAAGCCTATAGGCAAGCCGTGCCTCAGGCCTTGCTGAAAGCGCTGAACATCCAGAAACAAGGCTCTTGGGCAGAGGTCTTTGGTACGGATGACCGTGCCGACGAGCAGTTCATGGCGTGGCACTACGCCTGCTATGTGGAGCATCTGGCCAAGGCCGCGCGTCAGATTCACAACATGCCGCTCTATGTAAATGCTGCAATGAACAGCCGAGGCCGCGAGCCCGGTGAGTATCCGTCGGCAGGCCCGTTGGCGCATCTTGCCGACATCTGGCAGACGGGTGCTCCCAGCATTGATTTCCTTGCGCCCGACATCTACGACACGGGCTTCAAGTCGTGGGCTTCGCAATATGCCATGCCTTTGAGGCCGCAAGAGGGCGGCAAGGTGAAGAACCGCCTCTTCATCCCTGAGAGCCGCTGTTGCGAGAACAGCGGTGTGCGTGCGCTCTATGCTTTCGGTGAGCATCAGGCGCTCGGCTTCTCGCCCTTCGCCATCGACCAGGCTTCGCCGCGAGAGACGGAGACGGTAACGCAGGCGTATAACCTTCTGTCGCAGGTGTTCAACGTGAAACAGCAGAACACATGGGGCTTGCTTTTCGACCAGGACGACAAGGAGCGTGTCATCGACGACGAGGGCGTTGTGATGACTTGCCGCCACTATTTCACGCTGCCCTGGGATGCCCGCGCCACCGACGGCTCGACGTGGCCCGAGGGCGGAGCCATGCTTGTCCGTCTGGGCAAGTACGACTATCTGCTGGCAGGCAGCGGCGTGGTGGTTGACTTCAAGACGCGTACGGAGAAAAACCAGGAACAGCAGAAGGCGTTGGGTGAGGACGGCTTTGCCGAGGCTGGCACGGCATCGCACTCCTCTGCATCGCGGTTCACGGGCTCTCGTCTTGGTCTGCTTTCCGTTGATGAAGTCACTATCGACCATCAGGACGAGATGCACTTTCTTCGCCGTCACAATGGCGACCAGAGTCATCAAGGCCGCCATGCACGCATCAGCGTAGGCGATTGGAAAATCCTGCATATCCAGCTTTACGAATACAAGTAGAGGCGTGTTTTTACACGTTCGCCACACTCTCCGTCACGGTGTAATGGGCCAATCGGCAGTACATTGAAAGCCGCGTAACGCACGTGACGCAGAAAAACAACTTTTTATTGTGGTTGCTAAAAAAAGATGTTCTCTATGGGCATTACGAAAAAATGTGTATCTTTGCACGTCGTTTTTTCTAAATACCAACCGATGAAACGTTACCTCTTTCCCTTTCTCCTCCTCTTGCTGGCGCTGACGGCGGCAGCACAGAACCCCGTCATTCACGACCAGTTCACGGCCGACCCGACGGCACGCGTCTTCGGCGACAGGGTCTGGCTCTACCCCTCGCACGACATCGTGCCGCCCGAGGGGCAGCGGCAGGACTGGTTCTGCATGGCGGACTATCACGTCTTCTCGTCCGACAACCTGACGGACTGGACGGACCACGGCGTCATCGTCACCCAGAACGCCGTGCCCTGGGTGCGCACGGACTCGTATGCCATGTGGGCGCCGGACTGCGTCTGCCGCGACGGACGCTACTACTTCTACTTCCCCGCCGCGCCGCGCGACGGACGGGGCTTTGCCGTCGGCGTGGCCACGGCCGACAAGCCCGAGGGGCCGTTCATGTGCGAGCCCAAGCCCATTGAGGGCATCAGCGGCATCGACCCCTGCGTGCTCATCGACGACGACGGCCAGGCCTACATCTACTGGAGCGGCATGGGCATCCGCGGTGCCCGGCTGAAGGCCAACATGAAGGAGCTGGCCGACCCCCTGCAGGAGGTGGCCATGCCGCGCCGCGAGGGCATGCCCGAGATGCCGCCCGTGAAGATTGGGGGCGAGGAGATGAAGGGTTTGCCCGACGGCTTCAAGGAGGGACCGTTCGTGTTCAAGCGCGACGGGTGGTACTACCTCACCTTCCCCTGGGTGCGCGTGGAGAACGGCACCGAGACGCTCGCCTACGCCATGTCGCGCTCGCCCCTCGGCCCCTGGGACTTCAAGGGCATCATCATGGCCGAGCATGCCAACCGCTGCTGGACGAACCACCACAGCATCGTGGAGTTCCGCGGCGGGTGGTATATCTTTTATCATCACAACGACTTCTCGCCGCGCGACGACAAGCGCCGCTCGGCCCGTATCGAGCGGCTGGCGTTCCGCGCCGACGGCACCATCGCCGAGGTCGTCCCCACCATGCGCGGCGTGGGCATCAGCGACGCCACGGCCCGCATCGACGTGGACCGCTACAGCCAGGCCAGCCCCGACGTCACCACCGCCTTTGTCGATACGCTCCAGCCCTTCCGCGGCTGGCACGCCACGCTGCCCGCCAAGGGCAGCTGGCTCAGGTATGGCGACGTCGATTTCGGCGGCGTCGCCGACGGCTACCTCGTCGTCTGCGCCAAGGCCGCCGACAACACCGAGCTCTACGTCCGCGAACGGACGGCCCGCGGCAAGGTCATCGCCAGGCTGAAGATGACGGTGAAGAGCGAGGTGACGCGCCCGGGCGCTCCCGCCCCCTTCCGCCGCGACCAGTCGGGCCAGTGGCTCACGCTGACCGCCACCCTCGACCACGTGCCGGGGGGCATCGCCGACCTCGTCGTCACCAATGAGGGCGGAGCCGCCGTCAGCATCGACTGGCTGCAGCTGAAGAACCGCCCGAAGTACTTCACCCCCGTCGCCTCCGCCGCAGCACCCGCCCGGCCTGACGGGCAGGGGTTCATACGCCGCTGGAGCCTGATGGAACCCGTCGCCGTCGATGTCCGTTCGAACGTGGTCTTCACCAACACGTGGCTCCGCACACAGTTTGGTGACGCCCTCGCCCGCCTGCCGAGGCAGAAAGCCAAGTGGCACACCCTCGACAGCGAGAACTACAACGTCAAGCTCTTCCGCTTCGCCGAGAGGTACGGCCGTCAGACCTACGGCTCGCTCTTCTGGTGCGAGACGGTCATCGACTGCCCTGAGGAGCTGGCGGACGTCCGCCTTTCGGCCGGCTCCAACGGCGCCTCCCTCTGGTGGCTCGACGGTGAGGAGGTGCTCCTCCTGGAGGGCGACCGCCGCATGGTGGAGGACGACGGCGCGTCGCGCCGCCTGACGCTCGCGCCGGGACGGCACGTGCTGCGATGCGCCCTCATCAACGGACCGGGGCTGAGCGACATGTGCGCACGCTTCGTCGATGAACAGGGAAAACCCATCACAAATTTCACCATCCTGAATAGCAAATGAAGATGAAACGCATCCATACCCTCCTGGCCGTTTTGGCCCTTGCTGCATCCGCTGACGCGCAAACCGGCCAGCCCTACATCCACGACCCCTCCACCATCGCCGAGTGCGACGGCAAGTACTACACCTTCGGCACGGGCGGCGGGGGACTCATCTCCGACGACGGCTGGACGTGGCACAGCGGAGCCGAGCGCCCCGGAGGCGGCGCAGCTCCCGACGTGATGAAAATCGGCGACCGCTATCTCTGCATCTACGGCGCCACGGGCGGCGGACTGGGCGGCGGACACAACGGACGCATCCTCACCATGTGGAACAAAACCCTCGACCCCAAGAGCCCCGACTTCCGCTGGACGACAGCCGTGGAGGTCTGCTCCAGCGACGGCATGGAGGACCAGGACGCCATCGACCCCTGCCTCTTTCTCGACCCCACGACGGGACGGCTGTGGGCCACCTACGGCACCTACTTCGGCACCATCCGCATCATCGAACTCGACCCCGCAACGGGCTGGCGCATGAAGGGCAACGTGGAGAAGGACATCGCCATCGACTGCGAGGCCACCGACCTCATCTGGCGCGACGGCTGGTACTATCTGCTCGGCACTCACGGCACCTGCTGCGACGGCGTCAACTCCACCTACAACATCGTCGTGGGCCGCTCGCGAAACGTCGAGGGACCGTACCTCGACAACGTTGGCCGCGACATGTTCCACGGCGGCGGACGCATGGTCGTCCATGCCGGCGACCGCGTCTATGGCCCGGGACACTTCGGACGTACCGTCATCGACGAGGGTGTGGAGTTGATGTCGTGCCACTACGAGGCCGACCTCGACCAGGGCGGACGCAGCGTGCTCGGCCTTCGTCCTCTCCTCTGGCGCGACGGCTGGCCCGAGGCCGGCGACCGCTTCCGCGGCGGCACCTTCGCCATCGAGAGCGAGCGCCGAGGTTATTCGCTGGAGCTCATCGTCGATTTCGTCCGTCAGCAGCACGAGCGGCAGGCGTGGTGGAATGCCAATCCCGACGAACCCGTGAAAGCCCTCCCCGGACAGCAGCTCAGCGAAGTCATCGACACATGGCCCAAGGGCGACATCCCCGTCCGCTGCGGCGACTACATGATGCGCCCCCACCAGCGCTGGACCATCACGCCCGTGCCCGGGAAGGGCGGCTATCTGGGCGGCCCCTGGTACCGCATCACCATCGAGGGCACCGAACGCGCCCTCGCAGCAACGTCCGACCTGGAGCTGACCACCGTGCCGGCGTTTACGGGCGACGATGCCCAGCTCTGGCGCGTCGAGGAGCTCACCGACGGCACCTTCCGCCTGCTGCCCAAGGCCATCCCCGGACGTCCCGACCTCAACAATGCCGACGGCCTTAACGTCCGCTACTGCCTCTACAGCGCAGCCGACAGCACGCCTACGCTGGCAGCCTACGACTTCAGCACCGACAACGCCAAGTGGCGCCTGCGCAACCATTGAAAAACTTTAGCAGGAGGCGATTGCTAAAATCAGATTACCAAATCTTCCAATTGCAGCTTGGGGACTTGGTGGATGCCGTCGGGAGTGCGGTAGTAGCTCTGTGAGTCGCCGTTGCGGATAGGTACGAGGCGGATTTTCTCCGCACCACGGCCGATGGCGATGATGGCCAGGGGAGCATAGTCGAGATGCAGCGCCTCGGCGACAGCGGCTCGCTCAAAGGCGCAGATGCAGATGCCGTTCAGCCCCATCTCCACCGCCTTCAATAGCATGCTCTGGATGCTGATGCCAAGGTCGATGTCCACATATCGTCCTTCGGGTACAGTGGAGCAGACGACGATGAAAGCACGCGGCTCCTGCCCTTCGGGCGGCAAGTGCAGCTCGAGCAGGGCGGCACCCAGCCGGATATGCTGCAGCACGGCACGGGTCTCGTCGTCCTCCGTGACAGGACGGAAGCGCAGCACCTGCTGGTTGCGGGCTGAAGGCAGCTTGGTGTTGACGCCGATGATGCGCAGCAGCTGCTCGCGGGTGACCACGACGGAGGTGTCGTAGGCCCGATGGCTGCGGTTCTTCAGCAGCAGGCGGTCGAGCGGCTCGCCCACACGTCTCACCACAGCCTTCCGTCCAGCTCCCGAACCGAACACCTCCTCGTATCGTTTTTCCAAATAATTGTCAGCCATATCCATTGTCCATTATCCATTGTCCATTATCCATTATTATCATCCCATCACCACGTCGAGCACCATCATCAGGGCAAAGCCCAGCGCGAAGCCTATGGTGCTGAGGTTGCTGTGGTGCCCTTCGGAGGCTTCGGGGATGAGCTCTTCGACCACCACATAGCACATGGCTCCGGCGGCGAAGGCGAGCAGATAGGGGATGAGGGGGCCGACGAGTGAGGCGAGCAGCAGGACGGCCAGGCCGCCCAGGGGCTCCACCACGCCGCTGAGGCTGCCGATGAGGAACGAACGCCAGCGGCTGTTGCCCTCGGCACGCATGGGCATGGAGATGATGGCACCCTCGGGGATGTTCTGTATGGCTATGCCGATGGAGATGGCCAGCGCGCTGGCTACGGACAGCCCGGCGGCTCCCTGCGACACGCCGCCGAACACTACGCCCACGGCCATGCCCTCGGGCAGGTTGTGGATGGTGACGGCCAGTGTCAGCATGGCGGTACGCGACAGACGGCTGCGGGGACCCTCGGGCTGGCTGGTGCCGAGGTGGAGGTGGGGCGTCACCTCGTCGAGCAGCAGCAGGAATCCTATACCCAGCAGGAAGCCTGCCGTGGCGGGGACGACGGTGCGCCACCCCTCGCCCGTGGACATCTCCATGGCCGGGATGAGCAGCGACCACACCGATGCGGCCACCATGACGCCCGAGGCAAAGCCAAGCAACGTCTTCTGCAACAGGGGCGACATGTCTTTCTTCATGAAAAACACAAATGCCGAGCCGAGCATGGTGCCCAGCAGGGGAATCAAAAGACCAATAACGATGGGAAGCATGATGTTTTAGTTAAGAGTTAAGAAAAAAAGGTTTTTTTCAGTTAGCTGAATGAATTACCATCTTCCTCCTCCGCCGGGGCCTCCTCCGCTGTTACCGCCGGAGTAGGAGGAAAGGCTGACGGCGGTGCCGCCGCTGACGCTGCTGCCCGTGGTGGCCATGCCTCCGAAGAGCGTGGTGCCGCCGGTGACGGTGACGCCTGACGTCAGCGTCGGGGAAGAGGAGCCGGAAACCATCAGGCCTGTGCCGCCGCTGGCGGGGGTCTTGAAGCAGAAGGTGGTGCTGCCGATGGTGAGGGCATACCAGGTGCTTTTCGCCCACGAAGAGGCTTGATAGCAGCTCTGCGAAAGGGATGCTCCGGACTCGAGCCCGCCGATGGCGACGATGGTGCCGCCCTGCACATATAGCTTGTAGCCTCCCTCGGTGTTGGCGTCGATGGCTACCTCGGGAGAGGTGGAGCCGATGGCATAGACGGTGCCGCCCTTGAGGTAGAAGTTGCCGTTGGCGTCGAGGCCGTCGTTTTTGGGGGCGTAGCCGCAGAGGTAGCCGCCTGTGACGGTGAAGGTGCTGCCGGAGTTGACAGCGTCGTCGGCAGCTGAGTAGCTATAGACCGTGCCGTCTGTGATGGTGATGGTGCCTTTGGCCTCGATGCCCTCGTGTGCCGCGCAGCTGACGCTGACGTCGGCACCGTCGAAGGTGACGTTGCCGTCGAACTTGATGCCCTTGGCCGAAACGCTGCTGTCGGACGTGGAGGCGCGTCCCCAGCCTCCTCCTCCGCCGCCGGAGCTGCCATAGTTGGAGCCGGCGGTGGTGATGCTGACGGTGCCGCCCGTGAACACTCCTGCGCCATCGCCGCTGATGCCCTTGCCGCCGGAGCCCTTGTTCGTGACGGTGAGTGTGCCGCCGGTGATTTCGAAACGTACGTCGGCCTTCACACCCGCCGTGCCTTTGTATTCGGCATCATCGCTGTCGTAGGCAGCAGAGCCGCTGACATCTATGGTGGTGACGCCACCACTGACATAGACAAGCGTGTCGGACGTGATGCCTTTCTTCGTGTTGGCCGAGACGCTCACGGTGAGCGTGCCGTCGGCAATGATGACGGCATCCTTGCCGCGCACGCCGTGTCCGGCCGTCGAGGTGACGCTGACCGTCTGTGTGCCCATGAACTTCACGTAGTCGTCGGAGGTGATGCCTGCCTTTCCCGTGGCGCCCACGGTGAGCGAGCCGTCACCCGAGAAGATGAGTTGTCCTTCGCTGAAAAGAGCGGCTTTCTCGTCCTCGTCGGAAGGCGTTTCGGAATACGTTGTGCCGTCAGCGATGACATTCGTTCCCTCCACAACCACAAAGCAGCGCTTCGAGCTTTGGTTGTTGATGGCTGCGCCCCGTTTGTTGGTCAGGGTGAGCCCCTTCATCTCTATGGCTTGTTTCTTGGTGCTATAGACCTTGAAGAAACCGTCGGTGGCTGTGCCGCTCAGTTGGTAGATGATTTTCTCGCCCGTGGCGTTGTGGACGGTGACGTCGTTGCCGTCCGTGGTGACAATGCCGTAGTCGTCGCCTGTGACGGTGGCGCCGCTGGACGAATAGACGATGGCGATGGTGCGGTCGAACGTGGTGTTCGCCATGTTGTCTTCTTCATCATTGATATCCACGCTGATGACGGTGTCGGCTGTGCTGACGTCGTCACTTGAATTGGTCGGGTCGTCGGGATTGCAGCTTACGACCATAGTGGCCAGCAGCAACAGGAAAAATGTTTTCTTCTTCATAAATCGTGAATGAATTTGGATTGTGGTTTGAATGTCAGATTAAGACGTTAAGCAGTTCGCTGGCTGTGAGGTGGTCGAAGTAGTCGGCGACGGGCAGGAGGGCGAGGCGTGCTGCAAGGGCTTCACGTTCGTAGCGGCAGCCGATGAGGCGGGCAGCCAGCTCGTCGGCGGGACGGTTGCCCAGGAAATCTCCCCCGAAGGCAAGGGAGGTGAGGAGACCCTTCTCGACGGAGAAGTGCGCTTCGACGGTGCCGCAGGCAAAACGCCGTTCACGTTCAAACGTGGCCAGAGGGCTGCGTCCCATGTTCCATTCCCATGTGGCAAACCGTGTGCGGCAAATCTCCCCGATACGCTCATGCCCGGCGGGGCTGAGGGGGACTTCCGCATCGTGGTGCGACAGCGAGAGGAGCTCCTCCAGTGCCTCCTGAAGGGCTGTGATGGTAGGGAACTGCGGCAGATAGTCCTTCAGATTGGCCACGCGACTATGCACCGAGGCGATGCCGTGGGCATCGAGTTTGTCGTCGCTGACAGCCAGGGCGGCAGAAAGGACGGAGATATCGACATCGTACATCAGCGTGCCGTGTACCATCAGGCGGTCTTTCCACACCCGTTTGGCATAGCCCGACACCTTGCGTCCCTCGACGAGGATGTCGTTCCTCCCGCTCAGCTCGGCAGGGACGCCCAGGCTGCGCAGCGCATCGATGACGTAGGTGAGGTAGCCCGGGTAGTCTCGCTCGAGGTCGGCCGAGCGGCCGACGATGGTGTAGTTGAGGTTCTGCAGGTCGTGATAGACAGCGCCGCCGCCCGTCACACGCCGCGCCAGCAGGATGCCGTGCTCCTCCAAATAGGGAAGGTTGACTTCGGAGTATGCGTTCTGGTTGAGCCCGATGATGACGGCAGGGGCGTTCCGCCACAGGCAGAACACCGGCTCGTCAAGCTTCAGCTCCTCAAGGCAGAACTGGTCGAAAGCCATGTTGTAGTGTGCATTTGTGCACGGGTTGCGAAGATATCTCATAGTTCAGCGTGCAAAGATAACATTTTCTTCTTATCTTTGCAGGCGAAAAAGGTAAAAACAATGAGATTTCCACATTTTTTTCTTTCCAGTCTGCTTCTCGCAGGCTGCTCGGGGGGCAGCACCGACAGCCTCTCCCTATGCATCGGCACATACGGAAGCCATTTTTATAAGGTGACGTTCGCCGACGGCACGTTTGGCGACCCCCATCCCATCCCCGCCGTTGACCCCTCCTTTGTCTGTCCTGTGGGGGAGGACGTCGTGCTGGCCGTGTCTGAACACGACCCTCATTCGGCCATCTGCTCCTTCAAGGGCGACGACTGCACGGCATCCAACTCCGAGATAGGCGGCAGCCCCTGCTATCTGATGCAGGTGGACGGTTTGCCCTATGTCTTCACGGCTGACTATATGGGTGGCTCTGTGTCCGTGTTTGCCGTGAATAACGGTGTTGTCGGGCAGCGGGTGCAGCAGGTCACGTATTCCGGCTGCGGCCCTGTCGTCGGACGGCAGGAGAAAGCCCATGTGCATCAGCTGAAGACTATCCCTGCTGCTCTCCGTCCCCGTCTCGGAATCAAGGACGAGTGGCTTTTGGCTACCGACCTCGGCACGGACAGCATCCATGTGCTGAAGGTGAACGACGGGATAGTTTCTGCTGTGCTGACGGATATCCCCGCTCTTGGCATAGTCCTTTCGCCAGGCAGCGGCCCGCGTCACATGGAGTGGAACGAGCCGCAGGCCTTGCTCTATTGCCTGACGGAATTGTCGGGCGAGGTGTGGGCGTGGCGGCTGTCCGCCTCTGCCGAGGGAGAGCCTCAGTTCACCCTTGTGCAGCACCTGAAGGCCGACGATGCCGATGCCGGCGGCAGCGCCGACATCCATCTGCATCCCTCAGGACGTTTCCTCTACACCTCGCACCGCCTGCGCGACGATGGCATAACCCTTTTTCATGTAGTCGATGACGGGCAGCTGACGAAAGTCTCCCGCACACCTACAGCGGGCCACCCGCGCCATTTCCTCCTCACCCCCGATGGCCGCTATCTGCTGGCAGCCTGCCGCGACGGCCATCAGGTGCAGGTGTTCCGCATAAACGACGCAGACGGGGCGCTGGAAGCTACAGGCAAAAGTCTCAGCCTGTCCCCCGACGGCCCCGTCTGCGTGGCGCTTGTCAGATAAGACTTCAGACTTCAGATAATAGTGTTGCAGCTGAATCGTCCACGGAACATTCATCTGAAGTCTGTAAGTCTGAAGTCTGAAGTCTGGAGTCTTTTCTTTCCAAATAACTAATTCTAATAGTCGTCGCCGTAGCGCTCGCGGGTAATCTGGTCGAGACTCTTGCCGCGGGTGTCGGGGCAGCCGATGACGCCGACGACGAGGGATATGAGCAGCAGGGCTATCATGCACCAGGCGGCGACGGTGAACCCTTCGCCCTGCTCGCCGTAGATGAGGGTGAACATGAGCCCCCATACGGCCGAGAGGCCGCGGACGATGAAGAACATCAGTCCCTGTGCCCCGGCGCGGAACTTGGCGGGGAAGAGCTCGGTGCCCCACAGGGCGTAGAAGATCTGCACGGATATGCCGCCGTTGATGCCCCAGAGGATGGAGAATGCCCAGAGGCTGCCCATGCCGTTGACGCCCTTGATGACGACTACCCATGTGGCGAGGGCTGCGACGAGGCCGAGTACGTAGAGCAGCTTGTGGGGCACGCGGTCGATGATGAACGAGATGCCGAACGTAATGGCTACGACGATGGCCCAGCCGACGCACGAGAGCATGTTGGCGTACTCGTTCGTCAGGCCGCCCGCCGTCTCGTAGATGTGGGGCTGGAAGAAGCCCATGACGCTGGCCACGAGGTTCCACGTGAGGTAGATGGTGGCAAGAAAGCAGACGGTGCGGATGGCTTTCTTGTTGGAGAACAGCACCTTGAAGGCGTGCAGGAGGCTGGTGTCCTCGCCCTTGGCCTTGGCTGCCTCGCGGCTGGCCGTCCACTCGCGGCTCTCCTCGAGCCGGCGCTGCATGGTCCATGCGATGAACGCCACGACGAAGAGCGAGAAGAAGACGACGCGCGAGCTGAAGACGTTGAGGGCGTCGCCCGACAGCGCAGCGCCGCCGATGGCATGGCCGATGCCTTCGACCCATCCGAAGAGGTAGCCGCCGGGGGCGAAGAGCATGCCGAGGAGCAGGATGATCATCGGCCCGCAGCCCCACGACATCTGCGAGATGCAGATGTTGCGGCCACGGTTGTTGATTTCGGAGCTCTCGGAGATGTAGGTCCACGAGGCGGGCACGCCGATGCCGACGGAGATGCCGGTGATGAGGAAGCCGCCGAGCAGCATGGGGAAGTTGACGGAGCACATGATGAGCAGCACGCCCACCATATAGACGATGAGATTGTAGGTGTAGATGAACTTGCGTCCATACTTGTCGGCGAGGAAGCCGCCTATGATGGCGCCGAGTGCGGCGCCCAGACAGTTAGCGCTGATGAAGTTGAGCCAGCCGAGGTGCACTTCGGTCAGTCCGAGGTATTTCTGCCACAGCGTCAGACCGCTTGCACCAGCTACAATGGCTCCGGCATCGAGATAGTTGGTCAGCGACACCGCTATGGTGCTTTTTAAACTGCTTTTCTTTGCCATAGGTCTTATCGCTTGCTGGTTACTTCGGCTTCGTATTTCTCAATCTCGGGGATGAAGTCGTCGCCGACGGGGACGTTGTTGCGGACGCAGAACTCGTCATAGACGGCGTTCCACGGCAGGGCCTTGCACTCCTCGAGGAGGGCGAGCACCTGGAAGCCCTTGCCGGCAATCTCCAGCTGGCTGATGCGGCGTGTTGGCTCCAGCAGGGCACGCACCATGCACTTCTGCGCGGCACGGCTGCCGATGACGTAGGCACCGATGCGGTTGATGGCACCGTCGAAGTAGTCGAGGCCATAGTGTACGCGGTCGAGGGCTCCGGCACGGACAATCTCGCTGAAGAGGTCGAGCGTGGGGTCGTCCATGATGGTGACGTGGTCGCTGTCCCAGCGGATGGGGCGGCTGACGTGGAGCATCAGCTCGGGCACGAACTGCAGCAGGGCGCTCACCTTGTCGGCAGGCGACTCGGTGGGGTGGTAGTGGCCGGTGTCGATGGTAGGAATCTTGCCGTTCCGGGCGGCGTAGGCGGTGTAGAAGTCGTGGCTGCCCACGGTGAAGCTTTCCAGTCCAATGCCGAACACCTTGCCCTCGATGCAGTCTTTCATGCACGCCTTCTTCTCGGCGAATATCTGGTCGAGCGAGTCCTTGAGGAGGTTGCGATAGAGATAGTGATTGACGCTGACGTCCTTGCATCCGTCGTGTACCCATAGGTTCATGATGCAGGGGTCACCCTGTGCACGTCCCATTTCGTCGGCGATGTCGCGGCAGCGGCGTGTGTGCTCAATCCAGAAGTCGCGGATGCCCTTGTCGGGGTTGGCGAGGGTGAGGTTGCCGCTCTTGGGGTGCGAGAAGGAGGTGCTGTTGAAGTCGAGCTTGGTGTTGTGTTCGCGGCCCCATTCCATCCAGCTCTGGAAGTATTCGGGTGTCACCTCGTCGCGATCGACGACCTTGCCGCGGAAGTCGCCGTAGATTTCGTGGAGGTTCAGGCGGTGTGTGCCGGGGATGAGGCTCTTGGCCTTGAGGATGTCGGCGCGGAGCTCGTCGATGTTGCGTGCTTTGCCGGGATAGTTGCCGGTGGATTGGATGCCGCCGCTGAGGGTGCCGGCTTGTACCTCGAAGCCTGCCACGTCATCGGCTTGCCAGCAGTGCATGCTGAGGTGGAAGTCCTGCATCTGGCGGATGACGGCTTCGGTGTCGATGCCCATTTCGGCATAACGCTCGCGGGCTACTTCGTAGGCTTTACGTACCAGTTGTTCTTTCATGATGTTGCAAATATTAAAATGGTAAATGGTTAATCTGCCTTATTCTCCCTCCTTGCAGAAGGTGAGGTATTTGCTGAATGCCATGTCCCAGAGGGCGGCATCCTGCGGGGGGTAGGTATTGGTTTCGATGCTGTCGCTGATGAAGGTGCGCATAGAGCGGATGTCGTTTACGATGCCTGCTGCCTTTGCCTGCAGCATGATGTTGCCGATGGCCGTACATTCGATGGGCCCCGTGATGACGGTGACGCCGGTGGCGTTGGCCGTCAGTTGGTTGAGCAGCACGTTCTGCGTGCCGCCGCCGATGATGTGGAGCGTCTCCAGCGGGAAGGGAGCCATCTCCTTCAGGTATCCGAACACCTGACGGTAGCGCAGGGCGAGGCTGTCGAAGATGCAGCGGCACACCTCCTCGGTCGTCTCGGGCACGGGCTGGGCGGTGCGGCGACAGTAGTCCTGTATGGCGCCGACCATGCTCTCGGGGCTCCTGAAGCAGGGGGCATCGGGATGGAAGAGACTGCGGAAGGCGGGTACCTCGGGGATGTGAGCGTAGATGTAGTCGTAGCTATAGGGCTTTCCCTCCGCTTTCCATTCGGCGCGGCTGCGTTCCAGCAGCCACATGCCGCAGATGTTCTTCAGAAAGCGTGTGGTGCCCTCCACGCCGCCCTCGTTGGTGAAGTTGCGTTCGAAGCTCTCCTTATTAATAATAGGTGCGCGCGTCTCGATGCCCATCAGGCTCCAGGTGCCCGAGCTGAGGTAGGCAAAGCGTTCGCCCCGTGCAGGCACGGCTGCTACGGCGCTGGCGGTGTCGTGTCCCGCTACGGCGATGACGGGCACGGCGCCCAGCCCCGTCAGCCGCCCGACTTCGGGAGTGAGCGTACCGACGACGGTGCCCGGCTGAACCATGGGGCCGAACTGGCTCGGGCTGATGCCGCAGACGTCCAGCAGCTCGGGCTCCAGTTGTCCGGTGCGGGGGTTGAGCATCTGCGAGGTGGAGGCGATGGTGCGTTCGGTGACGCAGACGCCCGTCAGCAGATAGCTCAGCGCATCGGGCATGAAGAGAATCCTGTCCGCGGCACGCAGGGCACTGTTCTTCGTGCGGTGCAGCTGGAAGAGCTGGAAGAGCGAGTTGAAGTTCATGAACTGGATGCCTGTGAACTCATAGACTCGTTCGCGGGGAATCACCTTGAAGAGGTCGTCCATCGCCCCCTCGGTGTGCGGGTCGCGATAGCTGTAGGGTGCGCGGAGCAAGTCGCCGTCGGCACCGACGAAGGCGAAATCGACCCCCCACGTGTCGATGCCGATGCTGCGGATGGCGATGCCCTCGCGTGCCACAGCGGCCAGTCCCTCCAGGGTCTCGCGGTAGAGGGCATAGATATCCCAGTAGCAATGTCCGTGCATGTGGATGATGGGATTGGGGAAACGGGTCACTTCGCGCAGGGCCAGCCCCTCGCCGGAGAGTGTGCCGAGGATGGTTCTTCCGCTCGTTGCGCCGAGGTCAACGGCAAAGAAGTTGCAAGGCTCAAAACTTTTCATGGTCGTCTTGGAAATGGTCATTTTGATAAAAACGGCGGTAAAGATACGGATAAAACGCCAACTTTTCGCATACTTTTTCGAAAAGTTTTGTATTTATTCAGCTTTTTTGCTATCTTCGCAGCCAAAATTTAACGTATTCCTTTCTATGAAGAACAAGACCAACCGTCTGCATGCCATCCGCATGATAGTGCAGAACAACGTCATCTCCAGTCAGGATGAGCTGCTTGTGAAGCTTCGCGAGGCGGGATTCGAGGTCACGCAGGCCACGCTGTCGCGCGACCTGAAGCAGATGAACGTAGCCAAGGCCACCACGGGCGAGGGCGGTCATGCCTACGTGCTGCCCACCGACTCGCTCTACGAACGCATCTATCAGGCCAAGGCCGCCTACGAGAAGCAGGTGCACAGCGGCTACGTCAGCGTGCAGTTCTCGGGCAATATGGCCGTCATCAAGACCCGTCCGGGCTACGCCAGCGGCATTGCCTACGAGATAGACGAGCGCCACATGCGCTCCGTCATCGCCACTATCGGGGGCGACGACACCGTGTTGGTCATACTGGCCGAGGGCGTCAGCCGCGACGATGTCCGTCGCGAACTCGCCACCTTCCTGCAAGTAAAATAAATTAAAAATTAAGAATTAAAAATAAATGATAAAAACAGGAATTATCGAAGGCGCGGGCTTCACCGGAGGTGAGCTGATACGCCTGTTGCTCAACCATCCCGACGTGGATTTGCAGTTCGTGACGTCGCGTGCCTTCGTCGGCCACCGCATCGACGAGGTGCACCGTGGCCTCTACGACGAGACCGACCTCTGCTTCACCCTCGACGAGCCGCTCGACCGGCTCGATATGCTCTTCCTCTGCACCGAGTGGAAGGGCAGCCAGGAGTTTTTCCGCACCCACACCCTGCCCGAGCGGCTGAAGGTGGTCGATATGAGCCGCGCCTTCAGGGTGAAGGGCGACGGCGAGTCTGCCTCCCCCTTCGTCTATGGCCTGCCGGAGCTGAATCGCCGCGCCATTTGTCAGGCACGCTACGTGGCCAACCCCGGCAACTTTGCCACAGGCATTCTGCTGGGCCTGCTGCCGCTGGGACGCAACCTGATGCTCAGCGGCGACATCCACGTGCAGTCCATCATCGGCAGCACGGGCACCGGCGACCAGTCGTCCACGCTCACCAGCTTCAACTGGCGTAGCGACAACGTCAGCGTCTATAAACCCTTCGTACACCAACACCTCGAGGAGATCCGTGCCGCCCTGCACCGGCAGCAGAGCAGCTTCAGCTCCGACATCCTCTTCGTGCCCTGCCACGGCAACTTCACTCGCGGCATCTTCACCACCATCATGCTGAAGAACAGCGTCTCGCTCAGTGCCCTCGAGGACCTCTACGAACAGTACTATGCCGACGACTCGTTCACCTACCTCTCCCCCGGACCCATCGACCTCAAGCAGGTGGTGCACACCAACCGCTGCTTCATCCATCTGGACAAGCACGCCGGCAACCTGCTCATCACCACCTGCATCGACAACCTCCTGAAGGGAGCCAGCGGACAGGCCGTGCACAACATGAACCTCCTCTTCAACCTCGAAGAAACCGTAGGACTCAACCTCAAGTCCACGGCGTACTAAGATGAATTGATAATTGATAATTGATAATTATCAATTGCGCCGAAGGCGCCTAACTCCTGAAATACAACATTTCAAAAAGTTTTAGTTTTAGTTTTTTGTTTTAGTTTTAAAAAAAATGATGAAAAGACTCTCAGCAGTGTTGGTGGGCATGATGCTCACCGTAGTGATGTTTGCCGGACAGGCAAAGTATGTATTCTATTTCATCGGTGACGGCATGGGCCCCGCGCAGGTCCTCGGCACCCAGTACTATCTCAACCAGAAGAAGGGCGAGCTGGGCATCACCCCCCTGTGCTTCGCCTCCTTCCCCTACAGCGGCTTCGTGACCACCTATTCGGCCAACTCCGACGTCACCGACTCCAGTGCAGCCGGTACGGCGTTGTCGAGCGGTGTGAAAATCAAGAACGGCCAGATTGGTGTCCTCGCCGACGGTGTGACGCCCGTCCACAGCATCGCCGCCTGGGCCAAAGCCTCCGGCAAGAGTGTGGGCATCACCACCAGCGTGGGTGTCAACCACGCCACCCCCGGCTCGTTCTATGGCCATCGCCCCTCCCGTAACGACTACTACGAGCTGGGCGTACAGCTCACCGAGAGCGGCTACGACTTCTTTGCCGGCGGCGATTTCATCCGTCCCCGCCGCGACGGCGAACCCTCCCACTACGAGCTGGCCGAGAAAGCCGGCTATCAGATCGTCCGCGGCTACGACGAGTATCAGGCCATGAAGAACTGCGGCAAGCCCATCATCCTCCTCCAGAAGGAAGGCCGCGGCGACAACATCCCCTACGCCATCGACGCCCAGGACGACGACCTGCGCCTCGACCAGATAGTGACGGCAGCCATCGAACAGCTCTCGCGCAACAAGAAGGGCTTCTTCCTGATGTGCGAAGGCGGAAAGATCGACTACGGCGGGCACGCCAACGACGCCGCCGCCTGCTTCGGCGAGGTGGTCGCCATGGACGAGGCCGTCAAGGTCGCCTATGAGTTCTACAAGAAGCACCCCAAGGAAACCCTCATCCTCATCACCGCCGACCACGAGACAGGAGCCCTCGCCCTCACCGGTGGCGGCTACAGCATCAACACCAGCGTCCTCCAGTACCAGAAGGTCAGCAAGCACGGCTTTTCCGAAGTGCTCAACAAGCTGCGCCACGACAAGAAGGACAAGGTGGAGTGGGCCGACGTGAAGGCCGCCCTCACCGACAACTTCGGCTTCTGGCGCGAAGTCAAGATATCCCACGACGACGAAGTGGCGCTCTACGACGAGTGGTACCACTCCTTCCAGACCAACGAACGGGTGAAGATGGCCGAGAGCCTCTACTATCGCGACGAACCCCTCTCCGACCTCGCCGTGAAGGTCATGGCCCGCTGTGCCAAGCTCATCTGGCCCGTCGGCAGCCACTCCGGCGTCTATGTCCCCGTCTTTGCCATCGGAGCCGGAGCCGAACAGTTCACCGGCCAGATCGACAACACCGAGATACCACTTAAGATGGCCAAGATTGCCGGCTATAAGGTGAAGCAGTTCGATTGATTTTCCGTTTAACGATTAACGTTAAACGTAAGATTCAATCTTCAATCTTCACATGAAGTTCCTTCATCGCGAAGTCCTGCGGCTGGCTGTGCCCAGCATATTGGCCAATATCACCGTGCCCCTTGTGGGCATGGTCGATATTGCCATTGCGGGGCACATCTCCGACGCCTCGGCCATTGGCGGCATAGCCATAGGTGCCATGCTGTTCGACTTGCTCTACTGGAACTTCGGGTTCCTTCGGGTAGGCACGGGCGGCATGACGGCGCAGGCCTACGGCCGGAATGACTTCGCCGAGGCAACTGGAATACTGGTGCAGAGCCTCTCCATTGCCATCGGTGCAGCGCTTGTCATCTGGGTGCTACAGTGGGTGTTCCTTTGGGTGGCCATGGCCCTCATCCCCTGCTCGCCCGAGGTGGCTGTGTTTGCGCGCCGCTACTTCTTCATCCGCGTCTGGGCAGCCCCCGCCACCCTCTCGCTGATGGCCCTGAAGGGATGGTTCATAGGGATGCAGGACACCGTGTCGCCCATGGCCTGCGACATCACTGTGAACGTGGTCAACATGTTCGCCAGCTTTGCCCTTGCCGTCTGGACACCCCTCGGCGCCATGGGCGTAGCGTGGGGCACCCTCATCGGGCAATATACCGGCCTGCTCGTTGCTGCTTTGCTGCTGTGGCGAAAACGGACTTATAGCATCCTTCTGGGTACGAAGTGCCACCCTTCTGGCGCAGCACCCCTCTGGCGCAGTGCCCTTCGCTGGCCGAAATTGCGGCGGCTGTTTGTGCTCAACGGCAATCTGTTCATCCGCTCGCTCTGCTTCATGGTGGTCTATGTGGGCTTCACGTCCCTTACGTCCAAGTACGGCGACGGGCCGCTGGCCGTCAGCTCCATCATGATGAAGCTGTTCATGCTTTTCAGTTACTTCATCGACGGCTTTGCCTACGCAGCCGAGGCGCTGACGGGACGCTTCATCGGCGCCCGCGACCGCCTCAGCCTTAGCCGCTCTATACGCATCCTGCTTGTGTGGACGCTCTCCATCGGCGCTGTCTTCACTCTCTTCTACGCCTTCAGCGGTGAGGGCATGGTACGTCTGATGACGTCCGATGCCACCGTCATCAGCGATTCCAGCCCTTTCCTGCCGTGGCTCATTGCCATGCCGCTTGTCAGCTGTCTCGCCTTCCTGTGGGACGGCATTTTCGTGGGAGCCACTGCCGTCCCCTCCCTGCGAAATAGCATGATAGGCGCCGCCGTGGGCTTCGTCATCGTCAGCCTTACCCTTCAGCCCCACTTGGGCATCCAGGCTATCTATGTTGGCTACTTCGTCCACCTCGCCGTCCGTGTTGTCTGGCTCACCCTCGCCTGGCCCCGTGCCCGGCGCACGGCACTCAGCGTAATTTAGCATTCTTTATTCAATCTTTATTCAATTATTATGAAATCTATATTTCTCTCTTTTCTGCTTTTCATTCTCCCCTTGTCGCTTGTGGCGCAGGAAACGATGAATGATTACCGCTTGTCCATCGCTCCCGCAGGTACCGAGGCCTGGACCGACCTCGTCACCTACCGTTGCGACGTTGATATGCATAAGGTGCAGCAGGCCAGTTTTGCCCTGTTCGACATGACCGGGCCCACGACGGTACGTGTCGTGAACCGCCGTCTGGCCGAGGACGAGCGCGTCACCGAGGCCATCGTGCGTCCCCTCTCGAAGCACATCACTCCCGACATCGTCGATGACAGCACCATCGTCTTCACCCTCCTCGAGCCCGCCTATCTGAGTTTGGAGTTTGGTGGCGACCGCAAGCACAACCTCCACCTCTTCGCCGATGCCCCCCTTGCCGAGACCTACACCGGCAGCGAACCCCGCTGCATCAACTGGGACAGCGGCGAGGGCAACAACCACGATGTCTTCATCCGCCATCCCCGCCTCATTTACTTTGGCCCGGGCGTGCACAAGGTGAAGGACATGGTGATGGGCGAGGAGACCGGCGAAATCAAGATACCCTCCAACTGCACCGTCTATCTCGCCCCCGGCGCCGTGGTGCTGGGCAAACTGGTGGTGAACCGTGCCAAGAACGTTCGCATCGTCGGGCGCGGCATGCTGTGGCACCCCCAGCGCGGCGTAGAGATAACCTATTCCAGAAACGTTCTTGTCGATGGCATCACCATCGTCAATCCCCGCCACTACACCGTCTTTGGCGGACAGTCGCGTGGCGTCACCCTGCGCAACATCAAGTCCTTCTCTCGCCACGGCTGGAGCGACGGCTTCGACCTCATGTGCTGCCGCAACGTTACCATCGACAACGTCTTCCTCCGCAACTCCGACGACTGTATCGCCCTCTACAACCATCGTTGGTGGTTCTGGGGCGGCACGCACGACGTCTGCATCACCCGCGCCACGCTGTGGGCCGACGTCGCCCATCCCTTCAACTTCGGCGTCCATGGCGACGACCGCAGCCGCCATGGCGAGGTGCTCTCGAAGGTACGCGTCAGCAACTGCGACATCCTCAACGAAGACGGTGACGGAGTCTTCGCCCTCCGCTGCGGCGACAAGAACCATCTGCGCGACATCCGCTTCCGCGACATCCGCGTAGAGTACGTCGAGCGTGGCGCCCTCTTCAATATTCAGGTGGTGTATAGCGCCAAGTACAACCGAGCCCCCGGTGGCAGCATCTCCGACGTCTGGTTCACCGACATCGCCTTCACCGGCGACGACAGCCACCTCAGCCCCGACGTCATCCGCAGCTACAACGACACCCACCGCGTCACCGACCTCCACTTCAAGAACATACGTATCAATGGCGTGGATAAAACCCCCACTTCTAACCCCTCACCCCTGGCCTCTAACCCCTTCACCCATCCTGGCCTTGTTTACGACAAAGCAGACCTGGCGGCGTTGACCACGATGAGCAAGACTGCCGACCCCGTCCGCCTGGCCGCTTTCGAGCAGCTGAAAGCCCAGCCCACAGCCTCTCCCGACTACGCCCTGCGCGGTCCCTATGCCCACATCGGACGCGACGACGAGTGGGGTTGGACGAAAGGCCCTTGCGAGGCCGACTGCCGCGCCGCTTGGCACAATGCCCTGATGGGTGTTGCGACGGGTGATGCCCGCCACTTTGACAAGTCACACCAGATACTCCGTGCCTATGCTGACACGTTGCAGGGCATCCACGGCCACGACGGCCCCCTCTGCGCCGGCCTTCAGGCCTTTATGCTGACCAATGCCGCCGAGGTGCTGCGCAGTTGCGCCCTCTGCTGGACCGACGACGACACACGGGCCTACTCCGCCATGTTGCGCCGCGCCGTGCTGCCCGTGCTCGACGAGTTTCAGGCCCGTCCTCCCTACAGCAACGGCAACTGGGGCGCAGCCGTCAACAAGTCGCTCATGGCTGCTGCCATCTTTCTTGACGACCGTGTCCTCTACGACCGTGCCGTCGAGTTCTTTCTCCATGCCGATGACAACGGTGCCCTCGTCCACTACGTCTCCCCCAACGGCCAACTGCAGGAGAGCGGGCGCGACCAAGCACACTGTCAGCTCGGTCTCGGCTGTCTGGCTGAGATTTGCGAAATGGCCTGGCACCAGGGCGACGACCTCTACAGCGCTCACGGCAATCGCCTGCTGCAAGGCTACGAATACACAGCCCGCTACAACCTGGGCGAGGATGTCCCCTTCTTCCAATGGACGGACTGCACCGGGCTCTACAACGACTGGCCCGTCATCAGTGACAAGGCACGCGGGCAGATACGTCCCGTGTGGGAACTGGCCTACCGCCACTACGTCTGTCGTCGCGGCCTCGCCATGCCCTATACCGCCCGTCTGCTCGACGCCCACCGTCCCGAAGGCGTCGCCCCCTGGTGCGACCACCTCGGCTTCCAGTCCCTCTTTCCCTTGTGAAAAAGCCCTGAAGGCATCTTACCCTATGAACTAAAGTTACCATCCGGCGTGGGCGTAGTCGATGGCGCGGTTGATGTAGCGGGTGAAAGGCAGGGTGGTGCGGAAGAGGTCGATGACACGGTTGGCAACGTCGGGTGCAGTGACGAAGTCGTCGCCGGGCTCGTAGCAGAGGCAGAAAGTCTTGAGGCGCAGGTACTCGGGGTAGGGGGCGTCGGGCGGGAAGCCCTTGGGGTTGCGCTTGAGGACGCCTGTCTGGTCGAGCCAGAAGAGGGACGAACACTGGCGTCGGACGATGTTGTCGAAGTCGCCCTCGCCTCCTGCTATGTCCTCGCGGAGGATTTGCAGCACGCGCGGCTCGTAGCAGTAGTCGCCCACGGCCAGCATGTGGGCGGTTGGATAGCCGTCGCTGTCGGCCCCGCCAGTGCCGATATGGAAGTAGTAGCCCACGTAGCCGGACTTCTTGCCGCCCGGGCAGATGTAGCAGCCCATGTGGGTCTTGTAGGGACTTTTGTCGGCGCTGAAACGTACATCGCGGTAGATGCGGTAGGTACAGTCCTTGGGCTGTAGGCCGCGCACGGTGTCGTCGAAGGCGGCGACGCCCTCGATGAGGCGGGCGGTGAGGGCGTCGAAGCGCTGCTGGCAGCGCTGGTACTCCTCTTTGTGCGCCATGAACCAGGGGCGGTTGTTGTTGTCGCGCACGGCGCGCAGAAAGGCTATAATCTCTTTCATTGGTGCATTTTTCTCTGTTTGGCGTGCAAAGATAAGAAAAAAATGTGTATCTTTGCTCCAATTTTGTAAATCTGCGTTATGAAAAGATGGATTTTGTTTGTTTTCGTGATGGCCGTGGGGGCTGCACGCGGGCTGGCACAGCTGGGCGTGATTGACCTGAGCGGTGTGTGGCAGTTCCAGACAGACCGTGCGGACGTGGGCGCCCGCGAGCAGTGGTACCGGCGCACGACGCTCGACGACACCATGTCCCTGCCGGGCAGTATGCCCGAGATGCTGAAGGGCGACGTGGTGACGGCAGAGACGGTCTGGACGGGTTCGCTCTACGACAGCTCGTACTACTACAACCCTGCCATGGAGCGTTATCGCGTGGCGGGCGACGTGAAGCTCCCCTTCTTCCTTACCCCCGACCGCCACTACGTGGGCGTGGCGTGGTACACGCGCGAGGTGACCCTCCCGAAGGAGTGGGCGGGGCAACACGTGACGCTCTACCTCGAACGGCCCCACTGGGAGTGCACCGTGTGGGTGAACGGCCGCGAGGTGGGCATGCAGAACAGCCTTTGCGTGGCGCACGAGTTCGACGTCTCGTCCTATATCAGAAAAGGCAAGAATCTCATCGCCCTCCGCATCGACAACCGTGTGAAGGACATCAACCCCGGGCCCGACAGCCATAGCATCACCGACCAGACACAGGGCAACTGGAACGGCATCGTGGGCGCCATGGAGCTGCGGCGCTCGCAGCGGGTGTTCATCGACGACGTGCAGGTCTTCCCCCGCCTGGCCGACCGCTCAGTGGTGGTGCAGACCACGGTGACGAACGCCACGGGCAAGGCCGTGAAGGGCGCGCTGGACTACGTGGCGAAGTGCGAGAGCACCGCGCGCGGCACACACCACATCAACGAAACGCGCTACCACACCTTCGGCACGGGCACACACCTCTTCGCCGACACCATCGAGGTGGGCGAGCAGGCCCTGCTGTGGGACGAGTTCCACCCCGACTTCTACCGCCTGCAGACGCACGTCTGCGAGACGTACCTCGGCAGCCTCGTGAAGATGGACAGGCACATCACCTCGTTCGGCATGAGGGAGTTCCGCGTGGGCGACAACTACTTCTACGTCAACGGGCGCAAGACGTTGCTGCGCGGCACGGTGGAGAACTGCGACTTCCCCCTCACGGGCTATGCGCCGATGGACGAGGAGTCGTGGGAACGGGTGTTCCGCATCTGCAAGAGCTACGGACTGAACCACATGCGCTTCCACTCGTTCTGTCCACCCGAGGCGGCGTTTGCCGCAGCCGACAGGGTGGGTTTCTACCTGCAGCCCGAGGGCCCCAGCTGGCCCAACCACGGCAGCAGCCTGGGCAACGGCGAGCCCATCGACGACTATCTGTGGGCCGAGGCCGAGCGGATGGTGAAGGCCTACGGCAACCACCCGTCGTTCTGCATGATGGCCATCGGCAACGAGCCCCGCGGCAAGTGGGTGGAGTGGGTGAGCAGGTTTGTCGATTACTGGAAGGAGAAGGATCCGCGCCGCGTCTATACCGGTGCGTCGGTGGGCGGCGGATGGCAGTGGCAACCCAAGAACCAGTACCATGTCAAGGCCGGCGCACGCGGACTGGAGTGGACACGCCAGCAACCCAACTCGATGGACGATTTCAGGAACAACAACTTCATCCTTCAGGCCGGCACAACACCCTACGTCAGCCACGAGACGGGGCAGTGGTGCGTATTCCCCAACTTCAACGAAATACGCAAGTACACCGGCGTCAACAAGGCCAGGAACTTCGAGATATTCCGCGACATCCTGGCCGGGAACGACATGGCCGAGCTGGGACACGACTTCATGATGGCCAGCGGCAAGCTGCAGGCGCTCTGCTACAAGAACGAGATAGAGAAGACGCTGCGCACGCCCGGCTATGCGGGCTTCCAACTGCTGGCCCTCAACGACTACAGCGGACAGGGCACGGCGTTGGTGGGCGTGACGGATGTGTTCTTCGGGCAGAAAGAGTATATCCATCCCGACGAATGGCACCACTTCTGCTGCGAGACGGTGCCGCTGGCACGGCTGCCGCGGTTTGTCTATACGGCAGGCGACACGCTGACGGCGCAGATAGAGCTGGCCCACTTCGGCGAGAAACCGCTGGAGAAGGCCAACATCATCGTCTATCTCTGCCCCGAATATGGCGTGAAGATTAAGGTGGGGCACTTCATTCAGGATGTCCCCATCGGCAGCCCCATCCGGATAGGCACCGTCAGCCTGCCCGTCACCGACGTCACGGAGCCGACGAAATACAGGCTGGAGGTGCTGGTGAGCGGCACGAACTTCGTCAACGACTGGAACGTGTGGTTCTATCCCGGGAGTTCAGGAGTTCAGGAGTTCAGTAATTCAGACAACAGTAAGGGAAATCCGTCCACGAAACAATCGTCTGTCGGTCTGCAGTCTGAAGATGTCTATATCACCCAGACGCTGGACGACAAGGCCGTGGACGTGCTTGAGAGGGGCGGCGATGTGCTCGTCTGCGCCGCAGGCAAGGTGACGTACGGCGCCGACATCCGCCAGCAGTTCCTGCCCGTCTTCTGGAACACCAGCTGGTTCAAGATGCGTCCGCCCCACACCACGGGACTCTTCATCAACGATGCCCACCCGCTGTTCCGCGAGTTTCCCACCGACTACCACAGCGACGTGCAGTGGTGGGAGCTGGTGAACAATGCGCAGGTGATGCTGCTGTCGGACTTTCCAAAGGGCTTCCAGCCCATCGTGCAGAGCATCGACACGTGGTTCCTCTCCCGCAAGATAGGCATGCTCTTCGAGGCCCGTGTGGGCAGGGGACGGCTGATGATGACGACGATGGACATCGACACGGATCTCGACCGCCGCGTGGTGGCCCGGCAGATGCGCAAGGCCATACTGGACTATATGCGCTCGCCCTACTTCCGCCCCGCATACGACGTGGCTCCCGCCACCGTGCAGGCCCTCTTCCATAAGCCGACGCCGCCTGTGGACATGTTCACCAAGCAATCGCCCGACGAGCTGAAACCGAAAATCAACTAATCATGATTTTTTCACCACGAATTATACGAATTCTTGGAGCAGCGAGAACCATTATGCTTGCATAAATGGCCGAGTCGCGACAAGAAAAGACAAAGTCAATTCTTGGAGCAGCGAGAACCATCAAATTAGTTAAAAAAATCTCTCATCATTATGACAAGGAAGCAAGCAGTTTTTCTTTCCCTTTTAGCGGCGGTGTCGATGTCCAGCGCGCAGACGTTTGATTTCTCAGGTAGCAAGAAGTTGCCCGAAGGCGTCATAGGTGTCTCTTCCGACATGCGCTATAGCGTCGAAACAGACTACGGCTACGACTTCACGGCGGAGGGGACATCCTTCTACTTCTCCGTCCGCGTGCCCGACGGCAACTACAAGGTGACGCTCACCCTGGGCTCGAAACGTCGGGCCGGGGTGACGACGGTGCGTGCCGAGTCGCGACGGCTGCTGCTGGAGAGCGTGCCGACGAAGAAGGGCGAACAGAAGACCTTCACCTTCACCGTCAACAAGCGCTCGCCCCATATCAACGAGAAGGAGAACGTCCGCATCAAGCCCCGCGAGCAGGGCAAACTCAACTGGGACGACCGTCTCACCATTGAAGTCAATGGCGCCAATCCCCAGCTGGCTACCCTGAAGATAGAGCCTGCCGACGAGGACGTGACGACGCTCTACCTCTGCGGCAACAGCACCGTGGTGGACCAGGACTACGAGCCCTGGGCATCGTGGGGGCAGATGATTCCCCGCTGGTTTGACGACGGCGTCAGCATCGCCAACTATGCCGAGAGCGGCGAGAGCGCCGCCTCGTTCATCGGTGCCGGCAGGCTGAAGAAGATACTGGCTCATCTCCGTGCGGGCGACTATGTCTTCGTGGAGTTCGGCCATAACGACCAGAAGCAGCGTGGCCCGGGCAAAGGCGCCTACTACAACTTCGCCACCGAGCTGAAGACGTTTGCCGATGAGGTGCGGGCGAGGGAGGCACACATCGTCTTCGTCACCCCCACGCAGCGCCGCAGCTTCGACACCACAGGAAGGATTCAGGAGACTCACGCCGACTACCCCGACGCCATGCGCTGGGTGGCAGGGCGCGAGAAGGTGCCCGTGATAGAGCTGCACGACATGACGCGCACGTTCTTCGAGACACTGGGCGTGGAGGACTCCAAGAAGGCGCTGGTGCACTACCCCGCGGGCAGCTTCCCCAACCAGCCGCAGCCTCTTGCAGACAACACCCACTTCAATCCCTACGGCGCCTACGAGGTGGCGAAGATGGTGGTGGAAGGGATGAAGCAGCTCGGCCTCCCCTTCGTGGAGCACCTCCGTGCCGACTATGCGGGCTACGACCCTGCTCATCCCGACAACCCCGCCACCTTCCATTGGGACGACAGCCCCTTCTTTGAAGTCCAGAAACCCGACGGAAACTGAAAAAAGCACAGCTTTTTTTTATTAAGAATGAAAAATAAAAAATGAAGAATGAAAAATGAAAAATAAAATGTCTCGTAAATCGCATACCTTCTCCTTTGCTGGCACTGTTGCTGGCAGGGCTATTTATTCTTCATTCTTCATTTTTCATTCTTCATTAAAATGTAGTTCTTCATTCTTAAAGGCTATTTATTTTTCATTCTTCATATTTCATTTTTCATTCCTATCTGCCCAAACGTGGCCTGAGGAAACACAGACAGCCAAGCCCGCTGCCCGCTGGTGGTGGCTGGGGAGTGCTGTGGATAAGGAGAACCTCGAGTGGAACATCCGCACGTATGCCGAGGCGGGGCTGGGGGAGCTGGAGATAACGCCCATCTACGGCGTGCAGGGCAACGAGGCGAACGACATTCCCTTCCTCTCGCCTGAGTGGATGGAGATGCTGCGCTTCTGCCAGCAGGTGGGTGATGAAGTCGGCATCAGCATCGACATGAGCACGAGCACCGGCTGGCCCTTCGGCGGCCCGTGGGTGAGCGATGCCGATGCTGCCTGCAAGGCCGCCTTCGGCAGGGATGCCGACGGACACATCACCTTGGACGTCGTGGGGACGCGCCAGAAGGTGAAGCGTGCCGCCCCCGGCGGCGAGGGATGGGTGGTGGACCATTACGACAAGGATGCCGTCAGCCGCTACCTTGCCACCATTGCCAAGGCCTTCAGGGAGACGGGCACACCCCCGCCCAACAACTTCTTCAACGACTCCTACGAGGTGTATGGTGCCGACTGGACGCCGACGTTCCTGAAGGAATTCGCCCGTCGCCGAGGCTATCGGCTGGAAGACCATTGGGAAGCGTTCCTCAGCACGGACTATGCCAATGAGACCACGCGCCGCATCGTCAGCGACTATCGCGAGACGCTGGGCGAACTGCTGAACGAGAACTTCGCCCGCCAGTGGACGGCATGGGCACACCGCCTGGGCACCGTCACCCGAGGCCAGGCACACGGCAGTCCCTCGAACCTCATCGACACCTACGCGGCCTACGACATCCCCGAGTGTGAGGGCTTCGGGCTGAGCCCCTTCGGCATCAAGGGGCTGCGTGTCGATTCCATCCGCAAGAAGAACGATGCCGACTTCACCGTGCTGAAGTACGCCTCCAGTGCCGCCCACATCAGCGGCAAGCCGCTGGTGAGCAGCGAGACCTTCACCTGGCTCACCGAGCACTTCCGCACCAGCCTCTCGCAGTGCAAGCCCGACATGGACCTCATGTTCGTCACCGGCGTCAACCACATGTTCTTCCACGGCACCTGCTACAGCCCCAAGGACGACCCCTGGCCCGGCTGGAAGTTCTACGCCTCGATGGACATGTCGCCCACCAACACCATCTGGCGCGACGCCCCGGCCTTCTTCGACTACATCGCCCGCTGCCAGAGCTTCCTGCAGATGGGACGCCCCGACAACGACTTCCTCGTCTATCTGCCCATCTACGACATCTGGCACGAGCAGCCCGGACGATACCTGATGTTCGACATCCACAAGATGCGCGAGAAGGCCCCCCGCTTCATAGAGGCTGTCAACACCATCTGCGAGGCCGGCTACGACGTCGATTACATCAGCGACGCCTTCCTCCGTCAGACAAAAGTGAAGGACGGACAGCTCGTCACCCCCGGCAAGGCAGCCTATAAGGCCATCATCGTGCCCGCAGCCCGCCTGATGCCTGTGGAGACACTGGCACAGCTGGAGAAGTTCGCGCGGCAGGGGGCGAAGGTCGTCTTCATGGGCGGACTGCCCGAGGATGTGCCCGGCTTCGGACGCTATGACAAACGTCACAAGGCGTTCGAGAAGGTACTGACTCAGCTGAAGAAGAGCGATATCCTCATCGGCACGGATTACGTCACCACGCTGGAGCAGTGTGGCGTGCGCTGCGAGAGCATGCGCCTGCCCTGGTGCGGGCTGCGTGCCATCCGTCGTGTGAACGACACGGGGCACCACTACTTCATCAGCAACCTACAGGGCCACGACGTGGAGGCTGTCGTCACCCTCGGCGTCGATTGTGCCGACGCCCTCTTCTTCGACCCGCTGACAGGAGGTGTGGGCCGTCCGATGAAAAACGGCAGTAAGGTGTTCCTCCAGCTGAAGTCCGGCGAGAGCATTATCCTGCAGACGTTCGACGAGCCGCTCGCAGCCGAGGTGCCCGATTGGCAGTATCTGGAGCCACAGCCTGTGAGCCTCTCGCTCGACCGTGGCTGGGAACTATCGTTTACCGAGAGCACGCCTGAAATCACGCGCACCTTCCGCATCGGAGAGCCCTGCTCGTGGACGGAGGTGAAGGGGTGTCCCGACCTGCTGACGAACATGGGCACAGGCGTCTATGCCGTCACCTTCACGCTCCCCAGGGTGGAAGCCGACGAGTGGCTGCTCGACCTCGGCGACGTGCGCGAGAGCGCGCGCGTGTATATCAATGAGGAGTATGCCGGCACGGCGTGGTGCGTGCCCTTCCGGCTGCGGGTGGGGAAGTTCCTGCGGAGCGGCCAGAACACCCTTCGCGTGGAGGTGACGAACCTCCCCGCCAACCGCATCGCCCAGATGGACCGCGAGGGCGTCCCCTGGCGTAAGTTCAAGGACATCAACATAGCCGACCTCAACTACCGCAACACCCGCTACGGCGACTGGACTCCCGTCCCCTCGGGGCTCAACAGCGCCGTGAAGCTCATTCCCTGTAAGGTCAACACCCTGACCAAAATACAGGAGCAGCTCGGGATGGAAAGGGAGCAAGGCATCCTCCGCCTGCATTAGAAGTCAGAGGTTAGAAGTCAGAGGTCAGAAGTCAGAAGTCAGAAGTCAGAGGTTAGAAGTAAGAGAGTCTGCTGCATAGAAAATCGTAAATAGTAAATCGTCAAATAGTAAATTATATAGAGGATTGTCAAATCGTAAATCAACATGACAATAGGAAAGATGTTCAAGGGTATCACCCCCTTTGTGAAGCCCTACCGATGGCTGGTGATAGGCACGCTGGTGATGACGTTCATCGGCTCCCTGATGGCTCAGGTGAACGCCGTGGTGCTCGACTGGACAGTCGATAGAATCAACGCCCTCATCCCCCTGGGCGAAGGGCAGTGGGGCGAGGCCATCCGGATTCTGACGCTCATCAGCGGCATCCTGCTGGGCAAGGAGCTGCTGTCGGCCCTCATCACCTTCGCCCAGCGCTACTACGGCGAGCGCATGCGCATCCTCGTCTCGCGCGACATGGCGCAGGCGGTGATAGAGAAGATGCTCACCTTCCGCGTGGCCTTCTTCGCAGCCGACAACAACGAGCCGGGACGCCTGCAAACCCGCATCGACCGTGGCGTGGAGAGCCTCTCCAACACCGTCAAGAACTTCTTCATCGACATACTCCCCATGTTCACGAGCGCCGTCCTGGCGCTCATCCTGATGTACACCGCCAATGTGTATGTGGGACTTGTGGCAACAGGCATCGTGCCGGTCTATTTCTGGATAACCTTCCGTCAGGCCAGGAAGCTGAAGGGCTGGCGCCGGGGCATGCGCACCTACCGCGAAGCCAAGAGCCACGGCATCATGAACATCATCGAGAGCATCACCGTCATCAAGTCCTTCAACCGCGAGCACATCGAGGGCGACAAGCAGCTCGCCCTGCAGAATGCGCTGACGGAGAACCAGATGACCACCCGCCGCCTGTCGTTCCTGTACGACGGCCTCAAGTCGTTCGTCGAGCAGATAGGCACCGTACTCATCATCATCCTCACCGCCTATCTGGTGCTCAGCGGCTACCCCGGCATGACGATAGGCAAAATCATGTACCACATCATGCTCTTCAACAACGTGGCAGCACCCATCCGCCAGCTCCACCGCATCTACGACGACATGAACGACGCCCTCATCTATGCCGAGGGCTACTTCGACATCCTCTCGGGCGACGCCGAGGTGGAGGCCACGGGCAGCTACCGCCCTGCCGAGGTGCGGGGCGAGTTCCGCCTGGAGCATGTCGATTTCACCTATCCCAACGGCACGAAGGCGCTCCACGACATCAATATGACCATTGCCCCGGGCAAGATTACCGCCCTCGTGGGCCTCTCCGGCGCCGGTAAGAGCACCATCGTCAACCTGCTCGACAAGTTCTACACCCCCGACAGCGGCACCGTCACCCTCGACGGCGTCGATTTGCGCGACTGGGACACGCAGTACCTGCGCGAGCACATCGGCCTCGTGCTCCAGAAGAACCACATCTTCGACGGCTCCATCGAGGAGAACATCCGCTACGGCAAGCCCGACGCCACGCACGACGAGGTTGTCGAGGCCGCCCGCAAGGCGTACCTCTACGACCAGGTCGTAGCCCTGCCGAACGGCTTCGACACGAAGGCCACCCTGCTCAGCGGAGGGCAGCAGCAGCGCGTAGCCATAGCCCGCATGTTCATCAAGAACCCGCCCATCATTTTCCTCGACGAGCCCACGGCCTCGCTCGACGCCATCGCCACCGAGCAGATAAAGAGCAGCATCGACGCCATCAAGCGCGACCGCACCGTCATCATCATCTCGCACAACATCAGCCAGATTATCGACAGCGAGATGACCTACGCCCTGCGCAGCGGACGGGTGGAGCAGAGCGGAGGCACCGAGGAGGTCTATCGCCGCGGCGGCATCTACAAGGACATCATCGACGCCTCCGCCCGCAGCCTCAACATCGGCAAGATTGCCGACCTCCTCGACGACGGCATCATCAACCAAAGCATCAACGTAAACGGTTAGTTAAGAGACAAGAAAACAAGCGATTATTTTTCATTCTTCATTTTCATTCTTCATTTTTCATTTTCATTTTCATTTATGAAAAAACCCCTCCTTACCCTTGCGGCACTGCTGTGTGCCGCTGCCAGTGCGCAGGCCGTCACCCCGCTGTGGCTGCGCGATGTCAGAATCTCGCCCGACGGCAGCCGGATAGCCTTCTGCTACAAAGGCGACATCTACACCGTCCCCGCCACGGGCGGCACGGCCCTCCGCCTCACCACGCAGGACAGCTACGAGCAGACCCCCGTCTGGAGCCCCGACGGCAAGCAGCTTGCCTTCGCCTCCGACCGCTACGGCAACAACGACGTCTTCGTCATGCCCGCCACGGGCGGCAACGCCACACGCCTCACCTTCAACTCCGTCTCCGAAATCCCCACCGCCTTCACCCCCGACGGCAGCCAGGTGCTCTTCAACGCCTGCATCCAGGACCCCGCCGAGAGCGCCCTGTTCCCCACCACGGCCCTGAATGAGCTCTACGCCGTGCCCGTCGCAGGCGGCAAGACCGTGCAGGTGCTGGGCACCCCCGCCGAGATGGTCTGCTACAGCCCGCAGGGCGACTTCTTCCTCTATCAGGACCGCAAGGGCGTGGAGGACGAGTGGCGCAAGCACCACACCTCGTCCATCACGCGCGACGTCTGGCGCTACGACGTCCGCACGGGCAGCCACACCAACCTCACCTCCCGTGCCGGCGAGGACCGCAACCCCGTGCTCAGCGCCGACGGCCGCACCGTCTTCTGCCTCAGCGAGCCCGACGGCACCGACGGCACAGGCCATCCCACCCCACAGGGCTGGACAACCTCGCTCAACGTCTATTCCTTCCCCCTCGACAACCCCGGGGCCATGACGCCCCTCACCACCTTCACCACCCACCCCGTGCGCTTCCTCAGCCGGGGGGGCGACATGCTCTGCTTCACCTGGAACGGCGAAATCTACACGCAGTCCGTGGGCGGCTCTGCGCCTGAGAAGGTGGCCATCGACGTCACCCTCGACGAGGAGAACCGCCCCGAGCGCCTGACGCTCACCTCGGGTGCCACCTCCGCCTCCGTCAGCCCCGACGGCAAGCAGGTGGCCTTCATCGTCCGCGGCGAGGTGTTCGTCACCTCCGTCGAGTACGCCACCACCAAGCGCATCACCACCACGGCAGCCGCCGAGCGCGGCGTCGATTTCGGCAAGGACAACCGCTCCATCGTCTATGCCAGCGAGCGCGACGGCCTCTCGCAGCTCTACATGGCCAAGATTGCCCGTGCCGACGACCCCAACTTCCCCAACGCCACCCTCATCGACGAGGAGCCCCTGCTGCCCTCGCCCGGCGTGGACCGCTCCTATCCCCAGTTCTCGCCCGACGGCAAGGAACTGGCGTTCATCGAGGACCGCACCCGCCTGATGGTAGCCGACCTGGCGACGAACGCCGTCCGCCATGTCACCGACGGCACCACGTGGTTCTCGCGCAGCGGCGGCTTCAGCTACGCGTGGAGCCCCGACGGACGCTGGCTCACCCTCACCTACACCCCCAACGGCCACGACCCCTACTACAGCATCGGCCTCGTCTCCGCCCAGGGCGGCGACATCATCGACCTCACGGGCAGCGGCTACATGTGCGGCAACCCCTGCTTCGTGCTCGACGGCAACGCCATCCTCTTCCAGAGCGACCGCTACGGCATGCGCTCGCACGCCTCGTGGGGCTCGCAGGAGGACGCTTTCCTCTGCTTCCTCAACCAGGACGCCTACGACCGCTACCGCCTCTCGAAGGAGGACTACGAGCTGCTGAAGGAGGTCGAGAAGAAGGCTGAAACCTCTGCCAAGGACGATGCTAAGGACAAGAAGAATAGCAAGAGCGCCAAGAGCGCCAAGAAAGCCAAGAAACCCGGGGAGGACGACGAGAAGAACGCCGAGAAACCCTCTGCAAAGCCCATAACCGTCGAGCCCGACGGCATCCAGGACCGCATCGTCCGCCTCACCCCCAACAGCAGCCGCATGGGCGACGCCATCCTCACCAAGGACGGCGAGACGCTCTACTACCTCGCCGCCTTCGAGGGCGGCATGGACCTCTGGAAGATGGACGTCCGCAAGCGCGAGACCAAGCTCGTCTCCAAGGGCGCCGGCAGCGGCTTCTTCACCACCGACGGCGAGGGCAAGACCATCTTCCTGCTCGGCAGCAGCATGAAGAAGATGGAGGGCGACTCCTTCAAGCCCATCACCTACAGCGCCGAGCTGAAGCTCGACCACGCCGCCGAGCGCGAATACATGTTCGACTACGTCAGCCGCGAGGAGCAGCAGCGCTTCTACACCGCCGACATGCACGGCGTCGATTGGGAGGCCTACACCGCCGCCTACCGCCGCTTCCTGCCCCACATCGCAAACAACTACGACTTCGCCGAGATGCTCAGCGAGTGGCTGGGCGAGCTCAACGTCTCCCACACGGGCGGGCGCTACCGCCCGGGCCTCTCCACCGAGGGCACGGCCGACCTGGGCCTCCTCTACGACCTCACCTACACCGGCCCCGGGCTGCGCGTGGCCGAGGTGGTGAAGGACGGCCCCTTCGACCACGCCAACCTCACCCTCGCGGCAGGCGACATCATCACCCACATCGACGGCCAGCCCGTCACCCCCGAGCACGACGCCAGCCTGCTCCTCGCCGGGCGCGCACGCAAGAAAACCCTCGTCAGCGTGCAGGGCAAGGGCGACATGACGGTGCTGCCCATCAGCGTCGGCACCATGGACGCCCTGCTCTACCGCCGCTGGGTGCGCGCCCGCGCCGCCGACGTCGAGCGCCTCTCCGGCGGACGCCTCGGATACGTACACATCGAGAGCATGAACGACGACAGCTTCCGCTCCATCTACAACGACATCCTCGGCAAGTACAACCGGTGCGAGGGCATCGTCATCGACACCCGCTTCAACGGCGGCGGACGCCTGCACGAGGACATCGAGGTGCTCTTCAGCGGCGAGAAATACCTCACGCAGGTGGTGCGCGGCGCCGAGTCGTGCGACATGCCCTCGCGCCGCTGGAACAAGCCCAGCATCATGCTGCAGTGCGAGAGCAACTACAGCAACGCCCACGGCACCCCCTGGGTCTATCACCACAGGCAGCTCGGCAAGCTCGTCGGCGCCCCCGTGCCCGGCACCATGACCAGCGTCAACTGGGTCACCCTCCAGGACCCCACCCTCGTCTTCGGCATCCCCGTCGTGGGCTACCGCACCGCCGAGGGCTGCTACCTGGAGAACAGCCAGCTCGAGCCCGACTTCTACGTCCTCAACGACCCCGCCGCCGTCGTCCGCGGCGAGGACGCCCAGCTCCGCACCGCCGTCGAGCAGCTCCTGAGGGAGATTGACGGGGAGTGACGGTGAAGCCCCGTAAGCAGGGCAGGGGAGGGGAGCCGTGCGGCTCCCCCCCTGTCCCAAAAACAGATAATTTGCTAATGAGCTAATGAGCTAATGTGACTTTCGTCCACCCGCTCCGGCTCACTTCGGCAGGACAGCCGACTCCACCTTCCGGTAGGCGCCGCGGCCTGTGCGGATGGCGAGCCCCTGCACCACCCAGTTGCGCACCATCTGGCTGGCGGCATGGTAGGTGCTGTTCCCGCCGCGCAGGGCAACCGCATCCGCAAGGGTGAACGCCTCGGGCAGGCGGCTGTAGAAGGTGTCGTTGGCTCCCTGGCGCTCGCGCTCGCCAGTCTGATAGTCGGCGGAGGCATAGGCGGCCTCGATGCGCGAGCGGAAGAAGAAGAGCAGCGTGTCCAGGATGTAGTCTGCCAGCGTGTCGAACAGCGTCAGCCAGTCGTCCGTCAGCAGCGGTGCGAGGGCTTCCTGCAGGCTGTCCTCCGCAGTCCTGTCGGCCTCCTCCGCAGTCCTGTCGGCCTCGTCCAGCTGCTGCTCTGCCAGGCGGCAGAGGAGGAAGCAGGTGGTGTAGCGCATGGCGGTGACGGCGGCGCGCATGCGCAGTCGCGCCCGCACCTTGTCGTCGTTCTTCAGCGTCTCCAGTCGTACGCGCTCCAGCCACTGGCGGCTGCGCTGCTCCAGTCGCGGCAGGCACACCACGCCCTCCATGCCCTCCAGGCGCTCCGCCACGCGGCGTATGCGCTCCTCGGCCTCGGGCGTGCGCGCCTGCGCCTCGGGCAGCGGGCTGTAGGTGTTGTCGGGCGTGCGGGCGATGGCCAGGCGCGTGATGGCACCGTTGGTGTAGTTGCGGTGTGCACGGTACAGCGCGTCGGGTGTGCAGCACAGCGTCATGTTCCACAGCACCTTGTGGATGACGACGCCCGTCGATTTGCCGTTGGCGAAGTCGGTGCTGTAGGCGCTGTTGTCGTAGGCGTCGCGCTGCAGGACGCTGGTGTTGGCCCATGCCGACGAGCTGTTCTGCGACAGCTGGTCGGCCTCGGAGGTGTAGCTGAAGAGGTGCTTGCCCTGGCTCTGCTGGAGCCGTGTGAGCAGCTGGGCGATGGATGTGCGCAGGCTCTGGCAGCGCACCAGCACCTTCGGGTCCTGGGGCTGCTCCTTGGCGTTCTTGCGCTGTTCGCGCAGGCGTATGAACTCCTGCTCCTTCCTCAGCGCCTCGTCGTCCTGGCGTATGAGCTTGGCCATCCACAGCTGGTAGAGGGCGTCCAGCTGGCTCTTGCCCGAGGCCGCCTCGCCCACGATGTAGGCGGTGAGGTTGAGGTGGCGGACGTCGCCGTGCACGTCCAGCCTGACGCCCGTCGCCAGCGCCCCTATCATGGGCCCGATGCCGATGAGGGCGGGCAGGGCCATGGTGCGCGGCAGCCCCTCCAGCGAGTCGCGCACCCCCATGGGCAGCGCCGAGGGCGGGATGCGGTTGATGTAGTGCTGCTCGTCGCGCTCCTCCGCCTCGTCCAGCGCCTGCACGAGGCGCGTGTTGTCGGCGTGCTCGGCCTTGATGGAGAGCAGCACCTGGTGCAGGCGGGGCGGCATGCGCGTGATTTTCTCCTTCAGCGCGCTGTCGATGCACGCCCGCTTCTCCTCCTCGGGGAAGCCGTCGTAGCAGGGGATGACCCTGTCGAGCAGCTCTCGCGAGAAGCCGCAGATGTGCCTCAGGGCGCACGCCAGCTCAAACGTCAGCGTGTTGCGGTTCGACTTCACGGGCTCCTGCCCGCCGTAGTGAATCTCCCACCAGCGGCGGACGATGTCGGCGTAGGGGATGCCGAGGTAGGAAGCCTCCGCAGCCCCCTCCGGAAGGAGGGGAGAAGCGCTGTCAGCGCTCGGTGGACGCTGAACGGACGGTGCCTTTGCCTGCGGCTCCCTTTCTTTTCCCTGTTCACTGTCCACTGGTTTCTGTTCACCCGAACCCCTTTCCCCGGAATGCTCCTTCCACAGCGCGGGATTCAGATAGTAGAAGTAGTCCTTCGAGACGAGGAACGAGCTGCGGGCCAAGTCCTTGCAGACGGTGTCGATTTCCACGCCCAGGGTGTCGGCCACGCGCCGCTGGTTGGCGGCGATGTCGGGCAGCGCAGGGTCGCAGACCGCCACGATGCGCAGCCCGTGTGTTGAAGGCGTCAGATGCACGACAAGGATGCGCAGGTCCTCCAGATGAGGCTTCACCTTCTCCTTGTATATCTTCCGTGCATTGGCCACATGGTCTATATCGACCATGAAGAGGCCCGAGGGCACGGCGTCGGCGTTCCTGCGCCGTCCGTGGGTGAAGTGTGCCTGCCACGTCACCACGGGCAGCTGCCTCTTCAGTGCCGCTCGCCGCTCGCCGTCCGTCTCGGCGGCGATGCGTCCCAGCAGGGCGCGCAGGGCGGGCGCCTGCACCGCATCCTCGAACAGGCTGCGTGTGCAGACCACCCCGGTGCAGCGGACGTTGCGGAAAAAGTCGAACGTCGCCATCCTCACGCCACCTCCTTTCCGCTCATCGGGTTATACTCGTAGCACAGCCAGTCCGCCATGTCGCTGGCCTCGTCCTCCAGCATGTCGGCCATGCGCTCGGGCAGCTCGCTGGGCGCGAACTGGAACTCCGCTATCCACTTCGACTTGTAGCGCCTCAGCGTGCCGTGCGTGGTGGAGAACACCGGCGCCGGCTTGTGGCGGTCCGTGTTGTTGAAGAGCCGCACGATGAGCTCCTCGTTGCCAAACTCGTCCTGCGCGGCGCGCACCGACGCCTTGCGGACATTACCGAACTCCAAACGAATGTCATTCTTCATAATACACTGAATTTAAGGGTGAAAAAAGTATGCGCGTGTCGGGGGGGGAGGAGTATCCTTAGCCCTTCACTACGTTCCGCAGTATGGCCTTGTTATACACGCGGTTGCCCCAGCTGTCGGTCGTCAGCTGCAGGTCGGCTGCGACGACGTCGCCGGTGCGGATGCCCCGGGCCGCAAACTGCGAGGCATGTTCGCCCGAGAGCGTCGCCATCTGCCGCTGGTAGTGTTCGCCGTCGGGCCATTCCACCAGCACGTCCAGGGCCTTGTAGGGGTTGCCCGTGGTCTTACTCACACCCTCGCGCAGGGTGCCGATCATCTTCACTGTTGCTGTAATCTGCATAATGGTTTTGGTTTTAAGGGTTAATGAATCAGAGGGTTGAATTTCTGTATTTTTCGATGTAGTGATAGAACTTCAGGTCGAAGTCGGCCTCGTCGGCGGGGAAGCCCATCAGGCGCTTGGCGATGCAGTAGAAGCGGAGCAGCAGGCGGCTCTTCACCCACACGGTTTCGTGGCCGGTGGTGATGTAGTGAGTGAGCTCGCGGGCCAGCACGCCCCGGTAGTCCTCCTCGAGGAAGGAGAAGAGGTCGAACACCTTGCGGCGCGTACCCTCGTCGTCGATAAACATGAACAGCTCCACCACGGCTTCATTTGTTTTTTTCTTTGTGTCCATAATGATGTATTTTATGACTGGTTATTAATATAATGTAATCTCTATCTTTTCCTGAAGGCACTCAGCAGGCTCACCTTGTCCACAAACCGCTGCTCTTCTTCCATGCCTCCATCCACGCTCCAGCGGTTTGTCCGTTTGTCGCAGATGAAACAGCAGTCGAACAGCTCCTCCGCCTCCTGAAGGATGTTGCGGAACACGTCGCGCGAGAATTGGCGCTCGTCGTCCTGCAGCCCCGACGTCCTCCAGTGTTGAGCCAGTTCGCTTCTGGTGATGCCCCCCTTGCTCAGCGAGCCTGCAAGCAGCTCGCCGAACCAAAGGCCATCTTTTATGAAGTTCATCCGGCTCATACCTTATTTCTTTTCCCTTTTTTTCTGTTTCCGCTGCAAAGTTCGCCCTGAGGTGGGGGGGATTTTACCACCAAGCTTCAGATGTGGATACGTTTTTTGGGATAATGCCCGAAAAAAGGGAAAACGTACTATAGAAGCAGGTGGCAAGCAGCCCGCCCGGGGACACTTTTACCACCTGCAAAAGTATTACAAAGTGAAATGAACTTTTCCCCGTTTTCCCATTTCCTAAGACATGCTTAGTTAAGAATTTTGGCTGAACGGAAACCGAACGTTTGCAGAACGAATCTGAACGTCTGCTGAACGGAAACTGAAAAGAAAAAACCCGTTCGGCTTCTGTGCTGAACGGGGATGCTGAACGGCGCTGAACGGCGCTGAACGGGGGGGGCGGGCGGCGGCTCAGCCGAAGAGTTTCAGGATTTCCCTTCCGACCTTCTTCAGTTCGTTGTCGTCGGGCAGATTGTCGAAATTATCAGGCTTTCGCTTGCCGGAGGTGAGTGTGCACTGCTCCATGTTCTGTTTGATTTTCCTCGCCTCGCCGGCGCTGGGGCAGAGGGTGACAAGCAGCGTGGCAAATTTTATGCGCGAGAGGTTCTTTTTCAGGAAGCCCATATACTGGAGGATATAGCGGACGACATCCCAGAGGCTCTGCCTCTCTTCCCTGCGTATGTAGTCCAGCACCTTTGTGTTGAGGGCACCGACAATCTGCCCGAAGGCCTCCTTGTCCACTATGTAGCTTTGCAGCTCGGCTTCGAGCGACTCTATGCGCGTGGGGAGTTCATCCATGGCATCGTCGAAGGCGTCGGGTGGAAGCTGCTCGTCGTGGGCGTCCCCGGCGCCCGATTTCTCGAAGTCGTATTTTTCCGACAGGATGGTAAGCCGGTCCTTCAGCTGCGCGTTTTCCTTCTCCAAGGTGATGAGCCGCGAGCATAGCTCATCCTTCTTCAGCTCGTACAGCGACATCCAGTGAGCGTAACCCTCAGGGTCGTCTGGAGATAACAACAACCCCTTGTCGATGCTCTCTCTCAATTGGGCTATGGTCTTTGCATCCATCGTGTTTTCAGAATGGGATGTCATCCGGCTTCGCGGATGCGGGTTTCTCCCTGGGGTTCAAGCGGTAAAACGAGTTCTCAACCATATTCAGAAAGGCATGCTGATAGTCCTTTGTCCTGCAGCGCCGGAGTATCCGGATGACGGTTTTGAGGTCGAACCCGTCCGTGACCGTCTCGATGTCTTTACAGTAATATGCTATAAAGGGATTTGGCTTCGGAGCAAGGTCTGAACACAGCGGGACGTTGTTGCCGCGGATTCTCCGGATGTATTCTTCTGCTTTCTCATAGTATGGGCAGCCACTGAGCAGGGGGCGGAGGTAGTTCCTGAAGATGTTTACGCTTTCGGGAAGGGATGCCTGCACGGAGAGGGCAATGTAAACCAGGCAGAACACAAAATAGCCTTTCTCCGAAACCCCTGTTGTGCCGTGTCCGCCATCGGCGGGCTCGACGCTGAACAGATAGTTCCCGAAGATGTCCGACTCGGGCGACGGGTCGTCAAATATCCTGGCGCACTGGTAATACGCTTCGTTCAATGCCCAGAGCACATCGCCGCGAAACGACCTGCTGCTGTATTTCTCGTCAAGGACAAAGCGATAGAGCGCCTGCTGCAGGATGTCACCCTTGCGGTAGAAACCCAAGTCCTCTGCCGGGGGCAGCATGAGCTTGCGAGGCAGGTCCTTGTCATGCAGTTCGTTTTTTGTTGTCATAGTGACCGCAAAGATACTCTTTTCTTTTTGTTTTTCCGTCACAAAACAGTAAAAAAAATCGTGCAATGTTGATATTTTTCTTCGCCTCGGCGGAAATTATTTAAGAAAAAAAACACTGCGGATTTGCTTAATCCCCTGTGCGCCCCCCCCCCTCTCACGTCAGGCGGATGATGCCGGCCCGGCGGGTGGGGGGCTTGCTGCGGTGGTCGTGGCGGATGGCGTTGGCGAAGACGTCGGCCCTCCCGGGGGGACGGGGGAGAAATCAACATTAGCTCATTAGCTCATTAGCAAATTATCGTTTCCGTGTTCCGGTGGGGTAGGATGGAGGGCGGGGGAGTGGTTACGGATTATAATTCCTTTAATATACTTATATATTATATATATATTATATATAATATATATATAATATATAAGTAACTCTATTCTGAAAAATCTCCCTTGAGAAAGGCTGCGGAGGAATAATTTGCTAATGAGCTAATGAGCTAATGTTGATTTCTCCCGAAAATGGGCTACAATGGATTGATAATATGATGTTTGTATAATGTGCTTTTTTTCCACACCCCTGCGCTGCCGCCACGCCCCCCTGCGCTGCCGCCACGCCCCCCTGCGCTGCCGCCACGGCCCCCTGCGCTGCCGCCACGGCCCACTGCGCCGTGCGGACGTGCCGAAAAAAAACACGAATGGGTGTTTTTTTGAGGGGACAGGATTTGGCGGAACGGAAATTCCGTTGTATCTTTGTAAGGAAGAAAGGACAACAATCTTTTAATTCTTAATTCTTAATTCTTAATTCCTTATGTTTTCCACACTTTACACCTGTGAGGGGCGCATGCGCTCCTACACCTTTTCTATTGACGCGTGCGCGCCCGTGCGCGCGATGACGAAGCGCCAGCTGGCGGCAGAGTACTATCCTGCCGAACCTGACGGCATCCATGCCCACAGGGCGCTGCTCTATGCGCTCGACCATGCGCGGCAACCCGCCGGGACGCTCTCCGACGACGATGCGGCGCTGGCACGTCCTGACGGCAACGTCTATCTCGCCGACGTCCTGCGCGACATCTGCCCGTGCGACACGGCCAAGCGGTTCCTGCCTGCACACGTGGCTGCCATCCTTCACTTCCTCGGCCCTCTTCCCGATGCCGGGGACGTGACAAAAAAGCCTCGGGAGATACCCCTCGATGCCATCGTTCCTTCAGCCGCATGAAATGTCGTACCTTTGCAGAGGAAAAGGAAAAAGGGAAGTGAGGAACAGACAGCCCTGCCATGGAGCGCTACATACAGGACTTTCCAGTCTCATCCCCTAATCCCTAATTCCTAATTCCTTAATCCCTAATCCCCTAATCCCTAATTCCCTAATTCCCTAATTCCCTAATTCCTTAATTCCTAATTCCTTAATTCCTAATTCTTAATTCCTAATTCTCTAAAGCTATGCCTATCACTTATCAGATTGTGGGTTGCACCAACCCCAAGGGTGCCGAGGGCGTTGACTACGCCACCAACCGTGCCGTCAAGACCGGCGACTACGACTTCCGCCAGCTGGCCGACGACATCCAGTTTGCCACCACGGCCACCAAGGCCGACATCGTGGCGGTGCTCACCGCCGCCAAGGAGTTCATCAAGACGCACCTGCTGCAGGGC
>Ga0079305_1001032_pt1 | contig 43715 bp, 27 predicted proteins | sample LMS_cellobiose_e_FD_79183 | JGI IMG/M metagenome (GOLD analysis project Ga0079305, IMG submission 79183) | Rumen-fistulated moose microbial communities from Alaska, USA - LMS_cellobiose_enrichment | ecosystem: Host-associated > Mammals > Digestive system > Stomach > Rumen fluid ... | reverse complement strand
TCAACTCCAAAATCAAAAGCTTCCGTGCTCAACTCAGAGGCGTATCCGACCTGCCCTTCTTCATGTTCAGGCTGTGTAGACTCTTCGGATAGGCTCCCACGGATGTTTGCAGGTGAGCCGATAATTGGGCTACTAGAGCTTCGGACCAGCCTTTACAAGGGCCTTTCCAGCCTTGTTGGACTCGTACTTGTGGAAGTTCTTGATGAATCTTGCAGCAAGGTCTTTAGCCTTCTCTTCCCACTGTGCAGGATCTGCATAGGTGTCGCGAGGATCAAGGATACCGGTGTCTACACCCTCGAGCTTGGTAGGAACTACGAAGTTGAAATAAGGGATAGTCTTGGTAGGAGCCTCATCGATAGAGTGGTTGAGGATAGCGTCGATGATTCCGCGGGTGTCACGGATGGAGATACGCTTGCCAGTTCCGTTCCAGCCTGTGTTAACGAGGTAAGCCTTGGCACCGGACTTCTTCATCTTCTTGACGAGCTCTTCTGCGTACTTGGTCGGATGGAGTTCGAGGAACGCCTGGCCGAAGCAAGCGGAGAAGGTAGGAGTAGGCTCGGTGATTCCGCGCTCAGTTCCTGCGAGTTTTGCAGTGAAGCCGGAGAGGAAGTAGTACTTTGTCTGCTCAGGGTTCAGGATGGAAACCGGAGGAAGTACGCCGAATGCGTCAGCGGAGAGGAAGATAACCTGCTTTGCAGCGGGACCCTGGGACTCCGGACGGACGATCTTCTCGATATGGTAGATAGGATAAGAAACGCGGGTATTCTCGGTCACGCTCTTGTCGTTGAAGTCAATCTTGCCAGCTTCGTCAACAGTAACATTCTCGAGGAGTGCATCGCGGCGGATTGCGTTGTAGATGTCCGGTTCGGACTCCTTGTCGAGCTTGATGACCTTTGCATAGCAGCCGCCTTCGAGGTTGAAGACGCCCTTGTTGTCCCAACCATGCTCATCGTCACCGATAAGAAGACGCTTAGGATCAGTTGAAAGGGTGGTCTTGCCGGTTCCTGAAAGGCCGAAGAAGATAGCGGTATTCTCACCGTTCATATCGGTATTTGCAGAGCAGTGCATTGAAGCCATGCCCTTGAGAGGGAGGAAGTAGTTCATCATGGAGAACATACCCTTCTTCATCTCACCGCCGTACCATGTGTTGAGGATAACCTGCTCCTTGCTGGTTACATTGAATGCAACGCAGGTGTCGCTCCTCAGACCGAGTTCCTCGTAGTTCTCAACCCTTGCTTTGGAAGCGCAGTAGACGATGAAGTCAGGCTCCTGGTCGAATTCGGCCTGGGTCTTGGGACGGATGAACATATTGGTCACGAAATGAGCCTGCCATGCAACCTCCATAATGAAACGAACCTTCATGCGGGTATCCTTGTGGGTGCCGCAGAATCCGTCGACGACAAAGAGTCTCTTGCCGGAAAGCTGCTTGAGAGAGAGTTTCTTGACCTCTTTCCAAACTTTCTCGGACATCTTGTGGTTGTCGTTGGGATAGCCTTCAGTAGTCCACCATACTTCTCCGGGAGCACCTTCTTTGGTTGTCTTGTCATAGACAATGTATTTGTCCTTAGGAGAACGGCCGGTGAAAATGCCGGTCATGACGTTGATAGCACCAAGTTCGGTTACCTGTCCCTTGTCATAGCCTTCGAGGCCGGGTTTGGTCTCTTCGTTGTAGAGAACTTCGTAGGTAGGGTTGTAAAGAATTTCTTTTACGCCCTTGATTCCGTACTTGGTCAGATCGATCTGTGCCATAAATGATTTGTTTTAAAAATTATTAAATACAATACTAATCTTAACTAATTTTAAGCGCAGCAAATTTACTCAAAATCATTGTAATTTCCGATAGGTAAAACAAAAGATATGCTAGCTATTTTTCGAAAAATCACAAATATTCCTTCGTTTTTTTGTATTTTTGAAAAAATATCTAAAGATGGACTTATAAGGGACGATGATTCAGAAAGCTAGACTTACCTTTTTCGGAACAGGAACATCACAGGGAGTACCGATTATTGGATGCCGTTGCCCTGTTTGCTCATCCGGAGACTCGAAAAATAAACGTTTCCGCTCGTCGGCACTCGTGGACTATTGCGGGGTACGGATTCTGGTCGATGCGGGGCCTGACTTTAGAATGCAGATGCTCTCGCATGGAGTCTCTCACCTTGATGCAATACTTCTGACCCACAATCATAAAGATCATACCGGAGGGCTTGATGATGTCCGTGCTCTCAATTATATAGACCGCAAGGCCGTTGACGTCTACTGCGAACCTCTGGTTCTTGAGACTTTAAAGTATGAGTACGGCTATGCCTTTGCTGAGCACAAGTACCCAGGTTCTCCTGAATGGCATATCCATATTATCAGCGAAAAGCCGTTCGGCGTTCCTTCGGGCGAAGGGAAAGGAGAGCTCGTTTGGGTACATGACAAAGGTTATTTCCTGCTTCAAAAAGACGGCTCTTTGATTGAAAGCGATGCTTCCCCTAAAGCTGTGGAACCTATTGAAGGTAAGAATGTTGAGGAAATTATTGCCATGGCCTCTGAAGGCTTTGCCCCGGTTATTCCCATACGAGGACTCCACGGTCAGATGCCGGTTCTCGGTTTCCGTTTCGGGAACATCGCCTATATAACCGACATGTCGAAAATTCCGGAGGAAGAATTCAGTAAGCTCCATGGACTTGACCACGTCACCCTGAATACCGTTTCATATAAACCCCATCATTCTCATTTCTCCCTTGACGAGGCCCTCTCCCTTGCTGATAGGATAGGAGCGAAAAATACATGGCTCACCCATCTCAGCCATACTTTCCCTATCCATGAAGAGTTTGAAAAAGAACTTTCAGGGCTCTGTCGCGAAAGGGGAATACGTTCAAATGTGCGTCCCGCCTATGACGGACTTGTCATAGAATAATATCTTCGATCGTATTGACTTTAGAGGGGTCGAACGGGGCTTCGACTCTGATATAGTTGCCAGTGTAGCCGGACATCATTCCGTCCTTCTCTGATGATTCCCAGAGTACCTTTTCGGGAAGGCCTTTGTTTGCAGCAACAAAGTCGTCATGGAGCTTGGCACAAAGTCCTTCCAGTATCCCAACCCTCTCTGTCTTAATCGAATCCTGCACTTGGTCTGCCATCTTGTCTGCCCTTGTTCCAGGCCTTCTGGAGTAGGGGAAAATGTGGATGAATGAGGGTTTGATTCTATCAGCGAGGAAAGAATATGTCTCTCTGAACAATTCTTCCGTTTCTCCTGGCAGACCGACTATTACATCGATTCCGAAGAATACTTTTGCCTTCCCGGGCTGCTCCATCTTCTGCCGGATGTAATCGATCCTGGAAGCGAACAGGGAAGTGTCATAGCGGCGTCCAACCTTTTTCAGGATTGTATCGCTTCCACTCTGAAGGGGAATATGGAAATGAGGTTGGAATTTGGTGAGGGAGGCAATCCAGTCAATGATTTCTTCGGTGATGAGGTTAGGCTCGATTGAGGAAATCCGATACCGTTCGATCCCTTCGACGTCGTTCAGCGCCTTTAGGAGGCTGAGAAAAGATTCTCCGGTGCTCCGACCGAAATCTCCGGTATTGACCCCTGTGAGTACGATTTCCTTAATCCCTTGAGCAGCAATTGCTTCTGCTTGTTTCACGGCCTCGCAAACAGGAATGTTCCGGCTGCGACCCCGGGCAAAGGGAACAGTGCAGTACGCACAGAAGTTATCGCATCCGTCCTGTACCTTGAGAAATGATCGGGTCCTTTCGCCTGAAGAGTATGCAGGAAGAATTTCTGAGCCAAGAGCTGCATCCGCTGAGGGGACTTCACTATCTGACTTACCTGAAATAATCCGTAGTATTTCAGGAACTACGAGGGATTTTTCTTTGGCTCCAAAAACGGCTGAAACGCCCTCAATTGCAAGTATTTCCTGCCTTTTAAGCTCTGCGTAGCAACCGGTCACCACTATTGCCGCTCCGGGGGCTTTCTTATGGGCGCGGCGGATGAAACCCCGGGACTTTTGCTCGGCATGGGTTGTCACTGCACAAGTATTTATAAGATACACGTCAGCGGCTTCGTTCCATGCGACTGCCTCATGTCCGGCAGAGAGAAGAGCTCTCTCGTATGTGGAGGTCTCAGCGTAGTTGAGCTTGCAGCCAAGGGTTGTGAATGCTATTTTTGCCATAGCTTATCCAAGTAAGAGAAATACACATGGACGCTTGCCGATGACAAGATTCTCCTTCTTCCACTGAGCGACAGAGAGTGTCCTTATAAGTGCGTCAGGCATTGTAATATTGGCGGCGACGGTAATTCTGGTCCGTCCCTGGCACGAAGAAAGAATGTCCTTGAATAGGGAATCGTTGCGGTAGGGGGTTTCTATGAAAATCTGAGTCTGGTTCGCCGCAGAAGACCTTTTTTCGATATTCCGAAGAGCGGCTCTCCGCTCTTCTGTCTTTGCGGGAAGGTATCCGAGGAAGGCAAAGGACTGGCCGTTGAGACCTGATGCCATGAGGGCGAGCATCAGAGAGGACGGACCGACAAAAGGGATGACTTCGATGCCGTGACGATGGCATAGGGCCACCAGCTGTGCTCCCGGATCGGCGACAGCAGGAAGACCGGCTTCGGTTATGAGGCCGACATCCCTTCCGTCATCAAAGAGGCTAAGGTACGACTCCACCTCGGCGGGAGTGGTGTGCTCGTTAAGCTGATGGAACTCGAGATCCCCGATCTTTCCTTTGAGACCTGCCTTTGAGAGGTATCTTCTTGCCGTTCTGACTTCTTCGACCACGAAGGTGGAAATGCTCTGCAATGCGTCGAGAACAGGACCTGGAATTACTTCCAAGGGGTCATTATCCCCAAGCGGGGAGGGTATAAGTAGTAGTCTTCCCTTACTCATTTGATGTGATTTTTTCCGGATTCCCTTCGGAGTCCACAGTTATGGTAACGCTGCCGCCCTGCCTCACAGGAGAAAGTTCATCCGGATCCCTTCTTCTTCTGAATAGGCTCCTGAAAAAGTCTCCGAAGGTGTTGAATTCCCTCTGGATACTCACGCCGACTCCGTTTCGCTGGCTATTGTCGAGATAACTTGTATACTGGTCTGCAGAGTGAGAGAAAGCTTTTAGGCGGAATGTGCCGTTTTTGTCGACCTTATACTCGACGTCGACATCGCCGACTACTTCTTCCGTTGTCACTCCGGACATGGTCCTGCGATTGCCGATATTTCCATTGACGACGATTCTGTTGTTGAGAAGCTGTGTTGACAAAGCCACGTCGAAAATACTCGTCCCTCTTCCGGTTTCCTGGTAGTTGAGACCAAGGTCTAGAGGTATATTGAGCATCTCGAAAATATTATTCAACTGCCCCGCCATGATACTGCTGACGTTGCTGTAAAGCATTTCAGAAGAATTGTTTACGATGCCGGATTCCTCTGTAGGGAGGAAGGATCCTGAGAGCAGCAGATACAGGAACTGCTTCTGGATCTTGTCATCCGTATTGAGGGCGCTCTCGACCATTGACTGGGTTGTCGGGTCGAGATCCGGGATGTCGATAGAGAACTTGATTTCTGGATTTCTCAGCTTGTCAGTGATCTTGATTCCGCAGTTGACCGTGCGCCTTGTTGCGACTGCTGTTGAATCAGAAATCAGGTTGGCAAGAGATGTTTTTGTGGTATAGAGGCCGTCGATATTGAGGTCGGAATCCATAATATCGCCATTGAACCTGATTGAACTTCCGTCCTGGAGACTGAAGTCCTTTGTCACAAGGCCGAGGGCGGAGACTTTGAAATTACCGGAAGAGAGGGCGTAATCACCGTTGATGGTAAATGTATTGTCCGGTATAACTGTCTCTATCTCTATGAGGCCGCTTCCCTGACCGGAAAGGACATTTCCGGAGGAATTGCCGATCTCGACAAAAGCGGTCACATCCGGCGTTGCCCTTACTCTCAGATTGACCCCGAATCGGGAAGCCTTCTTTTTCTGCTCGGTAATGCGGTTCATCATAGCTTCATAAGGGTCTATGATGATTTCTTTTGCGGGCTCGTAGAAGGTGAGGATATCGGCGGACTTATTGGTTATACCACCTCCAAGAGGGATATGGAGCTCTCCGTCTCCTGCCGTTGTGCCGTCTACCGTGAGCACGATATTGTCGAAAGGCCCCTTTATCTTGACCGATCCATTTGCGAATATATTACCGTAGAATGTGTCATTGTCGGCGGCAGAGAGGTCAATGGCATGCATATTCCTCATTCCGCCGATATTGATATTGAGGCTGGGATCTTTGAAATCTTTGAAGAAGATGCCACCGCTGAGGGTTGCCTTTCCTTTCAGCCCGTCTGTCACATTGTCATTCAGGAACAAGAGCCCTTCTGAATCGAGAGAGACCGGACCGTCTACTATGTAAGCGACATTGGTAAACCCGACTCTCAAAAGCCCCTGGTTGATTCTCAGACTGTCGCTGGTAATAATTGGTTTGTCCGTCTTTCCTTTTATGTCGATGGTCCCGTCGAGCCTTCCTCCGAATTCCGAGAAGATTGTATTCAGGGCAGGAGCGGCATATGCCAGATTGAGGTCATCCAGGCTCGCATGAATCCCGATTTCCTTTGTGGAAGGGGTCAGAAATCCGTTAACGTCCAGGTTGCTCGTCCCCCCGAGTTCATTTCTGAGGGCAAGTTTGAAACTCTTTGATTCTTCATCCCAGATACTGCCCATGCGGAGCAGTCCCATCGGAGCGCCACCGACATAGGTGGAGTCGCAAACAATCCCGAGAAGAATACCCGGGGTCGGCTTTGACGGAGAAGTGATTCTGGCTCTTCCGGTTGCCCTTCCCTTAAGGTCGAAATCAATGGGAATAAGATTGTTGATCATGGAGATGTCGAATTTCTCCATTCTTATTGAAAGGGTATCTTTATCGCTTCCCGAGAGTCCTCCGTCGATCCTGATGGTCTGATCCTCGCACGATGCTTTGAGAGTGGATACATTAATGCTTCCTTCCTTTCCGATTATATCACTGGAAGAAAGATTCCATATCTTGCCATTGTAATTGAATGAGGAGGGGAGTGCCCGTCCGGTCAAGGATACGACGTCTTTGTCATCTCTGGAGAAACGTCCGCCGAGGTTGAGGTTGCCGCTTACCTTCTCTCCATTGTCGAAGGTGAAGGTGGCCCCGACATTGTCGTCATTGACTGACACGCTTCCGTTCCCGTTTTTGAGCGAGAATCCGCCGATGGCGACTTCGGAAGAATTAAATGTGCCGGTAAGTCCTCCTCTTTCATCATTTCCGAGTGAAAGGCTCAGGTCTTTTATATATTTGTCGTTGAAGGCGAGACGCTGTGAGACCAGATTCCCATCTATCTTTCCGGCTTCATCGACATTGAATCTAAGGTTGGTATTATTGGCTATGTAGAGCCCCGGGACCATGAAAGAGAGCAGATTTCTCGAATCATGCATCTTGAATGCAATCTCATACGGAGTCCCGTCCCAAGTCGGATCCGGGTTCTTTACAATAGAAGGAAGCTCCCTGTCCACAATGAGTTTACGGAGATCCTTTGCAATTGCCGTCACCGGTTTAGTGCTTACATACGATCCGTCGGCGAAGCTTGAATTGAACCTTACCCTGTTGATATTATCATTGGCGTGCGACTGGATAGAGATGTCGCCGATATTCCTTCTTCCTTCGCTGTTTTCAAGGATGAAATCAGAGATGACGATATCTCCGAGAATATCTTCCTTGTTGGCGTACATAAAATTGGCATTGGCCTCGAGGGAGACCTTTGATTTGCCCCTTTTGTCGATTCCGATGGCATTGAGGTCGGCATATCCTACGTTGGCATAGAATTGATATGCCGCGTTCTCAGTCGTCGGGGAAAGGTTGAAAAGTCCCTCCAGTACGAACTTGAGATTGGGGTCGGTACAGACTATGCGCCCATCGAACTCGTTCCCCGAATAGGTGCCTTCTGCAACAATGTCAGAATAATCATATCCCAGAGCGCTGAGACGTGAGATGTTGAGTTTTTTGATGTCTACTTTCGGCCCCTTGCCGGCAAGGGTTGCTCCGAGAGAGCTCTCAAGTGTAAGCCCGCCGATCTTGTCATTCCCGATGAGCCGGCCTATATCCAGTCTGTCTGTGGAGATGTTGCCGTCTATAGTCGTAGGTTTTGAGTTGTCTGTCAAGTTCTTTACCTCTGCATTCAAAGACGCGGAACCGCTGTCATAGGAGTTGAGATTACCTGTCACCGCGAGGTTGTTGAGAGGCCCTTTCCCTGTCCCGGAGAAAGTGAAGGTCTCTCCTTTTGCCAGTTTTCCAAGGTCTATTTTCTTCCCTTGGGTGAAACCTTCAAGAAGGGAGGAAACACCTGAAGAAGTGAATGTTAAGTTATTGACAAGCACATCGGCGCTAAGCCTGCTGACATCAGGCAATCCATTCAGGGAACCGGAGATGTTGCCGCTGATTTTGCTTCCCTCTTCCTGGAAGGTAAGGGAAGGGATTCTGAAATTGCTCACGTATCCTCCTATCTCGCCCTTAAGCCTAGTGCGGAAACTTTTTCCGGTCAAAGCAGGAACGAAGTAGGCAAGTGTTCTGGAATCGAGGATTGTAGGGCTGATTACCTTACCGCCAAGTTTTACCTCTTCGAGAAAATTACTGAAGGCTTCGACTCCGTCATAATCCATTGTAAACTCTTCGGCATGGACATCGGAGTTTTTGTCCTTGATCCGGAGTGAGGTAATGGTGGTATTGCCTTTTCCGACATGTGTTTTCCCGGAAACTGTAGCTGCAAAGGAGCTTTTTTCCTTGATCTTCAACTCATCAACTGTTCCCGAAGTAATGCCGTCGCGGAGGCGAATATTCCTTGCCTTGAGGTCTGCAATGAGGTCCAGGTCATCCCAGTCGATCGAGGTGGGGGGAATGATATTGCCTTCTGCGAGGTTCTCTCTTCTGTTGACATAGTTGACCATCCTGTATCTGGCGTTTTTGACCTCCGCCTTATTGATGTCGAAAATGTCTCCGACAATCGGCTTGGACTCATTGTCATCCTTGATGCGGAAAATTCTCTCAAGGTTGGTGGTTACATTATTTTTCGCAGTATCGCTCGGCTCGATAGTGAGATTGAATTCGAGCCCGGAGGCTTTCAGGTGCTTAATATGGACCCCGGTCTTGTCAAAAAGACCTTTCAGGGAGAGGGTTGCGCTGAGAGATCCAGCTTTAAGGAGGGTATCCACCACGGGCAGGCCTCCGGTCCCTGCAGTATCTTTATAAGGAGCTGAGTCGGTGACGGTTACCCCATCGATGTGGATAGCATTGAAAGGAAGGATTTTTATGCTTTCGAATTCTATCTTGCCATCGATCTTGTTCTCGAAAGAAGCAACGATTCTCTTTCCCAGAGCGGTTTGGACTTTAGGGGACTGAAAGGCAACAAGAATCCCTAGCAGTAACAAAAGTACTACTCCGATCAAGATGCCAACTATTCTCAGCCCCTTTTTCATCCGTTTTATTTGACGGCCTTTTTAGCGTATCTGAAAATCGTGCCACGCCTCTCATCTTTCGAATTCTTCGAGGCGAATCCTATATAGAGATAGTCCCCATGGACCTTGACTCCCTCCGGCTCCATGTAGCCAATATCTGTAATACCTGCGGCATTAAGGGCGCTGAGGTCATCGAGAGCCTTTATCGGGGTGAGCGGAAGGATAGTGCCGCCGTTGATGTCTCTTATCTGAAGCCATGCTGGCGAAGGGGATCCGTCGGAATGACCATTGCCCTGCATCTGGTATACAAGGCCTCCCTTTATGTCGAATCCCTGCCATGAGATGGTTTCGCCGTTGGAGTATTTTCCTCTAGGAATGACGAACTTGCCGATAGGTTTCACCTTGGTGCAGTCCCTTGCCTTAATTACATGTGTTTTAGTTACTTCTGTGGCGTCAGGAGCCTTTGCTTCTCCTCCGTAAGTCACTTCCGGGAGGGTAATGTCCTCAATCGGAAGAGCCCTTAGCTCGCTGAGACGGTATGTATAGCAGTTTCCGGTCGAGATACCGAGGTAGGTGAGCATGTCCCCTTCAATGTCGACGGCGACAGAGATGTTCTTCTCTCCGAAATAGTAGTTCTCCGGGGCCTCCCAAGAAGTAATCGTGCTACCTGAGGAGTATGGAATTCTGGAGACTACAGTACTGCCCCAATAGTCTCCCGAAGCGTTTTTGCTTGAAAAATTATCAACCCAGATATATGCTTTCCCATTGTCTTTTTCGAGAGTGAAATTTGAGACATGACCGAAATAATTGACAGTCATGCATGGAGGCTGGGTATCGCTTCCCGGAGTTCCCGCAGAGATATAAGCCCTGAACTTATTGTTCAGCTGGGAATAATAGATAGTATTTGTTTCAAAATCGATATCAAAACTCTGCATGACTGCGCTCATTGTGCGAAGCCTACCGGTGCTGAAATGCATCTTCTCCGAGAAATGGTCGGTGATGTATGGATCATGTTCGGGCTCTGGATCTGGTCCTGGTTCTGGCTCGGGCTCAACGGGGTCTACGATTGGACCTCTGGATTGAGTTACAGTCATTTCCCTTGATTCATCTCCGCATGAGAAGGTGACAACCGCTGTCCTGTCATGGAGATAATCTTTATTTTCGGTAGCAGTAATAGTCACTTTATGAGAACCGGCAGGACCGCTCTTTGGGTCAATGATAAGCCAGTCTTCTTGACAGATGACATTCCAATCTGACAAGGCTGTTATCCAGAATCTGCCGACAAGAGTCTCCTGATAATCAATGTTCTTGTCTTCCAAAAAGATGGAGGAAAAACCGCCCTGATTATTCGGCTTTTCTTCCTTGCATGAAAAGGCAGTCAACAACAAGAGAGGTATTAAGACTGAAAGTATTTTTCTCATTGTCAGTGTACTTTTATTCAAACTACAAATATATAAAAAATGCTGTTAAATTCGTATATTTGCACCCTCGATTGAAGTGTAAAAATATGGCAGATATTATCCTCGGCATAGAATCATCTTGCGACGACACATCGGCGGCCGTCATCTCCGACGGTTACCTCCTTTCAAATGTCATCGCCAGCCAGCAGGTCCATAAGGACTATGGCGGAGTTGTCCCTGAATTGGCGTCGAGGGCCCACCAGCAAAATATTGTTCCTGTAGTGAGCCAGGCTCTCGAAAAGGCTGGAGTGAAGGCTTCTGAGCTTACCGCAATTGCATTTACCCGGGGACCGGGCCTTCTCGGTTCACTCCTTGTCGGGACATCCTTCGCCAAGGCCCTTAGCCTGTCCTTGGATATTCCCATGGTCATGGTGAACCATCTTCAAGGACATGTCCTTGCGAGTTTTATCCGTCAGGAAGGAAAGCCCGTTTGCGAGCCGTCTTTCCCGTACCTCTGCCTTCTTGTTTCCGGAGGCAACTCCCAGATTGTCAAAGTATCAGGACCATTGGAGTATGAGATTTTAGGGCAGACTATAGACGATGCGGTTGGGGAAGCGTTCGATAAATGTTCGAAGATGCTTGGCCTTGGTTATCCCGGCGGTCCCGTGATCGATCGTCTCGCCAAGAGTGGAGATCCTGAAAAGTTCCATTTCGCTAAGCCTCATGTCCCCGGTCTCGATTACAGTTTCAGCGGGATAAAGACTTCGCTCCTTTATTTTGTCCGTGACGAGATGGCTAAAGATCCTCAGTTCATGGAAAAGAACAAGGAAGATATATGTGCGAGCTTCCAGAAGACCCTCATTGATATCCTCATGGATAAGCTCATCAAGGCTTCCAAGCAGACCGGAATCCGGGAAATCACAATAGGTGGGGGTGTCTCTGCCAACAGCGGACTTCGTGAGCGCATAGTCTCTGAAGGGAAAAAGCGCCGCTGGAACACCTATCTTCCCGAGTTTAAGTTTACTACAGATAATGCGGCGATGATAGCCGTTGCAGGTTGGTTCCATTACCGTGCAGGGGAGCGTGCTCCTCTGGATATCGCTCCGGTTTCCCGTATGGCCGACTTTTAGCAATTCCCCTAGAAAAAGAGGATTATGAAGGAATTTGAAATAGCGAAAAAGATAGGGAAGGACCTCTCTGACAGTGAGTTAAGAGAGGCTGCGGCAAAGGCGCTTGGAGTCCGGGTGGAAAAGGTCGGAGATGTTCGCATAGTGCGAAGATCGATAGATGCCCGTCAGGATGTGCTCTATCGGTACAGAATTCAGGCATGTCGCGAAGGTGAGCAGCTTGAAGAATATCATCTTCCTGAGTACAAGGATGTCCATGATGGGGAGCCTGTCATTGTAATTGGCGCGGGTCCGGCAGGCCTTTTCGCTGCACTGAAACTCCTTACCAAAGGCTTCAAGCCTATTATTCTCGAAAGGGGTAAAGACGTTCATCGCAGAAAGACCAATATGGCAAAACTCTCTACCGAGGGCATTGTCAATCCAGATTCGAATTATTGCTTCGGCGAAGGGGGAGCAGGGGCTTTCTCGGATGGCAAGCTTTTTACCCGTTCTTCAAAAAGAGGCGATATTCGGGAAGTACTTCATCAATTCGTTCTGTTCGGCGCCGACCCATCGATTCTTATCGATGCCCATCCTCATATCGGCACTGACCGTCTTCCCGTAGTCGTAGAGAATATGCGTCGCTGCATCGAAGAGCACGGAGGAGAGTACCATTTCGATTCCAGAGTTACAGACATATCGAAGGAAGACGGTTTTTTCAAAGTAAGCGTATCTTCCTCTGAATCATTTACTTCCCGAAATGTGATCCTCGCGACCGGTCATTCAGCGAAGGATATCTACAAGATGTTCGCTGAGAAGGGATGGGATATCGAGGCAAAAGGTTTTGCCCTAGGTGTCAGAGTCGAGCATCCCCAATGGATGATCAATCAGATCCGATATCACGGTAAATACCAGCCTTTTATGCCTACCGCCGAGTATTCCTTCGTCCAGCAAGTGGAGGGGAGGGGTGTCTTCTCGTTCTGCATGTGCCCGGGAGGTATTCTAGTCCCTTCGGCCACAGAAGATAAGTCTGTGGTTCTGAACGGCATGTCTAATTCTGCCCGAAACTCAAAATGGGCAAATGCCGGAGTTGTAGTCCAAATAGAGCCCGGGGATGAGCCGGAAGAATATGCCCAGTACGGGCCTTTCTCGCTTCTTTATTTCCAGAGGGATATAGAGAGGAAGATGTATATGTATTCTCGCTCCAAGGTGCGTAGGGATAGAAGGGGATCTCCTTTGGAGAAGGTCAATCTACTTAGGGCCCCGGCCCAGAGAATGAAGGATTTCTGCAGGGGAATTATCTCTGAGGATCTCCCTAAAACCTCGTACCATCCGGGTGTCATATCGGCCCCGCTCCACGAGCTTCTTCCGGAGCACGTCGCCATGCGGCTTCGCAGGGCTTTCCCTCAGGTGGATCGTCAGATGAAAGGGTATTATACCAATGATGCCCTCCTTCTTGGAGTCGAGTCGAGAACCTCGTCTCCCGTTCGCATCCCGAGAGATCCTCAAACGCTTGAGGCTCTGAAAGTTCCGGGCCTTTATCCTTGCGGCGAGGGAGCTGGTTATTCCGGTGGAATAGTATCTTCTGCCCTGGACGGTATTGCCTGTGCCGACAAGATTGTCTAAGAGGGATTTCCGGAAAGGAATTCTATCCTGCTTCTCAGGGATTCTTTACTGATAAAGCTTTTCATCACGGCATCATAACCGTGCATGGTTCCATTTGTCTGCCGCAAGGTTACTCTGACTCCTTGTTCTGTCATCCTCTCGGCGAGCAATTTCCCTTCGTCTCTAAGGCAGTCATACTGAGCTATTTCTATGTAGGTTGGAGGAAAAGCGGAGAAATCCTCATCCAGAAGAGACTTTTCTTTGTGCCCCTTGAGGTAATAATCCCACATCTTTTTGTTAGTGACTGAGTTCCAGAGGGGAGCATCACGGAATACTGCCATCGAGGCGGTCCTCATGGAACAGTCGACAACGGGATATATAAGACATAGGCGGTCCGGCATCCGCTCGGAGGCAAGTGCGGTCTTCAGAGCCAGAAAACCTCCTGCCGAATCTCCTACGATAGATACCTTGCTATAGCGGGTACATAGCTCTTTATAGGCTGCGATGCAATCATTCAGCGGAGTGCCGTATTCAGTATTGTAGGCCATTGAGTAATCGATAAAGAACAGATCGCAGCCTGAAGATTCCGCGTATTTGAGAGCGTAGCTATAGTGGTATGGAGCTCCCTTGTAAACGAAGCCGCCCCCATGGATAAACAGAATGCAGCGGCCATGCTCCCACGTCTCCTTCGGCTTCATCATCCATCCTTTTACCCCATTCCCCAGGGTCTCATATTTAACTGAGATGCCTTCTTCCTTGAATTTTAGTCTCGGAAGGAATGACAGGATTCTATTGCCGGCAATGAATATAATCCTTATCATCGGGGCCTTGAAGCGGGCCAAGAATGCGAAATCCTTATGGACAGGGTACGCGCTCCCTTGGAGCAGGGCGGGCAGTACTCCAAGTATCAAGATTATAAGGATTGAAAGAATTAGCATCGCGATTAAGGATTCTTGCTGTCTATCAGGATGGTAACAGGCCCGTCATTGACCAGTGAGACCATCATCTGAGCTCCGAACTCCCCGGTTCCGACAGGCTTTCCAAGGGCGGATGAGATCTCTTTGCAAAACTCTTCATAAAGAGGAACAGCTGTTTCTCTTCCTGCGGCCTTTACATATGACGGGCGGTTGCCCTTTTTTGTGGATGCCATCAGGGTGAACTGGCTCACAACTATAATGTCGCCTCCGTCTTCGATTATGCTTCGGTTCATGACTCCTTCACTATCGTCGAAAATCCGGCAGTTGACTATTTTCTTTACGAGATAGGCTATATCATCGCTACTGTCTTCATGTCCAATTCCAAGAAGCACCAAAAGCCCTTTTCCAATTGAGGAAAGGAGTTCCCCTCCGACCGAAACCGAAGCGGATGAGACTCTTTGTATAACTACTTTCATAAATTATTCTGCTATTGCACCGCTGCCGAGAAGCTCTTCTCCATCATACCAGACAGCGAATTGACCGGGGGTAATTCCCCTTTGGGGCGAATCAAAGAGTATGTATAGGCCGCTGTCCCTTGAGATCAAGGTCGCGCTCTGAAGAGGCTGGCGGTAGCGAATCCTTACCCTGCAGCGCCTGATTTCTCCGGGGGGCATTGCAAGGTCTGCCCTTAGCCATTTGACTTCGTCCGGATTGATCCTAAGGCAGAATCTGTAAAGCCCCTTGTGGGAGTATCCTTCACCGACATAGACTCTGTTTGTCTGAGTATCGGTGTCGATAACGAAAACCGGCTCTTTGTGCCCGCCGATGCTAAGACCTTTCCGCTGGCCGACTGTATAGAACTGGGCGCCTTCGTGCTTACCGAGAATCTTGCCGTATGGGTTATCCTTGTAACGGGTCTTTTTTATATGCTTTTTTCCGCTTTTGTAGACCTCTGTCTCGAATGAAATATCGTATTTTACGGGCTTGGATAGCCTTTCGAGGACTTCGTCCGGGAGGGAAGCAATAGCCTCTGAATCATAGGGGCTTTCCCCGAGAGGCTCTCCGTCACAGGTGAGGAGCTTGACTTCCTTGACATAGCCTCCAGTCATTGTAGGGACCATCCCGTCGTTGCGTAGAGAGGAGAGGACCTTAATCATGAACTGATACTGCTTATCACTCTCATAATAGGCATCATAAATCTCGACCACATCTCCTTCGACAGAAGTCAGCTTTTGCTTTAGGAAGGTGGGAAGATCTACTTTTCCTACAAAGCATATCCCCTGGGAGTCTTTCTTGTCCGCAGAAGGAAGGTCCGCTTCCTTTGCCTTCTGCCTTACTTCCGGCTTCCGGAGATCGCCGATAGGGAATAGGGTCTTAGAAAGCTGTTCCTGCGATAGCTGGCAGAGGAAATAGCTTTGATCCTTATTTGGATCAGAGCCTTCAAGGAGGCGGAATACCTGCTTCCCTTCAGAATCCAGGATGGGCTGTCCGAGCTCGTCAAGAGCTGCCTCTTTCCGGCAATAATGGCCGGTAGCGACCATGGCGGCTCCATACTTTTCGGCAACCTTCATGAAGGCGTCGAATTTGATTTCTCTGTTGCAGAGCACGTCGGGATTTGGGGTACGGCCCTTGGAATACTCGTCGAACATATAGTCGACAACCCTTTGCCGATACTCTTTCGACAGGTCGACAAAATAAAAGGGAATCCCTATTTTTCTCGCTACCAATTCTGCGACAAAGCGGTCTTCTTCCCATTCGCAGTCCCCGTGTAGGGTGGAATCAGCATCGTGCCAATTCTGCATGAACATGGCAAAAACATCGTATCCCTGCTCTTTTAATAGCAAGGCGGCTACACTCGAATCTACACCTCCGGAGAGGCCTATGCAGACTTTGATTTTGCCATTTTCTTCCTTTTGCTCTGCCATTTCGTCCGATTTTTGCTTACAAAAGTAACATTTTATTAAATTATTTCCTATAATTGCATGATTGCAGTCATATCACTGCAGCAAAATTGATACACTATGACTGATAGGCATATTTCAATCGACTTTATCGAATACTCTTCTTTCGATGAAATGGAGCCTCTTGACAAAGAGCTAGTAGAGAAAGCCATTGATGCTCTGAAGGGATCTTATTCTCCGTATTCTCGTTTCAAAGTAGGAGCAGCTCTTCGTCTTGAAGACGGTACAATAGTTAAGGGATCCAATCAGGAAAATAACGCATATCCGGCAGGCCTTTGTGCCGAGAGGACGGCTATGTTCGCTGCCGGTGCCAATTATCCCGGAGTGGCTTTCGATACAATCGCTATTGTCGCTTTCCATGAAGGCCGCATCCTCGCAGATCCGGCTACCCCTTGCGGAGTATGCCGCCAAGTGATGGCAGAGTACCAGACTAAGGGCGGAAAGCCTCTAAAGGTTATCCTTGCAGGAGCGGAGAAGTCTTACAAATTCTCAAAGGTGGACGACCTCCTTCCTCTGATTTTCGACAGCATTTAAGACAGTTTTTTATTTGGCAGTCCTGAAAAAATGACTACCTTTGCACTTGGGAAAGTCTTACACGACCAGCTCCCTCTGAATTCCCCCAGGGCCGGAAGGCAGCAAGGGTAGGAGGTTGTAGCGGTGCGATGTAATCAGCTTTCCCTTTTTTTGTACCCTCGATATGAACGGCATCTCAATCTTTACCCTTACTTCCTCTTTGCATGACGAGACTTCCCTCAAGAGGATATCTGACGAGTTTCTTCGTAGCGTCCTTCCGGACGGATTTGATTTCAGGGGGGCGGACCTATCCACATTCGGAGAACACGATCTTGACCTTATTTTTGTCCGTACAGGCGGCTCGGAAGGCCTTTTCAAGGCTGTCCTTCCAACTCTTTTAGAGAAAGGAATCCGTCGGTTCCACCTTCTGACTTCCGGCAAGAGCAACTCTCTCGCTGCGTCCATGGAGATATTGTCATACCTCAATAAGAGCGGCCTCTCAGGTGAGATTATCCATGGTTCTGTCGCGTATGTTTCTTCGAGGATAAAGGCTCTTGCCAGTGTTGAGGCTGCAAAAAAGAAGCTTTGCGGTATGAGGCTTGGTGTCATAGGAAAGCCTTCGGACTGGCTCATCGCAAGCGATGCGGACGCAGGCTCTGTCAAGGAAAAACTTGGAATCGAGCTTCTTGATATTCCTATGCAGGTTCTTCTCGACAGGTACGAAACAACTTCCGGGGAACAAGCTCCCGACCTTCCGATGGCAACGGATGTACGCGCGTCTTTCCCGGGTGCGTCGAAGATCTATTACGCGCTCAAATCTATAGTCGCTGACTACCGCCTCGGGGGCCTTACCATCCGTTGTTTCGATCTTCTTACATCGGTCCATAATACCGGGTGTCTCGCTCTTTCAAGGCTCAACTCGGAAGGGATTCCTTCCGGCTGCGAGGGGGATATTCCTGCACTTCTGTCCATGGCTATAACAAATTCAGTCACAGGCGTTTCCGGATTCCAGGCCAATCCTTCGAGGATAGATGTAGAGACGGGAGAGATTCTTTTTGCGCATTGCACGATTCCCTTTAATATGGTATCATCCTATGCCTTCGATACCCATTTTGAGTCCGGTATCGGAGTAGGTATAAGGGGCCATTTCGAAGAAGGCCCGGTCACAGTATTCAAGGTTTCCGGGGATCTGAAAAGGTCATTTGTAGCCGAAGGAACTCTGCTCAGGAATCAGGATGAGCCTGACCTTTGCAGGACCCAGGTCGTTCTCCGTCTGACTCCGGAAGAGGCCCGCTATTTCCTGACCAATCCTATTGGAAATCATCATATTATCATGCCCGGCCACCATGCCGCAGTTCTTAAAGAAATCCTTCAGTAATTATGGATAGACGAGTTTTTCTAAAAGGAAGCGCTGCTTCGGTTGCAGCTTTGGCCCTCAGTGGAGGAGTTACCTCTTGCGGTGGAGGGAAGGTAGTGAGTGTCAAGGGTCTTCCAGGTGTACAAAAAGTCGGTGATTTTGATGTTGTCGTCTGCGGTGGAGGCCCTGCAGGTTTTATCTCTGCAATTGCTGCGTCCCGTCAAGGAAAGAGGGTCGCGATGATCGAGAGGTACGGATTCCTGGGCGGTATGGCTACGGCAGGCTATGTTGCTCCTCTTAGCGAATTTGCATTTAATGGTCAGCTCGTTATCGGAGGTATTCCATGGGAATTCGTAAAAAGGCTGGAGTCCATGGGCGGAGCATTTTTGGAGATGCCGAAGGGGAATGTGGATTTCGACATTGAGCTTTATAAGCTCCTCTGCCAGAGGATGGTCCTTGAAGCAGGAGTATCGCTTTTCATGCATTCTTCCCTGATCGGCTGCGAGATGGATGGCGGCAAGATCGAAAATGTCATTATCGAGAATAAAAACGGCCTTGAGGCTGTCTCGGGCAAGGTTTTCATAGATGCTACAGGCGACGGAGACCTTGCGTTCCTCTCACAGGTTCCCATGCAGCCGAATCCTGACGGAGACCTTCAGCCCTCCTCGTTCTGTTTCGTCCTCGCGGGGGTCGATACCGAGAGCGAACTGATGCAAAGGTACATGCACCATGACGGGAAGAAAGGGTCGAGCCAATGCGCTCCGGTGAGGGAGAAACTCCTTGAGCTCAAAGAGGCAGGGGAGGATCTTCCGGATTTCGGGGGGCCATGGTTCAATTACCTCATGCACCCCGGAATAGTTGCTGTCAATATCACCCGCGCAGCGGCAGATTCGACGGACAACCGGAACTTCACTGAGGCCGAGTGTCGCCTAAGGGAAGATATTTTCCGCTTTGCAGAGCTTTTAAAGAAGCATTTCCCTGAGTTCAAGGACAGCTATGTCTCTTCTACCGCTCCTCAGGCAGGTATCCGAGAGTCAAGGAGAATCCTTGGGATCCATACAGTCACGGCCGAGGAATATGTTGCAGGAACAAAATATGACGACCGTGTTTCCAGAGGCGCTCACCAGATTGATATGCATGCGAGCACGGGATCCGGTCAGGTGCTTATTAAGCTCGAACAGCCTGCTTATGTGCCTTACAGGGCAATGATTGCCGAGAACTATCCCAACCTTATAGTTGCCGGCCGGTGCATCTCCGCTGACCGTAAGGCCCATGCCTCCCTGCGTGTGCAGGCCAGTTGTATGGGCATAGGACAGGCGGCGGGCGTTGCTGCGGCTCAGAGCCTTTCAGAGGGGAAGGCTGTTCAGGATATTGATACGTCCACTCTCGTCTCCACCCTTATCGGGCTGGGGGCGATTCTGTAAAGACCGTCATAATATGAGATTCTTCGCTTCGCTCAGAACGGCAGCTCTCGCAGCTGTCTTGCTCGTTGCTTGCAACAAGCCCGATGTAGACCTTGTTTCTTATGTGGATACACGAATCGGTTCCGGAGGGCACGGGCATGTGTTCGTGGGGGCAAATGTGCCTTTCGGCATGGTGCAGCTGGGTCCCACCAGCATTCCGCAGGAGTGGGACTGGACATCGGGTTACCATGCCTCCGATTCGACAGTGATAGGCTTCAGCCATACCCATCTGTCCGGCACGGGCATCGGGGATTTATTCGATGTCACCGTAATGCCTGTTGTGGGGAAGGTGACTTATTCTCGCGATGGAATGTGGTCTTATGCCGACCGCTCAAAGGAGATCACAGAGCCCGGTTATTACAGCGTCCCTCTGCTCCGCTACGGGATTACGGCCGAAATGACCGCGACAGAAAGGGTCGGCCTGCACCGCTATACCTTCCCCTCATCGAACGAAGCGGCGCTGGTCTTTGACCTTGAAAACGGGGGATGCTGGGACAAGGCAACGGACACTCATTTTGAGGTGCTGGACGATGTGACGCTTCTAGGATGGCGCTTCTCCAAAGGCTGGGCCAATGACCAGAAGCAGTACTTCTACGCCGTGTTCTCAAAACCAGTGAAAGTGAAGGAAGAAGGTATGTACGCCCGCTGTTCATTCGCTTCGAAGGCCGGAGAGAAAGTCCTTCTGAAGGTGGCGCTCTCTCCTAACAGTTGCGAGGCCGCAAAAGCTGCATTGGAAGCGGAAATGCCCGGTTGGGACTTTGATGCCGTCCGTAAAGAAGCTCGCGCCAAGTGGAACCGTGCCCTGTCCAAAGTAAGAATCGATACAGAAGACGCTCCCGCCCGCAAGGTGTTCTACACTGCCCTATATCATACCATGATAGCCCCGTCACTATTCTCAGACATCGGTGAAAAGCCCTCCTATACTACCTATTCCCTCTGGGATACCTACCGCGCCGCTATGCCGCTCTACTATATCATCCACCCGGAGCTTCGGGCAGAGGTGGTTAATACAATGCTGGACATCTATGACAAGCAGGGGAATCTTCCTGTCTGGCATCTGATGGGCTGTGAAACGGACTGTATGGTGGGAAATCCGGGCGTAATAGCCGTAGCTGATGCAATAGTGAAGCAGATCCCCGGGATTGACTATGAGCGTGCGTATACAGCCTGTAAGGCCTCCGTTATGCTTGATGAGCGTGGTCAGGACCTTCGGGAGAAGTACGGCTACATCCCCTGTGACCTCTATGGCGAAGCCTGTGCCAACGATATGGAATATGCCATTGCCGATGCGGCTGTGGCACATGCGGCGGAGGTGCTTGGCCATACCGAAGATGCTGCTTTTTTCACCGATAGGAGCCACAGTTGGAGGAACTTTTTCGATGCCTCTACTGGTTTTGTCCGCGGGCGTACTTCCTCTGGAGGCTGGCGTACTCCATTCAATCCTTTCTATGCGCTTCATCGCTCCGACGACTACTGTGAAGGCAACGCATGGCAGTACACATGGCTTGTCCCGCAGGACCTGGGGGGACTTATCGACTGCTTCGGCGGAAGAAATGCGACCCTGGAGCATCTGGATTCTCTGTTTGCAGCGCCGGAAACCCTTGGCCCCGGAGCACCTCCTGACATGTCCGGACTCATCGGCCAATATGTTCACGGGAATGAGCCCAGCCACCACATTGTCTATTTCTATACCATGTTGGGACAGCCATGGAAGGCCGCTGACAAGGTGCGGCAGATACTCTCGGAGCAATACGGAACCGGTTATGACGGGCTTTCCGGCAACGAGGATGTAGGGCAGATGAGCGCCTGGTACATACTTTCGGCCCTTGGCTTCTACCAGGTGGAGCCGGCCAGCACCCGCTTCTGGTTCGGCTCTCCTCTCTTTGAGAAAGCGGAGATTGCCGTCTCCGGTGGCTCATTCACTGTTGAAGCGCCCGCTACCAGCGACACTAATCGCTACATTCAGCGCATTTTCCTGAATGGAAAGCTTTATACAAAGCCCTATATTGAGTTTGCCGATATCGAGGCAGGCGGTGTTCTCTCTTTTGAAATGGGGTCTGAACCCGCCGTATGGTATGCCTGGGAGGACTTTTTCAATGGAACGCCGGACAGACGCCCGGCACCAGAAAAGAGGCTCTTCACTCCGAAGCCGTAGAGAAAACAGTTGCAGAAACCTCCGCGCTGTTGGCTAATCCCAAGCTCAGCCGGATGTTCATCAATTGCTTCCCAAACACTCTGGATACCACTGTCCATTACTCCGAAAACGAGGATGGCGCGCCGGATACGTTCGTATGGACCGGTGATATCCCGGCAATGTGGCTGCGTGACTCCGGTGCGCAGGTGTGGCCTTACGTGCAGCTGGCATCGCAGGATACCCACCTTGCGAATATGATTAAAGGCACCATACTCCGCCAACTCAAATGCCTTGTTATTGACCCCTACGCTAACGCATTCAATCCCGGCCCAACGAATGACGGCTGGCACAAAGACGGCACCTTTATGGTCCCGGATGTATTCGAGCGCAAGTGGGAACTGGATTCTGAATGCTATCCAATCCGCCTAGCTTACGCATATTGGAAAGAGACCGGAGATACATCTGTCTTCGGGGGCCTTTGGCTTGAGGCGATGCGCTCGGTGCTTGGCGTTATGAGGGAACAGCAGAAGTCTGACGGCCTTGGAAAGTATCGCTTCTTACGGAAAACTGACCGCCAGTTCGACACCAAAGGCTGGGACGGCTACGGGGCTCCGCTTAAGCCTTGCGGGCTCATCGCATCGGCCTTTCGTCCCTCGGACGACAGCACTGTCCTGGACTTCCTTATTCCTTCCAATTTTATGGCTGTGAGCAGTTTGCGAAAGGCTGCCGAGATACTAACAGAAGTTAACGGAGAGGCAGCCTTAGCCTCCGAATGCACTGCTCTTGCGGAAGAAGTTGAAGCTGCCCTAAAGGCCCATGCCATTGTCAATCATCCCAAGTACGGCCCCATATATGCCTATGAGGTGGATGGCTTTGGAAATGTCCTTCTGCAGGACGATTCCAACGTACCCAGCCTGCTGTCGCTAGCTTATCTTATTCCCGAAATGGCTTCGGACCCGGTGTGGCAGAACACCCGTCGCTTTGTCCTGAGCGAAGACAACCCATGTTTCTTCCGAGGCGCTGCCGGGGAGGGAGTCGGAGGCCCCCATATCGGCTACGATATGGTCTGGCCCATGTCCATAATGATGAGGGCTTTTACCTCGACTTACGATGATGATATCCGAGATTGCATCGCAACACTTCTTGCTACTGATAGCGGAACAGGCTTCATCCACGAGTCCTTCCATAAGGACGACGCCTCTCACTTTACCCGCGAATGGTTTGCCTGGCAGAACAGCCTTTTCGGCGAACTGATCCTGGAGCTTGTAAATGATGGCAAACTAGACCTTCTGAACAGCATACAATGAATATGCAGTGCGTTTCCGCTAAAGTGCTTTTGCGGCGGATTCTCCGGCGAGGTAGCCGGTAGCGAATGCAGTCTGGAGGTTGTAGCCGCCTGTATCTGAGTCCATGTCAAGTATCTCACCACAGAAGTACAGTCCTTCGGACTTTTTCGATTCGAGAGTCTTTGCTACAACTTCGTCGGTGCTGACACCGCCGGCAGTAACGACAGCCCTTTCGAAGCCTACGAACCCTTCAATATCGAATTTCCAGTTCTTCAGATAACTGGCTAGGGTGTCGACACTGACCTTCGGGTTCATGCGTAGGAACGCCTGGGTAATGTTCCATGGGATGAGCTTTCCAAGCATTATCCTGAAAAGGCGGCGGAAATCTTGTCCCTTGCTTCTTGGATCCTCCAGAACCTCGTCCCATTTTCCATGGACATCTTCGTTAAGCTTCTCCAGCTCTACTGCCGGCTTGAGATCTATGGATGCGGACACTTTCTGACCATTGATTATCGCGCTGACTACCTTGCGGCTCACCTGGAAACCGATAGGGCCTTCAATACCTCCGTCAGTGAAATCGAGGTCTCCGAATTCCCTCTGGACCTCATTGTCACCGATATAGATGGCAAGTTCAACATTCTCGAGGCTATTCATATTTAGAAGCTCTCCAAGATCTGAAAGGGGAGTGATTCGCTCGATATGACCAGGAAGCTTCGGGTAATTGGCAGGCAATGGATTGATTTTCCGTTCTTTCCGTTTTCCGTAGACGGTCTTTCCCTGGAAAGCCTCCTTGATCTCTCCGACAAGGGGATTTACTTCTTCTTTGTATCCTGCAGGGACAATTGCTGTAAGGGAAGGGAAGAGGGGATCGATAGTATGACCGAATGCTTCTGCCCATCGGTACCCATCACCTGTTGAGCCGGTTCCGGGATACGAAAGGCCGCCAGTTGCGATTATGAGTTTTTTACAAGTATATGACTCTGGCTCGATTGTCGTCTCAGTGCGCACCGGTCCGGGACGCCCAGTCTGCTCGTCTCTTCTGGAATGGAATTCTTTGACGATGGTTCTGGTGCAGTCGAGGTGGTAGTTGTTAGCTTTCTTTTCGATGCTCTTTACCTCGCAGCCGGGAACTATTTTAACGCCGAGAATCGTGCAGGCCCGCACCAGTGTGTCGACGACATCTCCAGCCATGTGAGAAGCCGGGAAAGCCCTGTCGCCTCTTTCAACAACGGAACGAAGACCGTTGGAACGGAACAGCTCTATGAGCTTCTCCGGAGGAAGATTGTGCCATGAGGGGCTGACAAAATTTGCATCTGAACGTATGTGGGAAGAAAAACTGTCCCATTCTTTGACATTAGTGAAATTGCAGCGGCCTTTGCCGGTTATCATAATCTTGCGGCCGGGTTTCGGCATCTTTTCAAGGACGGTTACCGTCCCTCCGTTTTCCGTCTTTGCAAGTGTTTCTGCCGCTCCGAGCGCGGCCATCAGACCTGCGGCTCCTCCTCCGATGATGATAATGTCAGATTTCATGATGTCAAATACTTTGAGGGCACAAAAATACGGTTTTCGTGGTTTAACTGCAAATTTACTTGCAAGGGTTTGAAGAATTTTAGTATATTTGCAATCCCGATTCTTCGAAATCGGCAAGGCCACTTTAGCTCAGTCGGTAGAGCAGCGCATTCGTAACGCGCAGGTCGTCAGTTCGAATCTGATGAGTGGCTCAAAAGGCGTCCGGTTTTTCCGTGACTGACAGCGCAGGTGCTTCTCCGCTCCTGCGCTTTTTGTTTTGACCACCGTTCTTCAATAAAAAACGAAAGCGGCTTCGATATCGTCGGTTCCCCTTAGGTGGCTGTTCGGTTCCCCTTGGGGGGCTGTTCGGTTCCCCTTAGGTGGCTGTTCGGTTCCCTTTGGCTGTTCGGTTCCCCTTAGGTTGCTGTTCGGTTCCCCTTAGGGGGCTGTTCCTCAAAGGACTAATACTCAGTTGCTTCCAGAATTTTCCCTACCCGCCACGCCTTAGAGGAAAAGTTATATGTCACTGGTAGGCTATAAGATACCGGGCAGGCGTAGGAGGCATGTTTTTCTCAGCCCTGTTCCACGGGAAGAGTGTTTTGTAGCAAAGCAGGATGGTATGATGTCCTTTTATTACACATTGTCTTGTGCTAAGCCAAAGCCAGATCTTGAACAGACCAGATTTCTTGATGACGTAGGTGAGGATTTTTCGTGAGATCACTGAAAAAGTCCAGCAGGGAAAAATGAAGTCCCTGAGAATCGCGTATTCGAAAATGATTACTTTTTCAGTGACCTCTTTATTTCGTGGCGACCTGCGCCACCAGAGTAATATAAGTTTCTTGTTTTCAGGATATTAATAATTTTTGGCGGCGCAGGTCCCCAGCATTTTTTCGCACCTGCGCCATGTTCTTATGTCTCTTGGGTACTTACAATAAAGACAAACCGGATTGAGGTGGGACGCTGAAGTGTGATGAACCACAAATGTGCCTGGTAACGCGAGAGAAAACCGACAATGGTCAGGGCGAAGCACGGCCTTAGGCGAATCATGGCCTTGAGGCTGAACATGGCCTTGGACGAATCATGGCCCTGGACGGAACATGGCCTTGAGGCGGAAACTTTCTTATTATTACCGTGAGATGTAACTTGCTTATTATCAGTTGTTTCCTGATTTTAAACATCACGCAATCACTATGTTAATTTCAGCATTTGGCTCAGTATCAAGAGTTTACGACTCACGGCGGCGCGTGCTCCTCAAAGGAACGATTCCGCCACCAAGGTAAACACCTTTCTTCAATATCTTTCACATTGTCCGATGCCAAAAATATCCGCGGCTGTTTGTTGTACACCGTAGAGTGGTCATGGTGTACAGGAAGAGGTCTGAACAGCCGGTTGTACACCGTAGAGTGGTCATGGTGTACGGGAAGAGGTCTGAACTGCCAGCCGTACACCTAAAACCAAGCTCGGTGTACGGGAGCTAGCAGGAGTCGGTAGTCGTACACCAGAGAGCTGCCATGGTGTACGGGATGTGAAAGGAATCGGTAGTAGTACACGAGAGAGCTGCCCTGGTGTACAAGAGGTGGATAGATACTTTTGCCGTGCCAGCAGAGTGGTGTTCCGTGGCACAGCTAGCCCTTAGCTGATGAACTGGTCCTTGAGCGCCTCAATCTTTGCCGGGGCGTTGTCTCCCTTGGCGCCGAAGTAGAATTTGATCTTTGGTTCGGTCCCGGACGGGCGGACGGATACGATGTCACCGTCTTCGTTCAGGAACTGAAGTACATTGGACTTCGGCAGACCGGTCTTTTCGGGTTCGAGATAGTCGATGACTTTGACGACTTTCTTTCCGGCGATCTCCTTGGGCGGGTTCTCACGATAATCGGACATGATTTTTTGAATCTCCTCTGCACCGGTCTTGCCCTTGCGTACGATATAGACCATCTTCTCGACGTAGAGTCCATATTCTTTGTAGATTTTCTGCATGAGGCCATAGAGCGTCAGACCCTGTTCGGCTGCCCATGCAGCACATTCTGCAATCATGATTGCTGCTGTCTGCGCGCATTTATCGCGGACGAATTCTCCTACATTGAATCCATAACTTTCTTCGCCTCCGCAAATGAATTCGCCGTCATTTTCATGGGCCTTGACAATCTCTGCAATATACTTGAAGCCGGTAAGGACATTATAGCACTTGACACCGAAGGATTCGCAGATAGCCGCTATGAGTTCGGATGTTACGATTGTCTTGACGCAGTATTTGCTGCTGTCAAGTTTGCCGAGCTCTTTCCAGCGGCTGAGGATATAATAGGTCATCATCGAAGCGGTCTGGTTCCCGGTGAACTGGACCATCTTGCCTTTGTCGTCGCGGACGGCAATACCCATTCTGTCCGCGTCAGGGTCTGTTGCGATGACGATGTCAGCGCCCACCTCGTCTGCCTTCTCAATTGCCATCTTCATGGCAGCCGGCTCCTCGGGGTTGGGAGAAGCTACGGTAGGGAAGTTGCCGTCGCTGATATCTTGCTCGGGAACATGGTAGATATTCTTCATTCCAAGCCTGTGGAGGCACTCGGGAACGAGTCTTACACCGCATCCATGGAGAGGAGTGTAGACGATCTTGATATCGGTATGTTTTGCAACAGCCTCCGGAGAGAGAGCCAGAGAGAGGATATCCCTCATGTAGAGTTCATCCATTTCCTTACCCATGATCTCAATACCTCCGAATTCGTTTCCTTCCTCAAAGCGGACCTCATCGGGGTCGGTAATGGCATTGACTTCGGCGACGATGTCCTTATCGACAGGGAAGGTTATCTGGCCTCCATCGCTCCAGAATACTTTGTATCCATTGTATTCTTTGGGATTATGACTGGCAGTAATCATGATTCCAGCCGTGGCTTTCTTGGCGCGAATGCTATAGCTTAACTCTGGAGTAGGGCGGAGATTGTCAAAAAGATAGACTTTGATTCCATTGTTGGAGAGGACATCGGCGGAAATTTTTGCGAATAGTTTGCTGTTGTTGCGGCTATCGAAAGAAATGCATACGCTCTTTTCGCCATCAACATGCTTTTTGATGTAGTTTGCAAGTCCCTGAGTGGCCATTCCGACAGTGTATTTATTCATCCTGTTGGTTCCGACTCCCATTATACCACGGAGACCGCCGGTCCCGAATTCGAGATTCTTGTAGAACGCATCTTCGAGCCCTACAGGATCAGTGTTTCTGAGTTCTATGACTTTGCATTTGGTCTCGGGATCGAAATTGCCGTCAATCCAGCTTTTAACGGCCTCTTTATAATCTTTCATATATATTTGAGTGTTAGAATTAACTATCACACAAATTTAGGAATTTTTTGCATTATTGCGACAGGATTTCTTACTTTTGCCGTGACGAAAATGGATTTCATACAATTCATACTGGATCATGCTGACGATGATACTTCCCGCCTTCTTCTTTCCAGGCAGAAGTATCCTCTGATAGACGTGCCTCTTGCGGTCAGTACGATTGAATCCAGAAGAAAACTCCGCACGAAAGTCCCTCAGTGGTATAGGGTACCGTCGTTGAGATTCCCGGTGCGTTTATCGTCCGAGCAGTGCAGTTCTACGATCACCGCTAATTACAAAGCTTCTGTCGCCAGTCGTTTAATAGTTGGAAAAGGACGTATTGCCGACCTTACCGGTGGGCTTGGAGTGGACTGCTGGGCGTTTTCTTCTGTCGCTTCTGAGGTTCTTTACAATGAGATGCAAAAGCCTTTGGCTGATGCTTCTGAGTGGAACTTCAAAGAGCTGGGAATCAATAATATAGAAGTTTCGTCTAAAAGAATCGCTCCAAAAGGAGAAGCGGATGGGAAAACTTCTTTCGAAATAGGGGATATCCTCGGAGATTTCCGCCCTGACCTTATCTTCATGGACCCGGCTCGGCGATCATCCGGAGGACGGAAAGTTTTCCTACTTGAGGACTGTTCGCCAGATGTTGAATCTCTTCAGAATGAACTTCTCGAGACCTGTCCGTTATTGATGTTGAAACTCTCGCCGATGGCGGACATTACCGCTCTTTGCCGAAGACTTTCCCATGTCAGGGAAATCCACGTCGTTTCTTCTGAAAGAGAATGTAAGGAAATACTTGTGGTTCAGGATATTGTCTATGAAGGAGAACCGAAGATAATAGCGGTTGAACTTGGTAAAACGGATGGTAAGTTTATTTTTTCTCCTTCGGAAGAAGCAGATGCCAAACCGCAGCCTCTTATTGACCTTCCTAAAGAAGGAGATATTCTTTTTGAGCCGGGAAAAGCTCTCTCCAAATCAGGAGCCTTCAACCTCTTTTCGGCAAGGAGCGGCCTTTTGAAGCTCGCCCCTTCGACCCACCTCTACATCTCCAAGGCACCCGTACCTGAAGAATTCTCTTTTATGGGGAATAAATTCATTATCAAGGAAATACAACCTTTAAACAAACGAACGCTTAAAGATATAGGAACCCGCTATCCCAAAGCTGACATCACCGCACGAAATATCCCTATGACCTCTGACGAACTCCGTAAAAGACTAGGGATACACTCTTCAGGCCCCTTCCATGTTTTCGGGGTGAAGATCTCTACTGACGGGGGTAATTATCTAATTGTCACTGAGCCTTTTCCTTTGAAAAATGTCGGCACCATGGAGTGAGGGAGCAAGATGAGCACTTCGGGTTTCTAGCGGTGCATGTATAGCGTCCATGGAGAATGAGCCAATGGTGGGAGATGGCACGTTTCTCAACCGGAATATACTTTTCGAGATCCTTCTCCACGGCTTCTACGCTTTTGCCATCAGAAAGGCCCAGCCGGTGGGATACCCTGAATACATGGGTGTCTACAGCGATGACAGGCTTATCGTAAACAACTGATGCAATGACATTTGCTGTCTTCCTCCCGACACCGGGAAGGCTCATTAGAGAATCAATATCGGAGGGTACCTCGCCGCCGAAATCTTCGAGGAGCTTCGAGGCCATAGCGATCACATGCCTTGTCTTGCTATTGGGATAAGAGACACTCTTTAGATACGGAAATACCTCGTCATAAGTGGCAGAGGCGAGAGAGAGAGGAGTTGGGTACTTCTCGAAAAGAGGAGGAGTTACCATATTGACCCTCTTGTCGGTGCATTGGGCCGATAAAATCACAGCTACAAGAAGCTGGAATGGGTCATTGTAATGCAGTTCGGTCTGAGCGAGGGGCATATTCCTTTCGAACCAGTCCAATATTCCACTATACCTTTCGCTTTTTTTCATCATGAGTCTCAGTTTGAAGCGGTTATACAGTGATGTCGAGGTCGATTTCCACGCTGTCAGACTGCTCTGTGCAGGATTCATCGCGGCAAGAAAATACTCTTCCGTGGTACTTTTCAAAGATGGATCGGTTATGGGTAACCATCACTATGGCAGTTCCTTCCGCATTGAGTTTCAGGAGGAGTTTCATAATCCCGTCAGCCGTCTCCGCATCGAGATTGCCGGTCGGTTCATCGGCTATTATGACCTCCGGAGAATTGAGCAGAGCTCTTGCAATTGCGATTCTCTGCTGCTCTCCGCCGGAAAGCTGGTGAGGCATTTTATGGGCCTTGGTCCTCATCCCAACATCGTCGAGGACTTCCGCAATCCTGTCGTCTATCTTCATCCGGTCTCTCCATCCGGTAGAACGGAGTACGAATTCGAGATTTTGTTCAACGCTCCGATCCATCAGAAGTTGGAAATCCTGGAACACCACTCCGAGCCGACGCCGAAGGTATGGTATATCTTTTGAACGGATTTTTCTTAGATCAAATCCGCAGACAGTGCCGTCTCCCTTTTCGAGAGGGTTTTCTGCAGTCATTGTCCTTATGATGGATGTTTTTCCAGAGCCGACTTTGCCTACGATGTAGACGAAATCGCCGGGGAATATGTCCATGTTGAGGCCATATATGACGATATTGTCGCCGCCAAAGATGTCGGCGTCGCGGAATGAAATCAGAGGCTTGGCATTATCCATGAACGAATATTGTACTTATGAATCATACAAATATACCGATTTTTTTGTTATTTTTGTAAATTAATGGTAAGATGAGTATGAATATAAGATATTTTACTGCCGCACTTGCGGCGACAATCCTCTCAGGGGTGTTTACCTTCGCTCCTGCCCAGGATAAAAAGGCGGAAGCTTTCCGCGCGGCTCTCCAGCTTTACGACAACGGATCCTACGAAAGGGCTGCTGTCCTTTTCTCTTCTATGGACGGAGAGTTCGCCGAAGGGTATAAGGTGCTTTCCGACATAGCCCTTAAGAAAGAGGGATATGAGGCGGAAGCACTTGATTATCTGGAGAAATGGCCCGAATCTAAGCTTTGTACCGATATCAATTGGAAGTGGGGAAGCAACCTTTTCGATGAAGGAAAGTATACTGACGCAGCATTCCGTTTTACACGTATTTCAGAGACGGATCTGGATAAAAGCGAACGTGTCGGTTATCTTTTCAGAAGGGCCTATTCAGAGTTCGCTCAAGGTAATTACAGCGTTGCAGAACCTCTTTTCTACAGAGTTCTTGACTCTAATTCATCAGACTATGAAGCCCCCTCTTCCTACTGCCTTGGATATATGGCATATTCTGCCGGCAAATTCAAGGAGGCTTTCAAGTATTTCAAGGACTCCTCAGACGATATCAGATTTGAAGAAATAGCTTTATACTATATGCTTGAGTGCCGTTTCATGATGAAAGATTACGATTACGTCATAGACAACGGTACGGATATGTTCCTCGAGGTTCCTGAGGACCGTCAGCCCCATATGGCCAGAATTATCTCAGAAGCTTACCTTGTAAAGGGAGACGTTGAGAAGGCTAAAGAATACTATGAGAAGAATCTTCTGAATAAAGCGGTTAAAAACCGTGCCGATTACTTCTATTCCGGTTCTGTTCTCTATGCGGTCAAAGATTATCAGGGAGCTATCGATAATTTTACCAAGATGGGAGAGTTGGCTGATTCCCTCGGACAGATTGCCTCTTATGAGCTCGGATACAGCTATATAGAGACCAAAGACAAGGTCTCAGCATTGGAGTCGTTCCGAAATGCTTCATCCCTCGATTTCGATCCGGATATCAAAGAAGACGCATATTTCAATTTTGCAAAACTTGCGTTTGATATCAACCATGACACCTCTTCTTTCGAAGAATACCTGAAGCGTTATGGCGGGAAATCAAAGGGCGATAAGATCTACAACTATATGGCGATGGCCGCCCTTTACAACCATGATTATGAAGGCGCAGTCGCCGCGTACGACAATATTGATGAACTCGACGAGGGAATGAAGTCCAATTACATGAAAGCATACTTCATGAGGGCGAACCAGCTGATTGGTAACGGTGCCTGGAGAGATGCCGTCCCTTGCCTGAAAGCGGCCGCCTATTACTCTCCAAGGCAGAATCCATTCAATCAGCTTTCTCGTTTCTGGCTTGCCGAATCGCTCTATCACGACGAAAAATATCCCGAGTCGAGGAGCATCCTTACTGACCTCTACAACCTTTCTGCACTTGATGGCAAGGCGGAAGGATATATGATTCCTTATGACATCGCTTATACGTTCTTCAAGGAAGGCGATTATATGAGCGCCCTGAAGTGGTTCAACAGTTATATGGAGTCCGGAAGCGACCTATACGGATCTGATGCAATGACAAGGATCGGGGACTGCTATTTCTTCACCAAGGACTATAGGACAGCTGTAGCCGCATTTGAGAGAAAACTTTCCGTCTATCCCGACGCCAACGATGTCTACCCTTATTTCAGGGCAGGAGTAGCAAGCGGACTTATAGGAGAGAAGGAAAGAAAGGTCAAGCTTTTGGAGAATGTAAAAGAAGCCTCACCGACGGCAAAATACTTTACCGAGGCTATGTATGAGCTCGGAAGGGCTTATGTAGAAACCGGTAACGATGACGATGCAATCAGGACTTTCAAGACCCTCAGGTCGACGACGACAGACAATAGCTATGCCGCCAAGTCTCTCATCGAACTTGGAATGATTTCGAGAAATAGGGGAGAGTACTCCAAATCTTTGGATTATTACAAGCAGGTTGTCGAGACCATGGCCGGTACCGAATATGCTGATGATGCCCTCGTCGCTGTTGAATCTCTTTATAGGACCCTCGAAGAGCCGGATGCGTATCTTGCCTATGTCAATTCTCTTGGCGACAAGGCCGGAAGGGATGAGGCTCAGAAGGATAATGCCTATTTCGGCACGGCTGAGCAGATTTTCATGTCCGGCAATTACGACAAGGCCCTTTCTACCTTCGAGAATTATCTTCAGCGTTTCCCGGGCGGTCTTCATCTGGCTCAGGCCGATTATTATATGGGCGAGTGCAACCGCTCTCTCGGCAGGAAAGAGAAGGCGATAGACTGGTTCTCCAAGGCAGTAGACGATGGGGCGGAGGGCTCATTTAAGGAGCTTTCAATGCTCGGCTTCGCTTCGCTTTCATATTCGATTGGAAGGTATGACGATGCCTTTGGAGGCTATTCCGCCCTTGTTTCCGAGTCTAAACTTGACGACAACAGGAAGGCTGCCAGAATCGGGATGATGCGCTCGGCTTATAGGGCTAAGCGCTATGACGATGCAATCGGGGCAGCCGAAGGAGTCAAGGGGGAGAACTCCTCCGATGGCGCCATCCTTCGCGAAGCTGATTATCTGACAGCCCGGTCATATCTTGAATCCAGCCGCCGTGACCAGGCTTTCGCTCTATTCGAGAAGCTCTCTTCGGAGCCCTCAACGGTTGAAGGAGCTGAGTCCTCATATCTGATCATCCAGGACCTTTACGATCGCGGACGTTTCGACGAGGTAGAGGATAAGGTCTATGCTTTTGCTCCCAAGGCAGGCTCACAGAGCTACTGGTTGGCAAAAGCCTTCATTGTGCTCGGAGATTCCTTTGCGGAGAAGGGTAATCTTGCTCAGGCCAAGGCTACCTTCGAGAGTGTCAAGAATGGCTACAAGCCTTCTGCAGGAGCCGAGGACGACGTCCTTGACCAGATCGACATGAGACTTGCTAAACTTAATGAAATGAACTGATTATGAGAAGATTGATCATATCCGCAGTGGCGCTTTCTTTCGCCTTCCATGCTTTTGGACAAGACCTCAACCCGACCGTTGTGGTGACTAACACCTATGAGGGATCGGCGAGTGCGATAACCAAGCCGGATCGAGTGATGAATGTCCCCGATTCGGTAATGAAATTCAACCTCAATTTCGATTATTCCGTATTCGACAATCCCTATAAAGGGGCATATGAGTTCCATCCGTATCTGGTGGTTATGAAGCCGAAGGGAGATCCTTCCGACAGGTCTTCGCTTTATTTCAAAGCCGGAGCCGGCTACACCTTTCGTCCGGAGGCGACTCTCGTCTGGTCTCCTCTTCTGGGAAAGGGATTTTCCCTCAATGTCCATGCCGACCATTCCTCCTATTTCGGACTTTATCATGCGATAGAAGGAGCCAAGGGCGACGACGAACTCTTTCACGCACTTCCGAGCGGAGATACTTATAAGGGTCATGACATGACAAATACGGCCGGGCTCGATCTAGGATATGCTTGGGGGAACGGAGATGCTTCTCTTTCAGTAGATTATCTTGGTATCAATGCTAAGGGCCAGGCGACGGAACTCAATATGAACGGCCTTCAGGCGGTGCTCAAGGCCTCCTCGAACAATTCTCAAGAGAGGAACTTCTCTTATGATGCTTCGCTTAAGGGAAGGTTTTTCCAGGATGAATCGAGGGTTACTCTAGGAGCGAACGCGGGACACTCTATCGGCAACTCGTCAAGGGTAGTTGCTGATGTCCTTTTAGACTGGGCCAAGATGAAAGTAGGAAGTGCTGCGACTGAGACTCTCAGCGCCGATCCTTCCGCATTCTTATTCAGTGCGACCCCGAAGTATCAGTTCCTTTACGGTCGCTTCCAGCTTAGCGCGGGAGTCTGTGTTTCAATCCCATTCTATTATGCTCCCGAGTCATATTCATTCAGGAGGGGCCAAATTCTCTATCCTGATCTTCATGCAAGGATAGGACTTATAGACGAACATCTCGCTGCATTTGCGTCAGTAACGGGAGGCAATACCCTTAATTCTTCGGCGGATATCCGCATGATGCGGCATTTTGCATACATGCCCTATGCTGAGAATGCTATCGGTATTACAAGCGAGAGGCTGAATGCAAGACTTGGCATTGAAGGCAATATCCTGTCGATGCTGCAATTCTCTCTCAGCGGAGGTTATTCTATTCTTTCAGGAGGACTTTTGGACTATGCCGTCACCCCATATACACCCCTTTCCTGTCTGAAGGCTGTTGATTATGGCTATTGGTTCGCTGATTTGAAGTATGACTTCAAGAGGATGGGCATTGAGGTAGATGGCTCTCTTGGCCTCCGTTATGCTCCGGGAATAAATGAAGAACTCGTTCTTTCACCCTCCCTTCTTTCTGGAACGACAAGGGCTCTTTACAACTGGAAGGGAAGGCTGAAAGCAGGCCTTGTCACCGACTATTCTATGGGACGGGTTGCAACCTTTGGCGATTCTACTCTTGATGTTCCCGGTTTCTTCGATTTCGGACTAGTCGGAGAGTTCTCATTTACATCCAATATCGGTGCATGGTTGAGGGCCGGAAATCTTCTTGGCCAGGCAATTCAGAGGACGCCTTTCATAGCAGAGAAAGGACGTTGGGTCACAGGAGGCGTAAAGTTGAATTTCTAACGCTTTATTTGGGCTTTTCCGCTTGAATTTCTAATATATTATAACTATATTTGTATGTTTATATTATAAGTTGGAAAAACATACAAAAAATGGTTGATAACGAAGAGATGAGAGCGGCGGAAGAGCAGTATTCTGCCAGTAGTATTCAGGTTCTTGAAGGTCTTGAAGCAGTTCGCAAAAGACCGTCCATGTATATTGGAGATATTGGTGAGAGAGGTCTCCATCATCTGGTATACGAGGTGGTGGATAACAGTATCGACGAAGCCATGGCCGGCTTCTGCTCAGATATTGAAGTTACTATCCTTGAGGATAACTCCATTAGGGTAAAAGACAATGGTCGAGGCATCCCTACCGGAATGCACGAGAAGGAGCATCGCTCCGCACTCGAAGTTGTGCTAACTATTCTCCACGCAGGTGGAAAATTCTCAAAATCAAGTTATAAGGTTTCCGGAGGACTCCACGGAGTCGGTGTTTCGTGTGTAAATGCGCTCTCCGATCTTCTCGTGGCTGAAGTCCACAGGGAGGGTAAGATTTTCGTCCAGAAGTACTCCAAAGGAAAGCCTATTACCGAAGTTCAGGTTGTAGGTGAGACTGAAGATACAGGTACTACGATTACCTTCCATCCCGATGCCACTATCTTCCAGCAGACGATAGTTTATCGTTATGACACTCTTGCAAATCGTCTTCGCGAGCTTGCTTTCCTCAATAAGGGGATCCGCATTACTTTGACAGATCTTCGTGAAGAAGTCGAGGAGTTCGAGACGGTTGACGGAGAGAGCAAGGCTACCGGAAGGATGGTCCACAGAAGCGATGTGTTCTATTCAAACGAAGGCCTTAAGGAGTTTATCGAATATCTCGATGCCGGCGCTTCTCAGCTCATTCCTGAGCCTATCTGCGTCTCTTCCGATAAGACTATTCCTATCGATATAGCCCTTAGCTACAACAGCGGCTTCTCTGAGAAGATATACTCCTATGTCAATAATATCAACACCATAGAAGGCGGAACGCACCTCCAGGGCTTCAAGATGGGCCTTTCGAGGTCCTTAAGGAACTATGCCGACAAGAATAACCTTCTTGCAAAGTTCAAGGGCGAGCTCTCTCCTGAAGACTTCCGCGAAGGCCTCACCGCCGTTATTTCGGTAAAGGTCGCAGAGCCGCAGTTCGAGGGTCAGACCAAGACAAAGCTCGGCAACAGCGAAGTGACTTCCGCAGTTTCTCAGGCCACCGCAGCTGCTGTTGATACATATCTTGAGGAGCATCCGAAGGAGGCTAAGCTCATAATCGATAAGATTGTCCTTGCTGCTACCGCCCGCGCCGCTGCTAGAAAGGCTCGCGAAATGGTCCAGAGAAAGACCGTCATGACAGGAGCCGGCATGCCCGGAAAGCTCGCCGACTGCTCCGAGAGGGATCCTGAGAGATGCGAGCTCTTCCTCGTTGAGGGAGATTCCGCAGGCGGAACCGCCAAACAGGGCCGTGATCGCCGTATCCAGGCTATCCTTCCCCTCCGAGGCAAGATTCTCAATGTAGAGAAGGCTGCAGGTGACCGCGCTTTTGAAAGCCAGGAGGTTCGTAATATCTATACCGCCCTCGGCGTAACCGTAGCCAAAGAGGATGAGAATGGTGAGAAGAAGATGGATCTCTCAAGGCTTCGTTATCACAAGGTCATCATCATGACCGATGCCGATGTCGACGGATCCCATATCGCCTGCCTTATTCTTACTTTCTTCTTCCGCTACATGTTCGACCTTATCAAGAACGGCTATGTCTATCTTGCAACTCCGCCGCTCTTCCTGGTCAAGAAGGGAAAGGAAGAAGTCTACTGCTGGACAGAGGGGCAGAGGGACGAAGCTGCAATGAGGCTCGGAAAGGGTTCTGACAAGGGTGTGACCATCCAGCGCTACAAAGGTCTTGGTGAAATGTCAGACCAGCAGCTCTGGGAGACCACAATGGATCCTTCAAGACGACTTCTCCGCCAGATAACAATCGAAAATGCCGCTCAGGCGGAGCGTACATTCTCCATGCTCATGGGAGACGATGTACCGCCGCGCCGCCAGTTCATTGAAGAAAACGCCCACTACGCAAATATCGACGCATAATGCGCTTGACTTTTCCGAAGATTCCGAGACGGATAATACCGCTCATCATCGCTTTCCTCGTCCTTGTGCTGTTCATGCCGAGGACGGCAAAGTTTGCTTACGACTACAGAAAAGGCACACCGTGGCCTTATGAGACTCTTGTAGCCCAGTTCGACTTCCCGATTCTGAAGACGGAAGAGCAGATTCAGCAGGAGAGGGAGGACATGGGTACAGGTATTGTCCCTTATTTCAAGAAATCTCAGGAAAGGACAAATTCCGTCATCAAGAATATTGAAGCCCTGGATCTTGGAAGGCATTCTTCCATGAAATCTGCGATTCTCCTTAAAGTCAAGGATATCTATGGGGTTGGAGTCATGTCCGATGCCAAGATAAAGCTGGGCAAGGGTCGCTCGGAGGTATCCAAGGATGTAATCTTCATTCAGACGGATAAGCGTGCCCAGAAATATCCGGTTTCTGAGGTATACAAAGTCTCAAGTGCCCAGAACAAGCTGCTTGCGGATATATCCCAGGCATATCCCCATGTAAATGTAGATTCGCTTCTTTCAAAAAGCGGAATCTATGATTTCATGTCTCCGAACCTTGAATTTGACAAGTCGATGACCGAGTTGGTCCATGCCGAATCCGCGGACTATATTTCCCCGACTCTCGGATATGTCAATGCCGATCAGAAAATTGTCTCTAAAGGCGAGATAGTTACCTCGGAAGTCGCTCAGATGCTGGATTCCTACAAGGAAGAGTACAATAAGACCTACGGCTATGACGGTCCTCGTATACTGATTTGGCTCGGCAACATCATTATCGCCGTCGCTCTTCTGGTTATTCTGTACTTCTGCATACTTTGCTCGAACAGGAGGATTTTCGATGATAGGAACCGTTATCACTACCTGATTACGATTTTCCTGATCACAGCTCTTGCTGCATTCATTGTCGAAAGGCTCCATCCTTCATCGATTTTCATAGTGCCATTCTCTCTCTCCGCCCTATACCTTGTGGCATTCTTCAAAAAGAGAGTGGTTTTCCCTGTGTATGCAGTTTCGCTGCTTCCGCTGCTTGTCTATTCCGGCAATGGGCTCGAACTTTATGTCATGTTCTTGACAGCCGGCGCTGTATCCATATTTACATTCAAATACTTTGGCAAGGGCTGGCTTCAGTTCGTCAACGCGATGATAGTGTTTGCGGTACTGGTGTTCGTTTATCTGGGCTTCCGTCTTATCGATACGGGAAGCGCGAATATACTCCAGACTATACTGAAGTTGCTCCTGGGCTCCCTCCTCTCTGTCGCCCTCTATCCCGTTATCTATCTTTTCGAGAAGCTCTTTAATCTCGTGTCCTCAACGCGTCTTGAAGAGCTTGCCGATACTAATAATAAGCTTTTGCAGGAGCTTTCCGCCAAGGCCCCGGGCACTTTCCAGCACAGCCTGCAGGTAATGCACCTTTGCAGCGCCGCGGCTCATTCTATCTATGCAAATGAGCCTCTGATAAGGGCCGGCGCCCTTTATCATGATATCGGGAAGATGACAAATCCTCTTTGCTTTATCGAAAATGAGACTTCAACTAACGGGGCTACCAAGTTCCATAGCGGCCTCTCCCCGAAGGAAAGCGCAAGATATATAGTCGCCCATGTGGATGAGGGTCTCCGGCTTGCGGATGAGTATAATCTCCCGGAGGTGATAAAGGATTTCATAAGAACCCACCATGGAACGTCTCCAACGGGCTATTTCTATACTCAGTATCTCAATGAGGGGGGTGATCCCAATGACGCCGGTGATTTCTTCTATCATGGCAAGAAACCGGTTACCAAGGAGCAGATAATCCTTATGATATGCGACTCGCTCGAAGCTGCTTCAAGGAGTCTCAAGGACTATTCCGCAGAGACCTTCGATGCTTTTGTCGATAAGATCGTCGACAGCAAGCTTGCTCTTGGCCAGCTTGAACATGCGGATATTACCGTCAGCGAGCTTGGTATTGTCAAGAATACCTTGAAGAACTATCTCCGCCAGATGTACCATGGCAGAATAAAATACCCTGAAAGAAATAATAATAACAATAATAACGATTGATTTTATGAATATTACTAAGAATCAGATTGATGATCTCAACGTACAGGTCACCATTTCTGTAGCAAATGAAGACTACGCAGAAACTGTCCGTAAGAGACTTAATGAAACCAAGAGAAAAGCAGATATCAGGGGCTTCCGCAAGGGAATGGCACCTCTTTCCCTTATCCAGAGGCTTTATGGGGACCAGGCCCTCTATGAGGCAGTCAATTCTGTAGTCTCCGATGCTCTCAATGGCTTTATCAAGGACGAGAAACTCCGCGTAGTAGGCGAGCCTCTCGCTTCTGAGGACCAGAAGGAGAACGAATGGAAGGCAGGCAACGATTTCGAGTTCAAATTCGATATTGCTCAGACTCCTGAACTTAAATTCGAGGTCTCTGCGGATGACAAGATTCCTTACTATGAGATCAATGTCACCAAGGCAGCAAAGGAAGAAATGAAGAAGAATATGCTCAGCCAGGCCGGCTCCCTTGAAGATGTTGAGAAGAGCACCGCTGAGGATTATATCATTGCCGATATTTCCAACGGCGAGCATACCGCTGAAGGTGTCTATGTTTCGATCAAGAATGTTGCCGAGGACGTTCGCCCTCAGTTCGTCGGCCTTAAGGCAGATGACAAGGTTATAGTGAATGTCAATGAGGCTTTCACCAATGAGACCGACAGGGCTGCCATGTTGAAAGTCGGAAAAGACAAACTTGCTACCCTTAACCCCGAGTTTACTTTCACAGTCGTCAATGTCAAATCCTTCGTTCCCGCAGAGGAGAATCAGGAGACCTATGACAAGCTCTTTGGAAAGGATGCAGTCAAGAGCTCTGAGGAGTTTGACGCTCGCATTGAGCAGCAGATACAGTCCAACCACAAGCAGGATGCCGATTACCGTTTCTCTCTCGATGCCCGTAAATATTTCCTTGACAAGGCTGACGTTCAGCTTCCGGAGGCTTTCCTTAAGAGATGGCTTGCCTATGTAAATGAAGGCAAATTTACCAAGGAGCAGATCGATGAGGAGTTCGACGGCTTCCTCAAGGACTTCCGCTGGCAGCTTGTCCGAGGCTATATCATGCAGAAATTCGGCCTCAAGGTAGAGGATAAGGATATCCATGATGCCGCTGTTTCCTATGCTGCATATCAGTATGCAATGTACGGAATGGGCAATGTTCCTGAGAACATCCTCGAAGATGCTGCAAAGTCAATGCTCGGCGATGAAAGGCAGGTCCAGAGATTGGAGGAACAGGTTGAGGACAATAAGGCTATCAATGCCATTCGTGAAAACGTTACTCTCGTGACCAAGAAGATTTCAGAAGAAAAATTCCGCGAACTCAAATAATTATGAAAAAAGACGAATTTAGCAAATTCGCGAGCAAGGACAGGGGCATCTCATCGATGACCCTGTACCGTTATAGCTCGGCTGTAGACGCCTATATCAATCCTACAATCACTGAGGAACGTAAGCTCAATGTCGCGCAGATGGACGTATTCAGCCGTCTTATGATGGACAGGATTATTTTCCTTGGTGTGCCTATTGATGATGATGTGGCCAATATTATAATGGCCCAGCTTCTTTTCCTCTCGTCAGTGGATAGCGGTGCAGATATATCCCTCTATCTCAATACCCCGGGAGGGCAGGTCAGCTCCGGACTCGGCATCTATGATACCATGCAGATAATCCAGCCCGATGTGGCTACGATTTGCACCGGTATGGCCGCCTCAATGGGCTCTGTCCTTCTTTGCGCAGGAGCGAAGGGAAAGAGGAGTGCGCTCCCGCACTCCCGCGTCCTTATCCACCAGCCTCTTGGGGGAGCGCAAGGGCAAGCCAGCGACATACTTATCGCAGCCAAGGAGATTGAGAAGACTCGCGAGGAGCTCTTCCGCATCATCTCAGCCCATACCGGCCAGCCATATGAGAAGGTAGCTGCTGATGGGGAGAGGGACTATTGGATGAGTGCATCTGAGGCCCTCAGCTACGGTATGGTCGATGAAATCCTTTCCGGAAAGAAGAAATAATGGCGAAGAATACAACTCCATATCACCACTGCATATTCTGCGGTAGGGACGAAAGGCAGGTCCCTATGCTTCTCCAGGGAATTGACGGGTACATATGTAGCGACTGTGTCGCTTTGGCTTCCGAGTATCTCAAGGATATTGAAAAGGCTGAAGGGAAAAATGTTGCTCCGGCTCCTCTTGGTAAAGCACCCAAGCCTAAGGAAATCAAGGCTTTCCTTGATAAATACGTCATAGGTCAGGATAGGGCCAAGACAGTCCTTTCAGTGGCTGTGTATAATCACTATAAGCGCATCGAGCACAACCTTGTGGACACTACAGACGACGGAGTCGAACTCGAAAAGTCCAATATTCTTCTCGTAGGACCTACTGGTACCGGTAAGACCCTTTTGGCGAAAACTATTGCCAAGATGCTAGATGTGCCGTTTACTATTGTAGACGCAACAGTGCTTACCGAGGCAGGCTACGTCGGAGAGGATGTTGAGAGTATCCTTACCAGACTGCTTCAGGAAGCCGATTTCGATGAGAAAAAGGCGGAAAGGGGTATTGTCTTCATAGATGAGATCGACAAGATTTCCCGTAAGAGCGACAACCCTTCAATCACCCGTGATGTTTCCGGAGAGGGTGTCCAGCAAGCAATGCTGAAACTTCTCGAGGGCAATGTCGTCAATGTCCCTCCGAAGGGAGGCCGCAAACATCCTGAGCAGGAATTCATCCATGTCAACACCCAGAATATCCTCTTTATCTGCGGAGGAGCCTTTGAAGGTATAGAAAGGCATATTGCTCTTCGAAAGAATACCCGTATCATTGGCTTCAGCGCAGAGGAAAAGGAGAGAACCGAGGCAGATAATCTGCTTCAATATGTAGAGGCAGAGGATCTTCGCGCCTATGGCCTTATCCCCGAAATTGTAGGCCGCCTCCCTGTTGTGACTTATCTTGACCAGCTCGACAGGGCCTCGCTCAAGCGAATCCTGACAGAGCCAAAGAACGCCATAATGAAGCAGTACGAAAAGCTCTTCGAAATGGACGGGATGAAGCTTGAGATAGACCCGGAAGTACTTGATTTAATAGTAGATACTGCTATTGAGCGGAAGCTAGGAGCAAGGGGACTCAGGGCAATCTCCGAGAAGATAATGAACGATGCTATGTACGAAGCACCATCCTCCCGGAAAAAGACCTTCCACCTCACACTAGACTACGCAAAGAAAAAAATGGAGAGCTCATAAGAGCCCTCCATTTTTTTATAAGTAATCCTCGAAGTACATCGTCACCTTATCCATAAGGTGGACACGGTCTTTACCGCGGACGTTGTGCTCATGGCAGGGGTAGGGGAAGTAATCGAGCTGGACATTGTTCTTGACGCATTCCCGCACGAAACTCAGGCTGTGCTCCCAGACAACTGTGTTGTCAATTGCTCCCTGACAGATTAGAAGTTTCCCCTTGAGATCTTTTGCCTTATTTATAAGGCTGGTCTTTGCAAAGCCTTCAGGATTAGTTTCTTCCGTATCCATATAGCGTTCGCCGTACATGATTTCGTACCATTTCCAATCTATAACGGGGCCTCCTGCTACTCCGACTTTAAATGTCTCCGGGTAGTTAGTCATGAGAGATATGGTCATGAATCCGCCATAACTCCATCCGTGAACTCCAATCCTGTCGGCATCAACGTATGGAAGGCTCTTCAGCATTTTGATACCCTCCATCTGATCGGTCATTTCGGCCTGTCCGCACTCTCGGTTAATTGCTTTTTCAAATTCGGCACCACGGTTCTGAGTGCCTCTGTTATCCTGGACATAGACTAGATAGCCTTTCTGGGCCATCAGCATCTCCCACATCCTAATCTCTCCTAGCCATGCATCCTGAACCATCTGGGAATGGGGACCTCCGTAGACGTAGACGATAACGGGGTATTTCTTCGAAGGGTCGAACCCGAGCGGTTTAATAAGTCTGAAATAGTTGTCAAACTTGCCGTCAGCGCTTTTGACTGATCCGAGATTGACTTCGCAGCCGGCGTAGCCTTCGAGAGGATCAGAGGCTTCCAGAAGAGTCTCCTCGACCTCTCCGACAGTGCTTCTAAGCTTTATGATGCGCGGGACGTTGAGATTGGACCAACTGTCTATGAAGCGGTCGCATCCGAGAGCCATCGCAATGTCATGCCAGCCTCTTTCGGGAGTGAGGTT
>Ga0079305_1001027_pt1 | contig 43830 bp, 47 predicted proteins | sample LMS_cellobiose_e_FD_79183 | JGI IMG/M metagenome (GOLD analysis project Ga0079305, IMG submission 79183) | Rumen-fistulated moose microbial communities from Alaska, USA - LMS_cellobiose_enrichment | ecosystem: Host-associated > Mammals > Digestive system > Stomach > Rumen fluid ... | reverse complement strand
TCTGGCCCGCGGCCGCGGTCGCCGTTACCGTCGCGGGCGCGGCGGGCGCTCCCCCAAGCGTTGTGACGTAGGCGCTCAGCGTATAGATGGTATTCCAGCCCGCGGCGTTGCCGGCGTACACGGCATAGCGGTACTTCGTATTCGCGGCTGCCGTCGTATCCGCATAGGAGGTTGCCGTCGTGCTGTTGACGAGGATTTCCCAGCTCCCGCCATACGGCTGTCTGCGGAGCTGGTACTTTGTCGCGCCGGTCGAGGCCGTCCATGTGACCGTGTTGTTCTGGCCCGCGGTCGCGGTCGCCGTCACCTTCGCGGGCGCGTCGGGTACGGCTGCCGTTTCAATGGGGAACGCCGTCGCCGAGACATTGCCTGCATAATCCTCCCAGTAGGGCGACCACTCGCTCGTCGTCAGCGGGGTATGGTCTTCGCTGAACTCCGTCAGTCCGATCAGGAAATACCGGTAATCCGTTCTGCCGGCGTCCCATGTGGAATCGAGCGGGTAATATTTTCCGTCGAGCTTCACGATATCCCAGCCGTGATTCTCGCTGCCGGCTCCCGTATGGCCCGTGCCCGCGATAAAGCGCGCATCGATGCCGGCCTCGAGCGCCAGGCGGTAAAAGAGGAGCGCGTAGCCCTGGCAGACCGACGTGCCGTTGAACAGCGCGGCATAGGCGGTATGCTTGAGCTTATGCTCGAGGTTGCTCAGATTCGCGTAGTCATAGGTGACGTTTGCGGTGATCCATTTGTAGATCGCCCGGACCTTTTCGTAGTCGCTCTTGGAGGTCGAATCCAGCCCCAGCGAGGAGACGAGCTCCGCCACGCGGGCATCGACAGCGTTCTCCTGAACCGCATTCGTATAGTAGGCAACGGTATAGGTCAGAGTGAGATTGTAGACGCCGCCGGAGGCCGTTCCGCCCAGTCCGCCGTTATAGATGCTGTATTGCCATCTCAGGTAGTCGCCCGCCGTGGGAATGGCCGGGTCGTGCTCAACCGCCAAGGCAAAAATCTCATTGAGCAGTGCCTCGCCGTCGCCGTCATATTGGGTCGTCTTATAGGTGACGGTAGCTTCCCCGTAATGGACACCGACAGAATCAAGCGCGGTATCCGTCCCGGAACGGGCGATCATCTGGTCGCGGAGGATCGCCGCAGCCTCCGCCTTCGTCGTCGCGGGGGAAGCATTGTTGACGGTGGGCCGGCGGTTGCCCGACTGCTCCTGCGCTTCGGACGGCGCCTGCGCGGCGATTTCCTCCAGCGCGGCGATTTCCTGCTGCGTAACGATGTCGCGGTAATGCGGATTGATGCGGGTGATCTGCACGGGCTCGATCGCCTGTACGGCCGGCGCCGCCAGCGCGGCGGCGGGCAGCGTTCCGACGGCCAGCGCCAGCGCCAGCAGAAGCCCCAGTAAACGTTTTGCGGTCATTTTCATAAACGGTACCTCCTCAAGGAAATAAAACCGATACGAGCTCATGATTCAGTATAGCAGATATTTCCCGGGATGACAAGAGCGCCGCGCCCGATTTCCCACGCATCCCACATGCCATTTTGAGGCACGCTTCATGCCTGCCGCCTGCGCGGGGCGCTTCCGGCTCAAAAGAAAAAACTCCGGAAACGCCGAAGCGTCTCCGGTTTTTTCCCGCGGCGCCGGTCACGGTTCGGCGGCGCCGGCGGCGTCGAGCACCTCGATAATGAGCGACAGCGGATCGGGGCGCTTGCCCTTGGGGAACGACACGGCGGCATAGGGCTTTTCGCCGGCGTTAAAGAGCACCCGCCCCGGCAGCGCGGCGGCCATCGCCGCAACGCGCGCGGGCTGCGCGTTCACAAAATAAAAGAGGAGCCGGTCGTTTCTCTGCAAAATCTCGCGGATGCCGAGACGCGCCGCGCGGTTGCGCACCAGCGCGATATCCACCAGCCCGCCGACCGTGCGCGGCGGCTCGCCGAAGCGGTCGCAGAGCTCGTCGATCACGTCGGCGGCCTGCCCCTCGTTCGCAACGGCGGCGATCTTTTTGTAAACGTCGAGCCGCTGCTGCAGATTCGGGATATACGATTCGGGGATATGGGCGTTGATCTGCACATCGACCTGGCATTCGGACAGGCTCTCCGCCGGTTCTCCGCGCGATTGGGCGACCGCCTCGCCCAGCAGGCGCAGATAGAGCTCGTAGCCGACGGCCTCCATGTGGCCGTGCTGCTGCGCTCCGAGAACGGAGCCCGCGCCGCGGATCTCCATATCGCGCATCGCGATGCGAAAGCCCGAGCCGAAGCTTGTAAACTCGCGGATGGCGGAGAGGCGCTTCTGCGCGACCTCGGAGAGCGCGCGCTGCGGACGGAACGTAAAATAGGCGTAGGCGCGGCGCGTGGAGCGCCCGACGCGCCCGCGGAGCTGATAGAGCTGGGAAAGCCCCATGGCATCGGCGTTCTCGACGATGAGGGTGTTGCAGTTCGGCACATCGACGCCCGTCTCGATGATCGTGGTGCAGACAAGGATATCGATCTCGCCCTCGATGAGCCTCTGCCAGATGGCGGAAAGCGCATCCTCGCTCATTTTGCCGTGGGCGACGGCGATGCGCGCCTCCGGCAGCAGCTCGCCGAGCCGCAGGGCGGCGCGGTCGATGTCCTCGGTGCGGTTATGCAGGTAAAACGCCTGCCCGCCGCGGCGCAGCTCGCGCTGCAGCGCCTGCGCAAGGATGTCCCAGTCGTGCTCGATCACATAGGTCTGCACGGGGTGGCGGTCCTGCGGCGCCTCCTCGATGATCGACATATCGCGGATGCCGCTCATCGCCATCGAGAGCGTGCGGGGGATCGGCGTGGCGGAGAGCGTGAGCACATCGACGGATTCCCGCAGCGCCTTGAAGCGCTCCTTATGCGCGACGCCGAAGCGCTGCTCCTCATCGATGATGCAGAGGCCGAGATCCTTGTATTCCACGTCCTTCTGGATCAGGCGGTGCGTGCCGATCACGATATCGACCTCGCCGGTTTTGAGCCCGCGCAGCACCTCGGCCTGCTGCTTCGCGGTGCGAAAGCGCGACAGCAGCTCCACGCGCACCGGAAATCCCTCCATCCGGCTGAGAAACGTCTGATAATGCTGCCAGGCAAGGATCGTCGTCGGCACGAGGACGGCGCACTGCTTGGAATCCATCACGCACTTGAAGGCGGCGCGCAGGGCGACCTCCGTCTTGCCGAAGCCGACGTCGCCGCAGAGCAGGCGGTCCATCGGCCGCTCAGACTGCATATCCGCCTTGATCTCGCCGATACAGCGGAGCTGGTCGTCCGTCTCCGCATAGAGAAAGCGCAGCTCAAAATCGCGCTGCCAGTCGTTATCCTCGGAAAAGGCGTGGCCCTTTGCCGCGAGGCGGCGGCGGTAGAGCGCGGTAAGCTCCTCCGCCATATCGGCGACGGCGGCGCGCACCCGGGCGCGGGTCTTTTGCCACTCGGGCGAGCCGAGGCGCGAGAGGCGCACCGTGCCGTCCTCGCTCTTGCCGATGTATTTGCTCACGAGGTCGAGCTGTGTCACCGGCACGAAGAGCGTATCCGCGCCCGCGTAGCGGATGCGGATGTAGTCCTTCTGCACGCCGCCGACTTCTTTTTTCACAATGCCGGTAAAGACGCCGATGCCGTGCGCCGCATGCACGACGGTATCCCCCTCGCTGAGATCGGCAAGCGACCGGACGGCGTCGCCCGCGCGGCGCTTTTTCACGCGGCGGGGCGCGGCGGCGCGCGCATGGCTGATCACGGCGATCCTGGCGCTCGGATACTCAAAGCCCGCGGAAACCGTCGCATCCGTGAGCACCACGGCGCCGGGGCGCGGATCGGGGTCTCTCCCATAGGCGGCGGGGATTCCCGCATCGTTGAGGTCGTGCGCCAGCGTTTGGCAGCCGCGTTCGGTCGGCAGCAGCACAATAACCGCGGTCCCCGCGGCGAGATAGGGGCGCACATCCTCGATGAGCAGCGAAAGGTCGCCGCTCCACGGAGCGAGCGCCGCCGCCGGGATATTGAGAAACGCCCGCGTATGGAAATCGGGCAGGGACCGCGCAAACGTATCGAGCAGGATGCTGCTGCGGTCGGAGGCGGCGCACATCAGATCGTCAAAATCGCCCATGTACCGCTCGCAGCCCGCGGGGCAGAGCCCCTCCTCGAGCAGCAGGCGCACGTCCTCGAGCAGAAGGGCGTTGGCGGAGGCAAGCGCGTCGCGCAGCGCCGCCGCGTCGGACAGCAGCAGCAGCCCGTCGGCGGGCAGATGGTCCAAAAGCGTATATTCTCTATCGTATAATACAGGGAGGAATCGGTCCTCGGCGCCAAACGGCAGCCCGCTCGCCATGGCTTCCAGCAGGCGGCCGATCTCGGCGGCGGCGCGGGTATTTTTGCGCTGGCGTTTTTGCTGCGCGCGCAGAAAGGCCTCCCAGCCCTCCGCGGGCGGGACGGCCTCGCCCGCCGGCGTGAGGATCACCTCGTCGCAGCCCTCGGTCCGGCGCTGGTCGAGCGGCGAAAACCACGACATCGAATCGATCTCGTCCCCCCAGAACTCGACGCGGACCGGCGCGGCGCAGCTCGGCGACCAGAAATCGACGATGCCGCCGCGCACGGCAAACGCACAGGCGCCCTCCACCTGCTCGACGCGCTGATAGCCCGCCCGGTGCAAAAACCGCGTGAGGCCGTCGAGCCCGCTCGTATAGCTGCCCTTGAGATGCAGGCTGTTTTCCACGAGCGCGGCAGGCGCGATCGTGAGCTGCATCGCCGCCTCGGCCGAGGCGACGACAATCGGCCTTTCGGTGCGCAGGCGCTCCATGCAGCCGAGTCGCTGCTGCTCGTATTCGCGGCTTGCGGCCTGCGCCTCGCGCAGCATCCACTCGCGGGCGGGGTAATGCAGCACCTCGTTTTTCGGCAAAAAGCCGCGCAGATCGTCGGCGAGACGCAGCGCGGTCGGCTCATCGGGCGCGATCAGCAGCACGGGGCGGCCGGTATCCTCGCTGAGCGCCGCCGTGAGATGCGCCTTATGGATATGGGAAAGCCCCACGCAAACAAGGGGGACCCTGTCCGCCGCGAGGGCTTTGAGGATCTCCCGGTACTGGGGCATTTGTTGCAGTACATTGTGCAGCTTCATCGGTTAAACCTGCTCATGGCTTCCTCGATTTTTCCGCCGAGGATCAGCTCGGCGGCCTTGTCGGCGGCGCGGATGGCGTCCTCGATCAGGGCCCTGTCCCCGTCGCCCGGGCGCGAGAGCACCCAATCCGCCAGATCGTAATCGGGACGCGGCTTTTGCCCCACGCCGAGCTTGATGCGGGGGAACGTGTTCTCCCCCGATAAGTAGATGATGTTTTTCAGCCCGTTATGCCCGCCGTCGGAGCCCTTCGCGCGGATGCGCAGACGCCCTGCGGCGAGCGAAACGTCGTCGTGGATCACAAGCACGCGCTCGATCGGGATCTTGTAAAACCGCATCGCCTCCGTCACGGCCCGGCCGGAGAGGTTCATATATGTCGAGGGCTTGAGAACCAGCGCGCGGCGCCCCGCGATCACGCATTCGCCGCACAGGGACTGGAACTGCAGCTTTTTGATCGCGAAGCCCCGCGTGCGCCCCATATACTCCACCGCGGCAAAGCCGACGTTGTGGCGCGTGCCCTCGTACTGCGCGCCCGGGTTGCCCAGGCCCGCGATGATCCACTCGACGGGGCCGGACGGCCGCTGCCCGCTCTTTTCGATTTTTTGAAACAGGTCAAAAATGTTTGCCATGCGTATCAAACGCTCCTTTATCGCTGCCTGTCCGTTCCGGAAGGAGGCCCCGCCCATGCCGCCGCGGGCGCGGAGCGGGGCTCATCCCGCGAAATCCGCGGGCGCGCCGCGCTCGACGGGCAGCGTCGCCACGGCGTTGAGCGTATCGTCGGCGAGATGGCCCGCAAGGTACTCGTAATATGCCTGCGCGCCGATCATCGCGGCGTTGTCGCCGGTGAGCGTGAGCGGCGGCATCACAACGCGAAGCCCCGCCCGCTCGCCCTGCGCGAGAAGGCTTTCGCGCAGGCGCGTGTTGGCGCTCACGCCGCCCGCCACGCAGACCGTTCGGGCGCCGGTCGCGGCCGCCGCATCGAATACGCGCGAAACAAGCGCGTCGCAGACGGTTTTTTCAAACGAGGCGCAGAGCGACGGGATATCGACCGCCTCGCCGCGCTGCGCACTGTTGTGCAAAAAGTTCACGACCGCCGTCTTGACGCCCGAAAAGCTGAGATCGAGCGGCGCGCCCGCGACGTGCGGCTGCGGGAAGCGGTATTTGTTCTCGTCGCCGCCGCGCGCCTGCCGGTCGAGCTCGACGCCGCCCGGATACGGGAACCCCATGGCCCGCGCGGCCTTATCAAAGCATTCGCCCGCCGCATCGTCGCGCGAGCGGCCGAGCACGACAAAATCGGTATAGCCGCGCACATCGACGATGAGGCTGTGCCCGCCGGAGGCCACAAGACAGAGGAACGGCGGCTCCAGATCGGGCGCGGCCAGATAATTCGCCGCGATATGCCCGCGGATGTGGTGCACGGGGACGAGCGGCTTTCCGGCCGCGAGGGCGAGCCCCTTGGCGTAATTGACGCCGACAAGCAGCGCGCCGATCAGCCCCGGCCCCGCCGTAACGGCAAGCGCGTCGATCCCCTGCACGGTCTCTCCCGCCTCGGCGAGCGCCTTGGAGACGACGGGATCGATCTGCTCGATATGGCGGCGGGAGGCGATCTCCGGCACGACGCCGCCGTAGACGCGGTGCTCCGCGATCTGCGTATGGATCACCGAGGAAACGATGCGTCTGCCGTCCTCGACGACGGCGGCGGCCGTTTCGTCGCAGGAGGTCTCGATGGCGAGAATTTTCAAAGCCCGTTCCCCCCCTTACAGCGCAAAGCTCTGCCGGCGGCAGCCGGTCTTTTCTTCCAGCAGCGCCGCCAGCGCGGGCAGATCGGCGACGTCGCTCTTGTGGAGCGCATGGATCGTCTGCCGGCCGATGAGCAGCAGCAGGACGTCGCCGGTCTCACAGAGGCCCGTCACGTCCCGATAGGCGGTCTCCTGCGCGGGCTCGCCGCTCTTTTTCATCGAAAAGCCCTCGTCGCCGAAGCGGTATTCGAGCCGCACCGGGCCGCCGCCGCGCGCAATCGTCTGCTCCGCCGCGCGCGAAAAGACGCGCTTACGCGTCCGCTTTGCGTAAAAGCTGTGCGCAACAAGGACAACGGCGCAGACGACCGCGCGGATCACCCACGCCCGCGCCTCGCGAAACGGCAGCAGCGCGAACGAGATCAGCAGCAGCACGGCGACGATAGCGATGCGCACGGGGATCAGCAGCTTTTTGTTGTAGATTTCGTTCTGCACCCACAGCGCGCAGAAATATGCTCTCGCATCCAGATCGGTCGTTACGGTCACGGCAATTGCTCCTTTCGGTTCGGGCACGGCGCGGAAGATTTCCGCGGAAAAGCCCGGTCTCACGCCGGCGCGGCGCGCATCAGCAGCGCATCCTCGCGCGGGTCCTCATAAAAGCGCGGGCGGCGCCCCACCTCCGCAAAGCCGAGCGAGCGGTAAAGCGAAACGGCGGCTGCATTCGAGACGCGCACCTCGAGCAGCAGGCAGGCGAGCGCGAGGCGCCTTGCCTCCCCGAGCAGCGCCTCCGTGAGGGCGCGGCCGAGCCCCTGCCCGCGGTATGCGGGCAGCACGGCGATATCGGAGACGCTCCCCTCGTCGAGCACATAGGTGAGCCCCGCCCAGCCGACGACCGCTTCCCCGTCCACGGCGACAAACAGGGCGCTGCGCCCGTTTTCAAATTCCTGCTCAAGCGACGCCATACTCCACGGGTGGGAAAAACACGCCTCCTCCACGGCACGGATGCCGGCGAGGTGGCGCCTCTCGGCGCGGATGACGGCGGTCATCCCTTGGCCTCCAGCCAGTTTCTGCCCATGCCGGCCTCGGCGGTGAGCGGCACGCGCAGCGAAACGGCGTTCTGCATTTCCTCGGTGACGATCGCGGCGGCGCGCGCGGCCTCGGCCTCCGGCGCCTCGACGATCAGCTCGTCGTGCACCTGCAGGATCAGGCGGGCGCGCAGCCCTTCTTTTTCCAGCCGGTCGTAGACGTTGACCATCGCGAGCTTGATGATATCGGCGGCGGTGCCCTGGATCGGCGTGTTGCGCGCGACGCGCTCGCCGAAGGCGCGGGTGGCATACCTGGAGGCGCGCAGCTCGGGCAGGGCGCGGCGGCGGTGGAACATCGTGGTCACACAGCCCGCCTGTTTCGCCTGCTCAACGGTTTTTTCCATATAGGCCGCGATGCCCGGATAGGTGGCGAAATACGCCTCGATATAGCGCTTGGCCTCTTCGATCGTAACGCCGATATCCTCCGAGAGGCTGTAGGCGCCGATGCCGTATACAAGGCCGAAATTGACGGCCTTCGCCGCCGAGCGCATCTGCGGCGTGACAAAATCCTGCGGCAGGTCAAAGACCTGCGCCGCCGTCTGCGTATGGATATCCGCGCCGGAGAGAAAGGCGTTGATCATCGCTTCATCCCCCGCGAGATGCGCCAGAACGCGCAGCTCGATCTGGGAATAATCCGCATCGACGAGCACATGACCCGGCCGCGCCGCGAAAAACGCGCGCAGGCGGCTGCCGCGCTCCGTGCGTACGGGGATGTTCTGCAAATTCGGCTCCGCGGAGGAGATGCGCCCCGTGCGCGTCTCGGTCTGCTTGAAGACCGTGTGCACCAGGCCGTTTTCATCCGCTTTTTCGAGCATGCTGTCCACGTAGGTGGATTTGAGCTTGGCAAGCTTGCGGTATTCGAGGATCTCCTCGATGATCGGGTGGCGGCCGCGCAGCTTTTCGAGCGTTTCCGCGTCCGTGGAATAGCCGGTGCGGGTCTTTCTGCCCGCGGGCAGCCCGAGACGCTCAAACAGCACCTCGCCGAGCTGCTTCGGGGAGTTGAAGTTGAATTTTCCGCCCGCCAGCAGCGTGATGCGCTGCGTCACCTCGGCAAGGTCGCCCTCCAGCTCCTCGCCGTAGCGCCGCAGCCCTTCGGTATCGAGCAGGAAGCCCGCAGCCTCCATCGAGGCGAGCACGCGCGAGAGCGGCCGCTCGATCGTCTCAAGCAGCTCGGTCATCTCCCCCTCGGCGACCTCGCGCCGCAGCTCCTCGGAGAGCGCGGGCAGCAGAACGGCTTCCTTTGCGAGCGCGGCCGCCGATTCCTCCAGGCCATCCGGCAGCGCGGGGCAGGGGGCCTCTATTGCACGCCCCGCCGCGAGCGCGGCCGGCGAATAATCGCTCGTGGTCGGCGCGAGCAGATAGCCCGCCAGCGCGGGATCAAACGCGCAGAGCGCGGGGGCTTTCCCGCGCAGGAACGCGCGGTGATACCAGTCCTTCGTATTGCAGAGCGTCAGCGCGGCGTTTTTTTCCGCCAGACGGTCGCAGATTTCGTCGAGCCCGCCGCCGGCGCGGGTAAAGAGCGCGAGCGAAGAGCCGAGCACGGCGAGCGCCGCGGGCGCGTCCCGGTCGCCGGCGACGCAGGCGTAGAGCGCCTCCTCGCCGAGCAGGCGCTCCAGCGCGGCCGGGTCGTTCACCGCAACGGGAACAGGCGCCGCGGGCTCCCGCTGCGGGGCGTCCGCGGCGGCGCCCGCCGCCTCCGCGGGCTCGGAAACGCCGTAGAGCGCGATGGTGCGGCGCAGCTCGAGCCCCGCAAGCAGCCGGTAGAGCGCGTCGTTGTCGCGCGGGGCGGGGATCAGGTCGCCGAGCGCGACGCCGATGGGCGCCGTTTGGCAGATTTCGGCCAGCTCGCGGCTGAGGTACGCCGTTTCCCGCGCGGCGATCAGCTTTTGGCGCATCGCGGGACGGACGGAGGGATCCTCGAGGTTCTCATAGACGCCGTCGAGCGAGCCGAACGACCGGATGAGCTGCAGCGCCCCTTTCTCCCCGATTCCCTTGACGCCCGGGATCTCGTCGGACGTATCGCCCATGATCGCCTTGACGTCGATGAGCTGACGCGGCTCGATGCCGTACCGCTCCCGGATAACGGCTTCGTCAATCATCTCGGCGGAGGCCTGCCCGTTCTTCGTCGATGCGAGACGCACCGTCACGCCGCCGCCGATGAGCTGAAAGCTGTCGCGGTCGCCGGTCGCGAGCACGCATTCGCCGCCCGCCTCGCGGCACATGCGCGCGAGCGTGCCGAGCACATCGTCGCCCTCGTATCCCTCGCAGGTGACGATGCGGTAGCCGAGCGCCGCAATTGCGGCTTTGGTCGGCTCAAGCTGCGCGGCCAGCTCCTCGGGCATCCCCTTGCGGCTCGCCTTATAGCCCTCGTACCGGCGGTGGCGAAACGTCGGCCCGCGCAGGTCAAACGCGAAAGCGACCGCATCCGGCTGCACTTCCTCAAGGAGATGATGCAGCGTCGCCAAAAAACCGTAGACGCCGTTGGTCGGCCTGCCGTCATGCGTCGTCATCGGGCGCACGCCGAAATACGCGCGGTTGAGGATGCTGTTGGAATCGACTGCAAGCAGTCTCATGCGATCGCCTCTTTTCAAAATCGGATGCAGAAATCCGGCCGCGCCCGAATAGGATAGCATATCGCCGGATGAATCGGCCTCGCTTCGCGGCTTTGCCGCAGGGCGGGAGCAAAACGGGCATAAAGAAAGCCGGTATCATAGCCGCTTTGCGGTTATGATCCCATGAAGCACCGGCGAAATGGGATCATCGGCCATGTTTTGCGGTTCTGCCCGCAGGGCAAGAGCAAAACGGCTATATTTCCGGTATCATAGCCGCTTTGCGGTTATGATACCATGTCTGCAAGACATGATATCATTGGCCATGTGCCGCCTCCGGCGGCACGGCCTTTGATCCGATTGCGCGCCGCCTCAAAGAGGCGGCATGCGCAGTATAATAGCCGCTCTGCGGTTATTATACCATAGATCCCGCCGATTGAACAGTCAAAAACCGCCGCTTGAACGGGCGGCGAAATTCTGTTAAAATAGCCGTGGAAAAACAAAACGGGAGGCTTGCGCATGCAAATCGGTACGGTTGTGCTCGACGGCTTTGCCGCCATGGCGCCGATGGCGGGCGTCGCCGATCTGGCGGTGCGCACGCTGGCAAAGCAGTTCGGCGCATGCTGCGTGACCGGCGAAATGGTAAGCGCCAAGGGCGTCTCGATGGGCTCGCAAAAGAGCCTCGACCTGCTGCGCATGCCCGACGAGCGCCCGTTTGCGATCCAGCTCTTCGGCGCGGAAGCGGCGCCGATGCGGGCCGCGGCCGAAATCGCCGCCGGGCTGCGCCCCGATTTCATCGACCTCAACCTCGGCTGCCCCGCGCCCAAGATCGTTTCCGGCGGCGCGGGCAGCGCGCTGCTGCGCGACCTGCCGCGCGCGGCGGAGGTGATCGCCGCCGCCGTGGAGGGCGCGGGCGGCATTCCCGTTACCGTCAAGCTGCGGCGCGGATACGGGGCGGGCGACGACGTTGCCGTCGAGGCCGCGCGGACCGCCGAGCGGGCGGGCGCCGCCGCCGTATGCGTGCATGGGCGCACCCGCGCGCAGATGTATGCCCCGCCGGTCGATCTCGGGTGCATCGCCCGCGTCAAGCAGGCCGTCTCGATCCCCGTGATCGGAAACGGCGATATCGCGACCGCGCAGGACGCCGCGCGCATGTATCGGGAAACGGGCTGCGACCTCGTGATGGTCGGACGCGGCGCGCTCGGCCGCCCGTGGCTCTTTGCGCAGATCAACGCCGCGATGCGCGGCGAGCCCGTCCCGCCGGAGCCTTCGCTCGGGGAGCGGCTGGCGGTCCTCTACCGCGAGATTGCGATCCTCGTCGCCGACAAGGGCGATTACACCGGCTTTCGCGAGGCGAGGAAGCATGCCGCATGGTATCTGACCGGCCTGCGCGGCGCGGCCGCCCTGCGGCGCATGTGCGGGGAAATTTCCGGCTGGGCGGATATCGACGCGATTGCCGCCGAGGCGCGGCGGCAAAACCCCGCCTGAGTCTGTCTCACACCGGCAGTCTGCCGGAGGATACGGCCGCGCGGCAAGGCCCGTTTGAGCGGGTCCTCTCCGGCAGCCGTATGAATATTCTGCAATTTGGAAGGAGCGGTTTTCTGTGTTAAGTCTGTTGATCTCCCTCATCATCGGCGCGCTCATCGGCTGGGCGGCCGGCAAAATCATGGGCAGCGAGGGCGGCCTGCTGCGCAACGTGATCCTCGGCGTCGTCGGCTCGGCGGTCGGCCACTTTCTCGCGGGGCTCATCGGCATCAGCGCGGTCGGCGTCGGCGGATACATCGTCTCGGTCGCGGGCGCGTGCCTCGTGATCTTTCTCGTGCGCAAGCTGTTCTGACGGCGAAAGAAAAAGGGCGGGTCGCTCCGCCCTTTTTCTCTGCTCTTTGCCCTCGCCGGCAAAAGGAAAAGACCGCCTGCGCCGCAAAGAAAGACGGCCAAAACGGCCAGATTCGCCGCGCAACTTTGCGGCTGCGCGCGAAAAAACCGGAGAGCGGCATTGCCCGCGCTCCGGTTTTTGCTTTTGCCTATTTCGCCCCCCGCGGCCGAAAGCGCACCGGCGTGATGCCGAGCGCCGCGAGGCGTTTTTCCTGCCGCTCAAAATCATAGCAGAGCGTGCCCGCGCTGTGCGTGTCGCCCGAGAGGACGAACGACGCGCCCCGATCGCGCAGCCACAGCAGGATCGGCTCCGCGGGGTACGGCTGCGAGCGGTACCCGCGGGACATGGCCCCCGTGTTGATCTCAAACGGGACCTTTGCCGCGAGCAGCCTTTCGGCCGCCCTCTGCCACGCGGCGACATAGCGGGGATCGCGCTCGTCAAAGAGCGCGCCGGTTTCGTTGAACTTTGTCACCAGATCGAAATGCCCGATGATGTCGCAGCCGGTCTGCTCGGCGACCGTGCCGACGGCTTCAAAATACGCCTCGCAGAGCGCAAGCAGGTCTCCGCCGAAATGCTCCGCCGCCGCCTGCCGCAGCAGCGCCGCCGATTCATCCACGGGGAGGCAGACGCCGTCCTTTTTCAGATAGTGCACCGAGCCGATCACATAATCATAGCCTGCGGGCGGGTCGGCGTAGAGGTCCTGCTCGATGCCGCACCGGATCGAAAGCCTGCCGCGGTATTCCTCCCGCAGGCGGGCGACCTCGGCGCGGTAGCGGGCGGTGTTTTCAACCGACATGCACCAGCTTTCGTCAAAGGGCGTATGCGCGTGGCCGGAAAAGCCGAGCGCGGTCAGCCCCTCCCTCCAAGCGGCCTCGGCCATGGCGGCGGGCGTGTCGCGCCCGTCGCAAAGGCTCGTATGGACGTGAAAATCTTCGCGGATCATCAGCGCATTTTCTCCTGCTTCACCTTGTGGTCGATGATATGGCGGGAGGCGAGCTCGCGCCGCACCTCGGAGAGCGGGATGCCCGCCTCGACCATCAGCACCATCACATGGTAGACGAGGTCGGCGATCTCGTAGACCGTTTCGTCGCGCTCGCCGCCCTTGGCCGCCACGATCACCTCCGTCGATTCCTCGCCGATCTTCTTGAGGATCTTGTCGAGGCCCTTTTCAAACAGATACGACGTATAGGAGCCCTCGGGCATTTCCTTTTTGCGCCCCTCGAGCAGGGCGTAAAGCCCTTCGAGCGAAAATTTGCCGCGCTCTTCGCTCTCCCACACGCGGTCGTTGAAGCACGACGCCGTGCCGAGGTGGCAGGCAGGGCCCTCCGGTTCCACGAGCACGACCAGCGCGTCGCGGTCGCAGTCCGCGGTGATCGAAACGATATGCTGGTAGTTGCCGCTCGTCTCGCCCTTGAGCCACAGCTCCTGCCGCGAGCGGCTCCAGAAGCAGGTCAGCCCCTTTTCCATCGAGATGCGCAGGCTCTCCTCGTTCATGTAGGCGAGGGTGAGCACGCGCTTTGTTTCGGCATCGACCACAACGGCGGGGATGAGCCCGCGGTCGTCGAATTTGAGCGTTTTGGGATCGATCATTTCTATTGTACCTCCCGAACGGGGATATTCTCCTGCCGCAGGCGCGCCTTGAGCGCGGGGATCTCCACCTCGCCGAAGTGGAAGATCGACGCCGCGAGGCCTGCGTCCACCCTGGGCAGGGCATGAAAGAGCGTGACAAAATCCTCGGCGCCGCCGGCCCCGCCGGAGGCGATCACGGGGACGGAGACCGCGTCGCAGACCGCCTGCAGCATTTCAAGGTCGAAGCCGCCCTTGACGCCGTCGGTATCGATGGAGTTGACGACGACCTCCCCCGCGCCGCGCGCGACGCCGGAGCGGATCCACCCGATCGCCTCCATGCCGGTATCCTCGCGCCCGCCGCGCGCAAAAACGTGGAATACGCCGTCCACGCGCTTGATATCCGCCGAGAGCACGACGCACTGGTCGCCGTAGCGCTTGGCGGCGGCCGTGATGAGCGAGGGGTCGCGGATCGCGCCGGAATTGACGCTCACCTTGTCCGCGCCGCATTTGAGCACGCGGTCAAAATCCTCGACGGTGTTGATGCCGCCGCCGACCGTGAGCGGGATGAACACGCGCGAGGCCGTTTCGCGCAGGATATCGGTGAAGAGCCGCCGGCCCTCGGCCGAGGCGGTGATATCGTAGAAAACCAGCTCGTCCGCGCCGTTTCGGCTGTAATATTCCGCGAGCGTCACGGGCGAGGAAACGTCGTTCAGCCCCTGAAAGTTCACGCCCTTGACGACGCGCCCGTCGCGCACGTCCAGGCACGGGATGATGCGTTTTGTGATCATTTCGCCACCTCGATCGCCTCGCGCAGATCGACCGCGCCAGTATAGTATGCCTTGCCGATGATCGCGCCGGAAAGGCCGAGCGCGCGCAGCGCGCGCACATCCTCGAGCGACGAGACGCCGCCGGAGGCGACCAGATCCAGCGAGAGCTTCTGCGAAAGCTCGCGGTAAAGGCCGGTATTCGTGCCGCGCATCGCGCCGTCGCGCGAGATATCGGTGACGATCACGGCCGAGACGCCGAGATCCTGCAGGCGGGTGAGGTACTGCAGCGCGGGCATTTCGGATTTTTCGCGCCAGCCGCGGATGGCCGCAAAGCCGTCGCGCAGATCGACGCCGACGGCGATCCACTCCCCGTATGCCTTGACCGCCTCGCGCAGGAACGCCTCGTCCGTCAGCGCCGCGGTGCCGAGGATCACGCGGCCGACGCCGACGGCGATATAGCGCTCAATCGCTTCAAAGCTGCGGATCCCGCCGCCGATCTCCGTAAAGAGCGGCGTGCTCCCGACGATCCGCCGGACGGTCTCAAAATTCGGCGTCCCGCCGTCGCGGGCGCCCTCGAGATCGACCAGATGGACGGCCTCGGCGCCGCAGGCGGCAAAATCCGCCGCGACGGCGCAGGGGTCGTCGCTGTAAACGGTCATTTGTTCATAGTCGCCCTGGTAGAGGCGCACGGCCTTGCCGCCGACCAGATCGATCGCGGGAAAGATGCGCATCAAAACTCCTCCTCACAGAAGGCGCGCAGGATCGAAAGGCCGACCGCGCCGCTTTTTTCGGGATGAAACTGGCAGCCGCAGACGTTGCCGCGCTGCACCGCCGCCGTGAGCGGCGCGCCGTATTCGGCGGTCGCGACCGTATCCGCCGCGCAGCCCGCCGCCTGGTAGGAATGGACGAAGTAAACGCAGTCCCCCTCGCGGATGCGGGAAAACAGCGGGCTTTTTTTCTCCGTAAAGCAGAGCGCGTTCCAGCCGATATGGGGGATCTTGTAATCCGGTGGGATCACCTCGGCGATCGGGCGCACCTCCCCGGGGATGAGCCCCAGGCCGGCGTGCTCGCCGTATTCGAGGCTCCTTTCAAACAAAAGCTGCATGCCCAGGCAGATGCCGAGCAGGGGCTTGCCCGCCCGCGCCTGTTCGGCCAGCACGGTATCGAGCCCCGTCGCGCGCAGCTTTGCGGCCGCGTCGCCGAAGGCGCCGACCCCCGGCAGCACAATGCGGTCGGCGGCGCGCAGCGCGGCGGCGGCGCCGGTCACGGCCGCCTCATGCCCCACCGCCGCGAACGAATGGCGCAGGGAAAACAGGTTCCCCACGCCGTAATCGACGATCGCGATCATACGAGGACCCCTTTTGTCGAGGGGATCTCGTCCGCCGCGTCGGGATCGAGCGAGACCGCCGTGCGCAGCGAGCGCGCCGCGGACTTGAACGCGCCCTCGATGATGTGGTGGCTGTTTTTCCCGGCGAGCTGCCGCAGATGCAGCGTGATGCCGCCGGCGCGGCAGAAGGCCGCCCAGAATTCGTCCACGAGCTCGGTATCGAACGTGCCGACCTTTTCCGTCGGGATCTCGAGCGCGCCGCAGTAAAGCCCGCGCCCGGAGACGTCCACGGCGGAAAGGATGAGCGCCTCATCCATCGGCAGCGCGGTATCGCCGTAGCGGCGGATGCCGCGGCAGTCGCCGAGCGCCTGCGCGAACGCGCGCCCGAGGCAGATCGCGATATCCTCCGCGGTGTGGTGGTCGTCCACGCCGGTATCGCCCTTGCAGTCAATGCACAGGTCAAAGCGCCCGTGGCGGGCAAACAGCGTGAGCATGTGGTCGAGAAAACCCACGCCGGTCGCGATCTCGCTCTCGCCTGTGCCGTCGAGCACGAGGCGCAGGGCGATCGCGGTCTCCGCGGTGGCGCGGTCGATTGCAGCCGTTCTCATTTCGTTCCCTCCAGTATCTCCGCGGCAGCGGCGAGAAATTCCTCCATCTGCGCGCGGGTTCCGATCGTGACGCGGTTGTAGTCGGTGATGAGCGGGTCGTCAAAGTGCCGCACGAGGATACCCTTTGCGCGCAGCGCCGCCTGAAACGCCGTGCCGCTCATGCCGGGGGCCTTCACGAAGATGAAATTCGCGACGGAATCGACGACGGCAAAGCCGAGCGCGCGCAGCTTTTCGATCGTGAACGTGCGGTTTTCGGCGATGGCGGCGCAGTTTTTCTGCGTCTGCGCCTCGTCGCGCAGGATGCCGAGCGCGAGCGCGGTCGTCGGCGAGGAGACGTTGTAGGGGTTCTGCGAGTTGCGCAGGGTGTTGAGGTCGGCGATCAGGGCTCGGTTTCCGATCGCGAAGCCGAGCCGCCCGCCCGCCAGCGAGCGGGACTTGGAAAACGTGCGCAGCACGACGACGTTGTCGTATTTCTTCACGAGCGGCAGCGCCGTCTCGGCGCCGAAATCGACATACGCCTCATCGACGACGACGACGTTCTCCGGGTTGCGGCGCACAATCTCCTCGATCTGCGCAACGGTCAGCGCGCGGCCGGTCGGGGCGTTGGGGTTGGTGAGAAAGACCGTTTTGCCGCAGGCGTAATAATCGGCGGGGTCGAGCGTAAAATCCTCCCGCAGGGGGATCGTCTCAAACGGCACGCGGTTGAGCGTCGCGGAGACGGGGTAGAAGCCGTAGGTGATATTCGGGAAAACGGCGGGATGCGCGTCGTCGCAAAAGGCGAGGAAGCAGAAGTGGATCAGCTCGTCCGAGCCGTTCCCGAGAAGGATCTCCTCCTTGGAAAAGCCGAAGAGCGCCCCCAGCGCCTCGCGCAGCTCATGCCCCTCGGGGTCGGAATAGAGGTTGAGCGGGCGGGTATGCGCCGCGGCGTAATCGAGCGCCGCCTGAGACGGCGGAAAGGGCAGCTCGTTCGTATTGAGCTTGATGCGCACCGGCGTGCGCGGCTGCTCGCCCGGGACATAGGGCGTCAGGCCCTCATGGCGGGTACTGAAAAAACGGCTCATTTTGCTCCCTCCGATCGGATGCGGGCGCTTCTCGCGTGGGCGGTGAGGCCCTCCTTTTCGGCAAAGGAGGCGACGTCCTGCGCCACATCGGCCAGCGCGTCCGCGGTATAGTAGATGAACTGCGATTTCTTGACAAAATCATCGACGGAGAGCGGGCTGGAAAACCGCGCCGTACCGCCGGTGGGCAGCGTGTGGTTCGGGCCGGCAAGATAATCGCCGAGCGCCTCCGGGCAACTGTGGCCCAAAAAGACCGAACCGGCGTGGCGCACGCTGTCGAGCCAGTCAAACGGACGCTCGACGGCGAGCTCCAGATGCTCCGGCGCGATCTCGTTCGCGATCTCGATCACCTGCCGCAGATCGTCCGCCACGATGATCTTGCCGTTGTTTTCGATGGAATCGCGCGCGATCTCGGCGCGCAGCAGCTGCGGCAGCTGCTCTTCGATCTCCGCCTGCACGGCCTCGGCCAGCGCGGGCGAATCCGTGACGAGCACGGCGCTCGCCATGCGGTCGTGCTCGGCCTGCGAGAGCAGGTCGGCGGCGAGGTGGCGGGCGTCGGCGGTTTGATCCGCAACGATGAGGATCTCGCTCGGGCCCGCGATCATATCGATCGAAACCTGCCCGAACACCTGTTTTTTTGCCTCGGCGACAAAGGCGTTGCCCGGCCCGACGATCTTATCGACGCGCGGCACGCTCTCGGTGCCGTAGGCGAGCGCGGCGATGGCCTGCGCCCCGCCGAGCTTGAAGATGCGATCGACGCCCGCGACGGACGCCGCCGCCAGGATGGCGGGATTGACCGTGCCGTCCGGCAGCGGGGGCGTCACCATCACGACCTCGCGGCAGCCCGCGAGCTTGGCGGGGATCGCATCCATCAGCACGGTGGAGGGGTAGGCCGCCGTGCCCCCCGGGACGTAGAGTCCCGCGCGATCGACCGGAATGACGCGCTGGCCGAGCACCACGCCGTTTTCGCGCGTGATGATGTAGCCGCTGCGGATCTGGCTGCGGTGAAATTCGCGGATATTGGCCGCCGCGCGCTCCAGCACGCGCAGGAAATCGGGCTCGACGGCGTTTTTCGCCGCCTCGAGCTCCTCCTTTGTGACGGCGAGCGAGGCAAGGCGCACGCGGTCGAAGCGCTCCTCGAGCTCCAGCAGCGCGCGGTCGCCGCCGCCGCGCACCTGCGCGATGATCTCCGCGACGACGTCCTCCACGTTGACGCTCGCCCCGGCCCGCGCAAAGATCGCGCCGCTGTCCACCTGCCCGTATCGGTAAATGCGTATCATGCCGTTTCCTCCGTTTGCGCCGCGAGCGCCTGCAAAATCGCTTCGATCGCGGGGCGTTTGAATTCATAGCTTGCTTTGTTCGCGATCAGACGCGCGCTGATCGGGAAGATCGTTTCCACGACCTCAAGGCCGTTCTCGCGCAGGGTCGTGCCGGTCTCCACGATATCGACGATCACGTCCGAGAGGCCGAGCGTCGGCGCGATCTCGATCGAGCCGTTGAGATGGATGATATCGATATCGCGCCCGATCGAGGCGTAGTAGCGCTGGGCGATATTTTCAAACTTGGTCGCGACGCGCAGCGTCCTGCCGCGGTCGTCGCGGTAGCCCGTCTTGGCGGCGACCGCCATGCGGCACTTGCCCGTATGGAGGTCGAGCAGCTCATAGACGTCCGGCGCGTATTCGAGCAGGATATCCTTGCCCGCGATGCCGAGGTCGGCTGCGCCGCGCTCCACGTAGATGGCGACGTCCGAGGGCTTGGCCCAAAAGTAGCGCAGGCCCTTCCCCTTCTCCTCAAAGATGAGCCGCCGCCCCTCGTCGGCCATCTCGGGGCAGCCGAAGCCCGCGCGCTCGAGCCGCCGGTAGATGCGCTCGCCGAGGCGGCCCTTGGGCAGCGCGATATTAAGCGTCTGTTTCAAGAACTTCCACCTCGCTTCCCTTCAGTCTCGCCAGCCGGCGATACCGCAGACCCTGCGGGATCTCGCGGCAGGCCAGCGCGCTCTCGCCGCGGTCGGTGAAGGCGCGCAGCGCGCGGCAGAGCGCCGCGGGCGACGCCGTTTCGTCATACAGCAGCGCAACGTCGGCGTCAAAGGCCTCCTCGCGCGCGCAGAAACGCTCAAGCCCGTCAAGGTAGACGGCAAAGCCGATCGCGCGGGCGTTTTTGCCGAGCTTTTTCATCAGCCGGTCGTACTGCCCGCCGGAGAGCACGCCTGCGGGCGCGCCCGCGACAAACCCCCGGAAGACGACGCCGTTGTAGTAATCCATATCGTTGACGACGGAAAAATCGATGCGCAGCACGCCGCCGAGCCCCGCCGCATCGAGCGCCTGCGAAAGCGTGGCAAGCTGCCCGTAGGCGGCGCCGGTAAAGCCGAGCGAGCGCAGGCGCGAAAGCGCTTCCTCCGGCGCGCAGGCGATGCGCAGCAGCGCGCAGAGCCGCTCGGTCTCCTCCCGGCCGGCGCCCGCCCGGGCGCAGATCGCCGAGAGCTCATGCAGGTTTTTTTCGCCGACGCATCGGAGGATTTCGCGGCGCTGCTCCTCCGTTGCGCCGATGCGCCCCACGGCCTCCGACAGCAGGTCGAGATGCGAAACCTCGAGCACGCAGCGCGGCGAAAACGTTTGCAGGCTCTGCGCGGCGAGCAGCAGCACCTCCGCGATGCAGCAGTCGTCCACATCGCCGATGCATTCCAGCCCCGTCTGCGGGATCTCGCCGAAGCGCCGCGTACGCGCCGAGACCCGGTAGACGTTTTCGCTGTAATACACCTTCTGCACGCCTGTCCCCGCGCGGCTGCTGCGCACGATCGAGAGCGTGACGTCGGGCTTGAGCGCCATCAGCCGCCCGTTGGTATCGGTAAAGGTGATCACGTTTTCCGAGACGAGGAACTCCTTGTTCCCCGCGTAGAGATCGTATTCCTCAAAGCGGCTCATGCGGTACTGGCTGTAGCCGTAGCGGCGGTAGAGCGAGCGCAGCCTGAGCGCGAGTTTTTCTTCATTTTTGAGACAGAGCGCATCCATTTCCATGGGGAACCTCCGAAGCCGCCGCGCGGCCGATTTTGTAGCGTGCTAATATGATAGCATGTTATCACGCTAAAGTAAAGACCTTTGTAAAAAATTTTTTCTCTTTTTTGTCGAATTTTACCGGAACCCATGCCGATCCTGCCGCTTGACCCCTTCCCCCTGCCGGTGGTATGCTGAAAAAAACGGCGAAACGGGAGGAGCTGCCATGCCATGCCCCTATTGCGGAACGGAAAACAGCGAAGCGGCGGCCTTTTGCGGCGTCTGCGGACGCCGCCTCGGCGGGGCGCCTGACGCTGCCGACGCCGCTTATGAGCATCTGTGCGGCGCCCCGTCTGCCGCGCCTGCGGCACAGGGGGCCGCAGGCGCATGAGCTGCGGCGCGGAATTTCCGCAGACAAAACAGAGGGATAAAAAAGATCAAAGCGCCCGGGAGAACTCCGACGGGCGTTTTTTCATTCCATGCGGTCAATCGTCAAGGGCCTCGATCAGAAAGCTCACGGGGCGAAAGCCGTCGTTGCAGGAGATCATCGCGGAGCGGGGGTTTTTCATCCAGCCGCCGTAAAAATTTTCGCCCCCGTGCGACAGCGCCAGAACAAAGGGCGACATCGCCTCCCACGCGCTCACGCAGAGCCCCTCGGGCCGCTGCCAGCCCTCGGCGAAAAAGACCTGCCCCTCCCGCAGGTCGCAGGCATGCTCGATGGGGTTTTCGTATTTTTCAATCAGATCGTCGTATCGCGCGCGGCGCATAACGGTGATCCGGCAGCGCTTCATGACTTGTCCTCCTTTTTGTATCCGGCGGGCTGCTCTCTGCGGCCGGAAACCTCCGCGAGATATCCCGCAGTGATGATGCCGGTCGGCAGCGCGATGATCGCGATCCCGAAGGCGGAGGAAAGGATCGTGATCACCTTGCCGACGGCGGTGACGGGGTAAAAGTCGCCGTAGCCGACCGTCGTCAGAGAGATCGTCGCCCAGTAAACGGCGTCGAGAAACGTTTGGAACGAATCGGGCTCGACATTGAAAAGGATGAGCGCCGAGACGAGAATATAGCCGAACGCGACGGTAAAGACGGCGGAGAGTACGTGCCGCTGCTTTTTGTAGACGTTGACGATCAGCGAAAAGCTGTCCGTATAGCGCAGGAACTTAAACACGCGCAGCGCCTGGAGCAGGCGCAGGATTCGCAGCAGGCGCAGGCTGCCGTTGACCGCCGCGACCGCGGGCAGGATCGACAGCAGGTCGACGACCGCCATCGGTGTGAAGGGATAGGCGAAAAACGAGCGCGCGCCGAGCCCGAGCTTGAGATCCGCCGTGAGCAGGCGCAGCGCGTAATCCGCGACGAAAATCGACGTGCAAATGATCTCGACGGTCTGAAAGACCTCGTTCGTCCCGTGGAACGCCAGCGGCACTAAGCTCGCGGTGATCGCCGCCATCATCAGGAAATCGTAGATCGTGCTGAGCCGATCACCCACATCCGAGCGCTCGATGATTTCCAAAAGCCGTTTGCGCATACAGCCGCCTCCCCCGCCGTGATTCTTCCCCGATTATAGCAAGCCCGGGCGGTTTTTGCAATCGGCAGGCGCACAAAGGCGCGGCGCCCATGACGCGCTGCTTTCCCGGGCGCAAAACAATCCGAAAATGCCCCACGCACTTTCGGATTGCAGACAAAAGGCGGTTTCTCCCCGGGCTTCAGACCATGGCCGGCTGCGCCGCTTCGAGCTCGTCCGGCGTGATGATCACGCTTTTGATCGCATATTCCACTCCCGTGCGCTGCCGCCCGACCAGAAAATTCTTGTTTACGCGGCTTTGCACCACGCTGCAGTTCTCCCGCGTCGTGTTGACGAGCAGCACGAGAAACTGCCCTTTTCCGTAGCGCGTGACGGTATCGCTGTGGCGCACCGAGCGCACGATCGCCGCCGAAAGCTTATCGGAGAGTTCCTCGAGCTTCGCGCCCTCCTTCATCGGGTTGCCCTTGCCGTCTACAACGGTGCAGAGCATGATGAAGATGCGGTCGCGCTGGCGGTCCATCGTCCGCGCGAGGATGCGGTAGACCTCCTGAAACGCCGGATACGAGCACGCAAAGCCGCCGCGCGTCTCCGTCTGCTGCTCCACGAGCTTTTCCTGGATGTCCTCGAGGTCCTCATGGCGGTGGATGAGGCTCGCGCTCAGGCGGTTGGCCAGCGCGCGCACATAGGAGGAGGACCGCTGCCCATGCTCCTCAATGTAGAGATCGATCGTCTTTTCGCAGAAGCGTTCGGCCTCCTCGTAGCGGCCGAGGGCGGAGAGCGCCTCGACGATCAGCACTTCCCAATCCGCATAGGGATCGGTCGCGGCGGCAATTTCTCCGAGCTCCCGCAGCTCCTTATAGCACTTTTGCGCGCGCAGAAGCTCCGCCGCGCGGCTGACGCAGCCGCGGAAGACTTCGCGCAGCCGCCGCGCCTCGTGCGCCGCCCATACGGCGCTTGAGAGCTGGTCGAGAAACGGCCCGCGGTAGAGGCGCACCGCCCGCAGCAGGAGATCGAGCTGCCGCGCGGGGTCCGTTTCCGCCGCGGCCTCGCCGGAAAGATCCTCCATCTGCTCCGTATCGAGCTCCAGCGGGACCTTGTCCGTCCAGTAGTAGATACCCTTTCGCACCTCGATCAGGTTTTCACCCGGCAGCCCCGCCGCGGCGAGGCGGCGCTTGGCGTTGTAGATCACGTTGCGGATTGCATGCTGGATGTCGTCCACCTCGCGGTCCTCAAAGAGTATTTCCTTGATGACCGCGCGCTCCGCGCCCGTGCGGTGGCAGTAGAGCACCGCTTCCATCAGCCCGCAGAACTGCGAGCCGGCCTGCCGGCCGTCGATGATTTCGGCTCCCGCGTAGCTCATCGAAAAGCCGCCCAGCATTTTGACGACCAGCGGCGCCGCCGTTTTTTCCATATTTACCGCCCCCGTTTTCGGAATCGTTGACAAAAGAGTAAGCAATCCTACGCCGCGGCGCGCTTCACTGCAGCCGCTTGACCATATTTTCGTAGTTGACGCAGGAGACCAGCGCGGTTTCCTTTTTGATGCGGCCCGCCTGATAGAGCGCCAGCAGGCTGCCGTCCATCGTGCACATCCCGTCGGCCGCGCCCGCCTGCATCACGGATTCGAGCTGATGCAGCTTGTTCTCACGGATCATGTTCTGCACGGCGACGGTCGAGCGCATCACCTCGAAGACCGGCGTCTGCGAGCCGTCCGTACAGGGCACGAGCTGCTGACAGACGATCCCCTTGAGGATCTGCGCAAGCTGGATCTTCACCTGCTGCTGCTGGTTGGCGGGGAAGACGTCGAGGATGCGGTTGATCGTATTGGCGGCGCCGCTCGTATGCAGCGTGGAAAGCAGCAGCACGCCGGTTTCCGCCGCGGTGAGCGCCGCGGAGATCGTGTCGTAGTCGCGCATCTCGCCCAGCAGGATCACATCGGGGCTCTCCCGCAGCGCCGAGCGCAGCGATTCGAGATAGCCGGGCGTATCGATCGAAATTTCGCGCTGGGTGACGATCGCCTTGTCGTGCCGGTGGATGTACTCGATCGGATCCTCCATCGTGATGATATGGCAGTCGCGCGAGCGGTTGATGCGGTCGATCATGCAGGCGAGCGTCGTCGATTTGCCGGTGCCGGCCGCGCCCGTGATGAGCACGAGGCCCTTTTTCATATCCGCGAGCGAAAGCACGTTTTCCGGTATGCCGAGCTGCGCCGGATCCGGCAGGCCGAATTTGATCACGCGGATGACGGCCGCGAGCGACCCGCGCTGGCGGAACACATTGACGCGAAAGCGCCCGAGCTGGCTCATTGTGATCGAGAAGTCGTCGTCGACGCCGGCATCGAGATTGCGGCGGTGCCGCCCGCTGATCTCATAGATCTCGGAGACGAGCGCGAGGATGGCGTCGGGCTTGAGCATGCCCTCCTCGGAGCGGTTCTGATGGCCGCTGCATTTATACGTCACCGGCAGGCCGGCGATCAGAAAGATGTCCGAGGCGTTCACCTCGACGGCCTTCTGCAGGATTTGGGTGATTCCCACGGTGCCACGTCCTTTCGATATTGGATTGCCTTTCGGCAGAAATGATGTTCGAGGGAAAGCCGCCCGCCGCATCACCCGGTCAGAACGCCAGCCGGATGAGCGCCATATAGAGCACCGTCCCCGTGAGGATGCTGAGGAGCGAATTTCGCTTCCACGCCTGCATGCCGACGACCGCGGCGGAGGCGATCAGCTCCGGAATGCCGAAGGGCGGCGCCGTCGGCGTGATCTCCCTGAGGCAGTAGACCACCAGCATGCCGATGATCGCCGGCGGGAGCACCCGCCCGAGATAGGCGACATACGGCGGCGTCTGCCCGTGAAAGACGAGAAACGGCAGGAAACGCAGCAGGATGGTGACGAGCGACATCACCGCGATCAGAATGGCAGCTCTCATAACGTATCCTCCTCCCGCCTGCGCAGCAGCGTCAGCACGAGCGTGATGAGCAGCATCGCGGGGATCAGGAAGTTTGCCCGCCCGAAGACGAGCAGGCACCCGAGCGTGCAGAAAAGCCCCGTCAGCGCGGGGATGTGGTCATGCGCCGTCAGCCACTGCTCCGTAAAGGCCGCAAGGAAGAGCGCCGTCATCGAATATTCGATCCCCGCCGTGGAAAACGACAGGACCGTTCCGAGCAGGCTCCCGAGGACGCAGCCCGAGACCCAGTAGCTGTGGTTGAAGAGAGAGACGAGAAACCGGTAGAGCGCGGGGTCGGCGCCCTCCGGGGTCTCGCCGTCGCAGAGAAGGGAATAGGTCTCGTCCGTCAGTGCGAAGATCAGGTAGGGCTTGTATTTTCCCGCGTCCTTGTATGTTTCGATCATGGAGATGCTGTAAAAGAGGTGCCGCGCGTTGACCATGAACGTCGTCAGCGCGGTCGTGAGGACGGACGCGCCCGCCGCCAGCAGGCCGACGCCGACATACTGCATCGAGCCGGCGAACATGAAAAGCCCCATGGCCGCCGACCACAGAACGCCGTAGCCGGCGTTTTGCAGCAGGATGCCGAAGCCGATCCCCAGCACAAGATAGCCCGCCATGACGGGGATGGATTTGTAAAATGCCTGTTTGACGGTTTGCCTGTTCATGCGCGGTCGGATTCTCCCCAAAAAAGATAATAGCCGGATCGTGAAACGGGAAGCGGCGCTGCTCAGAATCCCGGCCAGAGCCCCTCGATTTCGAGATTGGCGTCCCACTCGCGGTCATGCCGCCACTCGGTGACGCGCCACGCGCCGCCATCGGCCTTTACGGCGATGGAAAGCCGCGCGCCGTCCTCTTCCAGCAGCAGCCGCCATGCGCCGTTCCCGTCCGGTTCAAATTCCGTCGGGGTCTCCCCCGCCGAAAGCGCCGCGTCGAGACGGCCCAGCGCCGCCTGCCCGTCGCGCTCGAGCGCATAGCGCCGCTCGACGGTCCGGGCGTATTTTTCCGCCAGGCGCAGATCGGCGCGCGCCGTCGTCAGCACCAGGACGGACAAAATCGCAAGGCAGATCGTGATCACGGTCAGCAGCAGGGCGAGCGGCCCCAGCTTTACGGGCGTCTGTCTCATGCCCCCGCCCCCTTTCGGTATACGGCCGTCTCCAGCGTGTAGAGCGGCGCGGCAAGGCCCGCATGCGATACGGTGATGCGGCTTTTGACCAGCTCGCCCGCGCCGAGCGCCTCCGGCTCCCACGTCACCCGCACGGTATAAGCGCCGCCGGCGGCCGGCAGCAGGTCGCCGCCGTAGGTCGCGCAGACCGCGCCCGCCTCGGCGGCCGCGTTGTCGTTTTCATCCAGCAGGGCGAGCAGTTCCTCTTCGCTCCCTGCGCCGGCGAGCGCTTCCGCGGCGTTGCCCGCGAGCGTGACGGCGGTCGTGAGCCGCTCGGCGCCCGCGCTTTGCAGCCGGCCCGCCCCATAGACGCGCGTAAGCGTGAGGATAATGCCGATAAAAACGGCGATCAGCAGCAGCGCCTCGACATAAAACGCCGTGATATGCTGTTTCTTTCCCATTTACGCGCCCCCCTCTGCGGACCGGAGCTGCACGACGACTCTGCCGGCGTCCGTCTCAACGGCGAGGCGGCCGCCCGTCGGTCCCTCGATGCGAAACACCTCCGTCGGCGCGATCGCCTGCGCGTCGGCGGGAGAAAGCGGCGCCGTTTCCGCCGCAAATTCCTCCACGAGCTGCCCCTCGTACCGGTAGATCCGCAGGGCGTAGCCGCTGTCGCCGTCGGCGATCACGAGCGTCTGCCCGTAAGCGCCGTCTTCGGCGCGCACGGCGCCGGCGGTATCATGCGACTTGACGGCGGTGGCGACGTAAGCCAGCAGCGCGCGCTGCTCCATGTTGCCGCTCTGCGCCGTCACGGTGCCGCGGTAGCTGCCGGCGCCCAGAATGACCAGCAGGAAAAAGCCGGCCAGAAACAAGCCGACGATCCCGACCGTATAAAAGCCGATCGGGTTTTTTTCACCAAGCTTCACAGATCAGCCCTCCTTCCTCCGGCGGGGATCACGCTTTGTGCTTCGGCGTCACGATCACCGACGGCGGCAGATTGGAGGCAAACGCCTCGTAGGAGATATAAAAATCCGCGTGGTTGACCGAGAGACCGTAATTTTCTTCCAGATATTGCAGATCGGGCGGATAAACCCCCTCGACCGCATAGCACTGCACCGCGAGGCGGCGCACCGCCTCCGCGATCGCCGCGGCGCTCTCCTCGCCGACGTCCCGCGCAAAGGTCCTTCGGGCCGGCGGCAGCAGAACGGCGCACGCGAGGACCAGCGCCGCCAGCAGCGCGAGCAGCGGCTGCAGAGCCTGTTTTTTCCTGTCTGAATACATCGGCTCACCCTCTCACCCGACGGAATTCATCATACCGATCAGCGGGAGCATCACGCTGAGCAGCGAGATGCCGACCGTTACCATCAGAACGCCCGAGAGCAGCGGATCGACGATGCCGACGAGGCGGTCCGTCATATGGCCGCTGTTTTCCCCGAGCAGGGCGGTCAGCCGTCGCAGCACATCCTCCATGTTGCCGCTGCGCTCGCCCGCGAGCAGCATGCGCCCGTAGACAGGCTCAAACAGCCCCTCGTCGTAGGCGGCCTGTGCGATGCCGTGGCCCTCCTGCATGCGCGCGGCGCAGCGGCGCAGCTTTTCCTCCACGGCCCTGCAGTCCGTCATCGGGATGCTCTCCTCCACGGCCTTATCCTGCATTTCGCCGCTCGCGATCAGCGTGCCGAGCGCCGACGTAAAGCGGAACATCCCCATATTTTCCAACAGGGCGCGGCAGATCGGGATCCGGCTGAGAATCCCTTCGACCGCATCGCGCCTGCCGCGGTCCCAGAACGTCATGCCGATCAGCAGCGCGGCCGCGAGCACGACCATCACGACGAGCGCCGCCCAGCAGAAGCCGTAGGAGATCCGGATATAGCGGTAGGACGACGCAGCGAGGCTGCCGGTAAGGCTGTCGTACACCTCGGTAAAGGCGGGCAGCACCATCGTCAGCATCACGGCGAGCACCGCGATGATCAGGACCAGCATCGCCGCGGGATAGGTGACGGCGTTGCGGATCTTTTCGGAGACGGTCTTCTGGTCGCGGTAATAATCGGCCAGGCGAAAGAGCACGTCCTCCAGGCGGCCCGAGGCGTCGCCCTTTTCCGCCATCTGCACCGCGTACCGCGGGAAGATCCCGCTTTCCCGCATCGCGCCGGCAAGGCTTTCGCCCCGATCGATCCGTTCCTTCATCGCGGCGAGGCCCGCGGCCAGCACGCCGGCCTCCCTTGTGCTGCCGCTCTGCAGCAGCGCGATCGCCTCATCCGTCTGGATGCCGGAGCGCAGCATCATCGCCATACTCTCGCAGAACGCGCTGACGCCCAGATAATCGAGTGTTTGCTTTTTCATCCTGTCATCCGCTCCTTTGCTCAGTAACAATAGAGGTCGGCATATGCCTCGCCGTTTCCGATATAGGCGATATCGGCGCCGCCGGCGGAAAACGTGAGATCAAGGCGGTTCCAGCTTCCTTCCTTCACCTCGTAGCCCACCGTTACCCAGCCGGTTTCGGCCGTGTAGAACATATTCCATGCGTGGTAGACGTCGTGCGGGGAGACATAGCCGAAGATCACCTTCGTCGGGACGCCCTGGCTGCGCAGCATCGCCGCGGCCAGCGAGGCGTAGTCAAAGCAGATGCCCCTGCCGGTCTCCAGCGTTTCGTCCGGGTCCGGCAGATAGCCCGATTGGACCGTCGCGGCTTTTTCCATATCGTAGGCGACGTTGGAACAAATCCAGTCATAGACGGCGGCCACCACATCGAGCGCCGTATCGGCCTGGGCCGCAAACTCCCCCGCCATTTTCACGCAGGCGGAGTCCTCATGGTAATCGACGTAGCTGCTCGGGCGCAGAAACGGCTGGAATTCATCAACGAGCGCGACGTCGAACTCCGTGGAATAGAGGTTGGCGTATTTGTTATCGACAACGTTCTCCATCACGCGCAGGCGGTAGGCGCCGTCGCCGCATTGCAGCGGGTAGACGGCCGGCGTGCCGTCGGCGGGGAGATCGTAGGTATACGTTGTTTCTCCGTAAAAAATCTGGCATTTGAGGCGTTTTTCGCTCTGTCCGGAGACGGCCACATAGCCGTATTGCGCAGAGGAGGCGTCCACGAGAACCTGCGCGTTGCCGACGGCATACTCCGCCGAAAAGCCCGAAGACGCAAACGCCGGCGCACGGTAGCTGCCGTCGCCCTGCGGCGCCGCCTGCGCAGACACCGCCGCAGGGGCGTCCTTCGGTCCCGGCGGGCCCGCGGCAGGGCTGTCTCCGCCGCCGCAGCCGGCAAGCGCCAGCAGCACCGGTAATATGATCCATGCGATCACGCTTCGCCGCAAAGCCCTCACCCCTTTTTTATGCGCCTCAGAAAAACGCGATGCGATCCCCGCGCCGCGCTCTTCCTTCCTTCTGCATGACATATGACATGTGCGGGGCGTTTCCCCGCCATTCGTTATTCGCAGAGCGCCCGCAGCGTCTCGCGCGCCGCCAGAATCTTTTCGAGATAGGCCGGATAATCCGCCTGCTGCCGCGCGCGCAGCAGCTCCGTCATCTCCGAGATCGGCTCGTAGAGCGGCGTGAGCGCAAGGTTGCCCGCAACGCCCTTGAGGGCGTGCGCCGCCTCAAAGCCGGACGCAAGATCGCCGGCGGCGACGGCGTCCCGCAGCTTATCGAAGCCGGCGTCTCCGACCGCCATCCCGATCAGGCGAAAATAAAAGCTTTCGTTGCCGAGGCATCTCTCCAGCCCCTCCCGCGTATTGACGCCTATCGCGTCCAGTTGCTCCAATGTCATTTGCCCCAGACTCCCTTCGCTTGTTTTTCAAATTCCTCCGGCGGAACCGGTTTGGAAAAGTAATAGCCCTGGATCATGTTGCATCCGATCGCCCGCAGCTTATCAAACTGCTCCTTTGTCTCCACGCCCTCGGCGATCACCGGCACCTGCAGGTGGCGCGCGATATCGACCATCAGCTCCACCATGCGGGCGCTCTTTTTGTTGCTCTCCATGCTGCGGATAAAGCGCATATCAAGCTTGAGCACGTCGATCGGCAGCTCCGTGAGCATGTTGAGCGACGAGTAGCCGGAGCCGAAATCATCCATCTCGATGCGGAAGCCCCTCTTTTGCAGCTGGCCGATCCGCTCGATCAGACGGCCGCTCTCTTCCGTATAGGCCGACTCGGTCACCTCGATGCAAAAATTCTCCGGGTCGATCCGGTTCCGATCCGTCAGCTCGAACAAATATCCGGGGAATTCCGCGGCAAAGACGTCGATCCGCGAAACGTTGACCGAGACGGGCACAACGATCCCCGTATGCTCGCGCCAGCGGCGCATCTGTTCGGCGGCCTCGCGCCACAGATAGCGATCCAGCTTCCGGATCAGCCCGTTGCGCTCAAAAAGCGGGATGAACACGCTCGGGCTCATCCGGCCGAGCGTCGGATGGTCCCAGCGCACGAGCGCCTCCGCGCCGCAAAGGGCGGGGCGGTCGCCCGTCACGTCGAATTTCGGCTGATAGCAGAGGCGGAACTGTTTTTCTCTCAGGGCACGGTCCATATCGTCGATCAGTTGCTGCGCGCGCAGATCCCTCTGATGCAGCTCGCGGTCGTAGACCGAAACCGAATGCGTGTAATCGTCGCGGATCCTGTCGCCCGCCAGCCTGGCGCGGTCGAAACGCCGCTCAACGCTCAGCGCGCGGTCGGCACAGGGATAGACGCCCACGCGCAAATGCAGGCGCACGGCGTCCTGCGCGTCGGAAAGGCCGGCGGAAAGCGCATCGGAAAGCGCATCGTAATCGGCGCCGGCCGGCAGATACAGCAAAAAGGTATCGGCGTTTTCGCGGCCGGCGACGCCGCCGTTCGCAGCGATATATTCCATGATGTTGCGCCCGAGGCGGCGCAGAACGGTATCGCCGTAGGCGCGGCCGTGCAGCTCGTTGACAAGGCGGAAGCTGCTGATATCGACCGTGACGGCGTCCATCGCCTCGCTGTGGCGCATATCAAACTGCTCGATGTATCGATAGAAGAACTCGCGGTTCAGGAGCTGCGTCAGCTCATCGCGCTCGGTCGTCTGGATGATGTAGCGGTCCTCGGCCAGCTCGATCGTGCGCTGCACGCGCGCCAGAATGATCGCCGGCATTTCATAGGGCTTGGCGATAAAATCGGAGGCGCCGAGCCGCAGGCTTTCGACCTCCATGGATTTTTCAGCCGTCAGCACGATCACGGGGATCCGCTGCAGCTGCTCCTCCCGCTTCAGGATGCGCAGCAGCTCGATCCCCGACAAAACGGGCATCATCAGATCGAGGATCACGAGCGAGAGCAGCTCGCTGTGGGCGCGAATGAGATCGAGCGCCTCCCGCCCGTCCGCCGCGCAGAGAATCTCATACTGCCCGCGCAGCATTTCGGCCAGGAGCTCACGGTTGACCGCCTCGTCGTCCACGACGAGAATGAGGCGCTTGCCGTTTTTGGTGTAAAATCTTTCATGGCTTTTGAGCATGGCCTTATTCCTTCCCGATGCGGGTGCTCACCGCAGAATCGTCCTCAAAAAAAGCATAGCCCGCGCGGCCGGCCTCCTTGACGCGGTACAGGGCGGCGTCGGCGTTCTGATACAGGTCCCCGCCTTCGCCGACCGTATCGCCGAAGGCGATGCCGATACTCAGCGAAAAGCCCGGCACGTCGCCGCTTTGGCGCTGCACGGTCTCGTTGATGCGCGTCACCTTCTCCGCAATCAGCCCGCGCATATCGGGGGTAACGTTGAGCATGATGATCGCGAATTCATCCCCGCCCACGCGGCAGACATAGTCGTCGGCGCGGAAATTTTCCTGCAGCGTTTCGGCGAGGCGCTTGAGCACCGAATCGCCGATCTCGTGCCCGTAGGTATCGTTGATCTCCTTGAAATGGTCGATATCGATGAGCAGCATTGCGTTCAGGGCGGCCTCTTCCTCCGCGCGCGCCTTTTCAAAGACGCCGCGGTTCAAAAGCCCTGTCAGCGGGTCGTGCTCCGCCTGATACGACAGGTGGTCCTGATGGAGGCGCGAGCGAGCGCGCATCTGGTTGTAGATGCGCACCAGATAGCGGATTTCATAGGCTCCCTTTTCGGCGAGCTCGTCATTCTCCCGGATCCGCTCCACGCATTGGCGCAGCGGGCGCACGATCAGCGCCGCCGTGAGCGCCACGACCGTGAGGACAACCGCCATCAGCAGGGCGGCGACCAGGTTCTGCCGGTGCAGCAGCTGCAGCAGCTTATCCGCGTTGCTGCGCTGGCGATCGCGCATCTCCCCGATGATCGTCTCCAGGCAGTCGTCGATCTCGCCGAGAATGCCGTTCTTGCGCTCCTGATAAACTTCGTCAAACACCATGGAGCGGGCGAGCTCCATCTGCTCCTGCGGCTGCAGCGCGGCGTCCCGCGGATCGAGCCGCACCTGCCGCAGCTGCTCCGGAACGGCATAGCCCTTCGCTTCGATCGCCAGGCGCATGGAATAATATTCCAATTCCATCAGCTCGTTGGATCGGGCGAACGCCGTTTCGAGCATGCGGTAAGCCTCATCCTCGGCGAGATAAACGCCCATCTGCTCGAGCGCCTTTTCACGGCGGCACGTCTCTTCGGCCTCGGTGAAATACGCCTGCAGATTGGCGAGATCCCCCGTCACGGCGAACAGCCTCGCCTGCTGCGTCAGATAATCGGAGCCGTCGCGCATCTGCTCCGCGCTCTGGCGGCAGACGAGATAGGTTTCCATGCTGTCGTTCATGTCGGTGTAGGCGTTCGCGGTTCCGTAGGCCTCGAAAATGACGACGACCGACAGGCACACCGCCGCCACGGCCATCACAATATTGAAAATTTGCAGACGCACGCCGCCGATCGAGTTGTTGTCGGGTCCGATATAAGGTTCGTCACAGGCTTTTTTCATACTGCATCTCCATGGGTCAAAATAGGAAATCGTTCCTTGAAATATTTTGTATTCATTATAAAAAGGCATTACGGAAAAGTCAATATTTCCGCGTCCCGATCGGGCGCGGCGGCCTCTGCCGGCGGCGCTTGCGCCCCGCGCCGAAATGCGGTATCATAAGCTTATCCGGATCGCCGGATTTTCGACCGGCGGCCGGCGGCCCGCGGAACCCGGTTCTGCGCGGCTGTATGAAACGGAGCCGGCAGCGCAAGCAAACGCCCCGGGCGGCGCGCTGCCCGCGCAACGAAAGGATCCCCTATATGAACAGCTTCCCGAAATTTGAAAAGCTCTTCAACACACGCGATCTCGGCGGCCTGCCCGCCGCCGGCGGAAAGGCGGTCCGCGGCGGGATGCTGGTGCGCAGCGGCTGCCTGGCGCCCGCCACCGCAACGGACTGCGAGGCGCTGGCCGCGCTGGTGAGCGACGTTGTGGATCTGCGCACCGAGCGCGAGCGCGCCGAAACCCCCGATCCGGAGCTCGGCGGCGTCGCCGCGGTTTCGCTGCCGGTTCTGGCGAGCCTGACGCCCGGCGTCACACGCGAGGCGGGCGCCGAGCGACGCGCGCTCGACCGCATCAAATCGGGCGACGCCGAAAGCGCGCGGCGGTATATGTGCGCGCTCTACCGCGGGCTCGTCACCGACCCCTTCTGCCTCTCGCAGTACGCAAAATTCCTGCGCATGGCCGCCGCGGCGCGGCCGCGCGCCCTGCTGTGGCACTGCTCCGCGGGCAAGGACCGCGCCGGCGTCGCCGCCATCCTTGTCGAAAAGCTGCTCGGCGTGGCGGAGGAAGCGATCCGCGCGGATTATCTCGCCTCGAATGAACACCTCGAGCCCGAGGTGCTTGCGCGCCTCGCGCGGCCCGACGTCCCCGCGCCGATCCGGTATCTCTACACCGTGCGGGCGGAGTATTACGACGCGCTGAACGAGGCCCTCGCCCGCGCCGGCGGCTTCGACGCCTTTGCGGAAAGCGGCCTCGGCGTGACAAAAGCGGCGCGCGGGCGGCTGCGGGAGCGCTATCTCGCGTGACCGACGCCCGCCGGAAAGGAGCGACTGCGTTGAAGATCCAGATTTTCGGAACGAAGAAGTGCTTCGATACCAAAAAGGCGGAGCGGTATTTCAAGGAGCGGCGCATCGCATATCAGCGCATCGACCTCGCGGAAAAAGGGATGAGCCGCGGCGAGCTGGAATCCGTGTGCCGCGCGGTCGGCGGGCTCGACGCCCTGCTCGACCCCGACGCCAAGGACCGGCAGACGCTCGCGCTGCTGCGCTGCCTGCGCGAGCAGGATAAGGCCGCCAAGCTGCTCGAAAACCAGCAGCTCCTGCGCACGCCCGTGGTGAGAAACGGCAGGCAGGCGACCGTGGGCTACGCCCCCGACGTATGGAAGCAATGGACCTGAGCGGGCGCTGCCCGCAAACCTTTTTCTCTGCGGACACAAGGCAAAGGGCCCGTCCCGCGATGCGGCGCATCGCGGGACGGGCCCCGGCGTTTGAAAAGACCTTTCGCCTTATCGGAGGGCCGGCGCGTTCTTTTCGATCCATTTTGCCGCGTAGGGGCAAACGGGATCGATCCGGACGCCCGCGGCGCGGGCCGCCTCGGCCACGCAGGCCACAAGGCGCGCGGCGATCCCCTGCCCGCCGTAGTCGGGCGAGGTTTCGGTGTGCATGATCGCCCACACGCCGTTTTGCCGCGTATACTCGCAGAGGCCGACGCGCGTCTCCCCGTCGTAGGCGGCGGCGCGGCTCTCTTTTGGCTCAAGCACCACTCGGATCATCTCAAACCGTCCTTTCTCAAATTGAATCAAGGTCAAAATCGCCGAGGCGCAGCTCGTCGAGCGCGCTTTCGGGCTCCGCGACGAGGCGCCGCGACTGGTTGACGATCGCCTCCTCCAGCTTGTTGCGGGCAAGGCGGCCGTTGCCGTTTTCGCGGGCGTTTTCCGCCTGCGCGCGGTTGAAAAAGTCGAGCAGCCCGTCCTCCACGCCGTCGGCGAAGCGGTACCCGCGCTGCGCGGCGTTGATCTTCGCGATGGCGAGCAGCTCCCCGCCGGTGTAGTCGGGGAACTCCATCACGTTCGGGAAGCGCGAGCGCAGGCCGGAGTTGGCCGTTAAAAACGTCTGCATCTCATGCGTGTAGCCTGCGAGGATGACGAGCAGGTTTTCGCGGTTGTCCTCCATGCCCTTGACAATCGTATCGATCGCCTCCAGCCCGAAGGAATCCTGCTCGCCGCGGTAGAGGGAGTAGGCCTCGTCGATAAACAGCACGCCGCCGATCGCGGATTCGAGCACGCTTCGGGTGAGCGGCGCGGTATGGCCGACGTAACGCCCCACGAGATCGGCGCGCGTCACCTCGACGAGCTGGCCGCCGGTGAGCACGCCCACGGCCTTGAGATAGCGCGCGACGATGCGGGCGATCGTCGTTTTCCCGGTGCCGGGGTTGCCGGTGAAGATCATGTGCATCGAGACGCCCGCGGTCTTGAGCCCCTCGGCGCGGCGGCGCTTCTGCACGGCGTAGTGATCCTCGAGCGAAAGGATATAGTCCTTGACCTTTCGGAGCCCGACGATCGTCTCCAGCTCCTTTTTGACCTCGTCGAGCGCGCCGCGGTACGTCTGCGGAAGATAGGGCGCGAGCGCGGTTTCCTCGCCCGCGACGGTGACCGCCCAGTCGGGCGCGGCCGTCAGCGACGCGGCGCTGCCCGCGGCGACGTCGCTTTCGAGCTTCCACTCCGAAAGGCCGTCAAAGAGCGTCTTGCGCGCCTCCACAAGCATTTTGGCCCCGCTCGCGGGCTCCGCCGCCGCGCGGAGCTGCTGCGCCACGCTGTCGTCGCAGGTCAGCTCGAGCGAAAGGCGGGCCTTGGCTGTCTCGGCCAAAACGCCGGCCTGCGCCGCGGCGATCCGGTCGAGCGCCTCCTCGGTGAGCGGGACGGTCTCGCAAACGTCGCCGAGCGCATCCAGAAACGGCGCGCCGAAGCGGTCCACGATCTTCGCGCGCTTGAGATCGGTAAAAAAGATCAGATATTTCCCGGCGCAGCTCATCGTGGAGACGGCGTCCGTCACGAGCGCGGAGCCCGCGTCGATCAGCCGGCCGTTCTGCATGGTGTAGCGCGTCGAGAGGCGGTGGGTACCGTCGTCGATCAGGTCTGTGAGCGCCGCGGTGAGCGCGGGCGGGCAGGCCTGCAGGTTTTCAAACAGCACAACGGGGCTTTTGCCGTTGAGCGCCATATAGATATCCTGCAGATACAGGCGCTCCTCGTTCTGCGTCGGGTAGGCGGCCAGATCGACGACCGCCGCGGGCTCCTTCGGCAGCAGCCCCTTTTGCTGCATCAGCCCCAGCACGCAGCCGACGCCGGTATGGCGCCCCGTATGCGCGTTCCCGCAGACAAGGATCGTATTCTCGGCGCCGCCCTCTTCGCGGCCGGTGGCGAAGGGGCGCTTCATCGCGAGGGTGAAGCGGCGCAGGAACTCGTCCTGCCCGAAGACGACGCCGCGCGCCGCCTCGCAGATCTCGGTAAAGACGCGGGGATTCTCCTCAAACGGGCCGCGCCGCACGGCGGGCGCCGCAAGGCCTTCGGATTCGAGCCGCGCCTGCAGGCCGGCGACCTCCTGCTTCGTCTCATCGGCAAGGGAGTCGATCCGTTCCCGCTGTGATTGCCGGGTGCGCCCGCGCAGCATGGCGGTCTGGCGGTCGAGCTCGGCGGCGATGCGGCGGTTTGCCGCGTCCATCGTATCGAGCAGGTCCTCGGTATCGATCTTCCTCCCCGCCGCGGTGGGGTGCGTTTTCGCCGTGCCGAAAACGCTGTCGAGCAGGGTATCGATGTCGTTTTTCATGGCGTTTCCTCCTTTGAAAGGGGTATGGGGACGAGCCGTCCGCCGCAGCGGCAGCGGTATCGCTCGGGGTGTGTGATCAGCGCGCTTCTGCGCTGGCGCGTCAGCACTTGGCCGCAGGTATCGCAGCGCACCGCCCAACGCGGCCGCCGCAGGTCGGGTATGCCGAGCGCCTCGCACGTATCGGTGCGGCGGATCTTGTAGCCGTATGCCGCGCGCATCTGCTCCGCATAGCTTTTCCAGCGCGCGCCGTGGTCGGCGCAGCCGGCGCAGGTGTGCAGCGCCTCATGCGCCAGCGTTTGCAGGCAGGCCTGTTCGTCGGCCTCCCGCAGGCGGGCGGAAAGCTCGATCTCCCAGCCGAAGGGCGTCTTTCGGCAGAGGCCGAACCGCCCGACCGCGCGGCTGTTGACCGCCACATGCGGGCGGATGCGCCGCGAAACGGGAATGCCGATCGCGCGCGCCTCGCGGATCACACGCGCCAGCAGCGCATCAAAATCGTTTGCCATCCGCCCGCCTCCCGCCGCGTGTGTTTTGCTCACAATTTCCTTATAAGAATAACAGATTCCCCGCGCAAAAACAAGAAAAACCGCCGCGGTCCGCTCTTTCTCCTTTCGCGCGCAAAAACGGCCGCTTTGCCTCTTGCCCCTTCGGCGGGAGCAGTGTATAATAGAGATGTGTTTCCGATGTGATGAACAGACCCGACCGCCGTCTGAAGGAGGGGGATTCCGATGGCTGTGTTTTCGTTGCTTTCGCTGCAAAACGGCAGCGATATCCGCGGCGTTGCGATGGGGCCGCACGCCGAGCTGACGCCCGAGGCCGTCAACCGCATTGCGCAGGCCTTCGCCGCGTGGCTCTCGGAGCGCACCGGCAAAGCGCCTGAAACTTTGACAATTGGAGTCGGACATGATTCGCGCCTCACGGCCGAATCTCTGACCGCCGCCGCCCTCGCGGGCCTCGAAGCCGGCGGCGCGCGCGCGCTTTGCTGCGGCCTCGCCTCTACGCCCGCGATGTTTATGGGCACGGTCTACCCCGAAAGCGCGTTCGACGGCGCGATCATGCTCACGGCCAGCCACATGCCGAGCGACCGCAACGGCATGAAATTCTTTACCCGCGCGGGCGGACTGGAAAAGGACGACATCCGCGCGCTGCTCACCGGGGCGGAGCGCCTCCCCGCCGCCGCCGGCGCCGCTGCGCCCGCCCCCTTTGACCTGATGGCGCTTTACACAGCCGACCTGCGCAAAAAGATCTGCGCAGGCGTCGCCGCCGCAGACGGCGAGCATCCGCTGCGCGGGCTGCATGTCGCGGTAGACGCCTGCAACGGCGCGGGGGGCTTTTTCGTTTCACAGGTGCTCGCCCCGCTCGGCGCCGACACCTCCGGCAGCATTTATCTCGAGCCGGACGGCTCTTTCCCCAACCACGCGCCCAACCCCGAGGATCCAAAGGCGATGCGCGCCGTCTGCCGCGCGACGCTCGACGCCGGCGCCGACCTCGGGCTCATCTTTGATACCGACGTCGATCGGATGAGCGCCGTCCTCTCCGACGGAAAGGCCGTCGGGCGCGACGCGCTGATCGCCATGATGGCGGCGATCCTTGCGCCCGATTACCCGGGCTCCACCATTGTTACCGATTCCGTCACGAGCGACCGGCTCACGGATTTTCTCGAGAACCGCCTGCATCTGCGCCACCGGCGCTTCCGCCGCGGCTACCGCAACGTGATCAACGAAGCCCGCCGCCTCAGCGAGGGCGGCACGCTCGCCCCGCTCGCGATCGAGACCTCCGGCCACGGCGCCGTTTGCGAGAACTATTATCTCGACGACGGCGCCTACCTCGCCGTGCGCCTGCTGATCGCCGCCGCGAAATGCGCCGCCTCGGGCGGCTCGCTCGGCCGGCTGATCGAGGATTTCCATCCGGCGTTTGAGGCGCGGGAATACCGCGTCTCCATCCGCTCGCTCGATGCGGCGGCGGCGGCGCGGGAGATCCTCGCGGCGTTTGAGCGCTATTGCGCCGCCGTGGGGCTTGCCGTCGATCCCGATTCCTGCGAGGGCGTGCGCGTCAGCGACCGCCGCGGCTGGATGCTGCTGCGCATGTCGCTGCACGAGCCGGTTCTGCCGCTCAATATCGAGGGCAACGCGCCCGGCGACTGCGACGAGCTCGCCGCCGTCGCCAAGGCCTTTTTTGCCGAAATTGATACCGTCGATCCCGCGGTATTCGCATAAAACCCTGCCGTTTGAGCAGAAAGGATGTTGCAAACCATGGAAGAATCCCGTATCCGTGAGCTCGCCGCGATCGCGACGCGCGCGCGCCTCGCCGGTCTCTCCGCCGTATACGGCTGCCAGTCCGGCCACCTCGGCGGCTCCTTCTCCGCAATCGACGTGCTCACCGTGCTCTATCAGGACGTGATGCGCATCGACCCGAAGCGCCCCGACCTGCCCGGGCGCGACCGTTTTGTGCTCTCCAAGGGCCACTGCACGCCGGCGCTCTACCCGACGCTCGCGCTGCGCGGCTTTTTCCCCGCCGAGGACCTGCGGCTCTTCCGCTCGATCGAGGGGCATCTGTCCGGCCACGCCGAGATGCACCACGTAGCGGGCGTGGATATGTCCACCGGCTCGCTGGGGCAGGGCCTCTCCGCGGCCGTCGGCATGGCGCTCGCCGGCAAGCTCGATAAAAAGGATTACCGCGTCTATGCGATGATGGGCGACGGCGAGATCGAGGAGGGCCAGATCTGGGAGGCCGCGATGGCCGCCGCCAAATACCGGCTCGACAACCTCTGCGGCATCGTGGACGTCAACGGCCTCCAGATCGACGGGAAAACCGCCGACGTGATGCCCTCCGAGCCGCTCGACCGGAAATGGGAGGCCTTCGGCTGGAACGTGCTCAAGATCGACGGGCACGACTGCGCCGCCATCCGCGAGGCGTTTGACAAAGCCGCCGCGGCGGAGGGAAAGCCGACCGTGATCCTCGCCGCCACCGTCAAGGGCAAGGGCGTCTCGTTTATGGAAAACGACGCCGGCTGGCACGGCAAGGCGCCGAACGACGAACAGTACGCGCAGGCCAAACGCGAGCTCGAGGCCCGTTTGGCGGAACTGGAGGGCTGAGAAATGGGAAAGAAAATCGCGACCCGCGCCGCCTACGGCGAAGCGCTTGCCCGTCTGGGCGCCGTTGAGCCCGACCTTGTCGTGCTCGACGCCGATCTCTCCGGCTCCACGATGACAAAGAATTTCGCGAAGGCGTTCCCGGAGCGCTTTTTCAATATGGGCATCGCCGAGGGCAATATGGCGGGCGTGGCCGCAGGGCTGGCCGCCGCCGGCAAAAAGCCGTTTTATTCCTCGTTTGCGATGTTCGCCGCCGGAAGGGCGTGGGAGCAGGTGCGCAACTCCGTCGCCTACCCGCATCTCAATGTCAAGATCGCCGCCACGCACGCCGGCCTCTCCGTCGGCGAGGACGGCGCCACGCACCAGTGCATCGAAGACCTTGCGATCATGCGCGCCATCCCCGGCATGACGGTCGTCTGCCCCTGCGACGCCTACGAAACCGAAAAAGCGGTCGAGGCGCTGCTCGCCTACGACGGTCCCGCCTATCTGCGGCTGGGCCGTCTCGGCGTCGAGACCGTGACGGACGCGGTGAAGGGCTACCGCTTCCGCATCGGCAAGGGCGCGCTGCTCCGAAAGGGCGGCGACGTCACGATCGTCGCGACCGGCATGATGGTGCAGATGGCGCTCGCCGCCGCCGAAACGCTGGCGAAAAGCGGCATCGACGCCCGCGTGATCGACATGCACACCGTCAAGCCCCTCGACACCGCGATCCTGAAAAAGGCCGCGCAGGAGACCGGCGCGATCGTGACGACCGAGGAGGCCAACATCGTCGGCGGTCTCGGCAGCGCCGTCGCCGAATATGTGAGCGAGGCCTGCCCCGTCCCCGTCGTGCGCCACGGCGTGCGGGATGAATTCGGGCGCTCGGGCGCGGCGCAGGCCGTCCTGGAGGCCTACGGCCTCACGCCCGCCGCGATCGCGCGCTGCGCGAAGCGTGCCGTCGCAAAAAAACCGAAGTAACGGCAACCGTCCGGCAGGCGCGCTCCCGCCGGGCGGTTTTTTCCGGCGGGCCGTCCGGCGCCGGCTGAGCGGGTCTCCGGCGATTTCGGAAAGAGGGGGCGTCTTCCGCCTTGCCGTTCCGGCGGTTTGGTGGTATCCTTGTGGGGAAAGGGCCGTTTCGTCCCGTGTGTCGGTTTTTACCGTGCGCTTGATGTTTTGCACAAAGTTTTTCACTTTTCCGCAGCGCGCCGGCGCATTGCCGGCGAAAACCTCTGATTTTCTGCGGTTTTTTGTGCCCGGCAACCTGCATATAAGCGAGATCGCCAAGAATAACGGTCTTTTTTCAGTCATTTTGACCGCATCCTGCCGGTGTGCCCTTTTCGCGCAAGCCTGATTTTGCACAAAGTTTTTCACTTTTCCGCAATGTTAACATTGCCTGTCCACGGAAAAATGCGGATTTTCCCACGGTTTTCGCTTCGTCATTTTTCCTATGTCGCCCCTGCCGGTTTTTCCCGGGCCTTTTTGGGGAAAATGCCGGCCCGCACACGACCCACTCTTTTTGAAAGGCGGTATCGCTGTGAGCCCTGTCCGCATCGAGCGCATCGGGCGCGTTTTGCGCATCACGCTGCAGCAGCCCGAAAGCATGAACTGCATGACCGCCGCGCTCTGCGGCGCGCTGCTTGACGCCGTCGAGGCCGCCGAACGCGACGGGGACGTCCGCGCCGTGATCCTTACGGGGTCGGGGCGCGCGTTCTGCGCGGGCGGCGACCTCCGTACCATCTCCTCCTTCACCGACCCCGCCGCGGCGCGCGCCTATGTGCACGAGGCGGGGCAGGCCGCCGCCGCGATCTTTCACGGGGAAAAGCCCTATATCGCCGCCGTCAACGGCGCGGCGGCCGGCGCGGGCTTCAATCTCGCGCTGGCGTGCGATTTTATCCTCGCCGCCGAAAACGCAAAATTCACGCAGGCCTTTTCCTCCGTCGGACTGGTTTCCGATTGCGGCGGCTGCTGGCTGCTCCCGCGCGCCGTCGGCCCGCAAAAGGCCAGGGAGCTGATGATGCTGCCCGTCGCGCTGACCGCGGGCGAGGCCCAGGCGCTCGGCTTCGTCACGCGCGTCGTGCCGCCGGAGGCGCTCGCGGACGCCGCGCTGGAATTTGCCGAGGCGCTGACCGCCCGGCCGCCTCTCGCCGTCGCCGCCTGCAAGCGCATGCTCAACCGGGAGGCGGGCCGCAGCTTCGATGAAACGCGCGCGCTCGAGGAGGCGCTCCAGGGGCGGCTCGCCGTCGGGCACGACGCCAGGGAGGGCATCGCCGCGTTTTTCGAAAAGCGCGAGGCCGTCTTTACCGGAGAAAGCTGAAGGAGGGTTACGAATGAATCTGGGACAGTACGTCGGCAGAACGATCCGCTGGAAGGGCCGCGAGGCGCGGGTCGTCCGCTTTACCGACAGCAGCGAGGAAATGTATTTCACCTGCCGCTACGCCGATACGAACGAGGTCTTTTTCCTCAACGCGCAGGAGGCGGATACGATGCGCGCCGTGCGGGGCGAGCCGGAGGAACCGGCGGCGCCCGCGGCCGGGGATCCCGACGGCGCCGTCCGCTTTACGCTCGGGCTGCGCCGCGAGGCGGACGGGACGCTGTGGTTCTCGGCCTACGGGCAGGAGTTCCTCGTCACCTCGCACTCCTATGAGCCCTGCACCTACCTGCGGGCGGAGGGGGCCGCCGAGCCGATCACGATCCACAATGCTTTCGACGTCACGGAGCTCTCCCGGCTGGTCGCGGCGGGCGGCAGCGTTTCGGCGATCACGGGGCGGCGCTATGGGCCCGCGGGCATCTGCGCGCTGCTGGCCGAGGCCGTGCGCGGCGGCCGGCGGGAATATCAGATCGACGACGTTGAATCGCTGCTGGTCTCCGGCGGCGCCGACAGCGGCGCAAACGAGCGGCCGAAGGCGGAAAAACCGCCGGCGCCTCCGGTCAGGCTGGAATTGTAGCCCCGTCCTCCGGCGAAAGGCCCTGAAAAGCCTGCGCCCCTCGCGGCGCGGGCCGGAAACCGGGGATTCGCGAACCCGAACGCAAAAGCGCCTGCAACCCATCGGCGGTTGCAGGCGCTTTTTTCGATTACAACGGCTTCTCCGCCAGCCTGACGCGCTGGCGGGGGTATTGCTTCGGCGTCGGGCGCTGCTTGGGGATGACGACGAGCGACCGCCCGTCTCCCGAGGGCAGGCGGTATGTGTGCACCGCCGGTTCGCCCCCGCCGAGCAGCCGGATCGCGCCGGCGGCCTCGGACAGCTCCCCGGCCACGTCGGGGCCCTTGAGCGCGAGGAACACGCCGCCCACCCGCACGAACGGCAGGCAGTATTCGCACAGGACGGCGAGCCGTGCGACGGCGCGGCTTACCGCCGCGTCAAACCGCCCGCGCAGGGCGGGGTCGATCCCGCCGGCTTCGGCCCTGGCGTGCACCAGCGTGTTTTCCTGCCCGAGGCGCAGCGAAAGCGCCGACAGAAAATCGAGGCGCTTGCGCAGGCTGTCGAGCAGCGTGAGGCGCAGGTCGGGCCGCGCGATCTTCATCGGCACCCCGGGAAACCCCGCGCCCGTGCCGACGTCGATCAGCGCCGCGCCCTGCGGCAGCGATACCATGGAAAGCGGCGCGATCGAGTCGATAAAGTGCTTTTCCACGATCTCAGGCGGGTCTGTGATCCGTGTGAGATTGACTTTTTTGTTATATTCAATCAAAAATTTACTGTACGTATCAAATAATGCTGCCTGCTCGTCGCCGATCGCCAGCGAAAATTGCGCGGCGCCGCGCCGCAGCAGCTCGTTCTCCGTCATCGCGGCCTCCTTTTTCCCGATGCAATG
>Ga0079305_1001021_pt1 | contig 44123 bp, 35 predicted proteins | sample LMS_cellobiose_e_FD_79183 | JGI IMG/M metagenome (GOLD analysis project Ga0079305, IMG submission 79183) | Rumen-fistulated moose microbial communities from Alaska, USA - LMS_cellobiose_enrichment | ecosystem: Host-associated > Mammals > Digestive system > Stomach > Rumen fluid ... | reverse complement strand
TGACCGTGGCTTTTGCGGTATTGCTGGCAGTCCCGGCAAGCGCAGCAGTCGAAGTGGTCGATCCCGGTTATTATGCCCGGTTTCGTGGGAAGGGAAAATCGATCAATGTCCACAACTGGGGCGAATACATTGCCGACGGTTCGGACGGCGGGATGGATGTCATTGCGGAGTTTGAGAAGCTGACCGGCATCAAGGTCAATTACACCACCTTCTCGACCAACGAGGAGGTGTATGCCCGCCTGCGGGGCGGTAGTGCGAATTATGATGTCATCATCCCGAGCGACTATATGATCGCGCGGATGATCCGGGAGGGGATGCTCGAAAAGCTCGACCTTTCAAACATTCCGAACGCGGCGTTCATTTCGGAGGAGTTCCGGCATAACGCCTTCGATCCAACCGCGGAATATTCGGTTCCGTACACCTGGGGAACGGTTGGCGTCATCTACAACACCCAGATGGTTGACGAGGCGGATCTCGGCAGCTGGGATTTGCTCTGGAACGAAAAATACATGGGCAACATTCTGATGTTTTCCAATCCTCGGGATGCTTTTGGCATCTCGCTCAAACGACTCGGCTATACGATCAACCCGGAAAATGAAGAACAGCTTTCTGAATCGCTCGCGGAGCTGAAAAAGCAGAAGATGCTTGTCCAGGCGTATGTCATGGACGAAATTTTCGACAAAATGATCGGCGGGGAAGCCGCGATCGCGCCCTACTATGCGGGCGATGCGCTCACGATGATGGCGGACAACCCGGATCTTGGCTACTTTGCGCCGTCAGAGGGGACTAACCTCTTTGTCGACGCGACCGTCATCCCCAAAGGCAGCCGGGAGAAGGAATGTGCTGAGATGTTCATCAACTTCCTGCAGGAGCCAAAGGTTGGCGCGGCGAATATTGGATATATCGGCTATTCCTCCCCGAACGACGCAGTGCTGGCCGAACTGCCGGTCGAAGTGATCGAAAATCCGGTCGCGTATCCGCCGCGGGAGGTTCTCGCAAAAACCGACTTCTGGAAGGATCTGCCGCCTGAACTTAATAAGGCCGTTGACGCGGCGTGGACTGAACTTCTTTCCTCGGATGAGCAGTACAGCAAATGGCTGATCCCGATGATGATGGCTGCCGGTATCGCAGCTTCGGTCACGATTAACCTGGCGCGCGCTTATCGCCGCCGCCGCGACCGGGAATATACCGACAGCTTCCCGAAAAAACGAATGTAAAGGATATTGTCATTAGGAAGAACTGGGGCCGGGATGCAAAGCATCCCGGCCCCAGTTGGATTACATCCTTTGTGGATTAGCAACCGCAGCCGCAACCGCAGCCGTTGTTGTAGCATCCGCAGTCGTTCGCGGTGTTGCCGCAATCGCATCCGCATCCACAGTTGTTGTTGCAGCCGCAGCCACAGCCACTGTTGGCAACCGAGCCGCCCCAGCCAAAGCCATTGCCGCCCCAACCAAAGATGATGATGATGAGGATGATGATCCAGAAGTAGTTTCCGCCAAAGTTATTGCATCCCATGAAAAGTAACCTCCTAATTGTGATTTCAACTCATACTATGTTGTACGGCACGGTTCGGTTACAGAGCAAAATACTTTTTGACGAATATCGAAAGCCCGCTCTGACCATATTACAGATGGAAGCCGCATAAAGATTATGTGGTTGGATTCTCTGTTTCTCAACAAGTTCATTTGAGGTGGTTATTTGTTTAAATTCAACGGTTTTACGCCGAAGGCAAACGCCGCGATCAACTGCGCGATCGAGGAAGCGTCCGCGCTGGGGCATACCTATATCGGGAGTGAACACCTGCTGCTGGGCCTACTGCTGGAGGGCAGCGGCGTGGCTTTCACTGTCCTGCAGAAAGCGGGCGTTACGGTTGAAAAGGTGCGGGAAATGCTCATCAAAACGGTGGGCCGCGGCATCCAGTCGGTTTTGAACCCGTCGGATATCACTCCGCGCTGCAAGCGGATTTTGGAGCTTTCGCTCATGCAGACGCGCATGAGCGGCATTCCGCTCGCGGGTACGGAACACATCCTTGTAAACCTGCTCAAAGAGAACGAAAGCTACGGGGTACGCTTTTTACGCCAGCTGCTGGTTGACCCGGAACAGGTGCAGAAGCAGCTTTCCGACATGACCTGCAGCATGGGCCCGGCGGATCTGCCGGGCGGCGTGAAAAAAGTTTCCCCGTCGCGCACCAAAACGGCGGCCCGCACGCCGCTCATTGATAAATATAGCCGGGACCTTACCGAACTGGCGCGGCAGGGCAAGCTCGACCCGGTGATCGGAAGGGAAAAAGAGGTGGAACGGGTTTTGCAGATCCTGACCCGCCGGACCAAAAATAACCCCTGTCTGATTGGCGAGGCCGGGGTTGGAAAGACTGCGATTGCGGAAGGGATCGCGCGGCGGATTGTCGATATGGATGTCCCGCAGCAGCTCAAGGATAAACGCTTCGTTGCCCTCGACCTGACCGGTATGGTCGCCGGGACAAAGTATCGCGGTGACTTTGAAGAACGGATCAAGAACACGATTGAGGAGGTGGTTGCCGCCGGGAATATCATCATGTTTATTGACGAACTGCACACGATCATCGGGACAGGAGCGGCCGAAGGCGCTGTCGACGCGGCCAACATCCTGAAACCCCAGCTTGCGCGTGGGGAATTTCAGCTGGTGGGCGCAACGACAATCGACGAATACCGCAAGTTCATCGAAAAGGATAGCGCTTTGGAACGGCGCTTCCAGAGCGTGATGGTGGAGGAACCCAGCGAGGAGGACACCATTGAAATTATCCGGGGCCTGCGGGAAAAATACGAGGCGCACCACAAACTGAAGATCGCTGACGATGCGATCTCCGCCGCGGTGGGGCTTTCCGCGCGCTATATTGCCGACCGCCATCTCCCGGACAAGGCGATCGACCTGATCGATGAAGCTTGCTCGCGTGTAAAGATGAATACCATTACAGTTCCGAATTGTATTAAAGATTTGGAAAATAAGCTGAACGCCCTGAAAATTGATAAGGAAAACGCAATCTCATCCCAGGATTTTGAATTCGCGGCGAGCATCCGGGACCGGGAAGCCGAACTCAAGGCGAAACTTGAAAAGGCGCAGGGAGAATGGGAACTTTCGGGCGACGCGGATGGCCAAAAGGTCACCGGGGAGGATATTGCAAAGCTTGTGGCGGACATCACCCGCATCGATGTGACCCGGATCACCGAGGCGCAGAGCGACCAGCTTCTGCATCTGGAAGAATCGCTGCACGAGATGCTTATAGGGCAGGAACAGGCAGTACATGCCGTGGCAAACGCCATACGGCGTTCCCGTGTCGGACTGCATGACCCTGCGCGGCCGCTTGGCTCGTTCATCTTTCTGGGACCGACCGGCGTGGGCAAAACCGAGCTCTGTAAAGCGCTTGCCAAGTGCATGTTCGGTGATCCGCACGCGATGATCCGGCTCGACATGTCGGAATATATGGAGCGGCACGCGGTTTCGAAGCTGGTGGGTTCGCCGCCCGGATATGTCGGTTTCGAGGAAGGCGGACAGCTCACCGAAAAAATCCGGCGCCGCCCATATTCGGTACTGCTTTTTGATGAAATTGAAAAGGCACATCCGGATTTTTTCAACCTGCTTTTACAGATTCTGGAGGATGGCATTCTGACCGACGCGCAGGGCCGGACGGTCAGTTTCAAAAACGCCATCATCATCATGACCTCCAATGTTGGAGCGCGGCTTATCACCGAACAGGCTAACCTTGGATTTTCACTTGGGGATGAAACCGACTTCGACCGGCAGCAGGAAAACATCCGCAAGATGATGCTTGCCGAACTCAAAAAGGAGTTCAAGCCGGAATTTTTAAACCGTGTGGATGAAATTATCGTTTTCCATAAGCTCACCCAGGAGGAAGTGCGCAGGATTGCGGAAAATATGCTTGATGCGCTCAAAACCCGTCTGGCCGGGCTTTCGATTGAAATCAGCTTTGATGAAGCCGCAACAAAGCAGATTTCTACTGATGGGTTCGATCCGCTCTACGGCGCGCGCCCGCTGCGTCGCGCGATCCAAAGCCGTATCGAGGATAAGCTGGCGGACGAAATGCTTCACGGCAGGATCAAAGCCGGGGATAAAATCCGCTGTACCTATGCGGACGAACAGTTTTTGTTCTCTTGATAGGTCTTTGTTTTGTCAGATACGCGAATAGCATTTTACACAAAGATGTGATACAATGCTTGTGACGAATAACGATCCCGGAGGCGTCACAATGCGGATAATAAAGCGGCTTGCGATCTTTGATATGGACGGGACCCTGCTCAATACGCTGGATGACCTGGCAAACGCATGCAATCACGCGCTGCGGGAGAACGGTTTTCCCGCGCATCCGAACGAGGCCTACCGATATTTCGTGGGGGACGGGATACACAAGCTCGTGGAGCGCAGCCTGCCGCTGTGGGTGAAAAATGACGAAACGGTTCACGCGAGGGTAAAAGAAGCTTTCGATGTATATTATGGGGCGCACAGCGAGGATCTGACGAAACCCTATGACGGCGTGCTCGAGACGCTCGACGCAATGCGCGCGCAGGGCACCCGCCTCGCGGTGCTCTCGAATAAGCCGCATGAATTCGTGACCGTACTCGCCAAAAAATATTTTGGGGAACGGTTTGCCGTGGCGCATGGGCAGCGCGCCGGCTACCCAAGAAAGCCCGATGCGTCGCTCGTCAAAGAAATTTTGGAATTGACCGGGACAGGCCAGGGAGACTGCATCTACTGCGGGGATTCCGGGGTGGATATGCAGACGGCCAAAAATGGCGGCGTCTATGCCATCGGCGCGCTGTGGGGGTTCCGGGATGGGGAGGAACTGCTTAAAAATGGGGCGGATGCCCTGGCGGAGTCGTTCCCGGATCTTTTAAAATTTTCCCATGGAACCTATTGACAAATGGTTTCGGATCGTGTATATTAAACCACAATGATATTTGAAAGACGATGACAGGGACTGCGGAAAACATGGGTCTGTCCACAGAGAGCCGGCGTTTGGTGAAAGCCGGCGGCAGATAGTTTCCTGCTGATCACCCTTGAGTCGGGTGCCAAAAGCCGGCTGGCGAGTAGGTTCCCCCGCTGGACAGCGTTAAAGGTCGGAAGCTTGTTGGAGCTTTGCTAAGTGGTGCGTTTGCACAATGTGGGTGGTACCGCGGATTTGTTTATACAGACCCGTCCCTATTGAGTTAGGGATGGGTCTTTTTGTTTTATCGAAAATGAATTTGATATGGAGGTCATCATATGCAGGATCAGCTCAAAGAGATTGCCCAGAGAATTAAGGCGCTTCGTGAAATTATGGAAATTCCGGTGGGAGAACTGGCGCGGGAAAACGGGGTCACCGCAGAGGAGTATCTGGAATACGAATCCGGTGAAAAAGATTTTACCTTCACCTTCCTTTATAACTGCGCACAGCTTTTTGGAGTGGACATCATCGAGCTTTTGACCGGCGAAAAGCCGCGGCTTTCCTTCTATTCGATCGTCCGCAAGGATGCGGGGCTCAAGATCAACCGCCGCAAGGGCTTTACCTATAACCATCTTGCCTATCGCTTTTCCGACAAGACCGCCGAGCCGTTTTTGGTCACCGCGCCTTTCTTTGAGGAGGAGCAGGATCAGCCGATCCACCTTTCGACCCACGACGGCCAGGAATTTGACTACGTCCTCAAGGGCCAGCTCAAGGTACAGATGGAGGACCATGTCGAATACCTGGAAGCGGGCGACGCGATTTATTACGACAGCGGCCACGGCCACGGGATGATCGCGACCGGCGGCGAGGAGTGCGTTTTTTTAGCAATTGTAATGCGGGATCAGCATGAGAGAGGGGAAAGAGACTGATGGAGATGGAGAATTTTTATCAGCGCTTCTGTAAGGAGCGCTTTGACGAGAAAGGCGTGCTTACTTACTTCGAACCGGTGATTGCCGATAACTTCAACTTTGCTTATGACGTGGTCGATGAGATCGCCCGTCTGGAACCGGGCCGCCGGGCGATGGTCTGGTGCAATGTCGCCGGGGAAGAACGAACCTTCACTTTCCGTGAAATGAAGCTCTATTCGGACAAATGCGCCCAGATGCTTACCGATCACGGCATCAAAAAAGGCGACATGGTCATGCTGGTGCTCAAGCGTCACTATGAGTTCTGGTTCACTGTGCTCGCCCTGCATAAGATCGGCGCGGTCGGCGTTCCGGCGACCAATCTGCTCACCGTGAAGGATATCCTCTACCGCTTTGAGGCCGCAAGCATCACCGCCTGCGTCTGTTCGGGCGAATGCAACATCACCGAATATGTTGACGAGGCCTGCAAAAAGTATCCTGACATCCGCGCGAAGTTCATCGTGCGCGGCAAGCGGGAAGGATGGATCGATTACGCCACCGAGCTTGAAAAGTACGATGGAAACTGGCAGCGTGTGGAAAATTCCAAAGAGGACCCGCTGCTGCTTTATTTCACCTCCGGCACGACCGGATTCCCAAAGATGGTCGTTCACAATCATGCCTATCCGGCGGCGCACATTCTGACAGCCCGTTACTGGCACAATGTCCATGCGGACGATCTGCACCTGACCGTTTCCGAGACTGGCTGGATGAAGGCGGTTTGGGGAAAACTTTACGGTCAGTGGTTTGCGGCGGCGTCAATCTTCGTCTATGACTTTGACAAATTCGTCCCGGGCGACCTGCTTCATGTGATGGAAAAGTACGGCGTTACGACCTTCTGCGCGCCGCCGACCATCTACCGTTTCTTCATCAAGGAAGGGCTTGGAGGCTACAATTTGAAAAATCTGCGCTACTCGACCACTGCGGGCGAGGCGCTCAACCCTGAGGTCTATAACCGCTGGCTTGAATTTACCGGGCTCAAACTTATGGAATGCTACGGCCAGACCGAGACGGTCGTGCAGTGCGTCAACCTGGCTGGGACTACGCCGAAACCCGGCTCGATGGGCAAACCTTCCCCGCAGTATCATCTGCGGCTGGTGGATGAGGACGGAAATGATGTTCCGCGCGGCGAAGTCGGTGAAATCTGCGTCGATACGCAGAAACCGTATTTCGGACTCTTCAATGGGTACTACCGCAACGAGGAAGCCACCAGAGCCGCCTGGCATGACGGTCTCTACCATACCGGCGACACGGCGTGGATGGACGAGGACGGCTACCTCTGGTATGTTGGGCGCACTGACGATGTGATCAAGGCGTCCGGCTACCGCATCGGGCCGTTTGAGATTGAGAGTGTGCTGATGGAGCACCCCGCCGTGCTGGAATGCGCGGTCACCGGCGCACCCGACCCGATCCGCGGTACTGTCGTCAAGGCGACCATTGTGTTGACCAAGGCCTACCAGCCGTCCGACGAATTGAAAAAGGAACTGCAGACCTATGTGAAAAGACAGACCGCACCTTATAAATATCCCCGTATCGTCGAGTTCGTGGAAGAACTGCCCAAGACCATCTCCGGCAAAATCCGCCGCACCGAGATCCGTGCGAAGGATGGCCAGAAAGACTAATCCTTTATTTTCGTTTCAAAGCGCGCCGCTTGAAAAAGCGGCGCGCTTTCTTTGTTTTTTGCACATTTTCAGCCCCTTGCACATACATTTGTAGAATGAAAGGGATGGGGGCGATGGCATGAGGCCGGTGACAATCCGGGTGAACAAACGCAAGCTGCGCGGGATCAAAATGCTGGCGGTCGGGCTGGCCCTCCTGATGGTGATTGTGGTGATCGACGGGCGGGTACGGCCGATCATCACCACGATCTCCTCCTACCAGGCGAAGCTGGAGGCGACCAAATCGATCAACGACGCGGTCATCGAGGTGATTTCAGAAGAAGATGTCGTCTACAACAGCATCATCAGCATCACCCAGGGGAAAAACGGGGAAGTCTCTTCGATCTCGACCGATATGATCTCGATGAACCGGCTCAAAGCGGAGATCACCAACAAGGTTTCCGACTTCCTCAGCGACAACTCGACCCGGCCGGTCGGCATCCCGATCGGTACCCTGATGGGTGGGCAGATCCTTTCCGGCCGTGGCCCGGAGGTGGAATTCCGGGTCATCCCGGCCGGTTATGTCCACACTGAAATCTATAACCAGTTCCAGTCGGCGGGCATCAACCAGACGCTGCATCAGATCATGCTGAAGGTCGACGCAACGGTCAGCGCCGTTATGCCGATCTATACGGTCACCACCGAGGTCACCACCAACATCTGCATCGCGGAAACGATCATTGTCGGGCAGGTGCCGGAGGCGTACAGCGAGATCAACGGCGATCACTCCGACCCGATCAATATGTATAACGACTACAAGGCGGACAATTTCGACCTCTCCGGGGATACCTCCCGCTTGCGCGATTCCTGAACAAACTGAAAAATAACGGCATCAAAAGTTCATACGAAAGATCCGGCGTGATATAATATAATACCTTAGAATCTATCAAACCGGAGGACAGGAAAATGGATTTTGCCGCGGCAGAGAAACGCGTTCAGGAACTGCGTAAAATGATAGAAAAGCACAGCTACCAGTATTATGTTCTGGATAATCCGTCGATCAGCGATTTTGAATACGATAAACTCCTGCATGAGCTGCTCGACCTTGAAACGGAATTCCCAGCGCTCGATTCAGAAAATTCCCCCACCCGCCGTGTCGGCGGGATGGCGCTCAACACCTTTGCGCCGGTGCGCCATGAGGTGCAGATGGGCTCGCTGCAGGATGTTTTCAGCACAGAAGATCTTGTCGCTTTCGACGAGCGGGTGCGTGAAAAGATCGAACACCCCGTCTACATCGTCGAGCCGAAGATCGACGGGCTTTCGGTTTCGCTCGAATACCGGGACGGCGGCTTCGTACGCGGTTCGACCCGCGGAGACGGTATCACCGGAGAGGATGTTTCGGAAAATCTCAAAACGGTGCGCTCAATCCCGCTAACGCTTCGGGAAAAGCTCCCGTTTATCGAGGTGCGCGGAGAGGTCTATATGCCGCGCGCAAGCTTTGAAAAGGTGATCACGCGCCAGATTGAGAACGAAGAGGAGCCTTTCAAGAACCCGCGCAACGCGGCGGCGGGCTCTTTGCGGCAGAAGGACAGCAAAGTGACCGCCCAGCGCGGGTTGGATATCTTCGTTTTCAATATTCAGCAGGTCGAAGGCAAGACCCTCACCGCGCATAAGCAGTCGCTGGAATATCTCCAGGCGCTTGGCTTCAAGGTGATTCCTTCCTTCAAAGCATTTGACAACATCGCGGACGCAATCGAAGAAGTGGAGCGGATCGGCCAAAACCGTTACGCATTCCCGTTTGATATCGACGGCGCGGTCATCAAGGTGGACGATTTTGCCCAGCGGGAAACGCTCGGCGCGACCTCGAAATTTCCCAAATGGGCGGTTGCCTTCAAATATCCGCCGGAGGAGAAGGAAAGTACCCTTCTCGACATCGAGATCAAGGTCGGCCGCACCGGCGCGCTCACCCCCACGGCGGTATTTGAGCCCATTACGCTGGCAGGCACGACAGTGAGCCGCGCGGTGCTGCATAACCAGGATTTTATCAACGAAAAAGGCATCTCGGTCGGCGACCGGATTGTGGTGCGCAAGGCTGGGGATATCATCCCGGAAGTGGTGGCTGTCGCACAGCACCAGGAGGGAAAAGCTCCCTACCAGATCCCGCATCTCTGCCCGTCCTGCGGCAGCGTGGCGGAACGGGAGGAAGGGGAAGCGGTCCTGCGGTGCGTCAATATGGCCTGCCCGGCGCAGGTGGCCCGCAATCTGACACATTTTGCAAGCCGCGACGCGATGGACATCGACGGGCTGGGTCCGGCGATTGTGCATCAACTCCTGGAGGCAGGGCTGGTGCACTCGGCGGCGGATCTTTATGAGCTGAAAGCGGAGGCGCTTGCAAAGCTCGACCGAATGGGGGAAAAGAGCGCCCAGAACCTTGTGGATGCGCTGGCAAAATCAAAGACGCGCGATCTTTCCCGGCTGATCTTCGCCCTCGGGATTCGCGGCATTGGGCAGCGGGCTTCCCAGTTGCTGGCGCAACGCTTTGGGGATATCGACGCGGTCCTTGCGGCCACAGCGGAGGAGATTGCAACGATCGATGGCTATGGGGACATCATGGCCGAAAGCGCGGCTGATTTCTTCGCACTCGAGCAGAACCGCCAACTGATCGAACGGCTGCGCGCGTTGGGACTCAACATGAAGTGTGAAATCGCGCCTGCGGAAGATACCTTGGCGGGCAAGACCTTTGTTCTGACCGGTACGCTCCCGACAATGGCGCGCAGCGAAGCGAAAGCGCTTATTGAAGCTGCGGGCGGCAAGGTGAGCGGCAGCGTCTCGAAAAAGACCGATTACGTGGTGGCCGGCGAGGAAGCGGGCAGTAAGCTCACAAAGGCGAATGAACTTGGTGTCGCGGTAATTGATGAAGCGGAGCTTTTAAAATTGCTCGGGAAATAAAATGGCAAAGCGACAGGCGTTCCTGCAAAATGCAGGGACGCCTGTTTTTTGACTATTTCTGCCGCGCCGGCTATAATTCACCCGCCTTTTGCCAAACATAAAAGGGAATACAAAATGGGGAAATGGCGGTTTACCGATGAAAGAGATCGAAAAAGTTACCATTACAGAGAAGGTCGAAGGGCTGTTTTCGCAGCTCTCCGAACATCGCAATACAGTCGCCGGAATGCGCCGGGAGTTGTGCAAAAACCTGGATGTTCTGCGTGAAAGTTTCGCCGCACTGCGGGAAACAGGGGCTGCCGCCGGTTGGCAGCAATGGCTTTCGGACAATTTCTATGCGCTGGAGGGGCACGCAAAGCAGTCGATGAACGATCTGCGGGGATACCGCAAAAACAGCGTTCCGCTTGCTTCCCTCTATTTTATCCTGCGCGGGGTCTTTGCAGATGCGGTCGTCCCGCTGACGCAAGAAAACACCGCCGAAGCGCTCGGCGCTGCCAACCGCCTGCAGGAACTGGGGGAGCGTCAGTTCGGATTTGTCTATCCGGCGCTTAAATGTACCCTGATCGCGGCTGCGGCGATGGCCTGTTCGCCAAATCTTGCAGACGAGGAACGTGAACGCAGAATTTCCTTTGCGGTGGTTGGACTCTCGCAGCTTTATGAAATTGACTTTGCCGAACTGACCGAACAGTGCAGCACGGCGGAAGAGATCCTTTTGGAAGACCCATCGGGCGTCTATCCAAAAATGGCGCGTCAGTCAAAACGATATTACCGTGAAATTGCCGCCCGTATCGCAAAAAAATCCGGCGCGGTGGAAAGCGCCGTCGCCCGGGACGTGGTGGAATACGCAAAAAAATCTGATGGGGAACGCACTTCCCATGTCGGTTATTACCTGCTTGAAAAAGATCCGCAGGCAAAGAAGGGGAAACTGCACGGCGCGGCGGCACTGGCCGCCACCTGGATTGTGCCGGTTTTTCTTTGCGCACTCTGCGGATTTTGCTGGGACAGGATTTTTTTGCCGGTCCTGCTTTACCTGCCGCTGGTGGAGATCGTGCGGATTTTTGCCTGCGACCTTGCGATGCGGGGCATTCCGGCGCGCCATATTCCACGTATGCGCCTTGGCGGGGAAGCCCCCAGAACGGTGGTGGTGATTTCAACTTTACTGCCCGCTCCGGAAAAAGCGCGGGACCTGGCCAAACGTCTGGAACAGCTCTACTTTTCCAACAAAGGGGAGCATCTGCGCTTTTGCGTGCTGGCGGATTTCAAGGAGGACCGCAGGCCGTACCACCCACAGGACGCGGTGCAGATCGGCGCGGCCAAAAAAGTGGTGGAAGAGCTCAACGCATGCTATGGGAATCGTTTCATGCTGTTTGTGCGCAGACGGAGTTTTTGCCCGACGCAGGATCGTTACTGCGGCTGGGAACGCAAACGCGGCGCGATCACCGAATTTGTACGCTTTTTAAATGGCAGCGAGACTTCGGTAAGCTGTTTTGTGGGCGACAGGGCGGCGCTTTCTGAAGCACGGTTCCTGATTGCGCTCGACAGTGACACAAACCTGCTCTTCGACACGGCCGATGTGCTAATCTCCGCCGCGATGCATCCGCTCAACCGGCCGGTGGTCGGAAAAAACCAAGTCGTTACAGCCGGTTATGGGATTTTTGTACCCGCGATTGGCACCGAACTCGATTCTGCCAAGGAAACAGACTTTACACGCATCATGGCGGGGGCGGGCGGCATCTCCACCTATGAACAGGAAAGCAACGATTTTTATCAGGACCTGTTCGGAGAGGCGATTTTTTCCGGCAAGGGACTGATTGACATTGAGGCGTTTCGCACGGTGGTTGGCCACCGGTTTCCGGAGAATGCGCTGCTCAGCCATGATATTTTGGAAGGGGCCTATCTGCGTACAGCGCTCATTTCCGATGTCGAGATGACCGACGGGATGCCTGCAAGCGCACTCTCCTGGTTTTCCCGGCTGCACCGCTGGATCCGGGGCGACTGGCAGAACCTGCGTTTTATCGGGAAACGCTTTTCGGTGAATGGTATAAAACGGGTAAACCCTATCGGCGGGCTCTCCCGGTACAAGATGCTCGACAACCTGCGCCGCTCGCTTACGCCGGTGGCGGCGGTGCTCCTGGTGGCGGCGGCGGGATTGGCCCGTCCGGATGAAGCGCTCTGGCTGTGTGCTGCGGCGTTTCTTTCGGTTTCACTCGCGCCGCTGCTTGCCGCATTGCGCGCGTTCCTGGCGGGCGGACGGTTTGCGCTCACCCGCCGCTATTTCGCCCGGACGCTGCCGCGCGTTTTTGAGCTGGCCGGGCAGGCGCTGCTGTCCTTCGTAATGGCGGCCCAACAGGCGGTTGTGACGCTCGACGCGGTTTTTCGCACCCTCTGGCGAATGCTTGTCTCACGGAAAAACCTCCTGCAATGGACAACTGCCGCGCAGGGAGAACTGAGGGAAGTTTCATTTTCGGATGCGGCGCGGCGCAGCTGGATTTCTGAACTATTGGGGCTTCTTCTGCTCATATTTGCGCCGAGAACACATCTGATCGTCAAACTCTGCGGCGGGCTATTCCTGCTCTACGCGCCGTTGGCCGTCATGACGGCGCGGCGTACAGTGGAGCGGCACCCAGTGCCTGATCCTGTTCAGCGTGAACGGATCCTTTCCTGGTGCGCGCAGATGTTCCGGTTCTACGAGGATTATGCAAACGAAGAAAATCATTTCCTGCCGCCAGACAATGTCCAATTTTCTCCGAAAAAGACAGTGGCGCGGCGCACCTCGCCGACCAATATCGGAATGATGCTTCTGTCTCTGCTGGCGGCGCGGGATTTTCACCTGCTCGACAGCAGGGAACTTTATCTTCGACTTGACCGTACCTTTGAAACGGTTGAGTCCCTCGAAACCTTCCATGGAAACCTCTATAACTGGTATGCGACCGATGACCTGCGGGTACTGCCGGACGGGTTTATTTCGGCGGTGGACAGCGGAAACTACCTCTGCGCGCTTGTCGCGCTCAGACAAGGCGTCCTTGAATATGCGCCGCAGGAGCCGCTGCTGCGTGAAATTGCGCAGCGGATCGAAAAGATCCTACAGGGAACCGACCTTTCGATCTTCTATAACCGCAGACGGCGGCTTTTTTCGATCGGCGTGGATCAAAACGGGAACCAGGTGGGTTCTCATTACGATTTCCTGATGAGCGAAGCACGGACTCTTAGTTATTATGCGATCGCAACCCGGCAGGCCTCCCGCAAACATTGGCGGGCGCTGAACCGTACAATGAGCCGCAGCGGAGTTTACGCCGGGCCAGTCTCCTGGACCGGGACCATGTTTGAATACTTCATGCCACATCTGCTGCTGCCTGTATACGAGGGCTCGCTGCTCGGAGAGGCGATGCAGTATGCGATCTACTGTCAGAAAAAGCGGGCCCGGCAGGCGGGCGTCCCATGGGGCATCAGCGAAAGCGGATATTTTGCCTTTGACGAGGCGCTCAACTATCAGTATAAAGCGCATGGCGTTCAGAAGCTCGGAGTGAAGCAGGGACTCGACCGCGAGTTGGTTGTTGCACCATATGCAAGCTTCCTGACCCTGCCGTTCGACCCGGATGCGAGCATGCAAAACCTCGAGCGGCTTGAAAGGATGGGGATCACCGGGCAATATGGATTTTATGAGGCGGCTGACTTTACGCCGGTGCGGGTGCCGCAAGGAGAACGGTATGCAATCGTGCGTTCCTATATGGCGCATCATGTTGGGATGAGTATGATCGCCTGCGCGAACGCGCTGCTCGGAAATGTGATGCAGAAACGTTTCATGCGTGACCATGCAATGGCGGCGGCACGGGACTTTCTGCAGGAAAAAATTGCAAAGGATGCGGTGGTGTATGACCAGATGAAACCGGAAAACAATGAGCGGACAAAATCCGCGCCAAAGGAAAACGAAACAATCAGCCCGCCGGTTTCGGCACTTTCGCCAAAGGCGGCGCTGCTTGCGAACGGCGTGATGTCCCATGCCTTTTCGAGTACTGGAGTGAGCTTTCTGCGGTATGGAGACAATGACGTTACCCGACGTTCGCGGGACGCGCTCCTACATGGACAGGGAATCCTTTCAGTTCTGCGGATGAACGGAGAAACGGTTGCCGCGTCAGAAGCGCCGTTTTATCAAAGCGGTGTGGAAAGGCACTGCACCTTCGGACCGGAGTTTGTTTCCTTTTCGGCCAAGGCTGGGACGGCGGAGCTCGAACAGCGCTTTACGCTCGATGGGATTTTACCGGTGTCGCGGTGTGACGCGACCGTACGCAACCACACAGGAAACAAGGCGGTGGCCGAGTTGCTTTTCTATTTTGAACCGGTCCTTTCGCGGGAGAGTGAATATGCCGCGCATCCGGCTTTTTCAAAGCTGTTCGTGCTGGGGGAGCGGGATGCCGCGACCGATACGATCCACTTTCTGCGCCGCCACCGCGACTGTACCGATGGGCTGCATCTTTCAGTGGGTTTTGAGCAGACGGTGGAGTACAACTTCTCCTTGCGGCGGGAAGAAGTGACACCCTATCCAGACGGGCTTGCGCATCTGCTGCGCTTCGATACCGCGCCGCTTACCGGGAAAACTGCTACGCCGGACGGCTGCTGTGCTTTGCGTGTCACGCTGGTGGTGCCGGCACATGGGGAGGAGACGGTTGGTTTACTGCTTTCCTGCGCACCGACCCAAGCGGAAAGCATCGGGAATCTGCTCACCATCCGGGACGGCGGCAGGACGGCCGCACAGTCACTTTTTCTCAACCGTTCGATCACCGGGCGCATCGGGATGGAAGTCTTGCCGGATCTGCTTTTTGGTGCAGAAGCGGACGAAACGCAGCAGAAAGCACTTGCGGAAAATAGCCGTGGACAGGATGCGCTCTGGTCGCTTGGAATTTCGGGAGACCTGCCGATTGTGGTGTTCGACTGGGAGAAGAAACCGGATGAAGCGTGCCTTTTGGCCTACGCTGAATTCTGGCAGGCTATGAAACTGCACCGGTTGGATTTTGATCTTTGTGTGCTCGGCAGACCGGAGCTCGCACTGCCGCAAGGTGTGCGAAAAATCGATCCGGCTGCTTATGAACCGGAACTGGTCACGGCTCTGCGCGCCGCGGCATGCCATACGGCGGGAGCGGAAAGAAACGCCGGAACAATAAAAGGTTTCTCGCCGATGGCCGTCCTGCATATGAGTCCGCTTCCAATCCCACAGGAGGAGGGCCGATTCGATCTGGTCGGCGGCGCATATGTAAAGGGCCGTTTTTATGTGGAACGAGTGACGCCGCTTCCATTCTCACACATCCTTGCGAACCGCAATTTCGGGACACTGCTGCATGACTGCGGATTGGGAAACACCTGGTGGCAGAATGCCCGTGAGTGCAGGCTGACCCCTTGGCAGAACGATATTGCAACAGGAAATGACGGAGAACGGATGCTGCTGCGCATTGGGGAAGAAATTTATGATCTCTGCTGCGGGGCACGCGCATCTTTTTCTCCGGCAGGCGCCTGGTATGACGGGATGGCAGGAGGAATCCGCACCAAATTGCAGGTGCAGGTGGCGGAAACGGAAAGCCTGAAAATAATGGACGTGACGCTGCAAAATGATACTGATGAGGAGGTGGAGATTATCTGTGCCTATGTGATTGAGCCGGTGCTTGGTGTGAGCAGACTCACAGCGAAATATACCCAGTTCACACAGGAGAACGGCTGCCTTACCCTGCATAATCCCTATACAATGGAACTGCCTGCATATGCGGCGGTTTGTACACCGGGCGAGCATCCCAGTTATACAGTAGACCGCACTGCGTTTTGGTCAGGCGACTGGTCGGCCAGGGAACTGCTCCCCAACAATGATCCGATCGCCGGGACGGTTGTGCGCAAACGCCTGCCGCCGCGCCGCAGGGAAAAGATTCGCTTTATCCTCGCTGCTGCCGCAAAACGTGATGCCGCCGTTAAACTTGCAACCGGGGCGCTGCCGCCATCCGGCGGCGTCCGCCCCGGTATTTCGATCGCCACGCCCGATCTTGCGCTCAATCACTTTGTAAACGGATTTTTGCCGCATCAAGTGGTAGCGGGCAGATTGTTCGGACGGTGTGCGTTCTATCAGTGTTCCGGTGCGTATGGTTTTCGTGACCAGCTGCAGGATGCGGCGGCCTGCCTGCTGATCGATCCGGAACTGACAAAAGAGCAGATCCTGCGCTGCTGCGCGGCGCAGTTCCCCGAAGGGGATGTACTGCATTGGTGGCACGACCTGCCAGGCGGGGTCAGGGGGGTGCGCACAACCTTTTCGGACGATCTTGTCTGGCTGCCGCTTGTGGTCTGTGACTATCTGAAGGCCACGGGGGATGAAAGCATCCTGTCAATCCCGGTTGCGTATTGCGAAGGGGAGCCGCTCGGCCCGGGCGAACAGGAACGATACCAGCGGGTGCATGCGTCCGCCATGAAGGAGGAGGTTTTTTTCCACTGCGTACGTGCGATCGAGCACGCCTGCAATTTGGGCGACAAGGGTATCCCAAAGATCGGCTGTGGAGACTGGAACGACGGATTTTCGAACATCGGGACCCAGGGAAAGGGTCAAAGCGTCTGGCTCGGGATGTTCCTTGCGATTGTTTTTGACCGGTTTGCGCCAATTCTGGAGGCGCGCGGCGACAGCTACCGGGCGAGTGTTTTCCGCGGGAACGCGGAGAATCTGCGCGGAAGCATCGATCAGAACTGCTGGGACGGCGGATGGTATCTGCGCGCCTTTTTTGATGATGGGACACCGGTCGGAAGCCGGGAGAACAGCGAATGCAGAATCGATCTGCTTGCCCAGAGTTTTTCGGTGTTCTGCGGAATGCCGGACAATGCCCGCGTAATGGAATCCCTTGATGCGGCGCGAAAGCGGCTTGTGGATGACCGGGGACAAATCATAAAACTGTTCACACCGCCATTTGACCAGTCGACGAATAATCCCGGCTATATCAAGGCGTACCCCACCGGAATCCGGGAAAATGGCGGTCAATACACTCATGGAGCCATCTGGTTTGCGATGGCGATGCTGGAAGCCGGGCGTACAGACGAAGGTTACCGCCTGCTCAGTTATCTGAATCCCGCCGGGCGCTGTACCGACGCGGGACTGGCGCAGGCATTCAAAACAGAACCGTATTATATGCCAGCGGATATCTATACCCATCGGGACTGTTATGGACATGGCGGCTGGAGCATCTACACCGGCGCAGCGGGATGGTACTACCGCGCCGTGGTGGAAACGCTTCTGGGGGTCCGCTTCTGCGGCGATCATTTGGAGGTTTTCCCGCGGCTGCCAGAAGACTGGACCCGTTTTTCCGCGCAGGTGCGCAGGAGCGGATATGAAATCGGGCTGGAAGTCATGAAAACCGGGGTGGAAAGCATCACTGTGGACGGCACCCCAGCGGGAAAAATTCCGCTGGATGGGAAAAATCATAATGTTCTGTTAACATTCTGAAAAAGATGGTACAGGCAGGTCAAAATGTGCTATAATATTACTCTATAAAAAACCAAAATAGATTCTACTGAATTTTCAGACAGGAGATCATTGCATGGAGAATCAGTTCCTACGTGAGAAGATCGGTGACGGCGTTCATTTTTACCAGGTTACCGATCCCAAATTCAAACACAACCGCATAACGGTAAACCTGATCCTTCCGCTTTGCCGTGAAAGCGTCACCGTCAATGCGGTGCTCCCGTTCCTGCTGCGCAAGGGATGCAAAAGCTGTCCGGACTTTACAAAGCTCAATCAGAAGCTTTGTGAGCTCTATGGCGCTTCGCTTTCCTGCGATGTGAGCAAGTTTGGCGCTTACCAGGTGCTGGAGCTTTCCATTTATGGGATTGACAACCGTTTCACTCTCGGCGGAGAAACGATGGCCGCTGAATGCGCGGGCCTGCTCACCGATGTCCTGCTCGCGCCGAACTTCGGCGCGGACGGCCTTTTCCCTGAAACGGATGTCGAAACAGAACGTCAGCAGCTGATGGATACGATTGAAGGCCAGATCAATGACAAACGTGTTTACGCGCTCAGCAGATGCAAGGCGCTGATGTGTGAAGGGGAGCCGCTCGCTATTGAGAAGTACGGCTATATCGACGACGCGAAAAAGATTACGCCGGAGAGCGCGACGGCTGCTTATGAAAAGGCGATTGAAACGGCGCAGGTGGAGATTTCGTTTGTTGGTTGCGGAAATCCCGCTACCGCGAAGAAAATTTTCACAGACGCGTTCGCAAAGGTCAGGCGCAGCCCTGCCCGGATGGAAAAGTACGTCACCCGTCCGCAGGCGGACCAGCCGAAGGAGACAAAAGAGGAGCTCGATGTCGCTCAGTCGAAGCTGGTGCTGGGTTTCCGAACAGGGGCAATCCGCGACCAGGAGACTTTCGGCGCGATGCGCATGATGGTGGCGCTTTTTGGCGGCACGCCGAATTCACGGCTTTTCACCTATGTGCGCGAGAAGCTGAGCCTCTGTTACTACTGCGCGGCGCGCTTCGACCGGCTGACCGGCCTGATGATGGTCGACAGCGGTGTGGAAAAAGTCAACAAGCAAAAGGCGCAGGACGAAATTCTAAACCAGCTTGGAGTGATGCAGCGCGGCGAATTTACCGATGACGAGCTCACCGCGACAAAACTGCTTTTGCAAAACGCCCTGCGTTCGGTGACCGATTCGCTCGGCGCGACCGAGGAGTGGTACCTGACTCAGGTGATGGATGGCGGAAGCAGCTCCCCAGCGGATGAGATTGCCCTGATCGATACGGTTACCCGCGAAGCGATTATAAAAGCCGCGAACCAGGTCACGCTGGACACGGTTTACTTCCTGACTGGAAAGGGGGATGCGTGACCATGGAAAGAGAAACCATCCATTCGGAACGGCTTGGCGAGCAGATGATCCGATTGAGGCATCGTTCCGGCCTCACCATGCTGCTCTGCCCAATGAAGGGCTATTCCACCGCTTATGCGACTTTTACCGCCAACGTCGGCTCGGTCGACACCGGGTTTAAAACGCAGGACGACGTGGACTTTGTGGATGTTCCGGAGGGAATCGCCCATTTTCTGGAACACAAAATGTTTGAAAATGAAGATGGGGACGCCTTTTTGAAATATGCAAAAACCGGCGCCTCCGCCAACGCTTATACTTCTTTTGACCGCACCGCGTATCTTTTTTCCTGCACCGATAACTTTGCGGAGTCGCTTGAGATCCTGCTTGACTTCGTGCGCCGTCCCTACTTCACCAAGGAGTCGGTCCAAAAGGAACAGGGGATCATCGGACAGGAGATCCGGATGTATGACGACGATCCGGACTGGCGTGTGATGTTCAACTTGCTCGGCGCGCTCTATCAAAACCATCCAGTGCGCATCGATATCGCGGGTACGGTCGAATCGATTGCAAAGATTGATCACGAACTGCTCTATCGCTGTTATCGCACCTTCTATAACCTGAATAACATGGTGCTTTCAATTGCCGGAAATTTTGACGTGGATACGGTGCTTGAAGTGGCTGACCGCGTGCTGAAGCCCGATGAAAAGCCGATCGAGATCACCCGCCGCACCTTTGCTGAGCCGGAAGGGGTTTATAAGCCGCGCGTGGAACAGAAGCTCGCGGTTGCGATCCCGCTCTTTCAGCTCGGTTTCAAAGGCAAAAACTATGGGATGCCGGGCAACCTCCAAAACCAGGTGCTCGATGAAATTCTGATCGATGTGATCGCAGGGGAAGCGAGTCCGCTTTATCGCCGGCTTTACGACGCGGGGCTCATCAATGCGACCTTTGCGACCGAAGCCACTGCCGGCCGCGATTATATGTACACCATCTTCGCGGGCGAAAGTCACGATCCCGATAAGGTTGCCGAAGAGATCAAAGCGGAAATCCGCCGCATGCGAAAAGACGGCGTGGATGAGCGGTTGTTCGAGCTTACCCGCCGCGCCACCTATGGGCGTTATCTTGGCATGTACAGCCGTACAGAATCGGTCGCGGGCTTGATGACCACCTCTTATTTTGGTGGGATGGACAACATCTATGTGTTCCTTGACATCGTGGCAAACGCGACCATCGAGCAGATGAACGAACGGCTGGCGGTCGCGTTCGACCCGGAGAAATCCGCTCTTTCGATCGTATACCCGCAGGAAGGCTGATAATTGACCGAAAAACTGGCAATAGTGAGGAGCTGACAATATGGAACAGGTCGTTTCTTTTCCCGGCCTTGGTATCGGGGAGATCACCCTCAACCGGGTGGCTTTTACGATCGGCGGCATGAACATTTACTGGTACGGCATCATCTTTGCGGCGGCTTTCCTGGCCGCGATCTGCTATATCCTTTGGCGGGTGCGCGATTTTGGGCTTGACTCGGACCGGGCGCTCGATGTGATTATCGGCGCGGTGATCGGCGGCATCATCGGCGCGCGGCTCTACTATGTAATCTTTTCCTGGGAGATGTACGCCGACAACTGGCTCAAAATCTTTGACATCCGCGAAGGCGGCATCGCCATCTACGGCGGCGTGATCGGCGGATTCCTTGTGGGAATCCTGATGTGCCGCTGGCGGCGGGTAAAGCTTCTGCCAATGGCTGACGTTGCGATGACCGGCCTCATCCTTGCACAGGCGATCGGGCGCTGGGGCAACTTTATCAATGTGGAAGCGTTCGGTTCGAATACAGCGATGCCATGGGGCATGGCGAGTCCGTCGATCACCGCTTACCTCACCAACCATCAGGCGGCTCTTGCCGCCGTCGGCGTGACGGTCGATCCGTCGATGCCGGTGCATCCCACCTTTTTCTATGAGTCGGTCTGGTGCCTGATCGGGTTTCTCATCCTCGCGCTCTATACCAAGCACCGCCGCTTCGACGGCGAGCTGGTGCTCATCTATGGCGCGTGGTACGGCCTTGGGCGCGCATTTATTGAGGGGCTGCGCACCGACAGCCTGATGCTTGGGAATGTGCGCGTCTCTCAGGCGCTGGCCGCTGTCCTTACGCTGGCGTCACTGCTCGTGCTGCTATACGTTCGCAATAAGATTAAAACTGTGAACGATCCGGAATATCTGAAACTTTATGTCCACACCGAAGAAGGACAAGCTGTTCTGAGCGGGCAGTTTTACCGCAAACGTCATCCGGATGAGGACGGCCCGAAGGAGAGCACCATCTTTGAAGGAGAGACGGTCTCTGAGGCGGAGAAAGCACAGAGCCCGGAAAACGAAATAGCGGAAGGCACCGATACGGCCGATGAGGAGGAACCAAAGGATGAAAGCAAAACTGATTGACGGCAAGGCGGTGAGCGCCGCGCTGCGTGAGAATTTGAAGGCAGAAGTGGCAGCTCTTGCGGAGGACGGGATCACGCCGGGACTTGCGGTGGTGATCGTGGGAGAGGATCCCGCGTCAAAGGTCTATGTCCGAAACAAAAAGAAGGCCTGCGAGGAACTTGGGATGTATTCGGAGGAATACGCGCTGCAGGAGGAGACAACCCAGGAGGAGCTGCTCGCATTGGTGGACAAGCTCAATAAAAAACCGGATATCGACGGTATTCTGGTGCAGCTCCCGCTGCCGAAGCATTTGGACGAAAAGCAGGTGATTGCGGCGATTTCGCCGGACAAGGATGTGGACGCGTTCCACGCGGCGAACGTCGGCAAAATCATGATCGGGGACTACAAGTTCCTGCCCTGCACACCGGCGGGCGTGATGGAGCTCATTCATTCCGCGGGTATCGTGGTGGAAGGCAAGGAGTGTGTTGTGATCGGGCGCAGCAACATCGTGGGCAAACCGATGGCAATGCTGCTGATGCACGAAAACGGCACCGTGACCATCTGTCACAGCCGTACAAAGAATCTCGCGGAAGTCTGCCGCCGTGCGGATATTCTGGTCGCGGCGATCGGCAAGGCGAAATTTGTCACAGCCGACATGGTGAAGGAAGGCGCGACGGTGATCGACGTGGGCATGAACCGTGACGAGAACGGCAAGCTCTGCGGCGACGTGGACTTCGATTCGGTCTGTGAGGTCGCTGGCGCGATCACGCCGGTGCCGGGCGGCGTCGGCCCGATGACCATCACCATGCTGATGAAAAACACCATCAATGCCGCGAAGCGGTAAACCCGCCTCTAAAAACACAAAAGTCTTGGGAAGATATTGACAGGCCCTCTGCGTTGTGATAAAATAATTCATGCCGCATGTTCCAGGCTAAAAGTGCGCCCAGTCGGTGCCGCCTGTTGACAGCGAGTCTGATGAAATGAGGAAACAGTATGTACGCAATCATTCGCACCGGCGGAAAACAGTACCGCGTATCGGAAGGCGACGTCATCTACGTCGAGAAGCTCGATGCTGAAGCTGACGCGACCGTCAACTTTGACGTTCTTGCGGTCGGCAAGGACGACGGATTTGAGATCGGCGGTGCCGCCACCGTCACCGGAAAGGTGATCAAAACCGGAAAGGGCAAAAAGGTCACCGTTTTCACCTACCGCCCGAAAAAGGGTTCCGCCCGCAAGCTGGGCCACAGACAGCCCTATACAAAAGTTGAAATCCAGTCGATTCAGGCTTAATCCAAACGAAGAAAGCAGAGGTGTTTATTCATGGCACATAAGAAAGGTGTAGGTTCCACTAAGAACGGCCGCGATTCCGAAGCGAAACGCCTTGGCGTGAAGCGTGCGGACGGCCAGTTTGTCCTCGCCGGCAACATTCTCGTCCGGCAGAGAGGTACACACATCCATCCGGGCACCAATGTTGGTATTGGTTCCGACGATACTCTCTTCGCGCTGGCTGACGGCAAAGTCCGTTTTGAGCGCATGGGACGCGACCGCAAAAAGGTCTCGATCGTTCCGGTTCAGTAACCCATAAAGGTAAAATCCCGAGTGGTATCCACTCGGGATTTTTGTTCGTTACGGGCATATTGCCCAAACGGGAAGGAACACTATTTTTAACCCGTATGATAAAGGAGAGCAGCATGTTTGTTGACAAGGTAAAAATCCGCATCAAAGCCGGCGACGGCGGCAACGGCGCGGTCAGCTTCCACCGGGAAAAATATGTGGCGGCGGGCGGCCCGGACGGCGGCGACGGCGGCCGCGGTGGAGACGTGGTATTCGTGGCAGACACCAACCTTTCCACGCTGGTGGATTTTAAATATAAGAAACGTTATTTTGCACAGAATGGCCAGCCGGGCAGCAACAAGCGCAGCAGCGGAAAAAGCGCGTCAGACCTGGTGATCAAAGTGCCGAAGGGGACGGTTGTGCGGCACGCGGAAAGCGGCCGCGTCATGGCAGACCTTTCGACCGATGAGCCGGTTGTGGTTGCGCGGGGCGGCAAAGGCGGCTGGGGCAATATGCATTTTGCCACCGCGACCCGGCAGGTTCCGCGCTTCTCGAAGCCCGGCCTTCCGGGCGAGGAGTATGAGGTTGTGCTGGAATTGAAACTGCTGGCTGACGTGGGACTGGTCGGTTACCCGAACGTGGGAAAATCCACGCTGATTTCAGTTGTAAGCGCGGCAAAGCCGGAGATTGCGAACTACCATTTCACCACACTGACGCCGGTATTGGGGGTCGTGTCGGTGGAGGAGGGGAAATCCTTTGTCATGGCCGATATCCCAGGCCTCATCGAAGGCGCGAGCGAAGGCGTCGGGTTGGGGCACGAGTTCCTGCGTCACGTTGAGCGCTGCCGCCTGATCGTGCATGTGGTCGACGTCTCCGGCTCGGAAGGACGCGATCCCATTGATGACTTCAAAAAGATCAACGAGGAACTCGCAAATTTCAATGCGGATCTGGCATCCCGCCCGCAGATTGTCGCGGCGAACAAATGTGACATGGCGACAGAGGAGCAGCTCGCGGGCTTCCGCGCTTTTGTAGAGGCGCAGGGCTACGAGATGTATGAAATCTGTGCGCCGATCGCGCAGGGGACAAAGGAGCTGATCTATGCCGTATCCCGAAGGCTCGACACGCTGCCGCCGATCAAGCAATATGAGATTGAACATGTCCCGCTCGCGGAAACTGAGCGGTTTGCGCGCAATGTCTTCGACATCCGGGTGGAGGATGGCGTCTATATTGTGGAGGCCGACTGGCTGATGCCTACATTGGGCATGGTCGATATGGATGACTATGAAAGCCTGCAGTACTTTCAGCGCGTCCTGCGGCAGAGCGGCATCATCGACAGGCTCGATGAGATGGGAATTCAGGAGGGGGATACGGTCAGCATCCTGAACTTTGAATTTGAATACATCCGATAAGGAGGGATTGCATGGATCTTTCGATCGAGACACAAAGCAATCCGAAGTTGTTGAGCCCGCTCACGCTGGCCTTTCTTGGTGATGCGGTGTACGAGCTGCTGGTGCGCAGGCTGGTCGTGGAAGCGGCGAATATGCCGGTAGGACAGCTGCATCAGAAGGCGGTTTCACTTGTAAATGCCGCCGCGCAGTCGGATGCCTTCGGCCGGATTGAAAAGATGCTCACCGAGGAGGAGCTTGCGATCTTTAAACGTGGACGCAATGCGAGCGCGTCAAGCACGCCGAAACATGCGGATATTGCACAGTACCGGCGCGCAACCGGAGTGGAAGCGCTGTTTGGCTATCTTTATCTGAAAGAGGAACAGGAGCGGATTGAGGAGCTGTTCCGGATGATCATGGAGACGATGCGGTAAATCGGGATGAAAGAAGGGGTGCGGATGGCTGCAAAGATGCCGGATCAGTTTTTTGATACATTGCTGGACCTTTTATTTGTGACACTGGGCTGCGCGTCAGTAGCGTCAGGCATTCAGGCATTTATCGCGCCGAACCACATTGCTTTAGGCGGGGTGAGCGGCCTTTCGATCCTGTTCAACTATCTGAGCGGAGCGCCGATCGGCGCACTTTCGCTCCTCATGAACATCCCGCTGCTCCTGCTTGGCTGGAAATTTCTCGGCCGCGCCTTCACTGCCAAAACTTTGGCCGCGGTACTGATCTCCTCTTTCCTGCTTGATTATGTGGCGGTACTGGTGCCAAAGTATGAGGGGGACGCGCTGCTCGCGGCACTGTTCGGCGGTGCGCTCGTGGGGTTCGGGTTGGCGCTTGTCTTTATGCGCGGCGCAACCACCGGCGGAAGCGACATTGTCTCGCGGCTTCTGCAGCTGAAGATGCCGCACATCCAGCTGGGGCGCCTGCTGCTGGGGCTCGATGTTGTGGTAATCCTGATCTCGGCGGCAGTTTTTGGGCGAATAGAAACGGCGCTCTATGGAATGGTAGCCGTATTTACCTCTTCGCGGGTGATCGATGGGGTACTGTACGGCCGTGATACTGGGAAACTGGTTTACATCATGTCGAAAAAGGCAGGGGAGATCTCCGGCAGGGTGATGCTGGACCTGCAGCGGGGCTGCACGCTGCTCAAATCAACCGGCGCGTTCACCCAGAGCGATTCGCAGGTCATCCTGGTGGCGGTGCGCCGCCAGCAGTATTTCCAGCTGAAAAAGATTGTACAGCGGATCGATCCCGCCGCGTTTATCATTGTGACCGATTCGACCGAAGTGATAGGTCACGGATTCAAGCAGTTAAATGAAAAATAAGCAGAAAGAACCGCCGGACAGAGCCGGCGGTTCTTTTTCGATCGCGGATGTCCGTGATCAGGGTTAACGATTATTTATCGGCCGCAGTCGGTCGCGTTATTCTGCTTCTTTGCCTGGGTATTCTTCTGCTTGTGGCAATCGGTGGCATTGTTGGAAGCCGAATTGCTGAAGCTGTTGGAATTCTGGCTGCTGAAATTGTTGGAATTCTGTTCGTTGGTCAGGCTGTTCTGGTTCTTGCGGTTCTGTGCTTTGTTGGTTTCTCTGGACATTACCGTTTCACCTCTTTTCAAATATAGCGGTGATCCTAGTATTTGACCATGTTCAAAAAATATTCGTATCTTTTTCCTCTGAAACTGAAAGAAAAGATGTAAATTTTAGAAAAAAGGGCTTGACTAAACTATACAAATGTTGTATAGTTATAACCGTAGTAAACAAGTGAGACAGCTTGTGATTAAACATTTTAAGGAGGACTATTCTGATGAAAAAGTTTGTTTGCACAATTTGTGGATATGTTCATGAAGGAGATACCCCGCCGGAGTTTTGCCCGCAGTGCAAAGCGCCTGCTTCCAAATTTGAAGAGCAGGCTTCCAGTGGGCTGACCTGGGCGGATGAGCACAGAATCGGTGTTGCAGCTGGTGTCGATGCGGAGATCGTCGAAGGACTGCGCATGAACTTCACCGGTGAGTGCACCGAAGTGGGTATGTATCTTGCAATGGCGCGTCAGGCACATCGTGAAGGTTATCCGGAGATCGGCCTCTATTACGAAAAGGCTGCTTATGAAGAGGCGGAGCATGCCGCGAAATTTGCCGAGCTGCTTGGCGAGGTTGTCTTTGCGGACACCAAGAAAAATCTCGAGCTGCGTGTTGCGGCAGAGAACGGCGCGACCGCGGGTAAAAAGCAGATCGCGACCCGAGCCAAAGAATTGGGGCTTGATGCAATCCATGATACCGTTCACGAGATGTGCAAAGACGAGGCCCGCCATGGCTGTGCGTTCCAGGGGTTGCTGAACCGTTATTTCGGTAAATAAAACTGAAATCTGAATTGCCTATTTTAGCACGAAACAGAAATCTTTCTGTTTCGTGCTTTTTCATCCTTATGGACTTAAAGATACGGGAGATTTATAGTATAATAAAATCATAACTTTTCCCTCGCGGCTGGCGGCCAAAACTGGCCGGATAAGGGCATATCAGCAATAAGGAGCGCTTTATGAAGGAGTATCTGTCAATTACGGAAATGGCTTCGCTGCATCAGATTTCGCGCCAGACACTGATCTACTACGACCGTATCGGTCTGTTTTCACCGGCCTGCACCGGGGAAAACGGGTACCGCTGCTACAGTGCTTCTCAGATCCCGTTTCTGAGGGAAATCTGCTTTCTCAAATCGATCGGGGTAAAGCTCGCGGAGATTAAACGGCATATGAAAAATCGTGACCCGGCGGATGAGATCGCTCTCCTCGAAGGGCAGGAGAAGGCGCTTACCCGGGAAATCGAGGCGCTGTCCCGCACGCGGGTTTTGATCCGCGAACGGATCGCCCAGTATAAAAGTGTCTGCAGCGCAGCAGACGAGCGCTTTATACCGGCAATCCGGCATTTGGAGGAGCGGCGGATCGTGTTTATGCCCTGGCCTGACAATTCGGCGGACCGAAAGACGCTGCATCTTTCGGTGATGAAGCTATGGGGGGTGTTGGCGGCGTATGATATCCCGCCATCCCAGCGGTTCGGATCGATTCTGAAAAAAGACGAGTTCAGGTCGCTTGACCCGCTTGTGGGCGCGGGTTGCTATCTGGAAATTCCTGCCGGATTTGACGTGCCCGGACAAACCCGGCTGCTTGCGGCAGGGGATTATGCCTGTATGAACAAATACGGCATGCCCTATGATACACAAGGCCTCACCAGCTTGCTTTGCTGGATTTCAGAAAACGGTTACGAACCGGTGGGGGATGCGGTCGACGCCTGCCTTTTGGATACCACATTTTATAAAGCGGAGCGGGATGTTGATTTCTGCCAGCTTCAGATTCCGGTCAAAAAAACCAAAGGAAGCACTTGACTGTATAGCCGCTATATACCTTAGAATAAAGACACAAAAAATGTCTCAGGAGGTATTTTATGTCTTGCGCTTATGAAGTCAACGATTTGCGCAGTGCGCTGAATTTGCTGAAAACCGTTCCCGGCCAGCTCACCGAATGTGACGAACCGGTGGAGCCGCTTGCGGAACTATGCGGGGTATATCGTTATGTCGGCGCTGGCGGAACAGTGAAGCGTCCGACAAAAATCGGTCCGGCAATGATTTTTAATCGGGTAAAAGGACATCCGGACGCGCGTGTTGCCATTGGTGTGCTGGCCAGCCGCAGACGGGTTGGACTCTTGCTTGGCGAAGCGCCCGAAAAGCTTGGCTATCTGCTCAACCGCGCGGTGAATCACCCGGTTGACCCGGTTGTAATATCCGCGGAAAAAGCGTCCTGCCGTGAAGTGGTGCATTACGCGTCGGATCCGGATTTTGATGTGCGCAGGCTGGTTCCCGCGCCGACCAATACCGAGGAGGATGCGGGGCCATATATCACGATGGGGATGTGTTACGCCACCGATCCGGAGACTGGGGAGGGAGACGTGACGATCCATCGCCTCTGCCTGCAGGGGAAGGACGAAATTTCGATGTACTTTGTGCCGGGTGCCCGACATCTGGATGTTTTTCGCAAAAAGGCGGAGGATGCAGGCAAGCCGCTGCCCATTTCGATCAGCATCGGCGTGGACCCTGCGATTGAGATTGCAGCCTGCTTCGAGCCTCCAACGACCCCGCTCGGCTTCAACGAGCTTTCGGTGGCAGGCGGCATCCGCGGCAGAGCGGTGGAACTTGCGCCATGTGTGACGATTGCGGAAAAGGCGATCGCCAACGCGGAATATGTGATTGAAGGCGAACTGCTACCAGGTGTGCGGGTAGCGGAGGATCAGAATTCCCACACGGGAAAGGCTATGCCGGAATTTCCGGGCTATACCGGCCCTGCGAACCCATCGATTCCCCTTATTAAGGTAAAGGCGGTTACCCACCGAAAAAATCCGATTATGCAGACCTGCATCGGTCCGAGCGAAGAGCATGTGAACATGGCGGGGATCCCGACAGAAGCGAGCATCATACAGATGGTCGATCGCGCTATGCCGGGCAGGCTGCAAAATGTTTACTGCCATTCTTCGGGCGGCGGCAAATATATGGCGGTGCTCCAATTTAAAAAGCTGATGCCGAGTGACGAGGGCAGGCAGCGACAGGCGGCTTTGCTGGCTTTTTCTGCCTTTTCAGAGCTCAAACACGTTTTTCTGGTGGATGAGGATGTTGACCCGTTCGATTCGAATGACGTTCTCTGGGCGCTCAACACCCGGTACCAGGGCGACGTTGATACCGTCTTCCTGCCCGGCGTGCGCTGTCATCCGCTCGACCCTTCCCAAAATCCGGACTTCAGCCCGTCAATCCGGGATAACGGCATCTCCTGCAAGGTGATCTTTGACTGCACGGTTCCCTATGCGCAGAAGGAGCGCTTCCAACGCGCTAAATTTATGGAGCTTGATCCCAAACGTTTTGTTCCGGAGCTTTTCCCGGAGGATTGAACCGAAGGAGGCCGAAGATGAAAGGAAGGAAGAATCTGGTGATCGGCGTGAGCGGCGCGAGCGGCGCTCCGCTCGCCGCCGCGCTTTTGCAGACGCTGCGGGACTGTCCTAGCTGGTGCACACATTTGGTGATCACGCGGGGAGGCGAACTGACGATCGAGGCGGAAACCGGTATGACCGCGGCACAGGTAAAGGAGCTTGCGGACCGGGTTTACGACCCGTCAGAGCTTGACGCGCCGATTGCGAGCGGTTCTTTTCGCACCGCGGGCATGGTGGTTGTGCCGTGCAGCATGAAAACGGTCGCCGGCATCGCGAACGGCTATTCGGAGAACCTTTTGCTGCGCGCAGCGGATGTAGCTCTCAAAGAACGGCGCAAATTGGTGCTCGTCGCACGCGAAACGCCGCTTTCGGCAATTCACCTGCGCAATATGTTGACCGTGACCGAGGCGGGTGCGGTGGTGCTTCCACCGGTGCTGACCTACTATCATCACCCGCGGGATATCGAGGAGATGACCCGGCAGGTCGTCGGGAAAATTCTCGACCAGTTCGGGATTGAAGCGCCTTTTTACAGCCGATGGGGCGTACGGACGGACCGTTCCGGAACCTTTTGAGATAATAAAAAAGCGCAGAAGAGAACAGGCCCTGCTTTCGCAGAGCCTGTTCTTTCTTAAGAGGAGTTAAAGTGGTTAGTCTGTAATTTCAGACTGTGGATATTTTTTGAGAATCCAGAATTTCATCATCAGGTAATAACAGATTCCGCCGACGATGATTCCGACAAAGAATGCGTAATCCGGAATGAGGAAGCCGCTGAGGGCGCCCGGAATCCAGACGATGAACGCTGCCGGGTTAAAGCCGTTGACATAGTTATACTGGCCGGAGGTGTCATAGAGCGCTTTGATATTGAGCTGACGGTGACGCAGCATGTGATAGTCTGCGATCATGATGCCGACGACCGGTCCAAGCAGACAGCCAACGACCAGCAGGATGATGTTGACATGTGCTTCAAACCGCCAGGGCATCATCGCCATGCCGACACATCCGCAGATCACAACGGCGGTTGAGTATTTCAGTTTGCCCGGGAAGAGGTTAGAGAGGACGTATCCCGGAGGCATCAGGTTCTGAGCGGTATTTGTGGCGATCTGTGCAAAGACGACGAACGCCGAAAGTGCAAGAACGAGGATGACGGGATTATCCGCAAATACGACGGTCATAACCGTGATCGGATTATATTCGCCCGTGGCGATTCCGCTGGTCATGCCGATCAGCACGAACATGGTGATGACCGGAACCATGCCGAAGAACTGCGCGCACATAGCGCCTTTATTCTGTTCAAAAAACCCGCCGGATTCCTTGCGTTTGATAAACCGGGTCAGGTCGCATACGCTGACCGCCATGGTCGTCTGCGGGCCAGCCATGATTGCAATGCCCATCAACACGCTCATGCTGCCGTCTCCCGGCGCATTGATCACATCCCAGGTGATGTTGTAGTTTTTGATCAGGAAGTATTCGATATAGATACCGACAACGAGCAGAATAGGAGTGGCAACCCAGTCAAATTTTGCCATTGCGTTGACACCCATCGCACAGTTGACAACTTGTGCCGCAGCGAACAGGAAAACGATAATCCAGAGATTTGATTTTCCGAAAATGAGCTTGACGATCTCGTGGATTGCCATCGACCCCAGATAGGTCTGGAACCCAAACCAGAACATCGCGGGGATAGCGCGCACAAGCCCGGGCGCCTGGGAGCCTTTATAACCGAACGGGGCGCGCAGATAAATGGCGTAAGGCAGGCCATGCTTGATACCGATATCGCCGGTGAGGGTTAGCAGCAGCCAGACGAGGCCGTTTCCTGCAAGGCAGGCGAAGATGATCATTTTCGGAGAAAGTCCGGGATAAAGCTGTGCGCCGTTGATAAATGAAAGCAGCTGTACGTACATGCCGACGCACATTACGAAGAAGGTTACCGAAGTGATGGTCCGTTTTTCAGGCGGGGTTGGCATAAGGTCTTCATGGGTGGTAGAGCTGTCAAGCTCCTGCACGGCGGTGCTTTTCTCCATTTGGTCGCTCATGATGCTCCTCCTTTTCACACACAGTTATGAGGTGGATGATTTCTGTTCAGCCGAGAATTGGCACACCGCGGCGCACCATCCGGCCTTTGAACCGGTCGCCCACAAATTTTCCATCCTCCACGATGATATTGCCGCGAATCAAAGTGTGAGTGAGCTTTCCGGTGATATGGAAATCCTCGAATGGCGTATAGTCGGTTCCCATATGCAGATCCCCGGCATGCAGGACATAGGAGGCGTTCGGGTCCCAGAGAACAATGTCCGCATCCGAGCCGGCTGCCAGAATTCCTTTTTGCGGGAACATGCCCATCAGCTTTGCGTCGTTTGTCGAAAGCATCCGGACAAAATCGTTTTCGGTGATGCGTCCCTTTGCGACACCTTCTGAAAAGATGATCGCGGCGCGGGTTTCAATACCGGGCAGACCGTTCGGTTCTTTGGTGAAATCGTCCTTGTGGCTTGCTTTTTGCGCGAGATCAAAACAGCTGTGATCGCTGTTGATGACGTCGCAGAGACCTTCCGAAACCATTTTCCACAGGCCGTCCTGATCTGCCTGGGCGCGCATCGGCGGATTGCACATATAGTTCTGCGCGTCTGGACGACTGTAGACCTGCTCGGTCAGCGTCAGATAATGCGGGCAGAATTCGGTGAATACCGGCATTCGTTTTTTTGCCCAGCGGATGTAATCACAGACCTGCGAGGTGGTCATATGTACGAACACCGTTGCCGCGTCCGTTTCTTCGATCATTGGAAGCAGGTTCGCAACTGCGGTAACTTCGGTGACCGGAGGGCGGGTGAGCGGATGATAGTAGGGGGTGGTAAGCCCGCGGCGTACATATTCCGCAACGTTTGCCTCGATCATATCAGCGTTTTCCGCATGGATTTTAGCAACGCCGCAATGTTTTCCGATCAGCTGAAGAACTTTATAGATGCCGAGCTGTTCGAGCATGACCTCCCCGCGGTAGACGGTAAACATCTTGATGGAGGGAAATCCACCCGTCAGGATGTCCCGGACATCCGCCAGCGACTGATCATTCAGATGTGTGATCGCGCCATGGAAGGAATAATCGATGACCGACACATCCTTTGCCGCATGCATCCGTTTTTCAAGCGCCTGTATCGGGCGTTCATCCCCCACGGGTATGGCGAACTGCACCATTGTAGTGGTTCCGCCATAGGCGGCGGCAATCGTGCCGGTTTCCACCTGGTCCTTGGTGAAAAATTCTCCCTGCGCATCGTCAATATGGACATGGGAATCGATCAGTCCCGGCATCACAAGCTTTCCGGAGGCGTCAATGGTTTTAACTGCCTGGCCGAAATCCGATTTTCTGCCGATGCAGGCGATTTTTCCGTCTTTGATGCCGATATCCGCATCAACCGACCCGTCTGCATTTACAATGTGACCGCCGCTGATAATGAGGTCAAGCACAGGAAATCCTCCCCCCGGAACTTTTAGTTGTAGACCTTTTCGGTTGGCGTTTGATAGGTGTTAGATTTGCTTGTCTTAAGACCGAGATCAACAAGGCTTTCAGCAACCTTGACCGCGCACATCACGGTATCCAGAACCGGTACGCCAATCTCCTTCGAGACGATATCTGCAAAACCGCTCATCCCGGCGCATCCGAGGATGATGAGCTCCGCAAGATCCTGCTCGACAGCTTCGCGCGCCGCTTCGATCAGAGTCCGCCGCGCGTTTTCGAGATCATCGTGGAAGGCGAGAACCGGCAGATCCGGAGTGCGGATGGTGGCGACACGGTCGATCACACCATGGTGGCGCAACCGGTCCTCCATGTTTTTGCGTACCCGCGGAAGGGTGCTGACGATTGCAAACTTCCCACAGAGGAAGGTTGCGAGATGGAATGCGGCTTCCGCAACGCCGACAACAGGCTTATCGGTGATCTCACGCAGCGCGTCAACCGCAGGATCCCCGAAACAGGCAACCACATAGGCATCGTAACCGCCTTCGGCCTCCGCTTGGCGAACCACTTCTACCAGGTTGTAGGAGACCATCACTTCGTCGAGCGCGCCTTCGGCGCACGCGGGCCCATGCAGCGGATTGGTGCAGACGATCTCGGTGTCCGGACGGGCGGAAGCCCTGGCGGAAGCGCCGATGTCCCTGGTCATATCCTCTGAGGTGTTTGGGTTGATAACCAAAATTTTCATGTGTTACAACCTCCAATTTTTCCTGGAAATTGTTGTTTTGAGTAAACTACCTACCGGTCGGTAGCTTAAAGATATCATCAGAATTCAACAATGTCAATATAAATTATTAAAAATATACAAATAATTTTCCGGTGTGAAATTTAAAAAGCTTGACATAAGAAGTGGGAAAGCTTAGAATAAAAACAATCAAGATGGTTTATTCGATCAAAAAGGTTTGGAAATTTTTCATGACAAGAGATAAACTGATTGCGGTGGCTGAGAAGCTTTTCGCAAAATATGGCTATGATTATACTTCGCTTTCCCAGATTGCGGAGGAAACCGGAATCCGCAAAGCTTCCGTCTATGCGCATTTTGCGAGTAAGGCGGAATTGTTTTTAATGATCTACCAACAGACGCATGACCGCACACTCGCGCAGATTCGGGAGACTTACGAAGACGACCGGCTGAAATGCTCGGAGAAGATGAAAAAGATATTCAAGTGCATCTGCAGAAGCGAGTCGCTGGGTTTCTTCCGGGCGACGATGTTTCCACCAAGCGAGCTCAAGAGCGAAACGCTGCCGATCTTTTTTGATTTTGAAAACGACGTCAAAAAGATGCTTTCTGCGACGATCCTGGAAGCGCAGCAGAATGGGGAGCTGCGCGGCTATCCGGTGGAAAACATCATAGACATGTTTTTCTATGTACTGGACGGGCTGATGGCAAAAAGCCTGTTCTATACGGTCACCGAATACCGGCAGAAGGTGGAGATGGCCTGGTCGATGTTCTGGGAAAGCATTGCGGCGCCAGAGTGAATGGGGAAGGCGGAAGCCTTCTCTTTTTGCCATACAAAACAGAATATAAGCGGCCCTGGCAGGAAAATTCCTGCCAGGGCCGCTTTTTGTAGCATTGCACAAATTTATCAAAAATAAACCTGTCATAACGGAAAAAATTAGCAAAATAAAAAAAATCTATTGACTTTGCCAGCCTGAAAGAATAACATGAAAGCACAAAATGCCATATAAAAGAATGATGTTCCGTATAAAAGAACAAAAGGAGGAAGCAAATTGATTCAGGTAAAAATTTATGGATTGGGAGGACAGGGTGTTGTGACCTGCGGAAAGATCATGGCGTATGCCTATGCGATCAACCAGGGAAAGTTCGCGCAGACCATCCCCGCATACGGACATGAACGCAGAGGCGCCCCGGTGAACACCAGCTTGATCCTCAGCGATGAAGCAATCCCCACAAAGTCGTTTGTATATGAGCCGGACTATGTCATGGTGTTCGACGTTTCGCTGCCGGAGCGGCATGTGGATCTGTTTGAGGGCGTGGACGACGATACCGTCTTTGTCTTTAACGCGCCTGAGATCCCGGATTACATGAAAGGTCGCCCGAATAAAACCTATATCGTGGACGCTGAACACGCCGCGCTTCGCAATATTGGGCGTGACATTCCCAATACTGCGATGGCGGGTGCCTTTGCCGCGCTGGGGATCGTGGAGATCGGCGCTGTGGAAAAATCCATTCAGGAATTCTTCAAGGAAGGGGAGGACGGCAGAAATGTTAAAGCAGCAAGAGAATGCCACGACGCAGTCCGTGAAGCGTAAGATTTATTTTGGACCGGTTGCCACCCACGTCACAGATGTGGACACTGGGGCATGGAGAATCCTGACACCGGTGGCAGATGATGAAAAATGTATCCGCTGCGGCATCTGCCAGAAACATTGCCCGCTGGCGATCATCCAGGTCGACCGGGAAACGCCGTTCACAGTGGATCTGCGGTTCTGCAAGGGCTGCGGGATCTGTTCTCAGGTCTGCCCGAAGGACTGCATCGCAATGACAGAGATTGGCAAAGGGGGGGAATAAGGATGGATGCACGTAAATTACTCGATGGAAATATGGCGATGGTGGAAGCCATGAAACGCGCCAGGGTCGGTGTGATTTCTGCCTATCCGATCACGCCGCAGAGCCCGGTCGCGGAAAAATTGAGCGAATATGTCGCGGATGATTCCCTCAAAGCGGAATACATCCGCGTGGAATCGGAACATACGGCCCTTTCCTGCGCAATCGGCGCACAGCTGACCGGTGTGCGCGCATGCACCGCGACTTCATCGGTCGGCCTGGCGCTGATGCACGAAGTCCTCGGCATTGCGGCGGGCTGCCGCGTACCGATTGTCATGGGTATCATCAATCGTGCGCTGGTCGCCCCGTGGAGCCTCTGGTGCGATCATCAGGACGCGATGGCAGAACGCGATTCGGGCTGGATTCAGATTTATGCGGAAAGTGTCCAGGAAGTTTTCGATTACATGATCTACGCCTACAAGCTTGCGGAACACGAGGATGTCCTGCTTCCCGCAATGGTATGCCAGGACGGATTTTTCCTCTCGCATACAGCGGAAATCGCAATGATCCCGGATCAGGAAACGGTGGATTCCTTCCTGCCCGCCTATATCAGCAAAAATACCTATCTCGATGTGAACAATCCCATGTTCATCAACAATCTGACTCCCTCCTCGGAGTTCGGGGAGATGCGCCGTCAGCAGAAGGATGGATTTGATGCGGCCAAGGCGGTGGCTCCCGCGATCATGGAGGAATTTGAGCAGGCGTTCGGCCGCAAGCTTCATATAGTGGAAGCTTACCGCTGCGATGACGCGGATGTGGCGCTGGTGACCATCGGCTCGATGTCTGGAACAGCTAAACATACGGTTGATATGCTGCGCGAAGAAGGCAAAAAAGTCGGCGTGCTGCGGTTGGTATTTTTCCGACCGTTCCCGCATGAGATGGTACGGGAGGCGCTGAAAAATGTTCCCACCATCGGTGTTCTCGACAGGAGCGCGGGCCTTGGTGCGCAGGGCGCGCCGGTCTATGTGGAAGTGAAGGCTGCGGCCGGGGATTGCGGTGGAAGCATCACTTCGCTGGTTGGCGGTCTCGGAGGCCGCGATATTTCGGTCGCGACGATCAAAAAGGCGTTTGATCATCTTTATGCGGTCCATGAAGGCAGAGCCGATGCGGATGAGCAGGTATGGGTCGACGTACGGGCGGATTACAACGAGCTGCGCCGCAAGATTGGAGGAAATGACTGATGTATCAAATAGAGACAGTATCGAAGGGCCTGGTAGCGCATGGCGTCAGCACCTGTCATGGATGCGGCCTTGAATTTGTTATCCGCACGGTGGTTGAAGAGCTTGGCCCGCGCACCATTATCGTAATCCCGCCGGGATGTTCCGCCGTTTTTTCCGGATGTTCCTATGAAACGGCCCTCAAAATTCCAGGTTTCCAGGGAAATCTGGAAAACACAGCGGCCTATGCGGCGGGCATCAGCCGCGGCTTGCGCGTGCAGGGGATCGAGGATGTCCATGTGCTTGGTTTCGCGGGTGACGGCGCCACGGTCGATATCGGGCTGCAGGCACTTTCCGGCGCGATGGAACGCAATGAAAATATTATCTATGTCTGTTATGACAACGAGGCGTACATGAATACCGGTATCCAGGGATCGGGGTCCACTTCCTATCACGCATGGACTACCACGACCCCAGCGGGTAAAAAAGGAATGCCCAAGGATATGATGATGATTGCGAAAGCGCATAAGATCCCATATGCGGCAAGTGCGTCGGTCGGCTATCTGGACGACCTGAAACGAAAGGTGAAGAAGGCCAAGAACGTCAAAGGAATGGCTTATCTGCATGTCTGCGCTCCCTGCCCGACCGGATGGGGCTATAAACCCGAGGATACCGTCAAGATCGCGAAGCTCGCAGTTGATACCGGCGCATGGGCCCTTTATGAAATTGAGGACGGAAAGGTTCATATCACAAAGAATGTCGCAAACCGCAAGCCGATCGAGGAATACCTGAAGATCCAAAAGAGGTTCAGGGGCATGTCGGATGACGACATCCGTTATCTCGGAGAGCAGGTCGCAAAAAATTGCGACGAGCTGGAACGTCTGGAAAAACTCTATCAGTAAGAGGAGGATTGGATGAGAGCGCATGATTTGGATTGCCTCTTTTACCCGGATTCAGTCGCGGTGGTCGGCGCGTCCAACCATCCGAGCAAAGCGTCCTACCATGTAATACATAACATGCTGAAAGACGGGTACAAAGGCAGAATTTATCCGATAAACCCCAAGGAGAGCGAAGTTCAGGGCCTCAAATGTTATCCGGCGCTGAAGGATATTCACGAGAAGGTCGACCTTCTGGTCATCGGCATTGGGGCTAAATTTGTACGCGAAGTGTTCTATCAGGCCCGGGAGCGGGACGATATCAAAGGCGCGATTATCATTTCCGCCGGCTTTGCCGAAACTGCGATCCCTGAACGGGTCGCATGGCAAAAGGAGATCGCGGAAATTTGCAGGGAGAAGGGCATTCGTCTGTTCGGGCCGAACTGCAATGGCATTATGAACGCGGAAAACGGGATCAACACCTCGTTTGCGCCAGGCGTGAAAATGCGGCTTGGGAATGCCGCCTATTTTTCCCAGTCGGGCGCGCTGGGCGGAACGCTGGTCGTCTTTGCGGGCGAGCAGCCGGTCCCGATGGGCTTTAACAAATGGGCTCATATGGGCAATATGTCCGACGTGACCAACATCGAAGTGCTGCGGTATTTCGGATCAGACGACGCGATCGATGCGATTGCAGGTTATATGGAGAGTGTGCGGGATGGGCGTGAGCTCATGGAAACCGCCGCCCAGATCACTTGTAAAAAGCCGGTCCTGGTTCTCAAGGTGGGCCGCACCGAACTCGGCTCTCGCGCGGCACAGTCGCATACTGGCAGCCTGGCAGGGTCGGATGCCATCTACGAAAGCGCCTTTAAACAGTGCGGTATCGTGCGTGTGCAGGATGTGGAGGAGCTTACCAATGCGATGAAAGCGATCTCTTTCTGCAAGAAGATGAAGGGCAACCGTGTGGCGGTCCTGACCGAAGCGGGGGGACCGGGAATCATCTGTATGGACGCGCTGGTTGCGGGCGGCGTGGCCGAACTGGCCCCGATGTCCGAGGCGACCCGCGACCGGCTGGTGGAGTGTCTGCCGGAGATGGCGATGGTCTGCAAACCCAACGGCTATGTCGACATGTCGGCCGCCGCGATGGAAAAGGAGCACGAGGAGGCGCTGCGCGCCGTGCTCGAGGACGATCAGACTGACGGCGTGATCATGATTTCGCTCCCGCCGACCTTCCTGCCCGCCCTCGAAGTGGTCAAGGGGCTTGTCCCAGTCATCAAAGCGTATCAAAAACCAGTGTTCCTCTGCCTGTTCAAGGGAGAAGCGATGGCTGAGGCCCGCGCTTACCTGGAGGAGAACGGCATTCCGACGTTTGACACGCCGAATCAGGCGGCACAGGCGATGGGCGACCTGATCCGTGCTTCCCGAAATCTGGGTGAGGTGCGTTTTACCCGCGGCAGCGAAGCGGAAAATCCGCATCCGCTGGTAAAACAGGCGCATGAAGAGGGCCGCAACCTGCTTGAGCCGGAAGCGATGAATCTGCTTCGGGATTACGGGATTCCGGTCGGAAAGTTTGGATGGGCGAAGAGCCGTGCGGAGGCTGGAAAACTGGCCGATGAAATTGGATATCCGCTCGTCATGAAGATTGTTTCTCCACAGATCATCCATAAGAGCGATTACGGCGCGGTGAAGCTCAACCTGCAAAACCGCACGCAGGTCGAGGAGGAATACGATAAACTGATTGCCCATGTGCTCTCGCTTAAGCCGGACGCTGAAATGAAAGGGGTCATCCTTGCGCCAATGGTGAATGGCGGCGTGGAGGTGATCGCGGGCATGGTGAAGGACCCGCAGTTCGGCCCGTCGATCATGTTTGGCAGCGGCGGCATCCTGGTTGAACTGCTCAAGGACGTGAGCTTCCGCATCGCGCCGCTGCGGGAGCAGGACGCGGAGGATATGATCCGCGAGACCAAAGCCTACAAGATGCTTTGCGGTATGCGCGGGGATAGCCCGAAGGATATCGGCGCAATGGTAAACCTGCTGGTGAGCCTCGGCCGGCTTGCCGCGGAGAACCCGATGATCCAGGAGATCGATCTCAATCCGGTCAAAGCGCAGGAGCAGGGGATCAATATATTGGATGCGCGCATCATCATCGGATGATAAAAAGAATACTTTTATATAGTCGGAGGAAGAAATTATGTTTGATACCATTGCCGAATACGGCCATGAAAAAATTGTGTATTGCTACGAGCCCGATGTCAATCTGCGTGCAATCATCGGTGTCCACAGCACCGCGCTGGGTCCTGCGGTAGGAGGCTGCCGGATGCGCAAATACGCAACCGACGAGGAGGCACTGTTCGATGTGATGCGTCTGTCCCGCGGCATGAGCCTGAAAAATGCGGCGGCGAACCTCGGTGTGGGCGGCGGAAAAAGCGTGATCATCGCCGACCCCTTCACGGAGAAAACCCCGGAACTGCTGATCGCTTTTGCGGAGGCAATCGAATCGCTCGGCGGCATCTACTGGACTGCGGAGGATGTGGGCATGTCGGTAGACGACCTCAACCTCATCTGCCGGCACACCAAATATGCCATGGGCGGGACCGAAAACCCCTATGGCCTCGGCGACCCGTCTCTGCCGACCGCCTACGGCGCTTTCTTGGGAATCAAGGCCGGCGCGGAGATCAAAATGGGCATTACCGACCTCTCTGGCGTGAAGGTTGCGCTACAGGGCGTTGGGAACGTCGGCACCCAGCTGTGCGGGCTTCTGACCAAGGCGGGCGCGGATGTCACCGTTACCGACGTAAACACCGCCCGTGTTGAAAACGCGGTGAAGGAATACGGCGTCAAGGCGGTTGCGCCGGACGACATCTACGACGTCGACTGTGACATCTTTACGCCTGCGGCCTTCGGCGGTTCGATCAATGAAAATACCATCCCCCGCCTGACGGCGAAGCTTGTGGTCGGCCCGGCCAACAACCAGCTGCTCAAGGACTCCGACGCGGTGCTGCTTGCGAAACGGGATATCTATTTCATCCCGGACTTTATCGTCTCCTGTGGCGGCGTTACGATGGGAACAGCGGAAATGTTCCATCTGACCTATGATGAGGCGTTCAAAAAAATCGAGATCGTTACCAGCAATGTCCACGAGGTCGACCAGATCGCCCGCACCAGGGGAATCACAACCAACGAAGCGGCGCTCGAAATGTCCTGGGGCCGCATCCGCGCGGCAAAGGCAGCCAAAAAAGCCGCGAAATAAAAGGCTGCAGCCGTAACCGACGGATCGAATCTGAGAATGGGGTGACAAGATGAACGGCAAAGAAAAACAGGTGTGCGATTATCTGGAGGAAAAACGGGACGATATCATCCGGCTTCTGCAGGACCTTGTCTCAAAGGAGAGCGTCAATCCGCCGGGAGACACCCGCGGCGCGGCGCAGGTGATTCTTGATAAGCTGGGCGAGTACCGGATTCCCTGTCAGGAGATCGTTTCGAACGAAGTGCATAAAAGTCTCCTTGCGACCATCGGTGAAGGCAAACAGAACCTGCTGTTCAATGCGCACATTGACACGGTGCCGGTTGGAGACCTACAAAAATGGACGACTGACCCCTTCAACGAGCCGCTGCATGGGAACATCATGTATGGCCGCGGCTGCGCGGACGACAAGGGCGGCGTGGCTGCAATGGTCATGGCGATGTGCGCGCTTAGGCGCTGCGGTATCGATCTGAAGGGGCGGATGACCGTGAACCCGGTGGCGGACGAGGAGACCGGCGGGGAGAACGGCGCGAAGTATCTGCTCGAAAACGGCTATCTCAAGCCGGATATGGTGGTTGTCGGGGAAATCACAACCAACGAGGTTGCGATCGTACACAAGGGACTGGTTTGGTTCAAGATCACTTCGAAAGGCAAAACCGCGCATGCCAGCACCCCTTGGGACGGCGTGAACGCCATCAGCAAAATGGTGGGGTTCCTCCATAAAGTGGAACAATATTATAAGGAAGAACTCCCCCGGCATATCGATCCGCTGACCCCGCCAGCCACCTATAATATTGGTACGATTGAAGGCGGCCCCAAGGTGAACGTCGTTTCTGACATCTGCACAGTGATGCTCGACCGCAGGATGCTTGCGGAAGAGAGCCTGGAATTTGTGGAGAATGAACTGCAAAAATTGCTGGATGAATACAAAGCGGAGGACCCGGAAGCGGACATCACTTTTGAATGCGTAAACTATTCGCCGTCCCTGCGCACAAGCCCGGATGAGGAGCTGGTGAAAAAATCACTCGCGGTGGTCTCGGAATTCGGTAGAAATGATCAGCCGGTCGGCTATAAGCAGTCGAGCGACGGACGGTATTTTTCCGTGCGTGGCATTCCCACTGTACTCATCGGCCCAGGCGTCGCTTCGGTGGGGCACACTCCGGATGAAAACATTGATGTCAGGGAAGTGGTTGAGTGCGCAAAAATCTATGCTGTGCTGGCGATGCGCCTGCTCGGATATAAGGAGTGACCCAACCCCGGCGCCGTATGCCGGAAAACAGATCGGACAAACAGAAAAGAGGCACTGACAAATGTAGAGGAGGCATTGGAATGAGCAAACAGGCGGAACACAAGGTAGACCTAACCAGAGTCCCCGATGACAGGCGGTTATTTGGAACCGTCAGCTATATGCTGATGTGGTGGTCGTCGGTCATTGTCATCCAGGGATTCATGCTCGGACAGAGCATGCTTCCGCCGGTGGGCGGGCTGAATATCTTTCAGGCGCTGACCGCGATGGTTGTCGCAAGCCTTACCCTGGCAATTTTCTTCTCGCTGAACGGTTCGGCTGGGCTCAAATACGGCATTCCCTTTGCGATCCATTCCCGTTCATCCTTTGGCGTCAAAGGGAGCAAGATCGCGACCCTCCTGCGCGGAGTTCCAGCTCTGTTCTGGTTCGGCATCGCCACCTGGATTGGGGCGGATGCGATCGCAATGGTCACCCAGACAATGTTCGGATTTGGAAACACCATGGTTTACTTCTTTATTTTCCAGATTCTCCAGGTAATTCTGGCGGCCTCCGGTATTCAGTCGATCAAATGGTTCGAAAGCTCAATGGCGATTATCATCGTTCTGATCATGGGCTATATGATGATCAGCATTTCCCAGAATTTCGGCGATCAGCTCACCGCAAATTGGACCTCGGCAGGAAGCTGGGGCATGCCGTTCATCACTTCGGTTGTCGCGCTGGTCGGCGCGGTGTTCACCAGTTCGGTAAACAACTCGGATCTGACCCGTTATCTCAAAAACAGCCAGAAGGTCAACTGGATCGGCCATCTCGCAGGTATTCCGATTTCAAACGCTTTCCTCGTTGGCTTGGGCATCATGTCCGGCGCGGCGGTTGGCGAGTGGGACCCGGTCAAAGCCCTGGTCAAGATCGCCCCGAATACCGCTACCGCGATGCTGATTCTGATCTTTATCGCGCTCGCGCAGATTACCACAAACCTGACGATGAATGTTCTGCCTCCAGCGCTCACGCTGATGGATTTTGTCCCGAAGATCGGATGGAAAACCTCCTGTGTGATCGTCGGCGTGCTTGGCGTCGTCACCTGTCCGTGGCTGCTCTTCAACAGCCAGGGGTTCTTCGGGCTCATCAACGCATATTCCGCATTCCTTGGTCCGGTGCTTGGCGTCATGCTGGCGGATTATTTCTTCATCCGTAAACAGACCCTCGATATCGACGAGCTCTATAAAGAAAATAACACCAAATACCGCTTTACAAACGGCTGGAATCTCGCGGCGCTTATCGCGGTCGGTATTGGCGGAATCTTCGGCATTATCTTTAACAGCCTTTCCTGGCTGGTTGCCATGCCGATCGGTCTGGTCGTTTACATGATCCTGTATCCGATCATCTATAAAAACCATGACGCGAAGGTTAAGGCGTAAGTTCGGTTCGTAGCGCTGCCATCGGAAGATGACATCACATTAATTAATAAGGACAAGGGAGGATGAATCATGGATCTCATTATCAGAAACGGCACGGTCGTATCCCACAAAGGCAGGCAGATTGCAGATGTCGCCGTTAAAGACGGAAAAATTTTCGCGGTCGGTTATCTGGGCGATATGAAGGGCGACAAGGAGATCGACGCGAAGGGAAAATTTGTGATTCCCGGCGGCATCGACACGCACACCCATCATGAAAATCCGTTCCAGGGCTGCTGCGGCGGCGATGATTTCTACACCGGTTCGATTGCGGCCGCTTGCGGTGGAACCACTACCATGATGGACTTCTCGATCACTGACCCGGGCAGCCTGCCGTACGAGTTTGCACAGGGCCGCATCAAAAAAGCGCTTGACCGCGGCATCGTCATCGATTTCAGCTTCCACTGCTGCCTCAAAGAGATGAGCGATGCGATCCTCGAGCAGGTCAAAGATGTGATCGATCTGGGCCTTGCGTCGTTTAAGGTGTACATGGTTTACGCGAAAGAGAAGATGATGATGGACGAC
>Ga0079305_1001015_pt1 | contig 44385 bp, 41 predicted proteins | sample LMS_cellobiose_e_FD_79183 | JGI IMG/M metagenome (GOLD analysis project Ga0079305, IMG submission 79183) | Rumen-fistulated moose microbial communities from Alaska, USA - LMS_cellobiose_enrichment | ecosystem: Host-associated > Mammals > Digestive system > Stomach > Rumen fluid ... | reverse complement strand
TAACGACGGCTCCGACCTGTACGGAAGCGGGAGAAGAGACGCGTAACTGTTCGCGCTGCGAGGAGAGCGAGACGAGAGCCGTTGACGCCCTCGGACATGATTGGATGTTTGTTGACTTTACTTGGTCAGAGAGCGAAAACAGCTATATTGCAGCTGCCAACTATGTCTGCGCAAATGATGAGAGCCATACCGAGGCTGTCAGCGTTAATATAACAAGCACCATGGGTATAGGTGAAAACGCAGGAATGACTGTTTATATAGCTGAGGTCAGCAAGAATGACAGTCTGGACGGGCAGTCGCATTCCGATACAAAGGCGGTAGCCAATACATTTACCGTTGAGCCTGTTACCGAGGTATTAACTTATATCGGCCAGGTTATAGAGCCAGCAGTCACCGTAATGGATGGCGAGGCTGTTCTGGAAAAAGATAGGGATTATGAGGTAACATACGCAGAGAATAAGAATGCGGGCACGGCAACCGCAACGGTAACTGGAATCGGCAGCTACTGCGCAGCAGAGCCTGTAACGATAGAGTTTACGATAAACCCGGCCGATCTCAGTACAGGCTCGATTGCTGATATCGGGGAACAGGCCTATACCGGCAGCCAGGTCACGCCGAACGTCACGGTAACAGACGGCAGCGGCAATAAACTGAAAGCAGATACCGATTATACCATCAGCTACGATAACAACGTAAACGCCGGCACAGCGACAGTGACGATAACCGGAACCGGAAACTATACCGGTAAGCTGACGGCGGAATTCATCATTAAGCAGGGCAGCACCCCGCCGCCGAGTCCCGGTGGAGGAGGTGGCGGCGGAGGAGGCGGAAACCCGCCGGCACCTCGTGACGAAGCAAAGCATATGGCTTATATAAACGGCAAGGGCGCCGGTATGTTTGACCCGGACGGAAAACTTACGCGAGCAGAAGCGGCAGCGCTACTGGCACGTCTGACCGAGAGCTTTAAGGAAACCGGTTACTACGCCGGCTCGGACTACACCGATGTTGCGGCGGACAACTGGTTCTACAAATATGTAAGCTTTGCGGAGGCGGAAGGTATCTTTACAGGATATGAAGACGGATCGTTCCGGCCGAACAGCAACATAACGCGCGCAGAGTTTGCAACGGCCATAGTGCGCTTCCTTGGTCTGCCGGCTGAACAGAACGCGGCGGCAGATTTCAGCGATACCGCCGGACACTGGGCGGAAAGCTATATAGCGGCTCTGCAGTCCGCCGGCATAGTAGAGGGGTACAACGGGAAGTACAATCCGAACGACAACATTACCCGCGCCGAAGCGGTAACGATACTCAACCGCGCGCTTGAGCGTGAGCCGGACGCGGGGCTGGATATTACAGCGCTTGGCCTTGAAAATCCCTTCTCGGACGTTTCGGAGTCCGCCTGGTACTACCTGCAGATATTGGAAGCGGCAGTGGAGCACCTGAAAGCTGATTTCCACGGCGCAAAAGGATGACCGGGGAATAAAACTTCTGCCATAAAATCAGCACCGTTGAAAGTGTATAAATACCGGCAGCCGATTCTCGAGAAAGAGTCGGCTGCCGGTATATACTTTGGTTGTGAAACAAAATTATAAATAATATCTGTATTGTGCAGGATGTCAGCTAAGACCTACGCTGAGAACAAAAAAAGCATTATTATGCAAGAGAGGCTTCAGGTGCTTTTAATTGTTCGGGGTGTTCGGAATTGAAATCTGTCAAAAATCTTTCGGTGTCGCCGCCGGGCTGACAGACCGGGAAACCAGGTATGGGAGGCGTAAGAGAAAGACGAGGAGCGCATGAAACAGTGCGGAACGTGCCTAGCCCGGGATGTTCCATAGTAACGCTCAAACCGCGGGCAAGAGCATAAGGCTCATCCATGGCTTCGGCAGAAAAATCGCGCAAGATGCGGCATTCAGCACCTTTCTCAGAAAGCTCTTTCTGCCAGAAAACAGAAGTGCGGGAGGCAATGGCAGAGGCAAGCGCAGTTTCAAAGTCAGCTGAAGAAAAATCAATATTGCTTAGCTCCTGTATGGCAGACAGCTTATCTGGTTGCGCTGAAGCAAGGAAAACTGCCCCGTCGCAAGTCTTATAAATGCGGTTGAAGGCAGACCAACCTAATGCTTGAGGGCCGCTCGGCTCATCCCATATTTTACCGGTATAGCCTATCATATAAGGAATCTGCGCTAAAGTGGCGCTGCGGGAAAGACAGGCCTGTACGCGCTGTCCTTTACCGGTAATCAGCTTGTTGTAAACAGCCAAAAGGACGCCCAATGCCGAATTGTGGCCGGTTAGATTATCGCATACGAGGATAGGAAGAACTTCTGCCGTGAGATTGCCGCTGTAGCGAGTACATATGCCGCTTACAGCCTCACCTAAATCTTCATGTCCTCGTTCCCACTCGCGCCAGCCGCCCAAGGAATGTACGTTTACCTGGGAAAGTATGATTTCCGGGTTGCACTCCCGCAACTGATTCTCCGCAACGCCGAGATTCATATAGGCTTGTTGAGAGAAGTTGCAGTGAAAGATATCGCACTCTTTTATAAGAGCCTTGAGAATTCGGCGGCCCTCTTCCGATTTCAAATCCAGATAAGTCGACAGCTTGCCGTTGTTTACCGCCTCATGGCCGACCATAGCCACGGGGTTTTCGTAGGTGCGGGGGTTATTGATCTTAAGGACCTCTGCACCGTATTCGGCAAGGATGCGGCCGCAGATGGGTCCCGCCAGTACCTGGCAGAAATCAAGCACCTTCATGCCCTTAAGCGCCGGTTCTGCTGCACCGGCAGAAGCAAAGCTGGGAGGAGCGATGTTATCGAGTTCAGAAAGAATGGATTTACGATCGGAATCCGGAAGAGCACGCGCTCGGCTGCCTGCACAGTCGCCGGAGGATAAAATAATGGAAGGAACGCCCGGTTGGAAGGTATCACCGAGGATTGGATCACTTACCGGAATCACGCAGCGGCTTTTTATTGCCGAATCATCCTTAAGCCATTCTGCGCTGGTCTGCACCTTTACTACTCCGGCCTTGTATTTCTCTTGGCCTATCTTTTCCCATTCCAGCGCGGTGTGCTGACGCATCAGCTCGGCGAGCTCATGACGGTGCTGCTCAGAGAGCTCCTTTTCCCGGTTCCATGCTTCAGGCATAAGCGCATCTACCATGTTGCCGGCGCCGCGCGGTGGGGGAGTGGTATGGATATAACGGCCGTCTTTGCAGGGAAACTTTGTCATGCGAAGCAAAAGACGTGTGTTGGATTCAGCCCTGTTGCCCACGGGCTTTGTGGGTGTGAAATTTGATGGGGAAGTGCCTCTTATTCCCTGCGCCTCAAAGCAGGCGTCGTACATGGCGGATTCAATAAACTGCCCGCGGCCGCACTTGTGGCGGACAATAAGCGCTGAAACAATGCTGTGACAAGCTATAACAGCGGCGAATATCGAGGCTATAGGGAGAGCGTTGAAACGGATCTCGGAGGTCAGGGGATTTGTGTATATACCGGCCTCGGCAGAAACTATGCCCTCCCACCCGCGGATAGCCGATCTCTCATCATGGGATGAAAAGCCGGGTATTGAGCAATAGATTAAAGCGGGATTTTCTGCGCAGGAGCGTTCCTTTCCTAAACCAAGGCGATCGAACACACCGGGACGAAAGTTTTCAATCACAATATCTGCGCTGGAAATCAGTTTTTTTGCAATGCCATTGTCCGATGGAGACTTGAGATCCAATATAATATTTCTTTTTCCTCTCATAAGCACTGCGTTTGCTTCGTTGTTTTTCCATACCGGTCCTCCGGGAGGGTCGACATGTATAACATCGGCTCCATAGTCGCCAAGTATCATCGCCGCCAAAGGCCCGGGAAGGTACTGGCCGAAATCTATTACACGCAAGCCCTGCAGCGGCCCCTTTTTGCTTTCCATACCAGACTTCAATCCTCCTTGAAGCGGCGCAGGCCGCTTCTTTTTTATATAGTTTATTTTTCCGGGGGCATATGCGCAAGGGGTAAAATGCGCTTTTGATAATATCTGTGCTAACTGCACAGCTTTAATATTAAAAAAAATACTTATGGTACAAAGAAATGCAAATGAATGCAGTTGTAATGGGTGAGGATCAAAAGATTAATATATTTGAAATAAATCGCTGAGTTTCTGATCTGGGTATTAAACAATAAAAGAATTATGATGCAGAGGATAATCTAAAGCTTTTTTATGTGCGGATAGTCCATAAAGCAGAAGAGATATTAATAAACTGTTGAAATTGAAATAAAAATGGTGCAAAATTATAATATAAGCAAAAATTGAGAGCATCTATGACCTGATTCTTATTTAGAGGATTCAGGCGCAATTTGTAGTGCAGGCAAAGGACGAAGGGTTAAAGTATTTGTAATATTTATTGCGGAAGAGAGGAGAAAATGATGAAAAGAACGCTTGCCTTTATAGTTGCCGTCTTAATGGTATTTGCGCTTTTTGCCGCTTGTGGGGAAAAAACCAAAAAAGAAGAAACGCCCAAGGATGGGAATAAAGCTTCGGATGTATCTACTCTAACCAGATATCCCTCTGAAACAGGCCAGAACAACTGGGTGAATACCGAGCAGGTACTGATACCCGCGCTTGATAAAAATGCAGTTCATCCCTCTGCGGATGCAACCTTCAAGTTCGGCGCTCCTGCCGCAGTTACTTCGTTGTGCAACTACACAAACCTGGGTACAGGCTACGGTACAATCTGGACTTCTATATTTTATGATACCCTTGTTTTGTATGACCGCAATAAGGCGGAAGTCGTTCCATGCCTTGCAACTTCATGGGAATGGATTGATGATTATACGCTGCGCTTCCATCTGCGTGAGGATGTAAAAAGCCATTTGGGCGATCCATTCACTGCCAGCGACGTTGTATTCAGTCTTAAGTGGGGCTGTGACAACCCCAAGCTCCTTTCTCAGATGGGCTCAGTATACGATCTGGAAAAAACAAAGGTAGTTGACAAATATACAGTTGACATCGGTTATCTTACCGTTACTCCGTATACTCTTCTTGACCTCGGAAAGTCCGGCGCCGTTCCGATGGTAGTTGAGGCCAGCGCAAAGACTCTTGGCGATAAAGCCGGCGCTCTCGACCCGTCCATGGGTACCGGTCCCTACAAGCTCAAAGAGTGGGATCAGGTGAGCCAGGTAATCTACGCGGAAAGGAATGAAGATTACTGGGGAGCGCTGCCTTATTATAAATACTACAATGTTTATACCGTTGTAGACACCACCACTCGCTGCATGGGCGTTGAGGCAGGCGACTATGACGTAGCTATGCTGGCATCCTCCAGCGCTGTTATCAACGCAATGGATAATCCCGATATCGCTACATATTCTGTTTCCGGCGGTGCTACCATCCGTATGGATATCAACTCTGACCGTGAGCCCCTGAACATCAAGGAGATACGGCAGGCAATAGCTCTGGGCATCAACTATGACGCTATCATTCAGGTGGCTTACAGCGGCTATGCAACCCGTTCCGACGGCCCTTTGCCGCCGGCGATGATGTACCATAAGCCGCATGAAGAGGGCTCTGAAGAATTCTATCAGTATTATGACCCGGAACGCGCCAAAGAAAAACTGAAGGAAGCAGGCTATCCCAATGGCTTTGACCTTCCCATAATGTTTACTTCCGGTCTTGCGCCCGTATCCGCAGCCGTTGAAATCATCCAGAACAACCTTCGCGATGTCGGAATCAATGTTACCCTAGAACCACAGGAAAGCGCATCATATAATGCGCGAAGAAATGACGGCGACTTCTGGGTATATGTGGGCGATGCTCCAGGCGGCGTTCCCATAAGCCCCGTCAGACAGGCTGACCCGCGCCGCAACAACTGGACCGGTCATCAGTGGCTTGCCGATGACGAAGAAGGCATTTATGCTCTTATTGACAGATGTTACACCAGCGTTGACCCGGCTGACGCTCAGGCTGCATTTGAAGAATATCAGGATATGGCCCGCGAGCTGATACCGAACATTGCGCTCGCTCATCCGGAGATGGGATACATGATGAAGGGAGATCAGGTGAATCTCGCATTTGACGTAGCAGACGGCATGTATGCCTGCTTTGTATTCCCGGCCGAATATATAACCGGCTGATAATAACTTAACAAAATCGGTTCAGCCCCGGATCGTGCAAACGGCATGATCCGGGGCTGTTTTAATCGGAGGTGAAAACGTTACTGAAGTTCTTTCTTAAGCACCAGCTTGTAGTAATAGAGTATCTGGATGGAGAAAACTATTCGCTCGCGGATCATATTTGAATCAAAATCTATCTTTACCAACTGATTGATCTTTCGAAGCTTATTGAGAACAGTGTTTTTGTGCATATATAAATAGGAAGCGGTTTTAACAAGATTTCGGTCATTTCTGTAATAGTGAAAAAGGACCTCGGTAAGATTATCTTTTTTCATTTTATCATGACGGTACAGAGCCAAAACAGCAGGGTGCATGATGGCAGACATATCTCCGTGGCCGGTAGTCTGAAGCATTTGCTTATAGCAGGAGTCTATAGCAAGGTACATCCCAAAACGCTCTGTATGGTACACGCGTTTTGCTGGCTGAACATTCATGGTATAGGCTAAAGTTGCGGAGTCCTTGGCAATGGTATAAAGGGTGGGTAAATGAGTATAGTCATCAGTTCCGTTGCTGACGCCCATACGAGCCCCTAAGGGGATGAGGATGGAATCGAGAGTATCAAAAACGTCTTGCGTGAAGAAGTAATCAAAGCGCTCCTGGTCGTATGATATAAGGGTTATTATTTCACCCTCATAGACGGTAATAAAGGAGTTGGAGATCAGTTCATGATATTTTGAGATAAGCTCATTATAAGGGATATTTGTGAAGTCTGCCGTATCGAAGGTGGTAATAGCAAGACGTACCATCGGGCCGGTAAAACCCGGCATTGACTCGAAACGTTTTTTCAGAGAAAAGCCGCTGGTATTTGGATGGGCCATAATGTCGCGCCATATACGGCTGAAGATATCGTCTCCGCGGGAAACAGATGACTTTGGAATGGCGGATTGAAGGTGAAATTCGTCCGAGGAAAGAACGCCGATAATATCCGGTCCGTCAATTGCGGTGAGTAATTCCGGAATGGAATCTGACGCATTGGACAGAATCAGAATTTTGCCTTTAAGGTTGGGGAGAATACCAAGAAATGCCGGGGTAAGAATTTCCTGCTCGCTGCCGAGATAGACAAGCTTGTCGAGAAGTTGGCTGCTGCAGATACGATCGAAAAGGTTTTCGTCAGAAAGAGAATAATAAGGAGAACGGACGTACTTTATGCAGCTGTTGGAGTTAAGCAAAGGGAGGGGATTCATAAATGTCAACTTCCTTTTTGCATATTTATAATATAAATATAACACAAAAAGACTGCAATGTCATGAATGTTTCTATATAAGAAAAGAAGTGGCCTATTCCTTTTCGGAAGAGGCCGCTTCTTTAAGCTGTATCAGCGCCATTTATCAATTGAAGTACTGCGGGGACGGTACAAAGCCCAACCCTGAATGGTATCGCTGCCTGCTGGATCGCCCACGACGATGATACTTGTTTCGCAGCGGGGATAGGCTTCTACCAGCGCATCGTCAGGCAGCTTCAAATATTCGGCAGGGTAGGTGTTCTGACCGAGCTTAATATCCTGCTCCACGCGGCGCATAATGCCGCATTCTTTGAGCTCGGCAATTGTCATGCTGCTAAGCTTCATAACTAAGTTCAGTACGTCGTTATAGGTCTTGCATCCGCACTTTTCGCTCAGATTCCTTGCCCTTTGGGGGGCGAGAAGAAGGGTCATGCCGGCGTTGAATTCAAATCTCTTTATTGCCTCTATGCATTTTTCCATTCCGTCCTCAACAAGCATATAGTTACCGGTATGTGCAAGCCCGCCTGTCAGTATAGTCAGAACGCTCTCATCCGGCTTAAAGCCTTGATGCACTGCATAAGAGCACCAAGGGCTCGCTTCCTCATTTTCGGGGATAGCAAAAGTATAGCTGGAGACATTGCCCTGCACTCCCATAAGGTTCTTGCCGACCTCGGCGCCTCCGAGATTTATAAGAGCGAGGCGGTGAGCGCGGCCGATGACTGCGTTTGCCTTATTGCCGGGGCCAAGAGCATAAACAGAGCCGTTCATACCTATTTCGTTCCGAATGGGGCCGTTCACCACCTGCAGGTAGCTGAACGAATTAGTGGATTTTGAGGTGGCATGATAGAACTGATCTCGCCCCATTATCTCAATAGCTGCGAGGATTACGGGAAAATAGGAGGGCTCGGCGCCTGCCATAACGGCTGTGACGGCCGCTTTTTCAACGGTTACCTTGCGGCCTTCCGGTGCCATATTAGTTACAATTACTTCACCCGGACTGTGGGAGGTGCCTTTGAGCATAGCATTTACGCGCTCTTCGGTTGGAAGAATAATGGGAAGGCCGTCCGTCCAGCCTTGAGAGTAGAAGTAATTATGAAGATCCTCTGCCGTACCGGCGGGAGCATATCGGGGAGGCTGCTGAGGGGTGCGCATACCGCTATCCAGTTCCCGGCCTTCCAAGGGGCGAAGAAGCTCCTGTTCAAGGCGGCGAGGAATATCGTTTTTCTCTTCTTCTGTATTATCTTCGTAAGGATAAGGAGTTTTGACATAGCGAATCCACATACCCTCACGATCTTGAGAAATAATGGCATCAGCCTCAAGGTATTCGTAAATAAGCACTACGCCGGGCAGCCCTTTCCTTTCCAGCGACCTGGCGGGCCAGGTAATGGCATAGGCTGTAGTGGAGCAGGAGGGAGCTGCAAAGTAAATATAAGCATCAGCTTTGCTCAGCACTTCAGCCCACAAAGCCGGGTCGTCGGAGGAGTACCAAACACGCTTGGCATAAAGGAATTTTATGTCGTCATATTTTGCGCTCAGATAAGAAGTGACTCGCGCGACAGCATCCTCGAAACCGGATTTTTCAGGCCAGGATTCTATGATATATATAGTTTTGCCAGTCAAATCGGCAGGCCTCGGGGCCAGCGAAGCCTGCGGTATATCGTTCATCAACCCTCGGGGATCAAGGACATTTGAAAGCGTTGCCATAGTCATTCTCCTTTCGGTTTTATTATATTATACAAAAAACAAACTGAAGGAACAAGCTTTACAAGTGCCTTTAAATCAACAGAAGTGATGCCGCTTTTGTCCTTTTTATAACAAAATAAATAATAGAGAGGATGCTGATGGGCTTAAGAGAACGATCGAAAAATATCACAAAAGAGTTAAAAATCGGGGATTTGCTTGCATTCACCGTAAAAATGCTCTATAATACTATCGGAGAAATAATGTTTTGAAGAAGGAGGCGAGAAGGTGTTCAAAGTTGGCGATACGATTGCTCATCCCATGCACGGAGCCGGCGTTATCTCCGATATCGAAGAGCGGCGCATTAACGGCGTAGTCCGCTCGTATTATGTGATGCGCATGCCGATAGGCGATATGCTGGTTATGATACCTGTAGCGAACAGCGCAGATATCGGAGTGAGGGAAATAATCAGCGAAGAGCAGGCGGATGATCTTCTCGCTAAAATCGTTACACTTGAGACTAATATGACTCAAAACTGGAACCGCCGCTACCGCGAGAATATGCTGCGCATCAAAAGCGGAGATCTTGTAGAGGTGGCTCGCGTTGTAAAGGGGCTTGTGGAGAGAGATATCGAGCGCGGCCTTTCTACCGGCGAAAGGTCAATGCTCCACTCAGCAAAGCAGATTCTTATTTCAGAGCTGGTTCTCGCCAAACACTCCACTTACGAGGAGATAGAGAAGAAGATTAACGGTATCCTTCTGCCGGCAAAAACTTGAATAGCTGTCCAGAGCGGGTGCGTCTGTTATAATATGCGCTTGCGGCGGTGAAAGGCCGGCGCAGGCGTTTTTGTTTTGCGGCTTACAAGGGCCGGTTATTTATGCTTTATACATATGGGAGAGCGGGAAATGTCAATATTAAAAAAGCTTTTTGGAAGCAAAGATAAAAAAGAGAGGCAGGAGTTCTGCAGCGCCGTCGTGGCCGCCGCGGGCTCTTCATCACGCATGGGAGGAGAGGACAAGCTCTTTGCTGAGGTCGGCGGGATGCCGGTGCTCGCAAGAGCTCTGCTGGAGCTTGAGAGCGCGGAAAGCATTTCCGAGATAATAGTGGTCACTCGAGAGGAAAGCATGGATAAGGTCAAGCGGCTTTGTTTTGAATATTCAATAGACAAGCTCTCGGCCGTTATAAAAGGCGGCGATACCCGGCTACGTTCGGTATACAAGGGAACTCTCGCGGCCGACAAGGCGGCGCAGTTCATAGCTATACACGACGGAGCAAGGCCGTTTTTAACGCAGGAGCTGATACGCGAAACCCTTGAGGCGGCGAAAAAATACAGCGCCGCTTTGCCCGCGCTGCCGCTGACTGACACTATAAAGCGAGTTGAGAAGGATTTCGCAGTAGCGACGGCGGACCGCTCGTCTATGATGGCGGCGCAGACGCCGCAGATATTCAGAGCTGAGATGATAAAAGCCGCGCTCTGCTCGGCCTGCGAAAGAGAAGAGCCAGTAACGGACGACGCGGCTGCATTGGAGCTGCTGGGCGCGGCCTGCGCAGTGGTACCGGGAGATCGCCTGAATATAAAGATAACTACTGAGGATGACCTTATTCTGGCTGAGGCAATAGCAGCGTACAGGGACGGAAAGGATGGGCTTTTATGCGAATAGGCCACGGTTATGACGTTCACCGCCTCGTGAAGGGCCGCAGGCTCGTTCTCGGAGGCGTGGAGATAGAATATGAGCTCGGATTACTCGGGCACTCCGACGCCGACGTGCTTCTGCATGCGCTGACAGACGCTATTCTCGGCGCCGCCGCGGCGGGGGACATAGGAAGAATGTTTCCGGACAGCGACGGGCGATATAAGGACGCGAGCAGCCTCGAGCTTCTGAAAGAGGCATACGGAAGCATTGCGGAAAAATACAGCATTGTGAACGCCGATGTTACAGTTATCGCCCAGCGGCCTAAAATAGCGCCGTACATTGAGCGCATGCGGCAGAATATTGCCGGAGCCCTCGGCGTGGATATCGGCTGCATAAGCGTAAAGGGCACCACCGAAGAAGGCCTGGGCTTTACCGGCAGCGGAGAGGGCATAGCCGCCCACGCGGTGGCGCTTCTGCAGGAGAGGATCTGACATAATAACGACGGCACGGTAAACTTCCCGTTTTTCCGGCATAGTATGTACGGAATACGTATGGAAGGAAAGACCGATGTGTCATATTATCTTATAGTCGGCAAATCGCTGACACAGGCACAAAAGATCGCGCGGACACTTGAGCGCGCGGGTATACCGGCAAGCGTAAGCCGCTTGCCGAGAAAGCTTGCCGGCGAAGGGTGCGGCTTTTGCGTAAAGATACGCGAGAGCGCTTTTGCGGAGGCAATGCGCGTGCTCGGCGGCTCCGGAATGACTCCGGACAGAGCGTTTTTCATGACAGCAGACGGCGGCAGCCGGGAGGTGCCGCTTTGATATATCTTGATAATGCGGCGACGACTTTTAAAAAGCCGGAAGCCGTTTACCGGGCGGCAGCTCAAACAATGAGAAGCTGCACAACGCCCGGCAGGGGCGGCTATAAGGCCGCGATAAGAGCGGCGGAGGCGGTTTATTCCTGCAGGGAGACCATAGCGAAGCTTTTCAACGTCGGCGCGCCCGAGAGAGTGATCTTCACTCCCGGAGCGACATATGCGCTCAATACGGCTCTGCGCTCTCTGGTAAGACCGGGAGAAAGAGTAGTTATCTCCGGGTATGAGCACAATGCGGTAGTAAGAACTCTGCACGCATTGGGCGCTGAAACCGCCGTTGCCTCCGCGCCTCTTTTTGAGCCGGATTTGATGCTGGAGGCATTCGGAAAGCAGCTTGAAAAAGGTGTCGCGGCGGCTGTATGCACGCACGTTTCAAACGTTTTCGGATACGTGCTGCCCATTGACGATATAGCACGGCTTTGCCGGGAAAGAGACATTCCGCTCGTTATAGATGCGGCGCAGTCCGCCGGCAGCTTTGATATGGATTTTTCCTCGCTCGGAGCCGCGTCGGCAGCAATGCCGGGGCACAAGGGGCTTTACGGGCCTCAGGGCGTGGGAGTGCTTTTGTGCAGCGACAGATACAGATTTGCGCCTCTGGTCTTCGGCGGTACCGGAGGAAACTCGATGCCGCGGGAGATGCCGGATTTCCTGCCGGACGCTCTGGAGGCAGGCACCCAGAACGTGCCGGCGATAGCTGGCCTGAGAGAAGGAGCGAGATTCGTATCTTCTCTTGGAAGCAAAAGAATACTTGCTCATGAAAGGAAGCTCGCCGCGCTGGCGGATAAGCTTCTGAGAGAAATACCGGGAGTTGAAACGTTTTATCCGAAAGACCCGGAAACTGGAAGCGGGATCGTTTCGTTCAGGGCGTCGTCCTGCGGATGCGAGGAGCTTGCCTCGGCCATGGCGGAGCGCGGAGTGGCCGTGCGCGCGGGGCTTCACTGCGCGCCGCTTGCGCATGAGACGGCCGGTACTCTGGATACGGGTACGGTGAGGGCAAGCGTTTCGGCCTTCAGCAGCGAAAAGGATATATTCTCCATGGCGTTCGCCGCCCGCGCGGCGTTAAAAGAATGTTCAAAATGAAGACTTAGTTTGCTGTTGCCAACAGTTGAAAGCTGTTGTATAATATATTGATTAGTAAAGGCGAAAGCGAGGTGGCGTCTATGAGAGCTATTTCCTCCCTGATAGGAATAATCTGGGCTTATTTATCAACGATACGTATTCTCGATATCCTTGATATCGTCATCGTCGCTTTCGTTATTTATAAGATCATCCGCGCCCTGCGCGCCTCGGCGTCGTTCCGCGTTATAAGAGGCGTGCTGCTTATTGTGGTCCTGCTTTGGCTCGCGAGTATACTGAAGCTCAATGTGGTGAGCTTCGTTCTCGGCAAGGCCTTTGAGGTAGGGCTCATAGCGCTGGTAGTAATTTTCCAGCCGGAGCTCAGAAGATTCCTTGAGCGCGTCGGAAGCGGAAAGTTTACCGGCATACTGAACCGTCATTCGGCGAACAAGGAAATGGAACAGGTCATAACGCAGACGGTCATATCCTGCGCGGACCTTTCAAAGACAAAAACGGGAGCGCTCATAGTTTTTGAGCGTGAGATAAAGCTTGACGCTCCGATAAAAACGGGGACGATAATAAACGCGGATTTCACCTCGGAGCTCGTGAAAAACATTTTTTACCCTAAAGCCCCGCTGCATGACGGAGCCGCTATCGTAAGATCCTGCAGGGTAGCGGCCGCAGGCTGCATGCTTCCGCTTTCCTCAAACATGAATCTCAGCCGTGACCTGGGAATGAGGCACAGAGCCGGCATAGGCATGAGCGAGCAGTCGGACGCTGTGGTAGTTATAGTTTCAGAGGAGACAGGCTCCATATCAGTAGCGGTAAACGGCACCCTGAAGCGGCATCTGGCGGCCGATACTTTTGAAAAGCTGCTGAGAAACGAATTGATGCCGGAGAAAACTGAATCTGCAAGAAAGCTTTGGAATTTCAAGAAAAACCCTTAATCATTCAGGGGAGAGAATCATGCTGAAACAAAAGTTGAACAGCTTAATAAGCAGCAGAGTCTTCTGTATCATTATTGCCGTCGTGCTCGCTGTCCTGATCTGGCTGTACGTCGTGGACAAGGAAAACCCCAACGTCTCCACCACGATCAGCGGCATAGAGGTGGAATTCATAGGTGAAGACGATATCCTTGCGGACAGGCAGCTTATGATAATAGACGGCGCGGAGCAGACTATCTCGCTCAAGCTCATGGGCAAACGCTCGGATATCGCGAAGCTGGATAAGTCAAATATCGAAGTAACGGTCGACCTTAAAGATGTAAGGATATCGGGCGAAACAGAGAAAGTCTATACTATATCATTCCCAAAGTCGGTTTCACCGAACGACGTTTATATACTTGAAAAGAATCCGGAAACCGTACTCGTGAATATAGGCCAGATAGTAACGAAAAAGGTCCCGGTTACCGGCACGTATGACGGCGGGACGAAAGAAGGCTATATGGCCGAGCCGATGGAGTATTCGCCGGACTTTATAACTATAAGCGGCCCGGAGGAGATAATATCCACGGTCGCGTACGCCAAGGTGGAGCTCGAACGAGAAAACGTCAGCAAGACGATAACGGCCGAGGTCGAATACAAGCTCGTTAACTACAACGATCAGCCTGTGGTCTCCGATGAGATCATAGCCGATACCGATACGGTATCAGTTACGCTGCCGGTGCTGACGGTGAAGGAAGTGCCGATAACTGTTGAATATACCCCGGGCGGAGGCGCAACGAAGGAGAATGTTGCGCAGACCCTGTCTGTAGATTCCGTCACTCTCGCGGGAGACGCCGCTCTGCTCGACGGACTCAATCAGCTCTCCGTAGGCCCGATAGACCTCGCAAGCTTCGTATCCTCTACAACAGTAGATCTTCCCATACCGATACCAAATGACGTAACGAACCTTACGGGCGTATCTACAGTTAACGTAAAGGTCGAGATACGCGGCTTTGAAGCGAAAAAGATGTCAGCCACCAACATAATCCTCAGAAACGTTTCCGAAGGCTATGTCGCCAGGCCCATAACACAGAGCCTTGACGTTACGGTAAGGGCCCCGGCCGAGGTGATCAATCTCATTTCATCCACGAACATTCAGATAGCGGCAGACCTTTCCGACATAGGCAACGCCACAGGTACTTATACCGTAAACGCCGTAGTATCCGTGCTCGGCTTCGGTGACGCCGGAGTCATCGGAGAATACAAGGTAGTAGTTTCCGTAGAAGAGGAAAGCGAAGAGGAAATAGAGGAGTCGGGCGAGATTGGCATGGCCGGCCAGGCTTCAGAGCAGAGATCGTGATATAGCGGGAGCTGCTGATGTACGGTTATGTTAGGCCCTGCAAGGGCGAGCTTAAGGTGCGGGAGTACGAGCTTTTCAAGGCGCGCTACTGCGGCTTGTGCCATGCTCTTAAAAAAGGATACGGCCCTTTTGCGCGGTTCTTGGTGAATTACGATTTCACGTTTCTTTCCATGCTCCTGCAAAGCCCGGAGGAGAGCGAGCAGATATGCTCAAAGCGCTGCCCGGTCAGTCCTTTCAGGAAAAAGAGCTGCTGTGTGCAAACGGAGGCGCTTTCCGCCGCGGCAGACGGCAGCGTGTTACTCGGCTGGTGGAAGCTGAGAGACAGCGCGTCTGACAAAGGCTTTTTCAGAGGGATCCCTTATCGCACGGCCGCGCTTCTTTTCACTCCGGCAATGCGCCGCGCGGCGAAGCGAAGGCCGGAGCTTTCCTCAAAGATCAAAGACCTTCTTGATGAGCTCGGCGGCATAGAAAACTCACAGCTCGCCTCGCTGGACGCCCCGGCGGACTGCTTCGGCAGGCTGCTTTCGTCTTTTTCCGTTTTTGTTTCCGCGGATGACGCCGCGCCGCTTGGGCAGCTTCTTTATCATATCGGGCGCTGGGTATATATTATCGACGCGCTGGACGATATCGAAGAGGACGCGGGAAGCGGAAGCTATAATCCGCTTATTCTGCGCTTCAAAGCCGATAAAAGCGGCCTTTCTGAAGAAGACAGGCAGTATGTTTCCGTCACCTTAAAGCACTCCGCGGCCATAGCTGCAGCGGCCTTCGAGCTAATGAAGAAAAACGAATGGACAAGCATACTTTCCAACATAATATATCTTGGGCTGCCGGAAACGGCCGAAAGGGTATTTGCTGGCACGTGGGATGCAAATAAGAAAGAAAAGTAAGAGGCTATCATGTCAGATCGGAGTAATCTATGAACGGCGATCCTTACAGCATATTGGGAGTATCCTCAAACGCAAGCGACGAAGAAATTAAAAAGGCTTACAGGGATCTGGCCCGCAAGTATCATCCCGACAACTATCACGATAATCCCCTGGCTCATCTTGCGCAGGAAAAGATGAAGGAAATAAATGAGGCGTACGACGCCATACAGCGTATGCGCGGCGCCTCCGGCGGAGCCTCGGGGCAGTATAACAATTCCTCTTCCGGGAGCTACCGCTCCTCATCTCCGGCCTGGGCGGCGCGGGTCCGTGCCGCCATAAATTCTGGCGATCTCAGCGGCGCAGAGCAGATGCTCAATTCCGCGCCCGAAAGGAATGCCGAGTGGTATTTTCTGATGGGCAGCCTTTATTACCGCAAGGGCTGGCTTGACGACGCCAGGCAGTACTATCAGACGGCGGTGAACATGGAGCCGAACAACAGCGAGTACAGGCAGGCGCTCAACTTTATGCAGCGCGGCGGAAACTACTATTCGCCGTACGACTATGACAGGTCAAATAACAACGGAATGGACGCCTGCAACTGCTGCGGAAATCTGCTCCTCGCGGACTGCTGCTGCGAATGCCTTGGCGGAGACCTTATAAGCTGCTGCTGAAATGAAAAAGAGTACTTCAAAATATGCCCTCGCAGCAATATTTGCGGCGGCTGCAGCGATGTTGCTTTACCTTTCTTCTGTTTTGCCGACAGGGCGCATAGCCGTTGCCGCAGTGGCCGGACTGTTCTGCGCGGCGGCTGTGATAGAATGTTCCCTGGGCTACGGTTTCATGTGCTGGGCAGCGGCTTCGGCCGTTGGCTTCCTTACGGGCCCGAGCAAGGCCGTGGCGCTGCTTTTCCTGCTGTGCCTGGGCCTTTATCCCGTTCTGAAAAGCGTTATAGAAAGAGCGGCCGTGGGCAGAAAACTGAGCTGGGTGTTCAAGCTCTGCTATTTCAATGTCGTCTGCGCTGCTCTTTTTGCCGCGTATAAGCTCGCTTTTGTCAACGTACCGATCACGGAAAAGCTTCCGCTTCCGGTGCTGTGGATCGCGGCGAACGCAGTATTCGTCGTATACGACCTGGCGCTGACAAGGCTTATTGGCTACTATGTAGCCGTTATATCCCCGCGACTTAGAAAAAATAAGGAGCGTTAGTAAGAATGATAAAAAGCATGACGGGCTATGGGAGCGCCTCCGGCGTTTCCGGCAATCTTGACATAACAATAGAAGTCAAATCCTACAACAACAGGTATCTTGACTGCTCCGTGCGCCTGCCGAGGATCTATTCTTTCGCCGAGGACGCGCTGAAGAAGATAGCGGCGCAGCATATATCAAGGGGTAAGGTGGAGATATACGTCACCATAGACGCTTCAAGAGCTGACGACGTGGAGATCACCGTTAACGAGCCGCTTGCCGAGGCTTACCTTGCGGCCTTCAAGGCGATAAGCGAAAAGTACGGGCTGAAAAACGATGCGACTACGCTTTCCCTCAGCCGCCTGCCGGACGTGCTGCTGCTGAAAAAGCAGGAGGCGGACGTTGAGACCGTAAAAAACGATATGTGCGCCATCCTCGAGGCCGCCATGCAGGATTTCGATACGATGCGCCGGCGCGAGGGCGAGAAGATGTTCGGCGATATCTCGTCACGTCTGAGAAGGATAGAGGAGCTCACGGCGCTGGTGGAAGAGCGGTCGCCGCAGACTGTGGCCGAATACAGAGCCAAGCTCGAGCAGAAAATGAAGGAAGTGCTCGCCACAGCGGATATAGATTCCTCCAGGATACTTACCGAGGCCGCGATCTATGCTGATAAAGTTGCGGTGGATGAAGAAACGGTCCGCCTCCGCAGCCATGTGAACCAGATGGACAAGCTGATGCAGCAGGATGTTTCCGTAGGCAGAAAGCTGGATTTTCTTACCCAGGAATTCAACCGCGAGGCCAATACGATAGGCTCCAAGTGCAGCGATATCACTATTTCCGGCTACGCTGTTGACCTTAAGGCCGAAATAGAAAAGATACGCGAGCAGATCCAGAACGTCGAATAAGGAGACGGTTTATTTGAAACTCATCAATATCGGTTTTGGGAATATGGTTTCGGCGGCAAGAATAGTCGCTATAGTAAGCCCGGAGTCCGCTCCTATAAAAAGAATGATACAGGACGCCAAGGATACCTCCGCGCTTATAGACGCTACCTGCGGCAGGAGAACGAGAGCCGTTATCATAGCCGACAGCGGCCATATTATTCTTTCGGCCATACAGCCGGAAACTGTATCCAACAGATTTTCCGACAAGGCGCTTTCCGCGGCGCCCGAGGAAGAGGAAGAGCTGGAATGAAAAAAGGCAAGCTTTACGTAATATCCGGCGCCTCCGGAGCCGGGAAAAACACCGTGATCAATAAGACAATGGAGCTTCGTCCCGAGCTTTTCTACTCCATATCCGCGACTACGCGCAAGCCGCGCGAGGGCGAAAAGGACGGAGTGAATTACTATTTCCTGACTAAAGAAAAGTTTGAGAAAATGATCGCCGCAGGAGAGTTTCTGGAGCATGCCAGATATGTGGATAATTATTATGGCACGCCGAAGGCCCCGATAATGGAAAAGACGCAGGCGGGGACGGACGCCATTCTCGATATAGACGTTCAGGGCGCCATGCAGATAAAAGAGATACTCCCGGAATCTGTGCTCGTTTTTATACTGCCTCCGAAATTCTCGGACCTTGAGGCAAGGATAAGGGGCCGCAGCGCTATCACCGAGGAAGAAATAGAAAAAAGGCTCGAGACGGCCCGCGGAGAATACGGCTGGGCCGATAAATACGACTATATCGTAGTAAACGATACTCCCGAGGAGGCGGCGGATGAGCTGCTGACCATAATGAGGGCTGAGAGCTTCAAGGCTTCCTGCCGCAGGGAGTATATGAAAACAGACAGAGACTGATCGGCGCGGCAAGCTTTTTATATAAGCTTGCCGCTAAGCAAATACGGCGCGTTCGGGGCCGCTCCAGGGGAACGCGCAGCTGACGGGATACTGATATGAGAATCGCAAGGATCGTCGTTTCAGCGGCGTCATTCAATATAGACAGGCCGTATTCATACCGCGTTCCGGATGAACTGCGTTCCCTGCAGCCCGGAATGCGGGTGACCGTGCCCTTTTCGCGCTCGAACAGGACATGTGAGGGTATGGTTCTCGCCGTATCTGATGAGGAGCACGAGGGGCAGCTCAAGAGCGTTTTATCAGTGCTTGACTCCGAGCCGGTTTTATCCCGCGAGCAGCTCGCTCTTCTGCTCTGGATGCGCTCCAGATGCTTTGCTCCTGCGTACGATTGTATCCACGCCATGCTCCCGGCCGGAGTGTGGTATACGATGAAGCACGGCTGCCGAATAGCCGACGGCGTCGAAAGAGAAGCCGCCTATGCCGCGGCGGGGCGCTCGCAGCTTTGCAAAAGCGTGCTGGATGCGCTTTACGAAAACGGCGGAGAAATGCTCACCGCTGGAATTAAAGAGGCCCTTGGCAGAGAGGATATTTCAGCTCCTGTAAAGAAGCTCACGGACGAGGGCGTAATAGTCCAGTTCAGCCGCGAGATACGCAGGGTAAAGGATAAAACGGCTGCTGTGGCGTTCCTTGCCTGCGAGCCGGAGGATGCGCTCACTGCGGCCGCGGTGAAAAAGAAAAAAGCGCCGATGCAGGCGTCGGTCCTGCAGCTGATGAGCGCCGTAGGCAGCGCCCCGGTGAGCGAGATAACGTATTTTACCGGCTGCTCGGCGCAGACGGTAAGGAGCCTCGAAAAGGCGGGTTATCTGAATATAGAATACGTCGAGGTGCTGCGCAGGCCGGAAGCGCCGGCACATCCGCGGGAGAAGATAAAAGAACTGAACGAGGACCAGAAGAAGGTGTTCGAGCCGCTGTGCGCCCTGCTGCGCAGCGAAAAGCCGGAGGCCGCGCTCCTGTGCGGAGTTACCGGCAGCGGGAAGACGGCTGTTTATATTAAGCTTATAGAGCAGGCCGTGGCCCTTGGAAAAACTGCCATAATCCTCGTTCCGGAAATAGTTCTTACGCCGCAGATGGTGAGCATCTTTTCCGCGCATTTCGGGGACGCGATCGCCGTTTTGCATTCGTCTCTCGGAGTCGGAGAGCGATACGACGAATGGAAGAGAATACGCTCCGGAGCCGTTTCCGTGGTCATAGGCACGCGCTCGGCGGTTTTCGCTCCGCTTGAGAATCTGGGAATAATAATAATCGACGAGGAGCAGGAGCACACCTATAAATCCGAAAACTCGCCGCGTTACCACGCGCGCGATATCGCGAAGTACCGCTGTGCGCATTCTGGAGCCCTGCTTCTGCTGGGCTCGGCTACGCCCTCCCTTGAGAGCATGTACAGCGCAAAGAACGGCAGATATCACCTTTTCAGGCTGCGCGGCAGGTATAATAAGACTGTCCTTCCGGCCGTCATGACGGCGGATATGCGCAGGGAGCTCAAGGACGGAAACGATTCCACCATCAGCTCCGTGCTCGCGCAGGGGATACGCTCGAATATAGAGCGCGGCGAGCAGAGCATTCTTTTCATAAACAGGCGCGGCGCCAATTCTCTCGTGGCCTGCGGAGAATGCGGGTATGTGCAGAAATGCCCGAATTGCAGCGTTTCCATGACTTACCATTCAGCAAACAAAAGGCTCATGTGCCATTACTGCGGCGCGTCCATGCCAGTAATAAGAGAATGCCCCGAGTGCGGCGGTATACTTAAATTCACCGGTGCGGGCACACAGCAGGCGGCAGAGGACCTCGAAAAGCTGTTCCCCGGAGTGCGGGTGATGAGGATAGACAGCGACGCTGTCTCCGCTTCGTCGACGCAGGATATGCTCCTTTCCCGGTTTGAAAGAGAAAAGATACCCATACTCGTAGGGACTCAGATGGTGGCAAAGGGCCTCAACCTCAAGAACGTTACCCTCGTCGGAGTGCTTTCGGCGGATCAGTCGCTCTACGCGAATGATTACAGAGCAAGAGAGAGAACGTTCTCTCTTATAACCCAGGTGATAGGCCGCTCCGGCCGCGGAGAAAAGGCCGGACGCGCCGTCATACAGACGTTCACTCCGCAGAACGAAGTTATAAAGCTGGCGGCTCTGCAGGATTACGACGGCTTTTATGAAAGAGAGATAGCTCTGCGCGAGGCGCTGGACGCCCCGCCGATCAGGGATATCACGGTGTTTACGGTGAGCGGCGCGGAAGAGGGGAGAGTTCTGCGCGCGGCGACGGACGTGAGAGCATATCTCCTTAAGGCGCTTCCGCGGGAGTGCGGAGAGAGGAAGGTCCTCGGCCCGGCGCCGGCGCCGATAGTTAAGGTAAACAACCGCTTCCGATACAGAGTGACTCTCGTCTGCAAAAACACCAAGGAGCTCAGAAGCGCGGCGGAGATACTTCTCAGGCGTTTTTCGGCCGCAAAGCAGAACCGGAACATAAGCATATACGCGGACATAGATCCGCTGGAGTAAAAGGGGTTTTCAGCTATGGCATACAGAAACATACTCACAAGTGAAGACAAAACTCTAAAGAAAAAAAGCAGGGAAGTAACGGCCTTCGACGCCCGCCTTCATCTGCTTATAGACGACATGCGCGAGACCCTCATGCGGGCGAACGGAGTAGGCCTTGCCGCGCCTCAAGTGGGAGTTCTGCGCAGAGTCGTGCTTGTCCTCGAACTTGACGAGGAAGGAAAAGAAAAGCAGCTTTACGAGATGATAAATCCCGTCATCATAGAGAGCTCCGGCGAGCAGTACGGCACCGAGGGCTGCCTTAGCGTGCCGGGTGTTTACGGATACGTAAAGCGCCCGATGCGCGTAAAGGTGCGCGCGCAGGACAGGTACGGCAATTATTACGAGGCTGAGGGCGAGGGTCTTACGGCGCGCGCTTTCTGCCACGAGCTCGACCATCTCGACGGTCATCTGTATACAGAGTTTGCCGACAAGGTATACAGGGAAGGCGAGGAAGAAGATAGCGGCGAGGAGTAATTTCATGCGTATTGTTTTTATGGGAACGCCGGATTTCGCGGCGGTATCCCTTCGGGCGCTGCACAGCGCCGGCTTTGACGTCGCGGCGGCATTCACTCAGCCGGACAAACCGAAAAACCGCGGCATGAAGCTCATACCGACGCCCGTGAAGCAAACGGCGCTCGAGCTCGGAATACCGGTATACCAGCCGCAGAAGCTGCGCGACGGCAGCGCGGCCGAGCTTTTACGCTCGCTTGAGCCTGATATTATTGCGGTTGTGGCCTACGGACGCATTTTGCCCAGAGAGATTCTCGATATCCCGAAATTTGGATGTGTGAATATTCACGGTTCGCTTCTTCCGAAGTACCGCGGTTCGGCGCCCGTGCAGTGGGCGATTCTGAACGGAGACAGGGAGACCGGCGTCTGCGCCATTTATATGGCGGAGGAAATGGACGCCGGAGATATCATAGCCGAAAAGCGCACGGAGATAGGAGAGGCGGAATCTTTTCCCGAGCTGTTCGGAAGACTCGCTCAGCTCGGAGCGGAGCTTTTGTGCGAAACAGTATCGTCTATAGCGGACGGCACGGCAAAGCGCACTCCCCAGGAGCATGAAAAGGCGACATACGCGCCTATGATAACGCGGGAGCTGTCTCCTGTGGACTGGGGGCAAAGCGCCTGGCTCGTGCGCTCTAAAATACTCGGCCTTGATCCGTGGCCGGGAGCAACGTCGAGAAGCGGAGACACGGAGTTGAAGCTTTACAGGGCAAGATGTACGGGAAACTGCTCCTCTGAGGTCCCCGGAAGCGTTGTGAGCACGGGTAAGGAAGGCATAGAGGTTGCGTGCGGGGACGGAAAAACAGTTCTTATAGCGGAACTGCAGGCCCCCGGAGGAAAGCGGATGAGAGCCGCGGATTATCTGCGCGGCCATAAGATAGCGGAGCGCTTCGAGCTCCCGGGTGAAAAAGAATGACTGCGCGCGAGGCAGCCTTCAGAGCGCTCGACGCCTGCCGCAGGCAGGGGGCTTGGTCAGAGGTTTTTTTGCGAAGTCTGTGCGAAAAAGAAAGAATGGAAGCGCGAGAAACTGCGCTTGCCTATTCTCTGTGCATGACAGTTTTGCAGAATGAAAAGCTCTGCGATTACTACATTTCCCGCTTTTCGTCTGTCAAGCCCAAAAAGATGGAGGCGGGAGTGCTTCTCGTTTTGCGTCTGGCCGCCTGCCAGCTGTTTCTTATGGACAGGATACCGCCCTCCGCCGCCGTAAACGAAAGCGTAGAGCTGGCAAAGAAGCACTGCCCGGGCAGAAGCATCGGGTTTATCAATGCCGTGGCGAGGGCCATGGCGGCGGCTGAAGTCCCGCCCGAGTTCCCGAATGATCTTTCAAAGGCGGAGTATTATTCGCTCAAATACAGCCATCCTCAGTGGCTCGCGGAGTACTTCATTTCAAGGCTCGGCGTGAAGGCCGCGCAGGAGCTGCTGCGCGCTGACAATTCGGCGCCTCCGGTATATCTTCATGTGAACACTCTCAAAACCGACGCCGCAGGATTGAAACGCGCGCTTGAGGAAGAAGGGGTGTCCTTTGAAGAGCATCCCGACCTGCCGGGCTGCCTGGTTTTGTCCTCGGCGGCCGGAATAGAAACGACAAAGGCTTTTAAAAACGGACTGTTTCAGATACAGGACTGCGCCTCGCGCCTTGCCGTCATGGCGGCCGCGCCGAAGCCGGGTGAGAAAGTGCTCGACGCCTGCGCCGCGCCGGGAGGAAAATCCTTCGCCGCGGCGATGCTTATGGAAAACAGGGGAGAGATACTTTCCTGCGATATCCACAAAAACAAGCTTGTGAGAATAGAAGAAGGCGCGAAGCGCCTCGGTATAGATATCATTTCCGTAAATGCGATGGACGCCTCGGTATATGAGCCGGCTTTTGAAGGAGCCTTTGATACGGTCCTTGCCGACGTGCCCTGCTCGGGGCTCGGAGTCATACGGAAAAAGCCTGAAATAAGAAACAAAAAGCCGGAGGATATAGCCGCTCTGCCGGAGCTGCAGCTGGCCATTTTATCCAATCTTTCGCGCTATGTCCGACCGGGCGGGATGATCCTTTATTCCACCTGCACTGTAAGCGAAGCGGAAAACGAAGGAGTTATAAACACTTTTCTATCAAATAACAGCCTTTTCAGGCCGGAGACTTTTGCTCTGCCGATAACCGGAGAGGTAAAAAGCGGCATGGCAACTCTCTGGCCGCATATACACGGGACCGACGGATTTTTTATCTGCCGGCTCAGAAAGGATGAATGAAAAATGGCGGCGGAACGCCTTGATATACGCTCCATGCTCCCGGGTGAGATCGAAGCGGAAATAAAATCTCTCGGCCTTCCGTCTTACAGGGCAAAGCAGATTTTCAGATGGCTTTCACGCGGGGCGGAGAGCTTTTCCGAGATGTCCGATATACCACGCTCTGCTGTTCCAATGCTTGAAGATCGTTTCAAAATAGACAGTCCCCACGCTCTGAGCAGGCAGGTCTCTTCCGACGGGACGGAGAAAATACTCTGGGAGCTCGCGGATAAAAATACAATCGAGAGCGTTGTTATGTCCTATAAATACGGCAATACGATCTGCGTTTCCTCGCAGGTGGGCTGCCGGATGGGCTGCGCCTTCTGCGCGTCGACGATCGGAGGGCTCGTGAGGAATCTCACGGCGGGGGAGATCCTCTCCCAGATAATCTTTGCCGAAAAGGAAACCGGCAAAAAGATATCGCATGTCGTTATGATGGGCATAGGCGAGCCGCTTGACAATATGGATAACGTCCTCCGTTTTTTGAGCCTGTGCCGGGAAGCCGACGGAGTGTGCATCGGCATGCGCAACATATCTCTTTCCACCTGCGGCTTAACAGAAAAGATTGACAAACTTGCCGATTATAATTTACAATTAACTCTGTCTGTATCGCTGCACGGCGCGGACGACGAGACGAGAAGCCGCATAATGCCAGTAAACCGGGCTTATGGCGTGAAAAAAGTGCTTGAGGCCTGCGAGCGTTATTTTCAAAAGACCGGCCGCAGGATATCATTCGAGTACGCTATGATAGACGGTGTTAACGACAGCCTGCGCCATGCGCAGCTTCTGGCGGACGCGGTAGCCGGCACCGGCGCGCATGTAAATCTGATCAGGCTCAACGAAGTAGAGGGCAGCCCTCTTCACCCGAGCACACAGGAGAACCTGAAAAGATTTACGGAATACCTTCGCAGAAGGAAAATCAATGTGACCGTTCGCCGCAGACTTGGGCGCGATATAAGCGCAGCCTGCGGGCAGCTGAGAAGAAAGAAAATGCTGCAAAGTGGCGCGGAGGATAAAAATGAACTGCTGGAGTTTAACAGACAAAGGAATAGTTCGAAAGCAGAATGAGGATTCGATGGACGCGGTCCTTATAGAAGAAAAGGACTGTGCTGTCTGCATCGTGTGCGACGGGATGGGCGGCGCAAAGGCGGGCAATGTGGCAAGCAGAACGGCGCGGGAACGATTTATGATGTCTTTTCTGCGCGAGCTTGAAAGCGGGAGCAGCCCGGCGCACATTATGGAAAAAGCAGTGGGCGCGGCAAACGCCGCGGTCTATGCCGCCTCGCGCGAGCATCTTGAATGCGCCGGCATGGGAACTACTCTCGTGGCCGCCTTTGTGCGCGGCAATGAAGCCACAGTAACAAACGTGGGCGACAGCCGGGCGTATTTCGTCAACGACGACGGGATCAAAAGAATAACGCGAGATCATTCGGTAGTTGAAGATATGATAGACCGGGGAGATATTACGAGAGAGGAAGCCAGGAGGCATCCTGATAAAAACCTCATCACCCGCGTTCTCGGAACGGAAAAGGACGTCTCATGCGACGTTTTCACAAGAAAGATAGAAAGCGGAGAATTCATATTGCTTTGCTCGGACGGCTTATCGAATCTCGTATCCGAGCAGGAGATACTCTATGAAGTGCTCCACGGCGGAGAACTGGATACCTGCTGTGAAAGGCTGCTTTCCATCGCGAAGGAGCGAGGCGCTCCGGATAACGTTACCATTATCCTGCTCCAGCGCTGAGCAGATTATTTCCGTATTGGCTTCTTCTTTGGAGGATACGATTCAATGGACAATAACGACAAATATATAGGCCAGTATCTGGATAACAGATATGAGCTGCTCGAGGTCATCGGCAGGGGCGGTATGGCCGTTGTATATAAAGCGCGCTGTCACAGGCTCAACAGGCTTGTTGCGGTGAAAATACTCAGGGACGAGTTTGCTGTCGACGATGATTTCCGCCGCCGTTTCCACACAGAGTCCCAGGCAGTAGCCATGCTTTCGCATCCTAATATCGTTACGGTGTACGACGTCAGCCGTTCGCAGGACTGCGAGTATATCGTAATGGAGCTCATCGAAGGCATAACTCTCAAGCAGTATATGGAGCGCAAGGGCACTCTCACCTGGAGAGAGGCTCTGCATTTTGCTACCCAGATAACCAAGGCGCTCAGTCATGCGCACAGCCGCGGCATAATACACCGCGATATAAAGCCTCAGAACATTATGATCCTTCGCGACGGAAGCGTTAAGGTGGCCGATTTCGGCATTGCCAGGCTCCGTTCGAGGCCCAATACGCTTACCCAGGAGGCGCTGGGCTCCGTGCATTATATGTCCCCGGAACAGGCAAAGGGAGGGGAAGTGGACGAGCGCTCGGATATCTATTCCGTCGGCGTTGTAATGTACGAAATGCTCACGGGCAGGCTGCCCTTTGAGGGCGATTCGCCCGTTTCCGTTGCGATACAGCACATAAGCTCTATACCGCTCATGCCGAGAGAGCTCAACCCGGACGTGCCCGCCGGCCTCGAGGCCATAACCATGCACGCCATGAGCGCGGATCTTGACAAGCGCTACAGCTCGGCCAACGAGCTGCTCGACGATCTTGAGGAATTCAGGAAGAACCCGGAAGCGGAGTTCGTTTTCCAGACGGGAGAGACCATTTTCGGCCCGGAAAAAAGTGAGTTCGCGCTCTCTGAGGCGGCAGAGGCCGCAGCTTCCGCCGAGCTGGTGCGTTCAGCGCCGGGCGGCAGATCCGAGCCTGCGCCTGTGAGAAGAAAAAAGCAGAGCCAGGCGGTAATGCGCGACGAGGAATACTACTACAGCGCGCAGCGCACGCGGAAAGTGGCTACGCTCACGGCCGTGGGCATAATTATCATCTTCATGGCCCTGGCGGCGCTCTTCCTCTGGAGGTATTTCGCCAAGGACGTTTTCACCGAAGGCGAGACCACTGCCATCCCGAATTTCGTCGGGAAGACAATTGAAGCAGTAAATAAAAATACCGATTACACGAACTTCTACAATCTGATCGTAACCAGAGAGTATAACTCCGAGTATGCCGAGGGCTATATATTCGAGCAGAATCCGATAGCCGGCAGAACGGTAGTTATGTCCGACAACAGGATAAATATCGAGGTCAAGGTGAGCATGGGAGGCGAGTTCATTTCCGTTCCGAATCTCGTAAACCTCGATTACAGGCGCGCGCAGACGGAGCTGAGAAAGCTCGGGCTGCAGTGCAGCATAACGAACGTAAAATCCGAGACGGTGACGGAGGGTTACGTTATTTCCTCCATACCCGAATTCGGCGAGCAGCTTTCCCCGGGCGAGATGGTTTACCTCACTGTGAGCATGGGTCCGGAGGTAACGGTAGTAACTGTTCCGAGCGTAACGGGCATTTCGGTCGAAGAGGCCAAAAAGCGCCTCGAGCTGTTTAACCTCAAGCCCGGCAACGTGATATATGTTGACGATAAATCTCCCGCGGGCACGGTTGTCCTTCAGAATCCCGCAGCGGGCACTGAGGTCGTTGAGAATCAGCAGATCAATCTCGAGGTATCCAACGGTCCGAAGAAAGTAAAGGTGCCGGCAGTCCTCGGCATGCAGCAGGCCGCCGCGCAGACGGCCATAACCGGCAGCGGCCTTACCGTGGGCTCTGTTTCCACAGCGAATTCCGACGCTTACGCAGCGGGCGAGGTAATGGACCAGAGTATATCCGGCGGTACGGAGATAGACGAAGGCACGGTCATACACCTTGTGGTTTCGCTTGGCCCGGCGGAGCCGGAGCCTGAACCGGAGCCTGAACCGGAGCCCGAGCCCGAGCCGGGACCTGAAACAGAGCAGCAGCCGGAAACGGAGCCGGAGTCCGGGCCTGCGCCCACTGAGGAAGAAACAGGCGGCGGAGCATGATTAAAGAAGGCGTTATCTTTTCGGCGCTGAGCGGGTTTTACTATGTCATGACAGATACAGGAACGGTCGAGTGCAGAGCACGCGGCCGTTTCCGTCTTGAAAAAACCGCTCCGCTCGTGGGCGACAGAGTTCAGATAAGCGTGGCTTCATCCGGCAAGGGAACCGTTGATAAAATATACCCGAGAAAAAACAGCTTCCAGAGGCCAGCAGTGGCCAATATAGATCAGATGGTGATGATCGCGTCCGACGCCGTCCCGACGACCGATCCTTTTCTTATCGACAGAGTAGCGGCGCTCTGCGAGCTGTGCTCCTGCGAGTGCATAATCTGCATAAACAAATGCGATCTGGCCGCGGCTGACGATCTTTATGAGATCTATACTTCAGCCGGTTACAGGACCTTCAGGGTAAGCGCCCTCTCCGGAGCCGGGATCGATGAATTCAAAGAAGCGCTGCGGGGAAAAATCAGCGCGTTCACCGGGAACTCCGGAGTCGGCAAATCGAGCCTGATAAACGCCATAGACCCGAATTTCAAAATAGCAACGGGTGATATAAGCAAAAAGCTCGGCAGAGGCAGGCATACTACGCGCCATGTAGAGCTTTTCAATCTTTCCTGCGGCGGCATAGCAGCCGATACGCCGGGCTTTTCGTCTCTTGAGGACGAGATACCGGAGCTGCTGCATAAAGACGAACTCCAATACGCCTTCAGAGAGTTCGGGCCATATCTCGGCCAATGCCGCTATCACGACTGCGCGCATATCAGCGAGCCGGGCTGCGCCGTAACGCAGGCCGTTTCAGAAGGAGCCATACCGGCTTCGCGCTACAGCAGCTACAAGCGCCTTTACGAGCAGGCGAAAAACTATTCCGAATGGGAGCTCAAGCCGCGCGGCTGAGCACAAAACAGGCGCCCTTCGCGTATACTTATAGTATGGGCGGCATTTTGAAATGCCTCCGTACAAAGCAGCGCGAAGGGCGCTTTTGCGTTTTATCGCCCGCGCGGAAGGGAGTATAAGATGTGCGGAAAAAGGTTCAGAGGGTGGGGAGCTGCGGCTGTATGCGCCGGCGTGCTGATAATACTCGCGATAATAATGCCGACGAAGTTCTGGGTAGTGATGCTCGGCTCTGTTATGGTGTTTATTGGGATAATGCTAATCTGCAAAGGGGGAAGAGCGTGTTGAAGACTGTGATAATAAGGCCGCCGACGCTCCTCAGGAGAGTTCTTGCTTTTATGTTCGGCGGAAAGAGAATAAAAAGGGACGGCCCCGCATAAGAGTTTAAGCGGGGGCGAGGATCACACGCCCCGTACTAAAACAGAGGGGCGGGTGCTGTATTTTGGAAATTACCCTGGAAAAAAGCAGTATTGAAACGCTCGAGCGCATCCTCGACGCCCATATATACGGGGAGGAAACGAGCGAGGCTATAGTTCCGGACGCTCTGCCGGACATCCTGCGCATAACGGACGCGGACGCGGAGCTGTATATACGCGCGAAGGAGCTTCAAGGCGAAAGCGTCGTCGTCAGCGGGATCGCGGAAGCGTCGGTCCTGTATGCTTCAGAAGGGGATGCGGGAGTTTTCGTTGTAGAAAGCGATATACCGTTCTCGCTTTCGGCAAAATGCCCGGGAGCGTCCGGAAATGAGAAGATCGTCGCGCAGACAAGGCTCGCGTATCTTGAGGCAACCCTCGCAAACCCGCGGAAAATTTTTCTTAAAGCTGAGATAGCCGCAGACATTGCAGTATACCGGCCTTGTCAGCTGGAGTTTTCCGCTGCCGGCGGTGAGCTGCCGGCAGACTGCGAGATACTGACCGAGACCATAGAGCTTTTAAAGACGGTGTCCGTACGCGAAAAAACTTTTTCCATGAGCTTTGAAAACGACCTTCCTCCGTCTCTTTCAGCGGCAGAGGAGCTTATGAAGACCAGGACCTCCGTGATTGTAGACGAGAGCAAAGGCGTGGGAACAAAGGCAATAGTAAAGGGCAGAGTGAAAACTGACGCTGTTTTTGCCGCAGGTGCGGCGCAGCTCCTCTGCGAAAGCTTTGAAACTCCGTTCTCGCAGATATTAGAAACGGATTGCCCGGCCGAAGACGCCGAATACAGCTCTTCCGCATTCCTGACGGGTACGTATTACGAGCTCGACGAGGACTCCTCGGGAAAGCTTATCTCGGGAGAAATACATATGGCTGTGCAAACGGTTTCATGCCAGCGCGAGAGCGTTGGCTGCATAAAAGACATGTACAGCACCAGATATCCGCTGGAATGCAGAGGTAAAAAACAGACCGTTGAAACGCAGAGGATCCGCAGGGAACAGCAGGCTGAGCTTTCCGGAAAGCTCAGCTTCACAGGCACGGCGACAAGGCTCGGTGACGCGCACGCTTTATGTGGCAGATTTGAAGTTTCGGAACAGAACGGCACATGCATTCTGCGCATGCAGGTAAACGTAAGCGCGTGCTGCTATTCCAACGCGGGCGAGATGCTCGGCGGAGCCGGCAGATTCGAACTGGAGACAGAGCTGCAGACAGAGGGGATGAAGGTCTCAGGACTTCACGCAGAGCCGGGGGAGGTCAGGTGCGCGATAGCGGAGAGCGGTATAGATTTTAGCGTCCGAATAGTTCTTGAATATGAGCTGTCAAGCTCTGAGGAAACGGAATTCGTCCTCAGCGCGGACTGTCCGGAGGACAAAGCGTTCGATAATTCTCTGATTCCTTCCGTACTCGTGATAAGGGTTCCGGAAGGGAAGAGCATCTGGTCGCTGGCAAAAGAAAACCGTTCCAGCCCGGCGCTCATTTATTCGTCGAATCCGGAGCTGGAACCGGATGGAGACAACGGAGGAAAGCTGATACTGATACCTAAAGCAAAATAAAAAACGGGGACGCTGTAATTGAAGCGTCCCCGTTTTTTTTACCTGCCGCAGCCGCAGCGGTCCTTTTCACGTGTCTTTTCTTTTTCCTGTGGCAGAGATGTGTTTTTGCCTCCGCCGCCAGGCGCCGGCTTCACGGGCTTTTTTACCGCCATATACGCACCTCCCGTACATTACGCATCGATAAATTTATATCCAGTACGGGCTTTATTCAAACAAAGGACTTGAAAAATTCTTGTAATTGTGGTGCAATAATACTTGCTCTGCGAAGAATAATATGGTATATTGTATTAACAAGTGGAGAAATCTTTGCACGAAATGGTGGGGCAATTATGTCTGGACATTCCAAATGGAACAATATCAAGCAGAAAAAGGGAAAGACTGATGCAGAGAGAGCGAAGGTCTTTACCAAAATCTCGAGAGAGATAATCGTTGCCGTCAAGGAAGGCGGAGGCGGCGATCCCAACTCCAATTCAAGGCTGAAGGACGTCATTGCCAAGGCCAAGGCTGCCAATGTCCCGAACGACAATATCAAGAGGGTCATCGAGCGCGCCGTCGGCTCCGGCGACAGCGATAATTACGAGACCGTTACCTACGAGGGCTACGGTCCCAGCGGCGTTGCAGTTATCATAGAGGCAATGACCGATAACCGCAACCGCACGGCCTCCGATATCCGCCATTATTTCGATAAATACGGCGGGAACATGGGCGCGGCGGGCTGCGTATCCTGGAGCTTCGATAAAAAGGGAGTCATAGTCATAGACGGCGAAGATCTTGATGAAGATACCGTTATGATGGATGCTCTTGAGGCCGGGGCGGATGATTTCTCCGCGGAGGACGGCCTGTTTGAGGTGTACACTGATCCCGATAAGTTCGGCGCCGTGAACGACGCGCTTGAGGCGGCGGGCTATACGTTCCTTTCCGCCCAGGTGGAGATGGTGCCGCAGAATTATATCAAGCTTACGAGTGAAGACGACATCAAGAATATGCAGAAAATGCTCGAGATGTTCGAGGACAACGACGACGTTCAGGAAGTCTGGCATAACTGGGACGAATGACCGCAGTTTAAATAATTGATTACAGGTGATAATGATGAGCTTTTCTGATACCAGCTGTTCTGCTTTTACGGAAGTTCTGGCCACAAAGGCGCCGGTTCCCGGCGGCGGCGGAGCCTCGGCTCTTGTAGGTGCGGTAGGCGTCGCGCTCGGCGCGATGGTAGGCAATCTCACCGTCGGCAAGAAGAAATACGCAGACGTTGAGGAAGATATGCGCGCTGATATAGAGAAGGCGGAGGCTATTCGCCTCGAGATGCTTCGTCTTATCGACAGCGACGCGGAAGCGTTTGAGCCCCTTTCCAGGGCATACGGCATCCCGAAGGATGATCCGACCAGAGCCGAGACAATGGAAAAGTGCCTCAGGGACGCCTGCGGCGTGCCCATGGATATCATGCGCACTGCATGCAAGGCCATAGACCTTATTGCTGATTTTGCTGCAAAGGGAAGCGCTCTTGCAATTTCAGACGCCGGTGTCGGCGTAGCGTTCTGCAAGGCCGCTCTTCAGGGAGCAAGTCTCAACGTCTTCATCAATACCAAGGCCATGGCTGACAGAGCCTATGCTTCGGCTATTGAAAAAGAGGCCGACGAGCTGCTTGATAAATACTGCTCTCTGGCGGACAAGATATACGCCGAAGTAACCGCGAGACTGCGCGGCTGATAAATCAGTTGATTTCTGTTCGGTCTGACAGGCCGTACAAAAAAACATGGAGGAATAATAATGAGTGCACAAGTATTAGACTGTAAATTAGTAGCTCAGGCAGTGAAAGACAATTGCAAGGCTGAAGCAGATGCGCTTAAGGCAAAGGGCATTACTCCGAAACTCGGTATTGTGAGAGTCGGAGAAAAAGGACCGGATCTTTCCTATGAAAAGGGCGCTACGAAGACTATGAACGAGGCCGGAATAGACGTCGAGGTCTTTGCTCTGCCGGCAGATATTTCTCAGGAAGATTATATTAAAAAATTCAGAGAAATAAATGCAGATCCCTCCATTCACGGAATCCTTGCTTTCAGACCTCTTGATAATATTGATGAGAACGTTGCCATCGGTGAAAATATAGATGTTCTCAAGGATGTTGACGCAAGCACTTCGGCAAATATGGGAAAGCTTGTTATCAACGATCCTACCGGGCTCAATCCCTGCACTGCGGAAGCCATCATGGCGGTAATAGACTATTATGCTGATGAGATCAAGGCTCAGACCCGCAAAAAATACGCTCCGCTCGAGCTTGCCAAGCCCGGCCAGGAAGACGATGTCTGCTGCGGCCTGGACGTCTGCATCATAAACAACTCCAATGTTATAGGAAAGCCGCTTTCCATGCTGCTTACAAACCGCTTTGCTACGGTTTCCATAGTACATCATCTTACTCACGCTGAGATCAAGAATGATTATATCAAGCGCGCAGATGTAGTTGTAACTGCTACTCCGTTTAAGAACACTCTTACTGCGGATATGATATCTGAAGGCGCCATAGTTATCGACGCGAGCGTTATTCGCGAAAAGGCAGTCGATGCGGACGGAAACCCGATAATCAACGAGAAGACCGGCAAGCAGAAGATAAACACCATCGGAAGCTCTGCTGCGGACGTTGAAGAAAAAGCGTCCTGGAAAACTCCGGTACCCGGCGTCGGAAGCATTACTTCCGCTATCCTCTGCAAGAACCTCATCAAAGCCTGCAAGATACAGAACGGTATAAAATAATATATAATAAGCAATTTAAAAAATCCGGCTGAGAATGATCTCAGCCGGATTTTTTTGCAAGCAAACGTGTAAGCCGGGTTCTGTTAGAAGACAGTCATCTATCTCGACCTGCCGTCGCCGGCAGGCTCAAGCCACCTCCTAAGGGCGGGACGGGCAGCCCCTTTGTTTTTCACACAGCCCTTTCCACGGTGTTGCTCCGAATAGAGTTTACAGCGCCGGACGCTTTCACACGCCGGCGGGTGAGCTCTTACCTCGCCTTTCCACCCTTACCGCGAAACGCGGCGGTATATCTCTGTTGCACTTTTCCTGAAGTCGCCTTCGGCGGCCGTTAGCCGTTATTCTTGCCCTGCGGAGCCCGGACTTTCCTCATGTGCGTCTTTTCAAACTGCACACGCGACTGTCCAGTTTACTTGCTGCATTATTTTAGCGTTGCGGCGGGGCAATGTCAATAATCTGATTGTAATTTGCTCCGGGCAAGGGTATAATTAAGTGTTAAATCGCTTTAGAAAGGTAATTTGAAAAATGACACTTTCAGAATATCTCGATTCGATAAAAACGAAAAAGATCGCCGTTATCGGCATAGGCGTAAGCAATACGGGTCTCATTGAGCTGCTTCTGAAAAACGGATGCAGTGTGGTCTGCTGTGATAAGAAGGAACGCTCCGCCATGGCGGAAACGGCGGAAATGCTTGAGAAAATGGGCGCGGAGCTGAAGCTGGGCAAAGACTATCTGAAGGATATAAACGCCGATATTATATTCAAAACCCCCGGCATACGGCCGGATATTCCGGAGCTTGAATCGGCAAGAAAGGCCGGGGCAGTCATAACCTCGGAAATGGAGGCCTTCTTTGAAGTTTGTCCCTGCCGGATAATCGCCGTTACGGGAAGCGACGGAAAAACGACGACCACCACTATAATTTCCGAACTTCTCAAGGCGGCCGGTAAAACGGTACATACGGGCGGAAACATAGGAAAGCCGCTCTTCATAGAGGCGGGAGATATGAAGCCGGGCGATTATGCGGTGCTCGAGCTTTCGTCCTTCCAGCTCATGACGATGCGGAAAAGCGCGGATATAGCGGTAGTCACGAACGTTACTCCGAATCATCTGGACTATCACCGCGGCATGGAGGAGTATACGCAGGCAAAGAAAAACGTCTTCCTTTACCAGGGGGCGGATGGGATGCTCGTCGTAAACGCAGACAATGCCGTGACTGCCGGATTTGAGGCCGAGGCGCCCGGCAAGTGCAGGACTTTCAGCAGACAGAAGAGAGTGGAAAACGGATTTTTCGCTGAAAATGAGAGCGTTTTTCTCGCACGGGACGGCAAGGCTGAAAAGCTTCTCGATTTTGCCGATATAAAGCTGCCCGGCCTTCACAACGTTGAAAACTATATGGCGGCCTTTTGCGCCGTGTACGATATAGTCGGCCCGGAGGTATGCCGCAGGGTAGCCGCGGAGTTCGGCGGCGTTGAGCACAGGATAGAGCTCGTGCGCGAGAAGGACGGAGTGAAGTTTTATAACGATTCCATAGCATCCAGCCCCACGCGCACTTTGGCGGGACTTCGCTCGTTTAAGCAGAAACTCATACTCATAGCCGGCGGCTATGACAAAAAGATCCCGTTCGACGAGCTGGGGCATGAATTGCCCAAGTATGTAAAGACCCTCGTTTTGACAGGCGCTACATCGCAGAAGATAAAGCAGAGCCTGATTTCCGCGGAGGAGTATAAGGAAGGTTTCCCTGAAATAATCGAGGAAGACGATTTCGAGCGCGCAGTAAAAGCCGCGGCCGCCTGCGCGAAAAAGGGAGATATCGTTATTCTCTCGCCGGCGTGCGCGTCGTTCGATAAATTCAAAAACTTTGCCGAGCGCGGCAATAAGTTTAAAAGCATAGTAAATTCACTCTGAGGTGGAGAAATGGCATCATTTGAGTTTTCAGATAAAGTTTTAAAAATATCGGAGCAGGCTATGGAAATGGCACGGCCTGCGTTCTCCGCAATAGACGCAAACGCCGAGGCCAACACCGCAAAGGTGCTGGCGGCTTTCCAGAAGCACAGAGTCGCCGAGCCGCTCTTCGCCGGCACCACCGGCTACGGGTACGACGACCGCGGCAGGGAAGTCCTTGAGGATATATTTGCCGACGTTTTCGGCGGCGAGGCGGGACTCGTGAGAATGAATTTCGTTAACGGGACTCACGCTATCGGCACTGCGCTTTTCTCGCTCCTCGGCCCAGGCGATACGCTTCTTTCGATATCGGGAGCGCCGTACGATACTCTGCAGACGGTCGTCGGCCTGCGCGGAAACGTCTGCGGCTCGCTCACGTATTACGGCGTCAATTATGAGCAGGTTGAGCTGACCGCCGAGGGAAAGATCGATATCCCTGCCGTAAAGCAGAAAGCAGGAAAAGCCAAAAGTGTTTTTATCCAGCGCTCGCGTGGATATACGAACAGAGAAGCCTTTACAGTAGACGAGATAGAAGAGGCCTGCCGCGCCGTGCGCGAGGTAAACAAGAGCGCTGCGATAATAGTTGATAACTGCTACGGCGAATTCGTAGATATCAGAGAGCCTCTTCAGGCCGGAGCCGATCTTATGGCCGGCTCGCTTATAAAAAATCCGGGCGGAGGGATAGCCCGAGGCGGCGGATACGTAGTCGGCAGGAAGGATCTTGTCGAATCCGCGGCGGAAAGGCTGACTATGCCGGGCATAGGCGGAGAGTGCGGAGCGACGCATGATTTTATGCGCACGCTTTACCAGGGCTTTTTCCTCGCGCCGCACACGGTCGCTCAGGCGCTCAAGACGGCGGTTTTCAGCGCCGCGGTAATGGAACTGCTCGGATATGAAACGTCTCCCGGAGCGCTCTCCCGGCGCTCAGACATTATTCAGCGCATTACCTTCGGCAAGCCCGAAGCGCTAATAAAATTCTGCAAAGGAATTCAGTCCGGCTCGCCGGTGGATTCCTTCGTTTCCCCGGAGCCATGGGAAATGCCGGGATATGACTGCCCGGTGATTATGGCGGCAGGCGCCTTCGTGCAGGGCTCTTCCATAGAGCTCTCGGCGGACGGACCCATGCGTCCGCCTTATTCGGCCTATCTGCAGGGCGCCCTTACCTTTGAGTCCGGCAAGCTCGGCATAATGCTTGCCGCCGAGGAACTGCTCAGAGACTGAAGCATATAATGTTCACAGGGGGGATGCCCTGTGACGGCAAGACGGGCTTTTTCTGGCGCGAGATCCGCTCTTATATTTATTGGAACAGCAGCGCTGCTGACGGCAATAATCGCCGGTGGGATTAGATTCTATTCTCTTTTGAAAACAACCGCCGGAGCCGCCGCGCGCAATGCTGTGACACAGGCTGTAAACGCTGCCGTAAAGGATATGATCGGCTCGGGCGAGATACGCTGCGAAGATATAATAATCCTTGAAAAAGACTCGGAGGGAAATGTCTCGGCGCTCACCGCCGATATGGCGGCGGCGGAGCTTATAAACGCCGAGGTCTCGGAGCGTGTGCGCGAGGCTGTGGCGGAACAGGGGCAGAGCATCTTCATACCGCTCGGCACAGCCTTCGGCGGGGCGATCCTCTCGGGCAGAGGGGCGAGGATACCGGTAAAAATAATCTCGGTAGGCGCCGTTTCCGCACGCATGAGGCACGGCTTTTCAGATTCCGGCATTAACCAGACGCTGCATTCGCTTGTTTTGTGCGTTGAGGCGGAGGTGAATGTCCTTGTTCCGGGCAGAACTATAGCCATAACCACGCGAGACGAGATATGTCTCGCGGAAACAGTGATCGTCGGAGGCGTGCCGGAGAGCTACACATACTTTGCCGACAACGGAGAATTAGACAGCGTACTTGATAAATACGATATTGTTAACTGACAGGTGGATGCTATGAACGCAAAAGAGGAAATAACGGCGCTGAGAAAAACGCTTGAGGAGCATAACTACAAATATTACGTTCTGGACGCTCCGGAGATAAGCGATTTTGAGTATGACATGCTGCTCAGAAGGCTCGGCGAGCTTGAAGCACAGTACCCGGAATACGATTCACCGGATTCTCCCACGAAAAGAGTGGGAGGGAAAGCCGCGGAGGGCTTTGAAAAAGTGGAGCACGAGGTACCGCTCGAAAGCCTTGCGAACGCGTTCAGTTTTGAAGAGCTGAAGGATTTTACCGATAAAGTGGAGGCTGTCGGCGGGGAAGTCAGCTATGTAGTTGAGCCGAAGATAGACGGGCTTTCCGTCGCGCTTGAATATGAAAACGGCCGCTTTGTCCGCGGCGCCACAAGGGGCGACGGCAGAGTGGGCGAAAACGTGAGCGAAAATCTTAAAACGATAAAGAGCATCCCGCTAAGGCTCGAAAACGCCCCCGAAAAGCTTATAGTGCGCGGCGAAGTTTATATGCCGAAAAAAGTATTCGAGCAGCTCAACGCCGAGAGGGAGGAGCGCGGCGAAGCGCTTTTTGCAAATCCACGCAACGCCGCGGCAGGCGCTCTGCGCCAGCTGGACCCGAAGATAGCCGCCTCCAGAAAGCTGGACATACTCATTTTTAATCTTCAGAGCGCCTCTGAGGAGATATCTCCGCTTCATTCGGAGACTCTCGCGGCGCTGCGCTCCATGCGCCTGAAGGCGCTGACGCCGAAGGTCTGCGCGAATGTGGAGGAATGCTGGCGCGAGATACAGCGGCTCGGAGAGAGCCGCGGAGAGCTTGATTTCGATATGGACGGCGCCGTTATAAAGGTAAACAGCCTTGCGCTGCGCGAAAAGCTCGGCAGCACGTCGAAATTCCCGCGTTGGGCTATAGCCTTCAAGTACCCTCCCGAGAAAAAGGAAAGCACTCTTACGGACATAATAGTCCAGGTGGGAAGGACGGGCGTGCTCACGCCCAAGGCTGTAGTGGAGCCGGTGCGTCTCGCCGGTACTACCGTTACCAACGCCACGCTTCACAACCAGGATTTCATCTCTCAGCGCGATATCCGCATAGGCGATACCGTGGTGCTGCAGAAGGCCGGGGAAATAATACCGGAGGTCCTTGAGGTAGTGTTTTCAAAGAGGCCGGAAGGAGCGCAGCCGTATTTTCTCCCCGATAAATGTCCCGCGTGCGGGGCGAGCGTAATACGCGATCCAGACGGTGCGGCAATACGCTGCGTAAGCGGCGAATGCCCGGCGCAGCTGCAGAGGAACATAGTTCATTTCGCTTCGAGAGACGCCATGGATATTGAGGGCCTCGGTGTGTCGCTCACGGAAGCGCTTCTCAAGACGGGACTCATTCACTCCGCGTGCGATATCTATTATCTCGCCGCGCAGGACGTTGCGCAGATAGAGCGAATGGGAACAAAATCATCTGAAAACCTCATCGCCGCTATAGAGCGCTCAAAGCAAAACGGTCTTTCGAGACTCCTGTACGCGCTCGGCATCCGGCAGGTGGGACAAGCCGCTGCCAAGGTCCTCGCCTCCAGATTCAAAACCATGGAGGCTCTTTCTCATGCCACAGAGGAGGAGCTTACGGAGGTTGCAGATATCGGCCCCGTTACTGCGGCGTATATAAAGGACTGGTTTTCACTTCCGCAGTCGCAGCATATGCTTGCGAGGCTGAAGGACGCCGGGGTAAAGATGGATGAAGACATAGAAGAAGCGCAGGACCTCCGTTTTGAGGGTAAGACCTTCGTGCTCACCGGTACGCTCGAAAGGTTTACCCGCTCCGAGGCTTCTGAAATAATAGAGAGATTCGGAGGCAGGGTATCGGGCTCCGTCTCGGCAAAGACGAGCATCGTGCTTGCCGGCGAAGCCGCCGGCTCAAAGCTGAAAAAGGCCCAGGAGCTGGGAGTGCAGATAATATCCGAGGAAGATTTTGAAAAAATGATATCCGGATGATGCGGAACTTTTGCAAAACGCTTTCGTCTTAACAGACATAAACCGAAAGGGGGAGCGTACCCATGAAAAAGCTGATCTCCATAATCCTTTGCGTCGTTATGTGCGCGGCTCTTTTCTGCGGCTGCAGCAGGACTATATCCGTCAGCGCCGTAAAGAACGACACTCCGAAGAGCGATACCGGCAAGACAGGCAAGACCAGTTCGGGTTCACAAGGCGGCGGCAGCAGCCTTTTCGGAGGCAAGCATGCGAACGGCAAGTCCGGCGCGATGGTATCGACCGAGGCGGAAGGCCTTCCAATGATGTACGCGCAGTACGACAGCTTTATCGAGTATCCCGAAGATTTCAATACGGAAGAGTATGACGCCGTGGACGAAAAGGGCTTCACTTCAACTCTCGTAATGCCGCTTTCCACGTTTTCCGCGGACGTCGATACCGCGTCATACGCAAATCTCCGCCGCATGATTAAAGACGGCTACGGAATAGACGATATCCCGAGCGGCGCCGTGCGCATAGAGGAAATGGTAAACTACTTCAAGTACGACTATCCCGCCCCGGAGGACGGTGAGGTATTCGGCGTGACGGCGCAGATTGCTCCGTGTCCGTGGAACGAGGATACGCTTCTGCTCGTCCTCGGAATGCAGACGAAGGCTGTGGAGTACGAAAGCACTCCGGCGTCGAATCTCGTGTTCCTCGTGGACGTTTCCGGCTCCATGAGCGACCCGAGCAAGCTCCAGCTTCTGCAGGAATCCTTCGCCGTGCTTCTCAACGGGCTCGGAGAGAAGGATACCGTTTCCATAGTTACATACGCGAGCGGCGAGAAGATAATAATCGAGGGCGTCAACGCCACGCGGAAGGACGATATCCTCAAAGCCATCAATTCCCTCGTTGCCAGCGGCAGCACGAACGGCCAGAAGGGCCTGCAGACGGCATATGAGGTCGCGGAAAGGCACTTCATTAAGGGCGGCAACAACCGCATCATAATGGCCTCTGACGGCGATCTGAACGTGGGAATAACCAGCACCAGCGAGCTGCACGATTACGTTTCCGAGAAGGCAAAAACAGGCGTATACCTCTCCGTTCTCGGCTTCGGATACGGCAATTACAAGGATAACAAGATGGAAACTCTTGCCGACAACGGCAACGGGAACTATCATTACATCGATTGCATCGACGAGGCCGAAAAGGTCTTTTCAGAGGACCTTACGGCAACGATGGTGACCGCAGCAGACGACGTGAAGTTCCAGATAGAGTTCAACCCCTATTACATAAGCGCGTACAGGCAGGTAGGCTATGAGAACCGCGAGCTCCAGGCCGAGGACTTTGAGAACGATCAGAAGGACGCCGGAGAGGTAGGCGCGGGTCACAGCGTGACCGTGCTTTACGAGCTCGTACCGGCAGACTCCGAGGCAGAAGCGCCGAGCGTGCCGGAACTCAAATTCCAGGATCCGCAGCTCACTGAGTTTGCAAAGGACAGCGGCATATGGCTGAACGTTGCCGTTCGCTATAAAAACCCCGGCGAGAGCGAAAGCGTGCTGCGCGAGTACCCGGTGACGGAAGAATGCCGCACGGACGAGCCCTCCGAGGACTGGCGATTTGCCGCGGCGGTCGCCCAGTTCGGACTCATACTCAAGCAGAGCGAATACAAGGGAGACGCTTCTCTTGAAGACCTTTTCGGAACTGTATTTTCTCTTGCAAACGGAGATAAATACCGCACGGAGCTTGCCGGACTTATCGAACAACTGATGTAAAAAGGGGCAGAATAAAACATGACGGAGGTCGTTGCGGCTTTAATATGGGACGGGGACAGATTCCTGGCCTGCCAGCGTCCGGCAAATAAGGCAAGAGCTCATCTGTGGGAGTTTGCCGGCGGGAAAGTTGAACCCGGAGAAACAAAAGAGCAGGCGCTGATCCGCGAGTGCAGGGAAGAACTGGGGGTAACAGTGGAGGTCGGAAGCGTGTTTATGGAAGTAACTCACGAGTATCCGGATCTGACCGTGCACCTTACTCTTTTCAATGCGGCGATAACTCAGGGCGTGCCGCGGAAGCTGGAGCACAACGACATCCGTTTCATTACTCCGGCGGAAACTGAGCTTTATGAATTTTGTCCGGCGGACGAGGAGATCTTAAGGAGGCTCAGAGATTTATGAAAACGAGAGAGGAAGCCGTAGCGTTTTGCAATACTCTCCCGTTTGTATACGAAGATCAGCCTTTTCACGATGATAACTGGACGCTCATGCGCCATAAGGAGAATAAAAAGACCTTCGCCTTTATATTTGAAAAGGACGGCCTTGTCTGGATAAACGTTAAGGCGACTCCGCTCGGCGGCGAGCTTTGGCGGCAGGTATACGACGCCGTGGTGCCGGCATATCACATGAACAAGCAGCACTGGATAAGCATAATCCTCGACGGCAGCATGAACGACGGGGATATACGGCGCCTTATAGAGGACAGCTTCGATCTTACTAAAAAGAAGAACGGAAGGGGAGCCTGATAATTATGAGCGAAAGCATTCACTCAAGCGCGGCAAAAAAGATGATGCTGCCGACTGTATTCGATTCTTCTTCGGTAAAGCGGCATTACGTCGATCTTCAGTACGGCACTCTCGCGTGCCAGCAGCTCGATCTGTATCTGCCCGACGAGGGCGGCGGACCGTTTCCCGTGCTGCTGTATGTTCACGGCGGAGGCTGGACTATAGGCTCGCGCAGAGAATGCGCTCTAAATATGATCCTCGGCGTGCTTCAAAAAGGCTGGGCGATAGCCGTGCCGGAATACAGGCTCGCGCAGCAGGCAAAATTCCCGGAATTCATATACGACGTTAAGACCTCCATACGCTTTCTTCGCGCGAACGCAGGAAAATACGGGCTTTCAAGGGAAAAGACAGTAATCCTCGGAGACTCCGCAGGAGGCCACATCGCGCTTACAGTAGGCTTTACGAACGGCAGGCCTGAGTACGAGGGAGAGCAGTACGGCTGGGAGGACTGCTCGAGCGCCGTGCAGGGAATAGTCGATATGTACGGCATAGCCGATTTTACGGCTGACGAGGACGCGTGGTGCCGTGAGTCCGGCCTTGAGCGAAGGACCTACGCTCCTGAGGGCGTAAAAAGCATCTATGATTACGTGCTCGGAACGGAAAACAAATCGCTGCAGCGCCTTGTGAGCCCCGTGAACATGGTTCATAAGGATATACCGCCCGTATTCCTGCAGCACGGCAGAGCCGATTGCCTCGTGCCGTACCAGCATTCTCAAAGCCTGGCCGAGAAGATAGAAAAGGTATGCGGCCCGGGCCGCTGTGTTCTGCGCTTATATGAGGGTAGGGGACATGCCGACGCTGAATTTGAAAAAGAAGAAAACAGCAGGGAGCTTCTGGAGTTCCTGTCCGTAATAGAATAAATATAAAGCTGCGCCGCGGCCCGATTTGAAAGGGCCGCGGCGCTTTTTCTTTATTTGTCGAACGAGGGATTAAAAGCGTAAATGTTTTTCTGGTCAAGCCTTTCTGTGGCAAGCCGCAGCCCTTCGCCGAAGCGTTGGAAATGCACTACCTCGCGCTCGCGAAGGAATCTTATCGCATCAGTCACGTCGGGATCGTCTGAAAGACGGAGAATGTTGTCGTAGACCGCGCGGGCCTTCTGCTCGGCGGCCAGATCTTCGTTCAGATCGGCTATCATATCGCCGGAAACGGCCATGCTTATCGCGTTCCAGGGCGTACCTGAGGCCGCTACCGGGTATACTCCTGTAGTATGGTCTACAAAGTACGGCGCAAAGCCGCTCTTTTTTATTTCGTCCGGAGTAAGGTTTCTTGTGAGCTGATAGATGATTGTGCCTATCATCTCGAGGTGCCCAAGCTCCTCGGTGCCGATGTCTGTCAAAAGCCCTTTCAGCTCCGGATACGGCATAGAGAAGCGCTGGCTCAGATAGCGCAGCGAGGCGCCCAATTCTCCGTTCGGACCGCCGTACTGGCTTATTATATAGCTTGCAAGGCGCGGATTGGGATTCTTTATTCTGACGGGATACTGCAGCTTTTTTTCATATACGAACATACTTCATTCCTCCGATGCCTTGAGCTCCCACGGCCAGGGATCATGCAGCCAGTTGTAGGATTTCTGCATGGCTGTGTCTCGCTGTGTGAGAGGACCGTAAAGGGCGGTGTAGCGTTTCATGCCCTCGTCGTACAGAGCGGCGAATTCCTTGTAGGCGGCAAAGGCCTCAAGGTCGTTTTTATGCGTGTCGAGATAGAGCCCCAGCTCGTCGAGCACAAAGCTCAGAGCGGCAAGCTCGTCTTTGGGAGTATCAATCGCCGCTCCGTTTGACGTCATATTCATAAACGGAAGGTCGAGCCCGGGAAAGAGTGTGCCGCGCCCGAGCGCCTCGCTTTTTCCGTACTGCGGCTGGACGCACTGCTGCACCGGCACGAAGGCCGCCGAAAGCGGCGCGCACACGGGCAGAGGACCGGATTTATAGCCGCATTTTTCAGCGGCCGGCTTATCGTTATTCAAATCGTACTGCCTCCTTGAGTTTTGAGGTGGGGGATAGCCTCCCGTACAATCTATGCGGCAACGCCCGCCGGCGTTAAAATAAAGATCGGCGGGGAAGAGCGATTCAAAAATGTTGAAATAGAGCGGGCGATAGGGTATAATGTCTCTGTATTGAATTTGCGCATAATCTATCAAGGAGTTTTAAGGCAAATGGCAGCAAAGAAGAAGGGCAAAAAAAGGCATCCGGCCGTAAAGAAAAGCAAAACGCCGCCTCCCAAGAAGGCAAATTCCGTCGCCGGACTGACGGTGAAGATCTATCTTATCCACCTGGCTGCGTTCCTGCTTTACACGGTGGTCGGAATGCTGTTTATAAACTCACGTTATCAGTATGTCATAGCTACTGTAGTTTCGGTGATCCTCTATCTCGGGCTGTGCTATGTAGTGGC
>Ga0079305_1001013_pt1 | contig 44462 bp, 41 predicted proteins | sample LMS_cellobiose_e_FD_79183 | JGI IMG/M metagenome (GOLD analysis project Ga0079305, IMG submission 79183) | Rumen-fistulated moose microbial communities from Alaska, USA - LMS_cellobiose_enrichment | ecosystem: Host-associated > Mammals > Digestive system > Stomach > Rumen fluid ... | reverse complement strand
GACCGTCGGCGGCCACGCCAACACCTTCATCTTCCCCGACATCAACGCCGGCAACATCGGCTACAAGATCGCCCAGCGCCTCGGCGGGTTCGACGCTTACGGCCCCATCCTGCTCGGCCTCAACGCGCCGATCAACGACCTCTCCCGCGGCTGCAACGCGCAGGAGGTCTACTCCATGGCGATCATCACCGCCGCCCTCGCGTAAGCCTCAAGCAAGCGGCTCTGCCGCGATCCGACCCCGACGGGACGCCGCCTCAGAGGCGGCGTCCCGTTTTTTCCATCCGCTTTTCTTGCAGTTTCTGCACTTTTGCGCTATACTATGAGCAACGCGAACGATAACGGCGGCGCGCGCCGCCCGGGAGGCAGCATGGACGCGATCAAAGCCTTTTCCAAAACAAGTACCGCAGCCGTGCTGCGCACCGCCGCCGCGCGCGGCACGCTGCATCACGCGCTGATCTTCTCCGGCCCGGGTGACCGTGTCAACGCCGCGCGCTACGCCGCCGCCGCGATGGAGTGCACCGCGCCCGTGCGCCCGTGCCTGACCTGCGCCCACTGCCGCAAGGTGCTCGCGGACGTCCATCCGGACGTGCGCTTCGTGCGCGATCCGGAGCATAAGGAGCTCTCCGTCGAGGTCGTGCGCGGTGTGCGGACGGACGCGTTCGTTCGCCCGAACGAGGGCGCGCGCAAGGTTTATATTTTCGAGGACTGCTCGATCCTGAACGAAAAGGATCAGAGCGTGCTGCTCAAGGTCGTGGAGGAGGGCCCGCCCTACGCGGCGTTCCTCTTCTGCGCAGAAAACGCGATGGTCCTGCTGCAAACGATCCGCTCCCGCTGCCTGGAGCTGCGTCTCGCCCCGGCGGACAACGCGGCGGACGGCGCCCGCGACCGCGCGGCGGAGCTCTGCCGCCTGGCCGCCGAGGGCAGCGCCGCGGACCGCGCCGCGTTTTTCATGCGTCTTGCGAAGGAGAAGGACGTGACGCGCGAGGCGATGGCGGCGCTGTGCGAGCAGACGCGGCTGCTCTTTGCCGGCGCCCTGCTCGCGCTTTACGGCCAGCCCCCACCGGCGGAGACGCGCGCGCTCACGGCGCTGCTCACGCAGCGCTTGACAAAAGCGCAAATCGTCGGCACAATAGACCTGTTGGAGAACTATCACCGGCATTTTACGTATAACGTCGGCGTCGGCCTGTCCCTGGGCGCGCTCGCCGCCGAATGGGAGGAATTGTTTTGATGGAAGTGATCGGCGTCCGCTTTCGCGGCGGACCGAAGGAATACTATTTCGACCCGCACGGCGTGACCGTCGAGCCGGGCCGCTTTGTGATCGTGGAAACGGCGCAGGGCACGGAATACGCCCAGTGCGTCACCGGCAACCACGAGGTGGAGGACGGCGCCGTCGTGCAGCCGCTGCGCCCGCTGGTGCGCCTCGCGACGGAGAACGACCGCCGCACCTGGGAGTACAACAAGAGCCGCGAGAAGGAGGCGTTCGACGTCTGCCTCAAAAAGATCGCCGACCACGGGCTCGACATGAAGCTCGTGCGCGTGGAGAGCAATTTTGACGGCAGCAAGATCCTCTTCTTCTTCACGAGTGACGGGCGCGTGGACTTCCGCGAGCTCGTGCGCGATCTCGCGGGCGTGTTCCGCGCCCGCATCGAACTGCGCCAGATCGGCGTGCGCGACGAGGCGAAGATGCTCGGCGGCCTCGGCATCTGCGGCCGTCCCTTCTGCTGCGCGGAATTCCTGGAGGATTTCAACTCCGTCTCGATCAAGATGGCCAAGACGCAGAACCTCAGCCTGAACCCCACCAAGATCTCCGGCACCTGCGGGCGGCTGATGTGCTGCCTCAAATACGAGCAGGAGGCCTATGAGGACGCCGCGCGCCGCTGCCCGAAGCAGGACTCTTTCGTCCTCACGCCGGACGGACCGGGCAACGTGAGCGCCGTGGATCTGCTACGCGAGCAGGTGACCGTCCGGCTGGACGATCAGAGCGACAAGCCCGCGCGCTACCGCACCGGCGAGATCGTCGTGCTGCGCAACGGCAAGGGCTCGCGCGAGGGCATCGCCGTTCCGGCCGAGCGTCCCGCCCGCATCCGGCCGGAGCAGCCCGAGGCCGAGGCCGAGACCGACGAGCGTCCCGCGCTCTCCGCCGCCGAGCAGATCGTCCCCGACGAGGGCCCGGCGGAAGAGAAGCGCTCCTCCCGCTCCCGCAGGGGCGGGCGCGGCCGGCGCCGCGGCGGCGAAAAGGCCCAGCGGACGGAGGGCGCCGCCGAGCGGCAAGCGCAGGAGGCGCACGCCGAGAAGAAATCTGCCCGGCCCGAGCACGGCGAAAAGGCCGGTGCAAAGGGCGAGCGGAAGCAGCCGGACAAGGGCGGCAAAAAGCCCGCCGATCCCGCCGCGCCGAAGCCGCCGAAGGGCGAGCGGAGCGCAAAGCACGAGGACGCGGCCGTCCCCGGCGCCGCGGCCCCCGCCGAGGACGGGAAGAGCGGCGCGCGCCGCCGCCGGCACCGCGGCGGACGCGGCCGGCGCAGCGGCTCCGGCGGCGAAAAGACGGAGGCGTGACGCGGACGCATGGGAAAATTCAGCAAGGTTCTGATCGCCAGCGATTTTGACAACACGCTGGTCTACACGCAGGGCGCGCTGGACGCGGGCCTGCCCATTCCGGAGCTGAGTGCGCGCGACCGTGCCGCGCTGGACCGTTTTCTCGGCGAGGGCGGGTATTTCACCGTCGCCACCGGGCGGGCGGTGCCGGCGTTTGCCGAGTATGCGGCAAAGCTGCCGATGAACGCGCCGGCGATCGTGGCCAACGGCGCCGGACTGTACGATTACCGCCGCGACGCGTATCTCTGCACCGCGTTCCTCTCGCCGCAGGTGCGCGCGCATATAGGCGAGCTGCTCGCCGCTCTGCCGGGCACGGCGTTCGAGGTCTACCATCCCGACCGCCGCATCCATTGCATGCACCCCAACCGCTTCATCGAGAGCCACGAGCACCTGACCCGCACCGAGGCCGAGCGCGTCGCCTCCTTTGATGAGATCGACCTGCCGCTGATCAAGGTGCTCTTTGAGGATGAGACCGACCGGCTCGAGACGATCCGCGCCTTCGTCCTCTCGCGGCCGTGGCATGCGGAGTATGAGCTGATCTACTCCGGCGACCACCTGCTGGAGATGACGGCGCGCGGCGCGACCAAGGGCGGCATGGTGCTGCGCCTGGCCGAAATGCTGGGCGTGAAGCGCGAGGACATCTACTGCATGGGCGACCATGCCAACGATCTCTCCATGCTTGAGATCGCTGCCGTCGGCTTCGCCCCGGCGAACGCCATCGCCGCGGTGAAATCCAGCGGCGCGACAATCGTCTGCCACTGTGCGGACGGTGCGCTTGCGGACGTGATCGCCATTCTGGAACGGCGCTACGCCGACCGGTAACGAACGAAAAACGCCCCGGCGATCCGAAGGGATCGCCGGGGCGTTTCCGCGTCCTTACTTTCTCCCGATCGCGCAGCAGATCAGGAACGCCGCGAGGTCGCAGAGCACCACCGTCGCGCCGACGGGCGTCGAGAGCAGGTACGAGCCGATCAGCCCCGCGCAGAAGCACACGACGGACAGCGCCCCCGCGCACAGCACGACCGAGCGGAACCGCTTGAATACGCGCATCGCCGCGAGCGCCGGGAAGATCACGAGGCTCGAGATCAGCATCGCGCCCATCATGCGCATGCCGAGCACGACGGTCAGCGCCGTGAGCAGCGCCAGCATCGTCTTGTAGCGGCCGACGCGCATGCCCGTGGCGCGGGCGAAGCCCTCGTCGAACGTGACGGCGAACAGCCTGTGGTAAAACACCGCGTACAGCAGCAGCACCGCCAGCGCCAGCGTGACGCTCAGCGCCACGTCCGCGCGGCGCATGGCCAGGATGCTGCCGAACATATAGCTGTCCACGTCCGTGGTCATGCCGGTCGTCAGCGACGTCACGATGATGCCGACGGCCAGCGCCGAGGCCGAGAGCACTGCGATCGCCGCGTCCGCGCTCACGCGGCTGGACTCCGCGATGCGCAGCAGGAAGAACGCCGACGCCGCGACCACCGGGATCGAGAACCACAGCGGCGCGAAGCCGCACGCGAGCGCCACCGCCAGCGCGCCGAAGCTCACGTGGCTCAGCCCGTCGCCGATCATCGAGTAGCGCTTGAGCACCAGCGGCACACCCAGCAGCGCCGCGCACAGCGACACCAGGACGCCCACCGCGAAGGCGCGCACGACGAAGGGATAGGTCAGCATGGAAAGCAGAATCTTCATTGCGCCGCACCTCCGAACCGTTTTCCCGCGTCCGAGCGCAGGTATTCCGCCGCCGTGCCGCAGAACCAGCCGCGCTGCCCGACGTGCAGGATCGTGCCGGCCTCGCGCAGCGCGGCGGGCATGTCGTGCGTGACCATGACGATCGCCATGTGCTCGCGCTCGTTCAGGTAGCGCAGCGTCTTGTAAAGATCCTGCGCCGCGGCGGGGTCGAGTCCGGTCACGGGCTCGTCGAGGATCAGCAGCTCGTTCGCCGCGCACAGGGCCCTGCTGAGCAGCACGCGCTGCTGCTGCCCGCCGGAAAGCTCGCGGTAGCACCGCTCCCTGAGCTCGAGCACGCCGAGCTTGCCCATGTGCATCAGCGCGGCGGAGCGCTCGGCCGGGGTGTAGAAAAAGCGGTGCGTGCGCCGGTTCAGAAAGCCGGAGAGCACGACCTCCTCCACCGTGGCGGGAAAGTCGCGCTGGGCGGGCGTTTGCTGCGGCAGATAGCCCAGCTGTCCCCGCGCGCGCGCCGGGCAGGTGATCTCGCCGGAAAGCGGCGGCAGCAGGCCCAGCAGGCCCTTCAAAAGCGTCGATTTGCCGGAGCCGTTCTCGCCCACGACGCAGACGTAGTCCCCCGTCCGCACGGTGAGATCCAGGTGCTCGAGCAGCGGCTTGTGCTCATAGCCGAGGCTCGCGTCCCGGCAGGACAGCACGATTTTTCCTTTTTCCGTCACAGCAGCCCCGCCTCCAATGCCTTGAGATTGCGCTCCATGAGCGTGAGATAGGTCTCCCCCGCGTCGAAATCCGCGCGGGAGACGGTTTGCAGCGAATACAGCCGCTCGATCCGCGCGCCGGTGCTTTCGCTCACGACCTCCGCGATGCCGCTGCTGTCGAGATCGACCACATAGACCGCCGGGATCTCCTCTTCCCTGACCTTGTCGATCAGGTAGCGCAGCGTCGCGAGCGAGGGCTCGGTGTCGCTCGAGCAGCCGTGGAACGCCGCGCGATAGCGCAGGTCGTAGTCCTTGCAGAAATAGAGCATCGGCATGCGGTCGGCGAACACCAGCAGGTCGCGCTTCGCGTCCGCGCGCAGGGCCGTGAAGCGCGCGTCCAGCGCCGCGAGCTGCGCGCACAGGCGCTCGCAGTTCGCGCGGTAGGCCCCGGCGTTTGCTTCGTCCGCCTCGCACAGCGCCCCGCACAGGGCGCGCGCGAGCGCCGCGGCGGTGCGCGGCGAGGTCCACACGTGCTCGTCGTATGCGATCTCGTCGCTGTCCTCGTCCTCGTCCGCGCCCTGCATGCCCTCGACGAATTCCTCCTCGCGCGTCTCCGCGAAGTCCATCATGCGGCACACGACCGCGATGCCCTCGCCCGCGGCGTCGAGCATCTGGTCGACCCACTGCTCGCTCTCTCCGCCGTTGCAGACGAACACGTCCGCGCGGGCGATCGTCACCGCGTCGAGCGGCGTCGGCTCGAAGCTGTGCGCCTCGCGTCCGGGCGAGAGCAGCAGCGTGATCTCCGCCCGATCCCCCGCGATCGCGCGGGCCATGTCGTAATAGGGAAACAGCGTCGTCACGACGCGCACGCGCCCGTCGTCCGCCGTCTCCGGCGGCGCGGCGCAGCCCGCGAGCAGCGCCAGCGCGAGCAGCAGCGGCAAAGCGCGCCTCATCCCTCCGCCTCCCGGCAGACCGCGCACACGCCGTAGAGCATCGTGCGGCGCGGGTCGATGCGGAAGTGATGCTCCTCCTCCAGGTGGCGGTAGAGCGGGGCCAGGCGCTCGCAGTCCACGTGCTCGATGCGGCCGCAGCGCTCGCACTTGAGCAGGAAGCAGGCGCTCCCGACTCCCGCGCGCGGGCAGTAACGGTAGAACGCCCCCTCCTCGGTCACGACCTTGTGGACGCAGCCGCCGTGCGAGAGCTTTTCGAGCTGGCGGTAGACCGTCGCGAGGCCGACGCGCTCGCCGCGCGCGCGCAGCTCGTCCGCGAGCGTCTGCGCGGAGACGCTCTCCTCGCGGTGCGCCTCGATGCAGGCGAGCACCGCCTGCTGCTGCCGGGTGACGTAAGCCATCGTCGTCTCCTCCTCTTTTGAAAATGATTATCGTTTTTGAATTATAACAGCCGCCGCGCGTTTGTCAAGAGGGAATCCGTAACGGTTTGTCACCGCCTGTAACCCTTTTGTTGTTGGTTTTTGCCGCGCGCCGTGGTATGATGAACAGGGAATACCGTCACCGCATCGCTCTGCCGCCGAAAGGAGGGCTTTTGATGAAACGAATCCGGCCGGCCGCGCTGCTGGCCGCGGCGCTTTGCCTGCTGCTGGCCGCCTGCGCGAAAAAGACGCCGCCCGTCGATCCGCCGCCCGCGCCCGATCCCGGGCCTTCCGAGCCCGCGCCCGCCCCGCCGGAGAGCGGCGAGCTGACGCTCGGCGTGCTGAACCTTGAATTCGTGACCGAGGGCCGGGATATCGACGCGCTGCGGCTGCTGCAAAAGGAATTGCCCGGCGCGCTGATCGACGCGCTCTCCGCGCAGGAGTGCGACGTGTCCGCCGTCAACGTCACCTTCGGCACGAGCGCGGACGCGACCGTCCAGGCCATCGCCGGCGGGGACGTGAGCGTGGGCTTTGTGCCCTCCGCGACCTTTTTTGACCACGAGCGCGCGCTGCGCGCCGCCGCGGTCGAGAGCGGCCGCGGCCCGGATCAGGACGCGAGCGTCGCCGTCGTGCCCGCGGGGGACGACGTCCTCGGCGGCGAGCGTTTCACGGCGGCGCTCTGCGCCGCGCTCGGCACGGTGCGCGAGGCCCTCGTGCACTACACCGGCGAGGAGGGCGGCGGCCGCTTCACGGCGGACGACGACCTGCTCGAAAACCTCCGCCGCTATCACGACACCGGCTCCCTCGTCCTGCTCACGCGCAGCGTGACGGCGGACGGCGGGCGGGAGCTGACGCTCGCGGGTCTCGGCACGCGGCTTCCCGGCGGCGCGTGGGGCATGACGCACATCGAGGTGCGCGACGGCGAGACGACCGTGCAGACGATCGAGATGAGCGAATCCCAGCAGGACGACCCCTACGGCGGCATCCTCGGCGGGGAGACCTTCTGCCCGGCGCTCGAAGAGCTGTTCGCGCTGCGCGACGTGAATTTCGACGGCCGCGCCGATCTCGACGTGTACGGCTGGCTGCCGGCGAGCAACACCGTGCCGCACTTCTTCTGGCTGTGGGACGCGGCGGAGGGGCGCTTCGTCTACGCCTTTTCGCTGCAGGGGCCGGTGGTGGACGAGGCGGCGCAGGAGCTGCGCGCCGAATACCGCGCGGGCCCGCGGGAATACCGCACGGATCATTACCGCTTCGTCGACGGCGTGCTGACGCTGGTCGAAACGGAGACCGAAACCGTCTGAGCGGGCAAAAAACGGCGGAAAAACGTCTCGAAAAAGCACCGGAAATCCACCGGATCTTCACCGGAAAACGCGAAAAAACACCGTCCCCTCCGCAGGGAGGGGACGGTGTTTTTCTGCGTTCGGAGCGCGCTTTTTACAGCAGCAGGGTGACGCCGCCGTTCTCGATGCCGATCTCGAAGCGCGGCGCGCCGGGGGCATATTCGCCGTCGAGCGTCCAGGGGATGTTCTCCGCCGACTCGGCCACGACGTTCTCCACGTGGCGGAAGATCAGCCCGTCGGAATTCTCGTAGTCCTGCGCGAGCAGGGCGTAGATCGTGGCCTGAAGGGCCGCGGCCGTCCGCGGCACGGGCACGAGCAGCAGCTCGAAGCGCCCGTCGTTCAGGGAGACGTCCCGCTCCGGCAGCTTCATCATGCCGGCGATGGAGGTGGAGTTGCTCACCGCGCCGAAGAGATACTCCCCGTCGAGCCGCTCGCCGTCGGCCTTGAGCTTCATGGGATAGGGGCGCAGGGTCTCGAGATCCTTGACGCCGGCGAGGAAGTAGGCAGCGTGGCCGAAGGCGTTCTTCACGTCCTGCGGGACGGTGTAGGCCGTGCGGGTGAAGGCGCCGAAGGAGGCGACGTAGGCAAAGAAGCGGTCGTTGAAGCGGCCCACATCCAGCACGCGGGGCTGCCGGCGCATCGAGGATCTCGCCGCCGCCGGCGGCGAGAGCGGGATGCCAAGGCTGGCCGCAAAATCGTTCGTGCTGCCGCCGGGCAGATAGCCCAGGGGCGGGCGGTGCGCCGCGGGAAGGCGCATCAGACCGTTGAGCGTTTCGTTGAGCGTGCCGTCCCCGCCGTGGCAGACGACGAGGTCGAAATCCGCGCTGCGCTCCTGCGCGATGCGCGTGGCGTCGCCGGGGGCGGCCGTCTGCGCGATCGAGATCAGATAGCCCGCCTCGGCGTAGACCAGCAGCGCCTCGTACAGCGGCGCGCGGGACTTGGTCCTCCCGGCGCGGGGATTGACGATGAACAGCAGTTTCTTTTCCACGGCGGCATCTCCCTTTCCCGGTCGCGTTTCCTTTTCGTTAAAAACAGTATAGCACAGGAAATTCTTTCTTGCAATCCGTGTTCGCGCTCTTGCTTTTTCGGCAAAAAGCCGATAATATGAAAAAAACGGGAAAACGGCATACCGACGAAGGGAGGGCCGCCGATGGAGAGAAAGCGCTACTGGAGACTCGGACTGACGGCCGTCGCGTCCGTGTGCGCCATCCTCGTGTTCAACGACACCTTTTTCCGCGGCGGCATGCTGCTGCTGTTCCTCCGCAAGCTGTGCAGGGCGCTCACGCCCGTGATCTACGGCGCGGCGATGGCCTACCTGCTCGCACCGGTCGTGAATCTGTTCGAGCGGCTGGTCTCCCGCTCGAAACGGGTGCGCGGGCCCGGGCTCATGCGCGCGCTGAGCATCCTGCTCGCCTGGACGATCGTGAGCTCGCTGCTCTACCTGCTGCTGCACGTGCTGATCCCGCAGCTCTACGCGAGCGTGACGATGCTGATCGGCAACCTGAACGCATACTACAACGCCGTCTACCGCTGGGCCAGCCAGATGCTGCACGACAACCCCGACATCTCGGGCCAGGTGACCGCCGCGATCCAGAACTACTACTCCCAGCTCGTCGGCTGGGTCTACAACACGCTGATCCCCCAGGCGCAGCAGGCGCTCGCCATCCTCACGGGCGGGATCGTCAGCGTGGTGGTGTTTCTCAAGAACTTCCTCGTGGGCGTGATCGTCTCCATCTACCTGCTGGCGCGCAAGGAGAGCTTCGCCGCCTCCGCGCGCAAGCTGCTCTACAGCCTGGTGAGCGAAACGCACTACCGCTTCACGCTGCGCGCCGTGAAAAAGATCGACAAGATCCTCAGCGGCTTCGTGCGCGGCAAGCTGCTGGACTCGCTGGTCATCGGGGCGCTGTGCTTCCTCGCCACGACGATCCTCGAGATGCCTTACGCCCCGCTCGTGAGCGTGATCGTGGGCGTGACGAACGTGATCCCCTTCTTCGGCCCGTTCCTCGGCGCGATCCCCAGCGCGTTTTTGATCCTGCTCGTGAGCCCGCTGCAGTGCCTCTACTTCGTGATCCTGATCCTCGTGCTGCAGCAGTTCGACGGCAACATCCTCGGCCCCAAGATCCTCGGCAACTCCACCAACCTGCCGAGCTTCTGGGTGATCGTGGCGATCCTGATCGGCGGGGGCTTCTTCGGCGTGCTGGGCATGTTTCTCGGCGTGCCGGTGTTCGCCTGCCTCTACACCGCGCTCGGCTGGTGGAGCAAAAAGCGCCTGCGCAGCAAGGGCGTGGTGAACGACGACATCTTCGCCTCCGACGACCCGGTGCGCATCTACACGCCCGGCAGCCTGCCGAAAAAAGACGACGCGCCGCCGCAGCCGCCCGAAGCCCAATGAAAAGAACCGCCCCGGAGCGCATGCTCCGGGGCGGCGTTCGTTTTCAAAAGAGCGGCATGGCCGCCTTGCGAAAGCGCCTCAGGTCTTGTTCATCTGGTAGATCACGTTCAGGCCGCGCAGCAGCAGGTCGCGCTCGAGCGCGATCTTGTGGCGGCAGAGGGGGATGATGTAGGGTGCGATGCCGCCGGTGGCGACGAGGGTGGACGGATGGCCCAGCTCCTCCTCCATGCGGTCGATCACGCCGTCGAGCATGGCGGCGGTGCCGTACATGATGCCGCTGCGCATCGAGTCCACGGTGTTCTTCGCGATGATCTTGCCAGGACGATCCATGTTGATGCCGGGCAGCTGCGCGGTGCGGCTGGTGAGCGCATCCAGCGAGATGCGGGCGCCGGGCATGATGACGCCGCCCATATAGCGATTCTCCGGCTCGATGACCTCGACCGTGGTGGCGGTGCCCATGTCGATCAAAATCAGGGGCGCCTTGCGCTTGGCCAGCGCCGACACGGCGATGACGATGCGGTCGCTGCCGACCTGGGCGGGATGATCGAGGCGAATGTCCAGCCCGGTCTTGAGACCGTGGCCCACGACCATCGGCCGGCAGCCGGTGACCTTGTAGACGCCGACGTTCACCGCGTTGAACACGGGCGGCACGACGGAGGAGATGATACAGTCCTCCACCTCTTCGATGCGGCAGCCGTACGCCTCGAGCATGGACTTGATCTCCACGCCGTACTGATCCGAGGTGCGGGTACGGTCCGTGGCGATGCGGGCCTCGCAGACGATCTTATCGTCCCGGAAGCAGCCGATCGTGATGTGGGTGTTGCCGATGTCGATGGCGAGGAGCATGGCTCAGTTCTCCTTGTTCGTTTTTGCCAGGGGCAGGATCTTCGCGTGGTAGAGCGCCGCACCGACGACGCCGGTGATGAGCGTGGAGACGATCATCTCCACCACGGCGTTCACGCCGACGAAGCCGACGATGAAGGCGAGCACGTTCCGCCCGTTCATGAGGCCGCGCACATAATCCGTATGGCCGAAGAGCAGCACCAGCGCGCTCATGAAGAAAAGCGTGTTGAGAAAGGCCGAGCAGAAGCCCGCGACAAAGCAGGCCGGCGTGTGGCCGAGGCGCTTCTCACAGCCGCGGAAGATGAGACCGACGAGCAGCCCGTCCAGCGCGCGGGGGAGGAAGCGCTGCAAAAACGCCAGCACCGGCGAGATGCTGAACAGCATTACGCCCATGCCGCTGGGGATGCCGATGCCGATGCACTGGCCGAAGCTCAGCAGGCCGAACACGCAGCCCATGGCAAGGCCGCCCTTGGGCCCCAGCGCCACGGCCGCGATCGCGATGGGAATGATGTTGAGCGTGATGGACAGCGGCCCGATCGGGATCGTGCCGATCGGCGTGAAGGAGAAGATGATCAGCAGGGCCGTCATCAGGCCGAGGATCGCGAGGGCGCGGACGTTCGTCGAGTTGGTCTTGTTCATTTTTTGCCTCCTGCTGCCGCGCACATGGGCTGCGGCGCTTATCATAGAGTGCCGTGCGGACGCGGCGGTTCGTCCGGCTGCCGCTCCGAAGCGGATGCGGCGCCGTGCCCCCTCGTCTGCCGACCGGTATGATTATAGTGGCGGCGGGCCCAAATTGCAAGTATTTTCTTTCGCCGCGGCCGCTTTACAAATCGGCGGAAAGACGGTATACTTTTTCGTTGTACCCAAATAACTTCTTCGGGAGGGACGCGCCATGCTGGAGGGAAAGACCGTATTGCTGGGCGTGACGGGCGGCATCGCCGCATACAAGGCGGCGGCGCTCGCCTCGGCGCTGGTGAAGCTGCACGCCGCGGTGGAGGTCGTGATGACCGAACACGCGACGAAATTCATCGCGCCGCTGACGTTTGAGCAGCTCACGGGCCGCCGCGTGTCGGTGGACACGTTCGACCGCAATTTCGACCACTCGGTGAAGCACATCGCGCTGGCGGAGCGCGCCGATCTCGTGCTGATCGCGCCCGCGACGGCCAACGTCTGCGCGAAGCTGGCCCACGGCCTCGCGGACGACATGCTGACCACCACGGTGCTCGCCTGCCGCTGCCCGAAGCTGATCGCACCGGCGATGAACACCAATATGCTGGAAAACCCCGTGACGCAGGACAACCTCGACACCCTGCGCCGCTACGGCTGGACCGTGATCGCGCCGGCCTCCGGCCGCCTCGCCTGCGGCACGGTGGGCGCGGGCAAGCTGCCCGAGCCGGAGACGCTGGTGCAGCACGTCCTGCGCGAGATCGCGCTGCCGCACGACCTCGCGGGAAAGCGCGTGCTCGTGACCGCAGGGCCCACGCAGGAACCGCTCGACCCGGTGCGCTACCTCACGAACCACTCCTCCGGCAAGATGGGCTGCGCCATCGCGCGCGCGGCGATGCTGCGCGGGGCCGAGGTCACGCTCGTGGCCGGGCCGCTCGCGGTCGAGCCGCCGCCGTTCGTCGAGGTCGTGAACGTCGTCACCGCGCAGGACATGTTCGAGGCCGTGACCGCGCGCGCGGCGGAGGCCGACTTCATCTTCAAGGCCGCCGCGGTGGCGGACTACACCCCCGCGGACTACCGCGACGAAAAGGTGAAAAAGGGCGACGGGGAGCTCGCCATCCCGCTCAGGCGCACGCAGGACATCCTGCAGTATCTCGGCGACCACCGCCGCGCGGGACAGGTGATCTGCGGCTTCTCGATGGAGACGCAGCACCTGCTGGAAAACAGCGCCGCCAAGCTGGAGAAAAAGCACGTGGACATGATCTGCGCCAACAACCTGAAGGTCACGGGCGCGGGCTTCGGCACGGACACCAACGTGATCTCCGTCCTTACGGCGGCGGGCGTGACTGAGCTGCCGCTGCAGTCGAAGGACAGCGCCGCCGGCGCCATCCTCGACCTCGCGGTGCGCCTGGCCGCGGCCAAATGAGACGATGAGGGGCTTTTGCGCGCGGCACAGGGGGCTGCTCGTCTGGCTCGCGGCCGACGGGGCGGCGCTCGCGGCGTTCTTCCTGCTGCGCGCTCACCGCGCGGTGATGAACGCCTGTTCCGCGCGCGTCGCCATGCCGCTCGAGCGTGCGCTCGGCGCGCTGTGCGCGCGCGCGCCGTTCTCGGTCGGCGAGTGGCTGTACGCGCTCGCGATCCTCGCCGTGCCGGTCTATCTGGTCGGCAGCGCCTTCGCCGTCCGCCGCGCCGCGCGGCGGGGCGAGACCGCCTGCGTCCGCCTCATGGGCCTCGCCGCGGCGGCGCTCACGGCGTACGCGGCGTTCTGCCTGCTGTGGGGCGTCAACTTCTACGCGGACGGCTTCCAGGAAAAAAGCGGCGTCGCCGCCGCGCCGGTCGCGCGCGAGGAGCTGATCGCCGTGACGCGGTATTTCGCGGAGCAGACCGCCGCCTGCGCGGACGACGTGCCGCGGGATGCGGACGGCGCCTTCGCCGTGCCGCGGGAGGAGATCCTCGCCTACGCCCCGGCGCTCTATGAGGAGACGATGTACACCGAGTTCCCGTTCCTGCGGATGCGCGATGATCCGGTGAAGCGGCTGTTCTTCTCCCGCCTCATGAGCGAGATGAACTTCACCGGCGTCTATATCCCGTTCACCGGCGAATCCTGCCTGAACACGGACTTTCCCGCCGACCAGCTGCCCGCGACCGTCGCGCACGAGCTGGCGCACCGGCGGGGGCTCGCCTCCGAGCAGGAGTGCAACTTCGTCGCGGTGCTCGCCGCGTCCCGCTCGGAGAACGCCGCCTACCGCTATTCGGGATACCTGATGGGATACATCCACCTGTCCAACGCGCTCTACGCCGCCGACCGCGCGGCCTGGCGCGAGATCGCGGCGCTGTTGCCCGCGGCCGTGAACGCCGACCTGGAGAAGGCCAACGCCTATTGGGCGCAGTTCGAGACGCCCGTGGCCGAGGCCAGCGACCGCGCCTACGACGCGATGCTCAAAAGCTACGGCCACGCGCTCGGCACGCGCAGCTACGGCGCGGTGGTGGACCTGCTGGTGGCATATTACAAATGAATAAGGGCCCGGGCGGCGGAGAGATCCGCCGCCCGGTTTTTTTTGCCCCGGCGGGATTTTTTTCGCGCTTCGACACGCTTCGCGCTTGTCCTTTGCCGCGGCGCGTGCTATGATGGGGATGTAGAAAACGCAAATCGGATGGAATAAGGAGGGCCCTGCCATGTTGTCCGTCGATCTGTCCCGCGCGGCCAGCTTCCTGCCGCTGCCCTATGAGGAGGTCCTGCGCCCCCGCCTTGTGCGCGCCGGCGCGCAGCTGCAGCACGGCGGCGGCCCGGGCGATGATTTCATCGGCTGGGTCAGGCTGCCCGAGACCTATGACCGCGAGGAGTTCGCGCGCATCGAGGCCGCCGCCGCGCGCATCCGCGCCGATTCGAAGGCTCTCGTCGTGATCGGGATCGGCGGCAGCTATCTCGGCGCGCGGGGCGTGATCGAGTGCCTCGGCTCGCCCAACTACAACCTGCTCAAAAAGGACACGCCCAACGTCTATTTCATCGGCAACGGGCTCTCCGCCGCCGCGCTGCGCGAGGTGCTGGCGCTGGTGGAGGACGTCGATTTCTCGGTGAACGTGATCTCCAAATCCGGCACGACGACCGAACCCGCCGTGGCGTTCCGCTTCTTCCGTGCGCTGCTGGAGAAAAAGTACGGCCGCGCGGGCGCGGCGAAGCGCATCTACGCCACGACCGACCGCGCGCGCGGCGCGCTCAAGGGCCTGGCCGACGCCGAGGGCTACGAGACCTTCGCCGTGCCGGACGACGTGGGCGGACGATACAGCGTGCTGACCGCGGTGGGCCTGCTGCCCATCGCCGTGGCCGGCATCGACCTGCGCGCGCTGATGGCCGGCGCGGAGGAGATGATGCTGCGCTGCCGCACCGAGGAGTTCACGAACCCCGCCTGGCAGTACGCCGCCATCCGCAGCGAGCTTTACCGCCACGGGAAGAAGATCGAGCTGCTGGCCTGCTTCGAGCCGTCCTTCCGCTTCATGGCGGAGTGGTGGAAGCAGCTCTACGGCGAGTCCGAGGGCAAGGAGGGCAGGGGCCTCTTCCCCGCAAGCGTGGACTTCACCGCAGATCTGCACTCGATGGGCCAGTACATCCAGCAGGGCGAGCGGCACCTGCTCGAGACCGTGGTGCGCTTCGCGCCCGACGCGGAGCAGCCGCGCGTGCCCTTCGACGAGGCCGACGGCGACGGGCTGAACTTCCTGGCCGGGCGCACCCTGGCCGAGATCAACACCCAGGCGATGGACGGCACGCTGCTGGCCCACGTGGAGGGCGGCGTTCCCAACGTGGTGATCCGCACCGGACCGCGCGACGCGCACACGCTCGGCGGACTCATCTACTTCTTCGAGTATGCCTGCGGCCTGTCCGGCTATCTGCTGGGGGTCAACCCCTTCGACCAGCCGGGCGTGGAGGCCTACAAGAAAAACATGTTCGCGCTGCTGGGCAAGCCCGGCTACGAGGCGCTCGGCGAGCACCTGCGCCGGAAGCTGGAGGAGACACCGTCGGCATTTTGAACAATTTGCAAACTTATCTTTCGGCATTGCAAATCCGCCCGCCGTGTGTTATGCTGAAAGCGTAAAAAAACGCACCGTCACGACGGGATTTACGAAAGGAGTGGTTCCCTATGGTCAGGCTTATCATGGGCGAAAAGGGCACGGGCAAGACGAAAAAGCTGATCGAGCTCATCAACGCGGCGGCAACGCAGGAGTCCGGCAACGTCGTTTGCATCGAGGCAAAGCCCAACATGACTTTTGACCTGCACTATCATGTCCGTCTGATCACCGCAAGCGAATACCAGATCAGCGCCTACGAGGCGCTGCGCGGCTTCGTCAGCGGTCTGTACGCCGGCAATTACGATATTTCCCACATCTTCATCGACAACCTGCTCAAGATCGTCAAGGGCGAATGCAACCAGGAGACCGAGAACTTCCTCAACTGGCTCAACCGGTTCAGCGACGCGCACGGCGTCCGCTTCACGGTCTCGATCTCCGCCGATCCGTCGCTTGCGACCGACGGCATGCAGAAATACCTGTAATCACACGAAAAGAAGCGGCGCGGGCCAAAGGCCCGCGCCGCTTCTTTTGCGCTGTTTTTACCGCTCGAGATAAACCCCCGCGACGCCGAGCAGGCGGCACAGGGTCAGCTTGCACGCGAGATCCTCCTCCGACTCGTACCAGACGACGGCGATGCCGCCGCCCTCGGCGCAAACCAGATACGAGCTGGCGTAGCGCGCCGAGCGGTACGCCGCGCTCGTCGGGCTGTCCCGCAGGGCGGCGAAGGCCTCGTCCGTCAGCTCCTCGGCGGAACAGCCGCCGTCCGCCGACGCGCGCTGGGCCAGGGGCCGCAGGCGCAGCACGACCGCGCCGCCCTCGCCCGCCTGCGCCGCTGCGGCGTAGACCTGCTCCAGTCCCGCGCGCGGGCTGACGGGCAGCAGCGCCTCTGTGCCGGTCAGGCTCTGCGCCGCGACCGCCCGGGCGGGCGCCTCATCCGCCGCGCCGACCGTCAGCGGCGCGTGCAGACGGTCGTAGACGCGCAGCAGCACGGCCGCCGCCTGCTCGCGCGTGCAGGCTTCCGCGGGCGCGAAGGTATAGCGGTCCACGCCGCGGATCACACCCATGCGCCAGGCGAGGGTGAGATAGCCGCGATTCGTCGCCGTGTCGGTGAACGGGCACTCGTCCTGCACGAGGCCGGCGAGCAGCCCCACGTCCAGCGCGCGCACGGTCAGCACCGCCATCTCCTCGCGCCCGAGCGGCTCCTCGGGGCCGCAGGTCCCGCCCGCGGCGGGCAGCAGACCGCGGGCGCGCACGGTCTCGATATAGGGATAGTACCAGGCGAGAGGGTCGGCATTGTCGGCAAAGCTGCCGGTCTCCGGCCGGGTCAGCGTCCAGCCCATGAGACGGCAGAGCATCGCGGCGTACTGCGCGCGCGTCACCTGCCCGCCCAGGCCGAACGTCCCGTCGCCCATGCCCTGCACCAGGCCGAGCGCCGCCGCACGGCGCACGCTCTCATACGCCCAATGCGACGCCGGCACATCGGTAAACGGCGCACCGTCCTCCGCCGCGCGCGCGGACGGTGCGAACAGCAGCGCGCAGAACAGCAGCGCGAGCGCTCTCCTGCCGAGTTTCATGACGGCGCCTCCCTTTTTGTCCGAAATGACGCCGGCGGCTGCGCCGGCACGACGAGTATAGCAGAAAAAGCCGCGGCCGTCAATTTTTCGCCGTTTGGCTCTTTACCTTTGCCGGAAAATTTGGTATAGTATCAGACTGAAATATTAGGCTGCGGCATTGTGTCCGCAAAGAAAGGGGGCGGACCCCCGGTGAGGTTCGAGCGCTGGAATATCCCGGAACTGTCCGACGAGGCCGTCGGCACGCTGATGGACGCGGGCTACCCGTATCTGGTGTCGGCGGTGCTGGTCTCACGCGGGGCAGCGACGCCCGAACAGGCGGCCGAACGCCTGGAACACGAGCAGGTCCTGACCCATTCCCCGTTCCTGATGCGCGACATGGATCGCGCGGTGGAGCGCATCACCCGCGCGCTGGCGGACGGCGAGCGCATCGCCGTATTCGGCGACTACGACGTGGACGGCATCACGGCGACCTGCCTGCTCACCGACTATCTGCGCGCGCGGGGCGGCGACGTCATCCTGCACATCCCCGGCCGCTTCGACGAGGGCTACGGCCTGAGCTGCGAGGCGCTGCGCACGCTGATCGAGGACGAGGGCGCGCGCCTGATCGTGACGGTCGACTGCGGCATCACCGGCGTGGAGGAGACCGCTTACGCCAAAAGCCTCGGCGCGGACGTGGTCATCACCGACCACCACGAATGCAAGGACGTGCTGCCCGACGCGGCGGCCGTCGTCGATCCGCACCGGCCCGACTGCCCGTATCCCTTCAAGCACCTCGCCGGCGTCGGCGTGGCGCTGAAGCTGGTGCTGGCGCTGGGCGGGACGCAGCGCGAGGGCGCGCTCTTCGCCCGCTACTGCACGCTGGCCGCGATCGGCACGATCGCGGACGTGATGCGCATGGAGGACGAAAACCGCACCATCGTCCGCTGCGGGCTGGACGCCATCGACCACAGCGACTTCATCGGCCTGCACGCGCTGCTGCGCGAAGCGGGGCTCGACGGGAGGCCGATATCCTCGGTGCAGGTCGGCTTCGTGCTGGCCCCGCGCATCAACGCCGCCGGACGGATGGGCGAGGCGCGCCTCGCCGCCGAGCTGCTGCTGACCGGGGACGAAGACGAGGCGGCGCGCCTTGCGCGCGCGCTGTGCGACCTCAACCGCGAGCGGCAGAGCGTGGAGCAGGAGATCTTCGCGCGCGCCGTCGAGCAGCGGGAGCGCCTGCCGGACAGCGAGCGCAGCGCGCTCGTGCTCGCGAGCGAGGACTGGCACCCGGGCGTGATCGGCATCGTGGCCTCGCGCCTGAGCGAGAAATTCTCCTGCCCGAGCTTTATGATCCACCTGGCCGACGGCGTGGGCAAGGGCTCCTGCCGCAGCTACGGCGGCTTCAACCTGTTCGCCGCGCTGGAGGCCTGCTCCGACCTGCTCGTCGGCTTCGGCGGACACGAGCTGGCCGCGGGCTTCACGATCGAGGAGGAACGGATCCCCGCCTTCCGCAAAAAAATGAACCAGTACGTCCGCGCCCACACGGGCAGCGGCGTGCCCGTGCCCTCACTCGACGTGGACGCCGAGATCACGCGCCCGGCGCTGCTGACGCTCGACGAGGTGCTGGAGCTGTCCCGCCTGGAGCCCTACGGCGCGGGCAACAACCGGCCCGTGTTCTGCCTGCGCGGCGCGCTTTTGGAAGGTTTGCAGGGCGTTGGGCAGAATAAACACCTGAAGGTGCGGCTGCAGAAGGGCCACTGCACATTCGACGGCATCTTCTTCTCCGTCGCGCCGGAGGGCTGCGGCCTCGCGGTCGGCGACCGCGTGGACGCGGCGTTCCACCTGCAGGTCAACGAGTTCCGCGGGAACCGGTCGGTGCAGCTGCAGCTGCTCGACCTGCGGCTCTCGCCCGAGCCCAGCGCGCGCGAGGCGGAGCTGCTGGCGCTCTGCGCGGCGCTGCTGCGCGGGGAACCCGTCGCCCCGCGGGACGCCGCGCGCCTGCTGCCCTCGCAGGAGCAGTTCGCGCGCCTGTGGCGCACGCTCGAGCACGCGGTCGGGCCCGACGGGCTGACCGCGGCGGAGCTGCCGCTGCTGCGGCGCCTCGCCGCCGGGCTGCCGGGGGCGGAATCCTTCCCCCGCACGGCGCTCGGCCTGGCGGTGTTTGAGGAGCGGGGGCTGCTGGAGCTCCGGCGGCACGACGGCGCGCTCAGCCTGCGCCTCACCGCCGAGGGCAAAAAGGTGAGCCTCAGCGAGAGCAAATATCTGCGCGACCTGCGCGCCGCACTGTGAACGAATCCAGACAAAGGAGGTGAACGGCATGACCGCACAGGAACAGTACGAACATCTGGTCGAGACCGTCCGGAGCTATAATCCGGGCGCGGATTTCGAGATGATCGAGAAGGCTTACCGCTTCGCGCTCGCGCATCACGGCGAGCAGACGCGCAAGGACGGGTCTCCGTTCATCACGCACCCCATCGCCGTGGCGCAGATCCTCGCGGAGGAGCTGCGTCTCGACTCCGAATCCATCACCGCGGCGCTGCTGCACGACTGCATCGAGGACACCGACTGCTCCTACGACGAGCTGGTGCGGGAGTTCTCCCCCACGATCGCGGATCTGGTGGAGGGCGTGAGCAAGCTGACGCGCGTGCACTACACCACCAAGGAGGAAGAGCAGGCCGAGAACCTCCGCAAGATGCTCATGGCTATGGCCAAGGACATCCGCGTGATCCTCATCAAGATCGCCGACCGCACGCACAACATGCGGACGATGGAATACCAGTCCGAGGACAAGCAGATGCAGAAGTCCCTCGAGACGATGGAGATCTATGCCCCCATCGCGCACCGCCTCGGCATGCAGAAGCTCAAGTGGGAGCTGGAGGATCTGTCGCTCAAGTATCTCGACCCCATCGCCTACCAGGAGATCGCCGCGGCGCTCGACGCGCGGCGCGAGGAGTACGAGGCGTTCATGGAGCGCGTGCGCGGCCAGATCGAGAGCCGGCTCATCGAGCTGCACATCCCCTTCCACCGCGTCTACGGGCGCATCAAGCACCCGTACAGCATCTACCGCAAGATGTACGCCCAGAGCAAGACGATGGACGAGGTGCTCGACCTGTTCGCCTTCCGCGTGATCGTGGACACCGTGGCCGACTGCTACAACGTGCTCGGCATCATCCACGATCTCTATCACCCGGTGCTCGGGCGGTTCAAGGATTATATCGGCACGCCCAAGCCCAATATGTACCAATCCCTGCACACGACCGTGATCGGGCAGGACGGCTTCCCCTTCGAGGTGCAGATCCGCACGCAGGAGATGCACGACATCGCGGAGTACGGCGTGGCCGCGCATTGGAAATACAAGCAGGGCATCTCCGGCCAGGCGGGCGAGGGCGGCTACGAATGGGTGCGCCGCCTGCTCGAGAACCAGGAGAACACCGATGCCGAGGAGTTCATCCACACGCTCAAGGTCGATATGTTCGCGGACGAGGTGTTCGTCTTCTCGCCCAAGGGCGACGTGACCAACCTGCCCGCCGGCGCGACGCCCATCGACTTTGCCTACAGCGTGCACTCCGCCGTCGGCAACGGGATGACGGGGGCCAAGGTCAACGGGCGCATCGTCCCGTTGGACTATGCGCTCAAAAACGGCGACATCGTGGAGATCCTGACGGCGAAGAACGCCCACGGGCCGAGCCGCGACTGGCTGAAGATCGCCAAATCCAGCGAGGCGCGCAGCAAGATCCGCCAGTGGTTCAAGAAGGAAAAGCGCGAGGAGAACATCGTCAACGGGCGGCTGTCGTTCGAGGCGGAGCTCCGGCACCTCGGCATCCCGATGAGCGACGTGCTCGGCACCGACCTGCAGACGACGCTGCTCAAGAAAACCTCCTTCGGCTCGCTGGAGGAGATGTACGCCGCGATCGGCTACGGCGGCTTCTCGGCGCAGAAGGCCGTGAACCGCATCCACGAGGAGATCACCCGCCTCACGAAGCAGCGTCAGGCCGAAAAGGCCGCCGCGGCGGCCGCGCCCGCGCAGGCCGAGACGCAGCGCCCCGCCGCGCAGCAAAAGCGCGCCAAGAGCGAGCAGGGCATCGTGGTGGAGGGGCTGTCCAACTGCCTGGTGAAATTCTCCAAATGCTGCACGCCCGTGCCGGGCGACAAGATCGTGGGCTATATCACGCGGGGCTACGGCGTGTCCGTGCACCGGTGCGACTGTCCCAACGCCGCGCCGGAGCGGCGGCGGCCCGAGGAGTTCGGCCGCTGGATCCGCGTGAGCTGGGGCACGGACGTCAAGGAGTCCTACCAGACCTCGCTCGACATCTACGCCAAGGACCGCTTCAACCTGGTGCTGGACATCTCGGCGGCGCTGTCCACCACGCAGACGCGCGTGAGCGCCATCAACGCCAATGCCACGGCCGACGGCTTCGCGCTGATCCACCTCAACATCTTCGTGGCCGACAGCGACCAGCTCGGCGCCGTGATGCGCAAGCTGCACCAGATCAGCGGCGTGATGAAGGTGGATCGCCCGGCGGGCTGACGCGCCCGCCGCGGCACAACGACAAAAACGTAAGGAAGTTCGATCATGAGAGCTGTGTTAAGCAAAGTGCTCAGCGCCTCCGTCTCCGTGGACGGGGCGGTCGTCGGCCGGATCGGAGAGGGGTTCCTGATCCTGCTGGGCGTGACGCACGAGGACACGGAGGTCCAATGCGCGAAGCTGGCGGACAAGCTCTGCTCGCTCCGCATCTTCGACGACGAGGACGGCAAGATCAACCGCTCGCTCGACGACGTGCACGGCGAGATCCTCGTGGTCTCGCAGTTCACGCTCTACGCCAACTGCCGCAAGGGCCGCCGGCCCGACTTTCTCGCCGCCGCGCGGCCGGAGACCGCCGTGCCGCTCTACGAGCGCTTCGCGGCGCTGTGCCGCGCGAAGGGCTATCACGTCGAGACCGGCGTGTTCGGCGCGCACATGGCGGTGGAATCCGTCAACAACGGGCCGTTCACGATGATCGTGGACACCGACGACCTGGCATAAGGAGGGCCGCGCCGTGAAGATCGTTTCCATGGTGCTGGGCGAGCTCGGCACCAACTGCTACCTGCTGATCGACGAGGCGACGAAGCGCGCCGCCGTCATCGACCCCGCGGACGACGCGGAGGCGATCCGCCGCCGGCTGGAGGCCGAGGGTGCGGCGCCGCAGTATCTGCTGCTGACGCACGGGCACCGCGACCACACGCTGGCCGCGCCCGCGCTGCACGCGCTGTATCCCGCGGCGGAGGTCTATATCCACCCGCTCGACAAGCACGGCGCGGGCAGCTTTTCCTACCCGGTAGACGCGCTGATCCCGACGCTGAAGTACTATGCCGACGGCGACACGCTGCCCCTCGGCGGCCTGACGCTTGAGGTGCTGCACACGCCGGGCCACACGGAGGGTTCCGTGTGCCTGCTGGTGCGCGGGGAGGGCGTCCTCTTCGCGGGGGACACGCTGTTCGCCGGCTCGATCGGCCGCGTCGATCTCGACGGCGCCGTGCCGGAGAAGATGCTCTCCTCCCTGCGGCGGCTCGCCCTGCTCGAGGGCGACTGGGCCGTCTACCCGGGCCACATGGAGCCCACGACGCTCGCGCGCGAGCGCGCGTACAACCCCTATCTGAAGATGGCGATGCGATGAAGATCCAATTCAACGGCCCCGAGGAAAAATACGCCCTCGAGCAGAGCCTGCTGATGCTTTTTCCCGGCGAGCGGCCCGTCTACGGCGCGGTCGATCCCGCCGCGGACGCGCGCTGGGCGATCCTGACGACGACGGAGGACGGACAGAGCGTGTCCGTCCGCTGCGCGCTGGGGCGCGACGGTGCGCGCGCGGAGCACGAATACTCCCACCCGCTCGCGGGCAGCGCCTACGAGCGCGAGGGCCAGCGCCGCCACGCGCTGGTGAACGCCTTTTTCGGCGCGGCGCGGACGCTGCTCGGCGCCGCGCCCGCCTGGGGCAGCCTGACCGGCGTGCGCCCGACGAAGGTCGCCGCCGCGCTGCTGCGTGAGGGCGGACGCGCGCACGCCGAGCGCGTGCTGGAGGAGACCTACTTCGTCTCCCCCGCGCGGCGGCGGCTCGTGCTCGAGGCCGCCGAGGCCGGTCTTGCTGCGGCGGCGGCGCTTTGTCCGGAGGATATCTCGCTCTACGTCGGCATCCCGTTCTGCCCGACGCGCTGCGCCTATTGCAGCTTCGTGGCGCAGAGCGTGGAAAAGTCCTTCGGCCTGGTGGAGCCCTATCTCGCCGCGCTCGGAAACGAGATCGCGGCGGCGGGCGCGGCCGTGCGGGACTTGGGGCTGCGCATCCGCTCGTTCTACATGGGCGGCGGCACGCCGACCACGCTGACGGCGGAGCAGATGGATCGCCTGCTGACCGCGCTGGAGACGCACTTCGACCTCTCCTCCCTCGCAGAGCTGACCGTGGAGGCCGGACGGCCCGACACCATCACCGCCGAAAAGCTGGCCGTGCTGCGCGCCCACGGCGTGACGCGCGTGAGCGTGAACCCGCAGACGATGGACGACCGTGTGCTCGCCGCCATCGGCCGGCGGCACAGCGCGGACGATATCCGCCGCGCCATGGCCGAGGTGCGCGCCGCGGCCTTCCCGCACGTGAACATGGATCTGATCGCGGGCCTGCCCGAGGACACGCCCGAGGGCTTCGCCCGTTCGCTCGACGAGGTGCTCGCCCTCGGCGCCGACAACGTGACGGTGCACACGCTCTCGCTCAAGCGCGGCAGCCGCATCACGCTTGAGGGCAGCCGCCTGCCCGGGGCGGACGAGGTGGCGCAAATGCTGGACTACGCAAACGAAACGCTGCGTAAACATGGTTTTGCGCCGTACTATCTCTACCGCCAGAAATACATGTCCGGCAGCTTTGAAAACGTGGGCTGGACGCAGCCGGGCGGCGAGGGCCTTTACAACATCTATATCATGGAGGAGCTGCACAGCATCCTCTCCCTCGGCGCGGGGGGCTCCACCAAGATGGTCGGCGGAGGCGAGATCCGCCGCGCATTCAACGCGAAATATCCCAGAGAATACATCGACCGACCCGAGAAGCGCCGCGCGAATCTCGACGCGTTCTGCGCCTTCCACCGGGCCCTGCGGCATGAAGCATAAGGAGGTCTCACCATGGCTTACCGCTATTCCGACTATTGTGAAAGCGCGGAGTTCCTGCGCGCGCGGCTCGGCGGCTTCGCGCCCGAGGCGCTGCTGATCCTCGGCTCGGGCCTCGGCTTCCTCGGCGAGGCGGTGGAGGCGCCCGTGTTCGTCGACTACGGCGAGATCCCGCACTTCAAGCCCTCCACCGCGCCGGATCACAAGGGGCGCTTCGTGTTCGGCACGCTGCGCGGAAAGCGGGTCGCCGTGATGCAGGGACGCATGCACTGCTACGAGGGCTACACGATGGAGGATGCGGGCTACGCCGCGCGCGTGCTGCGCCTGCTGGGCGCGAAGACGCTGATCGTGACCAACGCGGCGGGCTGCGTGAACACCGCCTGGTCGGCCGGCGACCTGATGCTCATCACCGACCACATCAAGCTCTTCGACTTCGGCCCCCTGCGCGGGCCCAACCTGCCGGAGTTCGGCACCCGCTTCCCCGACATGTCCACGGTCTATACGCCGCGGCTGCAGGCGCTGGCGCGCGAGGTCGCGGCGGCGCAGGGCATCCCGCTGCGCGAGGGCGTGTATATGTACTTCCCCGGCCCGCAGTTTGAGACCCCGGCCGAGGTGCGCGCCGCGCGCGTGCTCGGCGCGGACGCCGTGGGCATGAGCACCGCGCCGGAGGCGATCGTCGCCGCCCACTGCGGCTATGAGATCCTCGGCGTGACGCTGTGCACCAACATGGCGGCCGGCGTGCTGGCGCAGCCGCTGAGCGGCGAGGAGGTCAACGCGATGGCCGCCGCTGCGGCGCCGCGCTTCTCCGCGCTGATCCTCGGCTGCCTCGCGCGGCTCTGAGCATTCGGAAAAGGCGGTTTCTATGGCAACGAACAAAAAACAATCGTTCTTCGGCGGCGCCGCGGTGCTGGCGTTCGGCATCGTCGTGGTCAAGATCATCGGGGCGCTGTTCAAGATCCCGCTGTACAACATCCTCGGCGAGATGGGCGCGGCGGACTTCAACAACGCCTACAACATCTACGCCGCCATGCTGACGATCTCCACCGCGGGACTGCCGGTCGCGCTGTCCAAAATGGTGTCGGAGGCGAACACGCTCGGCCGCGAGAACCAGGCGCGGCGCGTGTTCCGCGTGAGCTTCGCCGCGTTCCTGACGCTGGGCGTCGCGTCGTTCGCGATCATGTGGTGGGGCAACGCGTTCTGCGCGGGCCTGCTGCACAACGCCAACGCCGCCTACGGCATCCGCGTGCTCGCGCCCGCCGTGGTGTGCGTCGGCTGCCTCTCCGCCTTCCGCGGCTACGCGCAGGGCACCTTCCGCATGACGCCCACCGCCGTGAGCCAGATCATTGAGGCGGTGTGCAAGCTGCTCGTCGGACTGTGGCTCGCGCGGCACCTGCTGGCGCTGGGCTACGGCGAATCCGTCGCCGCCGCGGGCGCGATCGCGGGCGTCACCTGCGGCACGATCCTCGCGCTCGTCTACATGGCGGTCAACCATCTGCGCCACCGCACGCGCACGCCCGCCGCCGACGCACCCGAGAGCGCGGGCGCCATCCTGCGCCGCCTGATCGCCATCGCGGTGCCGATCACGCTGTCGTCCTCGATGGTGTCCATCATCACGATCATCGACACCTCGCTCGTGCAGGGGCAGCTCCAGAACGCGCTGGGCTACTCGCTCGCTGAGACGCGGCAGCTCTACGGCACTTATTCCGCGGCGATGAACCTTTACAACCTGCCGGCGTCGCTGATGGTGGCGCTGACCGCCTCCGTCATCCCGACGGTCTCCGCCTCGCTCGCGCGGCGCGACCGCGCCGCGACAAAGCGGGTCGTGAACTCCTCCCTGCGCGTGACGGCGCTGCTCGCGTTCCCGATGGGCTTCGGCCTGTGGGCGCTTTCGGAGCCGATCATGAAGCTCTGCTACCCGCGCTACGACAGCGCGCTCGGCGGCGAGCTGCTCGGCGTGCTCGGCATCACGGCGCTGTTCGTGTGCGTGATGCTGATCTCGAACTCCATCCTCCAGGCGCACGGGCGCGTGAACGTGCCGGTGCTGGCGATGCTCGTGGGCGGCACGGTGAAGATCGTGCTCAACTATCACCTCGCCGCGATCCCGTCGCTGAACATCCACGCCGCGCCGATCGGCAACCTGAGCTGCTTCGCCCTCGCGGCGCTGATCGACCTCGCGTTCGTCTACCGCACGGCGGAGGATAAGCCCAATTACCTCGCGCTGTTCTGCAAGCCGCTGCTGGCCTCGCTCGTGATGGCGGTCGCGGCGCGGAGCGTCTACGCGCTGCTCCGCGCGCACGTCGCCCTCGGCCGCGCGGCACTCACGCAGCTCGTCACCGTCGCGGGCGCGGTCGCCGCCGCGGTGGCGGTGTATTTCGCGCTGGTCTGGGCGCTGCGGATCATCACGGCGGACGATCTGGCGCTGCTGCCGAAGGGCGAAAAGCTCGCACGGCTGCTGCGCAGACGCTGAAATCTTTGCAAAAGTATGAAAAAACGCGAAAAAGCCTTGCATTGGGGACAAAGATATGATAGATTTTGAGAGCAAAGAGGTTTACCGCTATGAGGATCTGGTCGAGGTGCTGCGCATCCTGCGCGCGCCCGGCGGCTGCCCGTGGGATCGCGAGCAGACGCACGCCAGCAACCGCCGCAACTTCCTGGAGGAGGCCTACGAGGCCGCCGACGCGTTTGACCGCGACGATCCGAAGGACATGTGCGAGGAGCTGGGCGACATGCTGATGCAGGTGCTCTTCAACGTCCAGATCGAGGTCGAGGCCGGCCGCTTCGGCTATGATGACGTGACCGACGGCGTGGTGCGCAAGCTGATCTACCGCCATCCGCACGTGTTCGGCACGGTGCGGGCCGACACGACCGAGGAGGTGCTGACCAACTGGGAGGCCCTCAAGCGCACGGAGAAGGGCCAGACCTCCACCGCCGACGCGCTCGACGCCGTGGCCCGCGCGCTGCCGGCGCTCTGGCGGGCGGACAAGCTGCAGAGCAAGGCCGAAAAGGCGGGATTCCGCTTCCGCGACGCCGACGGCTCGCTGGACAAGCTGGAGGAGGAGGTCCGCGAGCTGCGCGAGGCCGTGACGAGCGGCACCAACGTGGAAGAAGAGCTGGGCGACGTACTCTTTGCGGCGGTGAACGCCGGGCGCCGCCGGGGCATCGACCCCGAAAACGCGCTGAACGCGGCGTGCGGGAAATTCATCGCGCGCTTCCGCCGGGTGGAGACCGCCGCCGCGGCCGAGGGCCGCACGCTGGGCGAACTGCCGCCCGACGCGCTGGCCGCGCTCTGGGAGCGCGCCAAACACGAATGACGGAAAGCGGCCCGTCCGTTTTCTGCTCATAAACAACCGGAACGACCTTCCGGTAAAAAACAGGAGGAAACACCATGAATAAGGCTGAACTCATCTCTGCCGCTGCCGAGAAGGCGGGCGTATCCAAGAAGGAGACCGAGGCTGTCGTCAACGCGCTGCTCGATACGGTCAAGGCCACCCTGAAGGACGGCGAGAAGGTCCAGGTCGTCGGCTTCGGTTCCTTTGACGTCAAGCGCCGCGAGGCGCACACCGGCCGCAACCCCCGCACCAAAGAGGCCATCAAGATCCCCGCTTCCAAGGTCCCCACGTTCCGCGCCGGCAAGGCCCTCAAGGACGCCGTCAACACGAAGAACACGAAGAAGAAAAAGTAATCGACCCGAAGATAAAAAATAGCCGCAGTGCGGCTATTTTTTATCTTCTGCCGCGGCGCGGCGAAAGGACGTCTCACATGCGATTGGACAAATATCTCAAGGTTTCGCGCCTCATCAAGCGGCGCACCGTGGCCAACGAGGCCTGCGACACGGGCCGCGTCGAGGTCAACGGCAGGATCGCCCGCGCCTCCTATGACGTGAAGGAGGGCGACCGCATCACGATCCGCTTCGGCGAGCGCGCGCTGACGGTCGAGGTGCTCAGCGTGGCGGAGTCCGCAGGCAAGGCTGAGGCCGCCGCGCTCTACCGCGAGCTGGGGCAGCCGTAAGACATATTCCGCAGGGCCCTCCCATACAATGGACGTATGGGAGGGCTTTTCCCGTCCTCCCGGCACGGAGGGAGGATCGCCGCCATGGCTTATGAGAACAATTTTGCCGCGCCGCAGCGCATCGAGCTGGACGGGCGCGAGCACCTGACGGTCACAGGCGTCGAGGATGTGGACCGCTTCGACGAGAGCGAGATCGTGATGTCGACCGGGGCGGGCGTGCTCGTCGTCACGGGCGAGAACCTGCACATCGGCAAGCTGAGTCTGGACGGCGGTGAGCTGCACGTGGACGGACGCATCGACACGCTGAGCTACGAGGACGCGCCCGCCGGCCGCGGCGGGCTGTTCGCCCGGCTCTTCGGCGGCTGAGCGCATGGGCATCTCGCACGCCGCGCAGCTGCGCGCCTTCGGCGAGGCGCTGCTGCTGGGCGCGACGCTCGCGCTGCTCTACGAGCTGCTGCGGGCGCTGCGCCTGCGTTCGCGCCGCGCCCGCGCGCTCACCGGCGCGCTCGACGCGCTCTACTGCCTGCTGCTCGCGGCGGCGGCGCTGCTGTTCGCGCTGCGCGTCGGCGACGGGGAGCTGCGGCTCTACATGCTGCTCGCGGCCGTCGGCGGCGCGGCGCTTTTCGCCGCCGTGTGCGCCCCGCCGCTGCGTCCGCTGTGGGACTTCTGGGCGGAAACGCTGGTGCTGCTGTGCCGCGCGCTGCGCCTGCCGCTGCGGAAGCTGAAAATTTTTTATGGTAAACTGACCAAAGTTTGCAAAAGGGTCTTTCTTTTTTGGAAAACCTCCCTTATAATAGGCTCGTACCGGCGGTATGCGCTGCGTTCGCGCCGCCGGATCCTGCGGAGGGAGGCGGTCCGACATGGCGGAAAACCCGGCAAAGCCGAAACGGCGCGGCGGTTTTCTCGCGGCGCTGGTGATCTGCGTGCTGCTGGTGGTCGTCGGCTTTCAGCTGATGAGCCTGCGCGACAGGATCGCCGCCGCCGAGGCGGAGCGCAGCGCCCTGGCCGCGCAGGTCGCGCAGCAGGAGCAGGAAAACCGCTCCCTTGAGGCGGCGCTTCAGCGCGCGGACGACCCGGCGTATCTGCAGGAGCTTGCGCGCAAGCAGCTCGGCATGGTCTCGCCCGGGCAAAAGGATTTTTACGACATCAGCAACTGACCGACAAAAAAGGGCCGCACCGCGGCCCTTTTCGTTTTGCCCCGAAAAAAACCGTGCGGAGCGGCAAGAGCCGCTCCGCACGGTTTCGTGGTTCGTCTTATTCGATCTCAAGGCGTCTCGCGCTCGAGACCGTCGCGCTCTTCTTGGGCAGGGTCAGGCGCAGCACACCGTCGGTATACTCGGCCTTGATGCCGCCCTCCTCGATGCCGCTGATGTCGAACGAACGGCTGTAGCTGCCGTAGCTGCGCTCGCAGCGGACATAATTGCCCTTCTTGTCCTTCTCCTCATGCTCGCTGTGGCGCTCGGCCGCGATGTTCATGCTGTCGCCGTCGAGATCAATGTGGATGTCCTCCTTCTTGAAGCCGGGCAGATCGGCCTCCAGCAGGTAATGATCGCCCTTGTCCTGAATGTCGGTCTTGAACTCCGCCAGACCGTCGAAGCGATCGCGGTCGCCGAAGAACGCGCGCTCCAGCGCCTCCATCTCACGGAACGGGTCATAGCTGCGCATCTGGTTGTTTCTGCGCTCATAAGGTCTCAGTTCGAACATGGTGAATGCCTCCTATATCATTTATTATGATCTTTTGTTGTGATGCCGCAGGGCCTCGCGGCCCTCGCCTCTCCTCCCTGCTGACAAGGTCAGTATACCCGCCGCCTGTGAACAAAAATACATCTTTCCATGAACGAACTGTTAACTTTAGCACTCTTTGGTCGAGAGTGCTAAAAAATATTTTATGTCACCCTATGGAAAAGCGCCGCGCCGCATGGTATACTATGAGACAGAAACAGAAAAAGGGGTCTTGCCGCTATGAAACGATGGATCGCGCTGCTGCTCGCGCTCGCCACGGTGCTGAGCCTGTGCACCGGCTGCAAAAAGAAGGAGAAGAAGCAGACGGGGGACGAGTCCAAGTCCTCCGGCACAACGCAGACCGCGCCGGAGCCGACGCCGGAGCCCGACCCGGAGCCGGAGCCGGATCCCTACGTGGATCCCTACGAGGCGGTGAAGAACTACTGGCGCATGGATCAGCTCACGCAGGCGTGGGGGCCGGATCAGGTCGTGGAGCACCTGTTCTTCCACCCGATCATCGCCTATCCGCAGTGGGCGTTCCACGACTGCCCGTCCTCCAAGAGCCAGAAGGACGGTCTGGACGACTGGATGGTCACGGTGGACGAATACAAGAAGATCCTGCAAAACGTCTACGACAAGGGCTACATCCTCGTCGCGATGGAGGACGTGTGGAGCGAGTACACCACCGACTCCGGCGCGCAGCGCATGCGCCGCAACACGCTGATGCTGCCCGAGGGCAAGAAGCCGCTCGTGATCTCGTTCGACGACGTGAACTACTACGAATACATGCTGGAGGAGGGCTTCACGAGCAAGCTCGTGCTCGGCGAGGACAACGAGATCTGGGCCGAGTGCACCGATCCCTACACGAAGGAGACCTTCTACACCAAGGATCTCGACGCGACGCCCATCCTCGACCAGTTCGTCTATGAGCATCCCGATTTCTCGCTCAACGGCGCGAAGGCGATCTTCTCCCTGACCGGGTATCAGGGCATCCTCGGCTACCGCACGCAGAACGACATCGACATCGGGCCCGACGATCCCCGCCGCCCGGAGTTCGACGCCCACCGCAAGGCCGAGCAGGAGGCCGTGAAGCCCGTCATCGCCCGCCTGAAGGAGACCGGCTGGACCTTCGGCAGCCACACCTGGGGCCACATCCGGCTCGACTCCGCAAGCCGCCCGCTGGCCAAGGTGCAGCGCGATACCGAGCGCTGGCTTGAGGAGGTCGGCACCCTCGTCGGGCCGACGAGCATCCTGTTCTACCCCCACGGCGCGCGGCCCGACGGGAACGACTGGAAAAACACCGGCGAGAAGTTCCGGTACCTGCAGAGCGTCGGCTTCCGCGTGTTTGCCAGCGTGGGCGTGGAGTCGTTCAGCTACATCAAGCCGGACATCTGCGCCGTGATCTGCGACCGCCTGCATCCCGACGGGACGACGCTGCGCAAGGAGCGGCAGCGCTATCTCAAGTTCTACGACGCGAAGGACATCATCGACCTGGAGGTCCGCCCGCAGCTGGGCGTCGCGTGGCAGTAAGGAGGCGCCCATGACCGAGAAAAAGCTGATCGAAAAGGCCGTCGCCATGCTGGACATGGCCTATATCCCCTATTCGCACTTCCCCGTCGGCGCCGCGATCGAGTGCGACGACGGCGCGGTGTTCACCGGCTGCAACATCGAAAACGCCAGCTACGGCCTCACGAACTGCGCCGAACGCACGGCGGCGTTCAAGGCCGTGAGCGAGGGGCACCGCCGCTTCAAACGCATCGTGATTGCCGGCCGCTGCGAGGATTACTGCTGGCCCTGCGGCGCCTGCCGCCAGGTGCTCAACGAGTTCGGCGGGCCGGAGCTGGAGGTCATCTGCCTCAACGGCGCGGGCGAGGCCGCGCACGTGAAGCTCGGCGAGCTGCTGCCCCACGGACCGGACATGGCGTGGCTGGGAAAATGATATCGACCGAACGAAGCGGCGCAGGCAATGCCTGCGCCGCCGCTTTTTTCTGTTCAGACGTGCGCTGCCGGCGGGTTATCCCATCCTTGCGAGCACGTCTTCCACATTCTCCGCCGTGACGTAGGCGCCGAAGCCCTGCGCAAGCAGCGCCTCGTCCGCCTCCCCGCCGGTCATGCGCGCGAGCATCCGGTCGCCCACGCCGGCCTTGACGTGGCCGTGATCGACAAAATACGCGCGGTCGGTCGTGATGTCGTTCAGGCCCGCGAAGTTGTAAAACGGCGCGATGCGCACGAGCTGGCGCAGAAAGGTCTTGAACTCCTGCTCGTCCACCGCCGCGCGGTAGGACGCCTCATACATCGGGTTGGTGAAGAACACCAGCTCGATATCGTGCTGCGCGCAGAGCGCCGCGAGCTCGCCCAGCTCGTCGATCGTCTCGGCCAGGCGCGGCGTCGAGCCCGTGACGGCGCGGGGGTTGTCCCAGTTCTCGTTGGGGTTCTCGGTGTCGTAATCGTACCACCAGCCGTAGTCGTAGAAGTCCTGCACGCTCGCATACATCGGCTCCGGATGCAGCAGCGTCGGGATCGCCTGCACGACGACGCTCGCGTTGAGGTACAGGCCCCAGAACTTGACCGGGTGCGCGCGGGAATACTCGTAGGGCGCGCTCATGCGGTCGCTGAGGTGGATGGCGGGATCGACCGTGTAGGACACGTTGTCGAGCCCGACGTAGACCGTCTTCGGCTTCACGCCGTGCGCGAGCATCGTGCGCAGGTTCGCAAGGTGCTCCGCCGGAAGGCCCACGTTGTAGGTCATGTTGTAGCAGGATATGCCCTCCATGACCTCCGGGTGCAGCGAGCCGACGCGGGACGAGCCGAAGATGAACGCATCGTACCGCTCCGGCTCGGCCAGCACATGGGTCATCTTGATGTAGTTGCGGTTCGGGCCCACGCCGTTGTCGCGCAGGGCCTTCGCGTGGAACACGTTGTAGGGGTCGACGAGGATCGGCATCGCGACCGTCACCAGCAGGCAGAACGCGAGGGCCGCGGCGACCTTGGCCAGAAACTTCTTCATCCTCCGCACCTCCTCAGAACTGGAAATAGACGAACGCCGTCTCTCCCGAGGCGCGGAAACACAGGATCAGCGCGAGGAACGCGAGGTACACCGCCCAGCGCACCGCGGCGCGCCGCCGGGAGAGCCAGACGATCACGTCGCCCCGGAGCGAGGCGTAGTCATAGGCGATCAGGACCGGGAGCGACACCGCCGCCACGATCAGGTCGTAGCGGACCATGCCGAGCGCGTGCAGCGTGTCTGCCACATAGCGCACCGGCGAGGCAAGGCCGGCGAGGCGGAACGAATGCGTGATGACGTAGAGCGCCTCCGGCAGCGTCTGCGCCCGGAAAAACACCAGGCCGAAGGCACAGAACGTGAACGTCACGAGCACGCGGCCGAGCCAGCGCCAGGTGCCGACCGTCACGCTCTTCGAGACGTGCAGCGCGTTTTCGACGATCTGGCCGAGACCGTGCAGCGCGCCCCAGAGGACGAACGTCCAGCTCGCGCCGTGCCACAGGCCGCTGAGCGTGAAGGTCGCGAGCAGGTTGAAGTTGTGCCGCAGCTTGCCGCAGCGGCTGCCGCCGAGCGGGATATAGACATAATCGCGGAACCAGGTGGACAGCGAAATGTGGTTCCGGCTCCAGAACTCGCGGATGCTGGCGGAGAGATAGGCGCTTTTGAAGTTTTCCATCAGGCGGATGCCGAGCAGCATCGACGTGCCGCGCGCGATGTCCGAATAGCCCGAGAAGTCACAGTAGATCTGCGCGAGGAAGAACAGCGACGCCACGATCAGCGGCAGGCCCTCAAAGTCCCAGACGTTGTGGTATACCTTATCCACGAACACGCACAGGTTGTCCGCGATGACGAGCTTTTTGAAAAAGCCCCAGGCCATCAGCTTGAGCCCGTAGGTCGCCTGGTCGTAGTCAAAGACGTGCTCCGCCCGGATCTGCGGCAGCAGGTTCTCTGTGCGCTCGATCGGGCCGGCGACGAGCTGCGGGAAGAAGGACACGAACGTCGCATAGACGAAGAAGTTGCGCTCCGCGGGAAATTTGCCGCGATAGACGTCGATCACGTAAGAGAGCGTCTGGAACGTGTAGAACGAGATGCCGACGGGCAGCATCAGGCGCAGCGTGACCGGGTGCAGCGGCAGCGACAGCGCGCCCAGCACCGCGTTGACCGAGGCAAAGAAAAAGTCGAGATACTTGAACACGAACAGCAGGCCCAGGCACGCGGCCAGCGCGCCCGTGAGCAGCCACTTGCGCGTGCGCTTCCGCTCCGTCCGCTCCAGCGCCAGCGCCGTGCCGTAGGACACCGCCGTGGTGAACAGGATCAGCACGACGTATTTGACGTTCCAGCTCATGTAGAACCAGTAACTCGCCGCGAGCAGGATCGGCACGCGGAAGCGGTGCGGCACGGCCCAGTACAGCAGGAACACCACGGGCAGGAACACCGCGAAGGACAGCGAGTTGAACAGCATGTCAGCAGGCCCTTTCTTCGTTTCTTTCACACGGCAGGGCACCGGGCCGCGCCCGATGCCCTGCCGCTCGTTTTAGAATTCCGCGTTGCCGACCGTGCGCGGATGCAGCTCCACGTCGCGGATGTTGGCGATGCCCGTGAGGTACATCACCATGCGCTCGAAGCCGAGGCCGAAGCCCGCGTGACGGCAGGAGCCGTAGCGCCGCAGGTCACAGTACCACCAGTAGTCCTCCGGGTTCATGCCGAGCTCCTGGATGCGCCGCTCGAGCACCTCAATGCGCTCCTCGCGCTGGGAGCCGCCGATGATCTCGCCGATGCCGGGCACCAGGCAGTCCGCCGCGGCGACGGTTTTCCCGTCGTCGTTCAGGCGCATATAGAACGCCTTGATCTCGCGCGGATAGTCCGTGACGAACACCGGGCGCTTGAAGATCTCCTCCGTGAGGAAGCGCTCGTGCTCGGTCTGGAGGTCGGTGCCCCATTCGACCTTGTAGTCGAAGCGGTCGTTGTGCTGCCGGAGGATCTCCACCGCGTCGGTATAGGTGATGCGGCCGAACTCCGACGAGGCGACGTGCTCGAGCCGCTCGAGCAGGCCCTTGTCCACAAAGCTGTTGAAAAAGGCCAGATCGTCCGGGCAGCGCTCCATCACGCGGCGGATGATGTGCTTTACCATCGCCTCCATGACGGCGAGATCGCCGTCGAGGTCGCAGAAGGCCATCTCCGGCTCGATCATCCAGAACTCGGCCGCGTGGCGCGCGGTGTTGCTGTTCTCGGCGCGGAAGGTGGGACCGAAGGTGTAAACGTCGCCGAAGGCCATGGCGAAGTTTTCGGCGTTGAGCTGGCCGGAGACGGTCAGGCTCGTCCGCTTGCCGAAGAAATCGCGGCTGTAATCCACCTTGCCGTCGGCCGTGCGGGGCAGGTTCTCAAGGTCGAGCGTCGTGACCTGGAACATTTCGCCCGCACCCTCGGCGTCACTGCCGGTGATGATCGGCGTGTTGACGTAGACGAAGCCGCGGCTCTGGAAGAATTCGTGGATGGCGTAGGCCGCCGCGCTGCGCACGCGGAACGCCGCGGAGAACAGGTTGGTGCGCGGGCGCAGATGCTGGATCGTGCGCAGGTATTCCACGCTGTGGCGCTTCTTCTGCAGGGGATAGTCCGGCGAGGACGCGCCCTCCACCGCGATCGCGGAGGCCTTGACCTCCAGCGGCTGCTTGGCCGCGGGCGTCAGCACCACCGTGCCGCGCACGATCAGCGCCGCGCCGACGTTCTGGGAGGCGATGTCCTTATAATTGTCCAGCGCGGCGGCGTCCATCACCACCTGAAGGTTTCGGAAGCACGAACCGTCGTTGAGCTCGATGAACCCAAAGGTCTTCATGTCGCGGATGGTCTTTGCCCAGCCGCATACGGTGACTTCCCTGCCCGCGAGCGCCTCGCCGTCGGCAAAGATCGCCGCGATCCTGGTGCGTTCCATAGTCGCATCTCCTCCTCATTGGGAATAATGAGATATTATATACTGCGGCGGTGCGCTTTTCAAGGGCTTCTTCGTTGACTTTTCGGCGCGCGCGGCTTACAATGGTGCGGCATACGAAACCGACCGAACCGGACAAGGAGCACACTCATGAACAGAAACGAATATCTCGACGTCGCGCCCGAGGCCGCCGCCGCGCTGGCGGAGGGCAGGCCCGTCGTGGCGCTGGAATCCACCATCATCTCCCACGGCATGCCGTATCCGCAGAACGTGGAGACGGCGCTCACCGTGGAACGGCTGATCCGCGAAAACGGCGCCGTGCCCGCGACCGTCGCCATCCTCGGCGGACGGCTCAAGGCCGGCCTCTCGCCGGAGGAGATCGACTATCTCGGCCGCACGGGCGCGGGCGTGGCCAAGGCGTCCCGCCGCGACCTGCCGGTGCTCGTCGCAAAGGGCGCGGACGGGGCGACCACCGTGACCACCACGATGATGATCGCCGCGATGGCGGGCATCCGCGTGTTCGCCACCGGCGGCATCGGCGGCGTCCACCGCGGTGCCGAGACCACGATGGACATCTCCGCCGACCTGGAGGAGCTGGCCGAAACGCCCGTCATGGTCATCTGCGCGGGAGCCAAGTCGATCCTCGACCTGGGCCTCACGCTCGAGTATCTCGAGACCAAGGGCGTGACCGTGATCGGCTACGGCACGGACGAGCTGCCCGCGTTCTACACGCGCCGCAGCGGCTTCGGCGTCGATTACCGCCTCGACACGCCCGATGAGCTGGCGCGCGCCTTCCACGTCAAGCGCGAGCTTGGCCTGCGTGGCGGCATGCTCGTCGCCAACCCGATCCCGGAGGAGTACAGCATGGACAAGGCCACGATCGACGGCGCCATCGAGCTCGCCCTCGCCGCGGCAAAGGCACAGGGCATCCACGGCAAGGCCGTGACGCCCTTCCTGCTCGCCCGCGTGAAGGACATCACCGGCGGCGACTCGCTCGCGTCCAACATCCGCCTCGTGTACAACAACGCCGTCCTCGCCGCGAAGACGGCCGCCGCGCTCTGCGCGCTGGAGGCGTAAATGCCGCGCGCGCTGCTGCCATACCTGCCGTATCTCGCCGGGGCGCTCGCCGCGGTCAATCTGGCGGCGTTTCTGACCTTCGGCGCAGACAAGCTGCGCGCGAAGCGCGGGCGCTGGCGCGTGCCGGAAAAGACGCTGTTCCTGCTGGCGCTGCTCGGCGGCGGCCTCGGCGCCACGCTCGGCATGTTCGTCTTCCGCCACAAAACGCGGCACTGGTACTTCCGCCTCGGTCTGCCCGCGATCCTGCTCGCGCAGCTCGCGCTGCTCGTGCTGCTCGTGCTGCTGATCCGGCCGCTGCCGTAACGGCCCCCCTCTTTCTTTGACGGAAAAAAGGCGCCCGCCCCACGCTGTGGGGCGGGCGCCTTTTTGTTTCTCCGTCAGTTGCCGTAACCGTTGCCGTAGCCGTAGCCGTAGCCGCGGAAGAAATCGTTGAAGAAATCCCAGGGGTTGGTGTAGTTGCCGTAGTTGCCGTTGTAATAGTCGCTGTTGTTCTGCTCCTGCTGCTCGTTCTTCGTCTCGTTCTGCTCGGGCACGGCGTCGAAGGTGAGCTGCACGGTCACCTCTTCTCCGTCGCGGTAGACCGTGACGGGCACGGTCTCGCCGGCGAAGTGGCCCTTCTTGGCGGCGTTGAGGTCGCTCAGGCTGCTCACGGTCTTGCCGTCGAGCTCGATGATGATGTCGCCCGCGCGCAGGCCCGCGCGCTCGGCGGCGCCGCCCTCCTCCAGCGAGGAGATCAGCACGCCCTCGCTCACGCCGTAGCCGTTCTGCTGGGCGCGGCGGGCGGTGACGTCAGCCGCCATGATGGCGAGATAGGGCCGGTTCGTCACGCGGCCGTTCTCCATGATGTCCTCGACCATGGCGATCACGTCGTTGATCGGGATGGCGAAGCCGATGCCCTCGACCGTGGTGGTGGAGTAGCTCGAATACTTGGCCGACACGATGCCCACGACCTCGCCGTAGGTGTTGACCAGCGGCCCGCCGGAGTTGCCCGGGTTGATCGAGCAGTCGACCTGGATCATGTTGAAGGGCGTGCCGTCCACGTTGATCGCGCGGTCCACGCAGGACACGATGCCCTGGCTCATCGAGAACGTCAGCTCGCCGAGCGGGTTGCCGATGGCGGCGATGGTCTCGCCGATGAGCAGCTTGGACGAATCGCCCAGCGTGACGGCGGGCAGGTCGCTCGCCGCGATCTTGAGCACGGCGATGTCGTAATCCTCGTCGCCGCCGATGATCGCGGCGTCATAGCTCTCGCCGCTGTACAGCGTGACCTTGACCTGGCTCGCGTTCTCGACAACGTGGTAGTTCGTGAGGATATACCCGTCGCTCGTGATGAGGAAGCCGCTGCCGGAGGCCGCGTTCTCCACCACCTGGTTGAAGACGTTGCGCGTGATCGTCGTGTTGATGGACACCACGCTGTTGACGTTCGCGGCGTAGACCTCCGGCATCGTCAGCTGGCGGCTCTTGTCCACCTTGATGCTCAGCAGGGTGTTCGTCTCGCGGTCGCTGACCTGCAGCGTCGGCTTCTCCGCCGTCTCCGCGGCGGGCTGCTCCGTGCCGCGCACGGCCGCGTCCTCCGTCGGCGCCGCGCCGCGCATCGACGCGCCGAGGTACGCCGTCGCCCCCGCGCCGACCGTGCCGCCGATCAGCGCGCACACCAGCGCCAGCGCCGTGATCTTCAGGCCGAGGCGCCCGCTTTTTTTGCCCTCCGCCGGCTCTTCGGCGTAATTCTTGGTGTATACCGGCTCGACCGGATCCGTTCCGCTCTTGCGGTAACTGTAATGGTAAAGGTTCGATTCGTCGTCGTAATTCATCGCGATGCCTCCTGTCCCGAGCGCGTTTTTGCGCTTCTCTGCGTTCGGATGGTGTTATGATAAACGAAGTTTGTGACCAATGTGTGAATTTCGTTTTTCTTTTTTTTGAATTCTGCCGCCGAAACGGAAGCTTTTCTTAAGAATCCGCTTTGCCCTTGCGCTTTCTTCGCCGGCATACTACAATAGGGCCGAAACGATGAAAAAGGAGGCGAAGGCATGCTTCGCATCGACGCGGTAAAAACGACGCCCGACGAGGGGGCGGACGCGCTGCGGCAGAAGGCCGCGCGCGCCCTGCGCATCGACGCGCGCGCTCTCGGCGCGCTGCGCGTGCTGCGCCGCTCGATCGACGCGCGCGGGGGCCGCGTCGTCTTCGTCTGGTCGCTCGCGGTCGAGGTCAAAAACGAGGCGGCGGTGCTGCGCCGCTGCCGGAACGGCAACGCCGTCTCGCGCTACGTGCCCGACGCCTATGCCCTGCCCGCGCCGGTCGCCGGCGGCGGGGCGCGTCCGGTCGTCGTCGGCGCGGGGCCGGCGGGCCTGTTCTGCGCGCTCGTGCTCGCGCGCTGCGGCGCGCGGCCGATCCTTCTCGAGCGCGGACAGGGCGTGGAGCGCCGCCGGGCGGACGTGGAGCGCTTCTGGGCCTCCGGCACGCTCGATCCGGAGTCGAACGTCCAGTTCGGCGAGGGCGGCGCCGGCGCGTTTTCCGACGGCAAGCTCAACACCGGCACGCGCGACCCGCGCCACCGCTTCATCCTCGAGACCTTCGTCTCCCTCGGCGCGCCCGAGGACATCTTATACGACGCCGCGCCCCACGTCGGCACCGACCGACTGTTCACCGTGCTGCAAAACCTGCGGCGCGAGCTGCTCCGTCTCGGCGCGGAGGTGCGCTTCTGCCATCGCCTCGTCGGGCTCGAGCGCGACGGCGACCGCCTCACGGCGCTGCGCGTCGCCGCGCCGGAGGGCGAATACGTCCTGCCCGCACGCTGCGCGGCGCTCGCCCCGGGCCACAGCGCGCGGGACACCTTCGCCGCGCTGCACGCGCTCGGCGTGCCGATGGAGACCAAGCCCTTCGCCGTCGGCGTGCGCATCGAGCACCGCCAGCGCGACGTGGACGCCGCGCGCTACGGCGCGTTTGCGGGGCACCCGGCCCTGCCGCCCTCGTCCTACAAGCTCGCCTGCCACACGGCGGAGGGACGCGGCGTGTTCTCGTTCTGCGTCTGTCCCGGCGGGCAGGTGGTGGCCGCCGCATCCGAGGACGGCGGCGTCGTCACGAACGGCATGAGCGCATACGCCCGCGACGGCGAGAACATCAACGGCGCGCTGCTCGTGTCCGTCACAAGCGACGACTTCGGCGGCGACGGTCCGCTCGCAGGCGTCGAATTCCAGCGCCGGCTCGAGCGCGCGGCGTTCCGCGCGGGCGGCGGCGATTACGCTGCGCCCGCCCAGCGTGTGGGCGATTTTCTGGCGCGCCGTCCCTCCGCGGCGGCCGGCGCCGTCGCGCCGACGTATCGGCCCGGCGTGCGCTTTGGCGATCTGGAGGAGTGCCTGCCGCCCTTCGTCTGCGCGGCGCTGCGCGAGGCGCTGCCCGCGCTCGACCGCATCCTGCCCGGCTACGCCGCGCCGGACGCCGTGCTCACGGCGGTGGAGGCGCGCTCGTCCTCCCCGGTGCGTCTGCCGCGGGACGAGAGCGGCCAGTCCGCCCTGCGGGGCCTCTTCCCCTGCGGCGAGGGCGCGGGCTATGCCGGCGGCATCATGAGCGCCGCGGCCGACGGGATGCGCACCGCCGAGCACATGCTGGAGGAGTTGCGGAACGCATGAAGACTGCTGCACCGCCCTCCGCGCGCGGGCGCTTCCTGCTGCGCCTGCTCCAGGGCTTTCTGATCGGCCTCGGCGGCATCCTGCCCGGCATCTCGGGCGCGCTGCTTGCGGTCGTTTTCGGCGTTTACCGCCCGATGATGGACACGCTCGCCCACCCGAAGCGGAACCTGCCGCGCTACGGGCGGCTGTTCCTGCCTCTGCTGCTCGGCGCCGCAGCAGGCTTTTTCGGCGGCTCGGGCGCGCTGCTCGTGCTCTTCCGCCGGTCGGAGACCGCCGCCGTATCCCTCTTCCTCGGCCTGATCGCCGGGACGCTGCCCGCGCTCTGGCGCGAGGCGGGCGCGCAGGGCCGCACGCGGCGCGCGTACGCTGCGGCGGCGCTGTGCTTTGCGCTGGCGCTTCTGCCGCTGCTGCTGCTCCGTCTCGGCGTGCTCGCGCCGCTGCGCGCGAGCTTTCCCGCCCTGCTGCTCGGCGGGGCGATCTTCGGCCTCGGCATGATCGTGCCCGGGCTTGCCGCCGCGCCGCTTTTGATGGCGCTCGCGCTGTTCTCGCCGATGGTGCGCGGCGCACTCGCGCTCGACGTCCCGGTGCTCCTGCCGTGGGCGCTCGGCGCGCTCGTCGCCGTCGCCCTGTGTGCGCGCGCGGTCAGCTGGCTCTTCCGCGCGCACGCCGCGCTCGCCGGTCACGCGGTGTTCGGCATCGTCCTCGCCTCCCTGCTCACCGGCATCCCGACGCGCTTCGCCTCGAGCAGCGAGCTGGCGTTCAGCCTGCTGTTCGCCGCGCTCGGTCTGCTCGGCGCGCTTTGGGGCGCCTCGCTGCGCCCGCCGGTGCAGACGGACGCCGCTTGAGAAAAAAGAAAAGGACTGCCCGCGCTGCGCGCGGACAGTCCCTTCTTTTTTCGTTTCGTTTCTCACGGCTCCGCCGGTTCGTCGCCGGACGGCTTGTCGCCGGGCGCCTGCGGCGCCTCCTCCGCTTCCGCCGTCCCGTCCTCCGGCGGCTTGTCCTCGGCGGCAGGCTCCGGCAGCTCGATCTTCTCGCTCGTCATCGCGATGTGGCGCGCGGGCGGCTCGATCACGTCCGGCGAGGAGGGCTTGAACCCCTCCTGCGTGCGGGTGGAGGCGTAGGCCTCCGCGACGGTCGCGGGATCGCGTCCCTCGATGATGGCGACCATCTCGCCGCCGGTGATCGTCTCCTTCTCGAGCAGGTAGGCCACCACGCGGTCCATCTCGTCCCGGCTCTCGCGGATGACCTTCACCGCGTCGGCATAGCAGACGTCGAGGATGCGCTTGACCTCCTGATCCATGCGCGCGGCGGTATCCTGCGCGCAGTCGAGGCCGTAGCCCCCGTCGAGATACTGGTTGCGGACGCTGCCGAGCGCCATCATGCCGAACTCGTCGCTCATGCCGTACATGGCGACCATGTTGCGCGCGACGGCCGTGGCCTCCTGAATGTCCTGCGAGGCGCCGTTGGTCATCGTGTTCATGACGACCTCCTCCGCCGCGCGGCCGCCCATCGAAACGGCGATCTTCGCCATGAGCTCCTCGCGCGTGCGGAGATTCGTCTTGTCCTCCTCGGGCATGAGCAGCGTATAGCCGAGGCTGCCCTCGGTGTGCGGCACGATGGTGATCTTCTGCACAGGCTCGGCGTTCTTCTGCTTGTAGGCGACCATCGCGTGGCCGACCTCGTGGTAGGCGACGAGCTTCTTCTCAAACTCGGTGAGCACGCTGTTCTTCTTCTCGCTGCCGGCGATGACGAACTCAAACGCCGCGAGCATATCCTCCTGCGTGACGAGCTTGCGGCCCTTGCGCACGGCGCGCAGCGCCGCCTCGTTGCAGAGGTTGGCAAGATCCGCGCCCACGGCGCCCGCCGTGGCAAGGGCGACCTTCTTGAGATCCACGTCCTCGGCCAGCTTGATGTTGCGCGTGTGCACCTGCAACGTCGCGAGGCGGCCGGCCAGGTTGGGCCGGTCGATCGTGATGCGGCGGTCGAAGCGGCCCGGGCGCAGCAGCGCCTTGTCGAGCACCTCCGGCCGGTTGGTCGCGGCCAGCACGATCACGCCCTTGGAGGGATCGAAGCCGTCCATCTCCGCAAGGAGCTGGTTGAGCGTCTGCTCGCGCTCGTCGTTGCCGCCGAAGCGCCCGCCGTCGCGGGACTTGCCGATGGTGTCGATCTCGTCGATGAAGATGATGCACGGGGCGACCTTCGCCGCCTCGGAGAACAGGTCGCGCACGCGGCTTGCGCCGACGCCCACGAACATCTCCACGAAGTCGGAGCCGGAGATCGAGAAGAACGGCACGTTCGCCTCGCCGGCGACGGCCTTGGCCAGCAGCGTCTTGCCGGTGCCCGGCGCGCCGACGAGCAGCGCGCCCTTGGGGATCTTGGCGCCGATGGCGGTGTATTTCTCGGGATTGTGGAGGAAGTCGATGATCTCCTCCAGCGACTCCTTGGCCTCGTCCTGCCCGGCCACGTCGCGGAACGTGACGCCGGTCGTGCGCTCCATATACACCTTGGCGTTGGCCTTGCCGACGGAGCCGATGCCCCCGATGCCGCCCATGCCGCCGCGCTTGGAGATGAAGCGGAACAGCAGCAGCATGCCGCCGACCATGATCGCCGTCGGCAGCACGACGTTGTAGAGGATGTACATCAGCGCCGAGGTCTCGGGCTTGTAGGGCTTGGTGTAGGCCACGCCGTACTCATCCAGCAGGGCCATGAGCGATTCGTTCCCGTCGGGGATGATGGTGGTGTAGAGCGTAAAGTCCTTGCTGTAGCTCTTGCCGTCGGCGTCGGTGTAGACGTAGCCCTCGACGGGGGTGATGACGAAGGTGCGGTCGTCGAACTGGACGGAGGTCACCTTGCCCTCGCGCACGAGCTCCTTGAACTCGCTGTACGCGATCTCGTGGGAGGTCTGCGCGGCGCGGGTGTTGCCGAGCGCGGAGGCGATATAGTTGAAGCCGATCACCAGCACCAGCGACCACAGCATCAGCGACAGGACGCCCCGCGAATAGCCGCGGTTCTTGTCGTCCCGCCCGTTCTTGCCGGGGGAATTGTTCGGTTTCTTCTGATCCATTGTCTCACATCCTTTCGGAGCGAATGCAGCGCAAAACGCGCGAATCTCCCGATAACATATCCGGCATTGTACCATACAAAACGGGCTTTCACAAGCCGCCGCCGATGAATTTTCGGTGAACTTTTGCGGCGACTTTTATTTTCGTTTTCCTCTTTCCCTTCCCGCGGGCTTGTGGTATACTGCTATCTGTAAAAATTTGTCCGAAAGGATCGACGATATGACGAACGAACGCAAGCCCGCCTCCGCGCGCAAAGGCGCGCCGGAGCGCAAAGGCGCGGCAGACCGCGCCGCCGCGCCGGAGCACCGCAGGCCCGCCCCCGCAGCGGGCGGCGACCGCCCCGCGCGCAGGCCCCTGCCGGAGCGCCGCCCGTTTTTCGACGAGGAGCCCGACGGCCTGATCGAGGGCCGCAACGCCGTGATGGAGGCGCTGCGCGCCGGCACGGCCATCGATAAAATCTATCTCGCCCGCGGCGAGACGGACCGCACCCTCGGCCACATCGCCTCGACCGCGCGGGAGCAGGGCGTCGTGGTCGTGGACGCCGACCGCCGCAAGCTCGACGCCATGAGCCGCACCCACGCCCACCAGGGCGTGATCGCCCTCGCCGCCGTGCGCGAATACGCCACGGTGGAGCAGCTGCTCGACCGCGCGCGCGAGAGGAACGAGGCGCCGCTGCTCGTCGTGTGCGACGAGATCAGCGACCCGCACAACCTCGGCGCGATCAT
>Ga0079305_1001011_pt1 | contig 44557 bp, 37 predicted proteins | sample LMS_cellobiose_e_FD_79183 | JGI IMG/M metagenome (GOLD analysis project Ga0079305, IMG submission 79183) | Rumen-fistulated moose microbial communities from Alaska, USA - LMS_cellobiose_enrichment | ecosystem: Host-associated > Mammals > Digestive system > Stomach > Rumen fluid ... | reverse complement strand
TCGATCTGATCGGCGCTTCCCCTGTCAAAGGAAGTTGCATGGACATGGACTACAAGAGGCTTTCCGGTCAATTCCTTGGCCGCAATTCCTGCATAATATGTCAGCCAGTCATGGGCATGGATGATATCGAATTCATCCTTGTGCTGCATTGCAATAGTGCCTCCGACCATCGCATAGCGAGCAACCTCCTCCATCAGGTTGGCTCCATATTTTCCGGAGAATTTATACTTCTGTCCGTAGCTGATGCTGAAATCCTTGACCTGTCTTTTCCTGTCCTCTTCGACAAGACGGGAGAACTCTTCGGGATCGGCATAAGGGACCATATTCGTCCCGATATGGACGAACTTCACCCTGTCGAGGAACTCGTCCACGGTAGTAGAAACAGTATCGACGGCGACGTCACTGGCATTGATAATCTTGGCCACGGACTGATCCTCGTCTCCGGAAGCCGAAGGCATCACGAAAATAGTGTCCACACCGTTATAGGCGAGACCCTTGACAATTCCGTAGCAGGCAGTACCCAGACCGCCGGCGATATGGGGAGGAAACTCCCAACCGAACATCAGAACTCTCATAACTCAACCTCCCTGTATTTTTCGATGAGATAATTGACATTCAGAAGAGCTGCAGTCGCAAGGGCCGAAGAAATGGCCCCGTGCGGCTCGTGAGGCGGGTCTCCGTCATAAAGTTCGGAGAAGGAACCGACTCCGTGCTTGCTCAGATCCTTGTAGAATCCCTCGGTCAGCCATTCTGCTTTCTTGATGAAATTCTTTCCCATCATCCTGAAACATACATAGCAATACTGGGCGAGGAGATAAGGGAAGGCACAGCCGTTATGGAAAGCAAGATCCCTCTCCACCTGCGAACCTTCGTACACTCCCTTGTAACGGGAATCCCTCGGGGATAGAGAACGGATTCCGCGACGGGTCACGAGCTCTGAGGAAATAACTCTCATGACGCTGCTTACCACCTCGTCATCGACAGGACAGTAATCCATGGAGATTGCCCAGAGCTGGTTCGGGCGAAGATCCATATGGCGGCCGTAGTTATCGACATAGTCTGCAAGGAAACCGGCTGACGGATCCCAGAAGGTCTCCTTGAAAGAACTCTCAATCAAGGATTTAATCTGAGACCATTCATCTGAGAATGAGGTCTTTCCATATTTCGACTCCATATCGAGGGCAAAGCAGATTGCATTGTACCACATCGCATTGGTCTCGACCTGGTATCCTGCCCTTTCAGTAACGGCGCGACCTCCTATGTAGGCGTTCATCCAAGAGAGAGCCACTCCGTCCATCTGAGCCCAGAGAAGGCCGTTCGGCTGCATCGCAACTTCGTTGCGCCTACCTGGAGCATAGCTCTCGATTATCTGTTTAAGGACGTCTCCGTATTTTGTCCAGGCATGCTTCTCACGTCCCGTGTAGGCGATATACTGCTGGAGCGTAACAGCCATGTACAGAGGTGATTCCACCTGGGTTGTCCTACGGTAGAGACGTTCTTTTTCATCTTCAATGAGATTGTCAAGGATCTCCTCAAACTCTTTGGGATCGTCTTTAGCATAGAGGGTCAGTCCCGCAAGAGAGACAAGGGTCTCACGAAGAAGACCTGTATAGGACCATGAGAATCCGGCTGTGATCTGCTTCTTTCCTCCGCGATGACGGATGAAAAGATCTGCCGTACGCGCAAGTTGGTCATGGAAAGATGTAATGGGTCCGATCTTTCCGACAGCTGTTGTGAATTTACGCTTGAGGGAAGTCGCATTGACCGGGTCCACAGCCGCAGCTGAGAACACAACTGACTGACCTGGAGTAAGGGTGAGAACGAATGAACCCGGGACAAAGAGATCTTCCCTGCAGTCAAATCCTCTCCTGTATTCATCGGAATAAGTGATTCCCTTGTACCAGTAAGAGAGGGCATGGAAGGTAGCCTTGCTGTCACTCACCTGGAGATTGAGATCCGGAAATCCTTCGTACATATTGAATGCAACTCCGTTCTGGATGTCCTTCCATCCTGTACGGGCGGCTCCGTTTTCGCATGTAAGGTCGTGAACCCTCCTGAAAGCGAGGAAAGGCTTGAGCTGAAGCTCTACCTCGGAAGGAGCGCTTACAAGCTCATATTTAATGAGAACCTGGTCATTATCCGGAACCAGGACAATACTTTTTGTAAACACGATGCTCCCGATCTTGTATGTAATCGTAGGGACCGGATCAGCATCAAAATCGATAATATATTTATGGCCCCTCGGCTCATAAATATCTCCATAGCAATGGATTCCGAGATTGAATCGCTTGCCACGAAGGACAACGCTCTCATCAACAGACGAAAGCAACAAGTACTGGTCCCCACCGAAACGGTCCACCGGAACTGCCAGAAGGCCGTGGTAGCGGCGCGTGTTGCAGGTGACGATGGATGTGTTACAATAGGCACCGGTCTTGTTGGCAAGAATAATCTCTCTCCGGAGCGAGTATTCCAGATTGACGAGTTCAGCCTTGTTGAATTTCAGAAATGCCATAATCCAATAATTTTATTCCACCTTCCTCAGGACTGTCACAGTCCTCGAGGGAAGGTATAAGTATAGCGTATCGTCAAAAGAAGGGTCGCCGTTAGGGGATTTTTCCGGTACTGTAAAGTGCCGTTCCCCTTCTTTAATCCGACCGAATCCGTTGAAACGATACCCATCGCTATCCAGCACATCTTCCCACTCTCCCTTGGGAGCGGCAAAGCCGTAGTCCGCGAAAGAGGAAGTTGCGCTGAAATTCAGTGCAAAGATACAGTTATTTCTCATGAATATCAATACTTTCTTCTCTTCGTCCTGGACAAGCAGGCGCGGATGGGAGAAGAGCAGTCTCTCTTTCCGGATGAGGTGCACCATAGCCTCATCGAAATTTCGGAGATAACTGTAACGGAGATAATCGGGCTCTTCGAGAGACCACTGCCGCCTTGCATGGGCAAAAGACCAGCCATTTCCCTCCCTCGGGAAGTCAATCCACTCCGGATGGCCGAATTCATTACCCATGAAATTGAGGTAGCCGTCGCCGCAGGTTGCAGCTGTAACGATTCGGATCATCTTATGGAGAGCTATACCGCGATCGACTATCGGGTTCTTGGATTCAGTGTTCATGGAGAAATACATCTCCTTGTCCATGAGACGGAAGATAAGGGTCTTGTCCCCTACAAGGGCCTGATCGTGGCATTCAGCATATGAAATCGTCTTTTCATCAGCCCTTTTATTGGTAAGATTCCACCAAATGTCGCCTACGCTCCACTGCTCGTCGGAACGCTCCTTGATAATCTTAATCCAGTAATCGGCCACTCCCATCGCCATTCTGAAATCGAATCCGACTCCTCCCCTTTCAAAAGGGGCGGCGAGTCCTGCCATGCCGGAGACATCCTCGGCGATAGTGAAAGCATTGGGATTCATCTCCTTGACGAGCATATTGGCAAGGGCAAGGTATGTCACTGCATTTTCATCGACTCCCTGATTGAAATAGTTGTCATAGCCTACGAAATCCTTTCCGAGGCCATGGTCCCAATAGAGCATGGAGGTCACTCCGTCGAAGCGGAAACCATCGATATGGTACTCTTCCATCCAGTATTTAACATTGGAGAGGAGGAAGTACTTTGTCTCGTCCTTACCATAGTCGAAACAGCGGGAGCCCCAGGCGGGATGGCGGCCTTGGGCGCCTTTATAGAAATAGATATCCTCTCTTCCGTCGAAATTGGAAAGACCTTCAAGTTCGTTGTCGACACTGTGGCTGTGGACTATGTCCATCACGACCGCGATACCTTTGCCATGGGCGTCATCGACAAGACGCTTGAACTCTTCCGGAGTGCCGAAACGGGAGCTGAGGGCATAGAAATTAGACACCTGATATCCGAAGGAGCCGTAATATGGATGCTCCTGAAGGGCCATTATCTGGAGAGTATCGTATCCAAGTTGCTTGACCTTCGGAAGAACAGTTGTTCGGAATTCTTCGAATGAAGCTACTTTCTCTTCCTCGGAAGACATCCCTATATGGCACTCATAGATCATCGGATGGGGCCTTTTTCCAGCCCTTGGATGCTTCCAGACATATTTTTCGGCAGGATCCCATACCTGGGCGCAGAAGACTTTCGTCACGGGGTCCTGGACGGCACGGGTTGTATATGCGGGCAGTCTCTCTCCGCCTCCCCCGGGCCATTCGATAAAAAGTTTGTAGAGTTCTCCATGATGGAGGAACATATCGGGAATTTTAAGCTCCCAATCACCTTTTCCAATTGGCTTCAAGGCGTATGCCTCGGTTTTCTTCCAATTGTTGAACTCTCCGATGAGGTAGATCCTGGTAGCATTGGGAGCCCACTCTCGAAAGACCCACGAACCGTCCGCACAGCGATGGAGGCCGTAGAAGATGTGGTTATTGACCGCGTCCTTCAGAAGACCGTCTCCGGCTATGTGGCGCCTCATGTCGAGAATCCTCTCTCGCCGCGCATCTATCGCCCCTTTATAGGGCATCAGATATGGGTCGGTATCGTAGATCTTAGTCTTCATCTTCGAGTGAATCTATTTTATCTTTAACGCCCTTGAGATAGTCTCGGCACTGCTTTAGGAGCGCCTTGCTGCGGGAAACCAGAGCATCGACATCGTCGAGACCGGTCTCCGGCTGCTCGACTTTTTTAGCGATTTCCTCCAATTCGGCAATGGCCTTTGAATAATCGAATTTTTCCTCCATATATCAGTAAATCAGTTTTTTGTGTTATGCGGTATCAGCTTTATCTTCTTCTTTCTTATATACTTTCTTTACTCCGGCAACAAGAGAACCGTCGGAAAAACGTACTCCGATGTTGTCTCCGACTTCTACCTTTCCGACAGTCTTCAGCACCTTGTTGTTCTTGTCCGTTACAAGGACATATCCCCTCGAAAGGATGGTCCTTGGATCGGCCGCATTTATAATCGCCTCTTTAAGAGCAACTCTGGATAGCTCGCGGCCTACAATGTTTGAGAATCCGTTTATTAGCCTTGTACTAAGGTCAGAGACTCTTTTTTCGTAGCGGAAATATCTCTGGTTCAACCCTTTATCTATCCGGATAACCCTTGACCGCATCTCTTTCTCAACGTCTGAGACCTTGCGGAGAAGGGACCGGACGACGGAGTTCTTGATAGAGTCTAAGGCCCTTTCCTCCGAAGAAAGTCTTCTCGACACGGCCGCTTGTACAGCCACTTCCAGATCATCCAGAAGCTCTTCCTCTCCGGCGAATAAATCCAGGAACAGATCGGCAAGGGCGGTAGGAGTCTTGACATAGGCATTGGCCACCATGTCAGCAATATGGAAGTCCTTGTCATGCCCGATTGCCGTAATTACAGGGACCTCAAACTTCGCTATCGCTACAGCCAGGTCGTAATCGTCAAAGCAAGACAGATCCGACTCAGAACCACCTCCCCTGAGAATAAGGACAGCATCGAAACCGCCATCTTCCCTAATCTCTTCCAGGGAGTCGATAATCGAAGATGGAGCCTGCTCTCCCTGCATCATGGATTCGAAAAGGACAACATCGAAGTGATAGCCACCGGGATTGTTTTCAAGATGGTTACGGAAATCGCCGAGACCGGCGGCGGTCTTTGCGGATATTACGGCAAGCCGCCTTGGAAGGCGCGGGAGGGCCAGCTCTTTCTGCATATCCATATAGCCCTCTTTCTCGAGCTTCTCAATGGCCTTTTTCTTCTCAAGAGCCTTCTCTCCTACGGTAAATGCCGGATCTATGTCATCGATAAATAATGAGACCCCGTAGAGTTCACTGTAATTGACTTGTACGCGTACAAGGACCGTAATTCCTGCCCTCAGCTGATCGCCGGTAGAGGCCTCAAAAAAGGCCTTTAACGTAGGGAAATGCCACTTCCAGATCATTGCCCTGGATTCGGCGAGAACCTTGCCTCCTCTAGTCTGAGAGAGAGTCAGATAACAATGCCCGTTTGAACGGGGACTCCACTCTCTTATCTCAGCTTTAACCCAAATTCTGTCTGGAAAGAGCTCAGCAAACCCTTCCTTGATCCTCGCAGCGAGGTCAGTGAGCTCTACATATTCTTTCATTCCTCGTGGACTTCTGTTTCTAATTCACCAAGCTGAGGGGGAAGTGGCTTTTTAGCGGATGGTCGGACACCGTAAGAAATCACCTTACGCGCGGAAGTTACAATAGACGGGCCTGTATTACGGAGTTTTATATCCGCGGCAGCATACTCTTTCATCGCGGCCTCCAGCTTGTCCCCAACAGCCTTGTAACCTTTGCAGAAATCGGAAACCCGCTCGATCATCATCTCGGCAGATTGTATAATAAGCTCCTGATTCTGAACTTGTTCCAAATTCGTCCATGCCATCCTTATTATCCTTAGGAAAGGCATTATGGTCTCTTCGGTAGTAAGGAGAACGTTCTGGCTCCGCGCCCACTGCCACAGGTCGCTGTCGGCTTGATAGGCAAGTCTCAACGCAGGATAGACAGGAACGAACATCACCACGAAATCCGTCCTTTTCCGTCCCGGGGAAATATAGTGGCTGTAGTCTTTCTTTGAAAGGCCCAGGACCTGGGATTTCACCGCGCGGAGATGACGCAGCATAGCATCGTTCCGAGAAGCCTCGTCAGAAGCCTGGGTCCAGTCGTAATAGGCTGAAAGATTGACTTTCGAATCGACTATTATGTCAAAACCGTCCGGATAATGGAGGACAAAATCCGGTCTCAGACGCTTCTCATCCTCGCTGAGGGCGATTGCTCCGCCTTCGTCGCGGAGGGTCGTCTGGGCGTCGTAATCCCTTCCTTCCTTCATCCCTTCCTGCTTCAGCATGTTCTCGAGAACCACTTCTCCCCAGTCCCCCTGAATCTTGTTACTGCCCCTCATCGCAGAAGCCAGTGAATCGGCCTTTGAGCCAATCTCTACTGTCTGCCTCTGAAGGGAAGCGACAGCGTCTGCAAGCTGGGTCTTCAAGGATGCGGATGTAGCCGTCTGCGTCTCCTTGTTTTTTTCGAAGGCCTCTTTCATTGCCTTCACGTTCTCATCAAGGACACCCGTAATGCTCTTTATAGAAGCTTCCGCTGAGGTCTTAAGCGACTCCTCACGTGCTTTAAGAATCTCTTCGGTCCTCGAGGTCATCTCGGCTCTCACAGCAGCAACCTGCTCTGCCACAGCTTTTTCCTGCTGAGCCTTTAGTTCGGATAGAGCCTTCTCATGAGAGGCCTTAAGCTCAGAGAGAGCAGCATCGGAAGAGGCCTTTATCTCAGAAAGCCGGGCTTCGTAGCCTTCCTTCTGCATCGAGAGCGCCTCGTCCTTGGACCTTTTCTCATCTTCAAGACGCCTCTTCCCATCACTGAGACGCAGTGCGAGAACGACGATGACGATAATCATCGCCATCGCCGCCACAAGGCCTATGATGAGATAGAGATTGTCCATAAAAGATAATTACTTTGCCTTGGAAATCGCGTTTACGTAAGATTGCATCTTCTCCGGGTGATCGGAAGAAACGAAATCAATACCGTTGAAGATAGCCCAGTTGACAAGCTGCCAATCGTTAACCACCCAAAGAGTCGTCTCTATACCGAGAGCCTTTGCGCGGGTGACATAATCGGGATGGTTCAAGAAGCCATTGATGTCATAGGAAATGCCGTCATATCCCTTTTCCTTGCAGTATTCAGGGGTATGGACATTAAGACCGCTCTCGATGAAAATGACTTTCACGGAAGGATCAACTCTTTTTATCTCCGCGCAAGCCCATTCGCTGAAAGAGGTGTACTCAATCTGATCCTGCATTTTCATTTTGGCAGCAAGAGCCATCGTCTGCTCGACAAGAGAGGTCTCGCCTTCCGGGGTAGGCTGCCTTTTTATCTCGCAGATAATCTTCATTGCAGGGTTCTTTTTGGCCTGCTTGAAATACTCTTCAAGAGTAGGCATCCTGTTGCCTCCGGGAAGCTTGGCTGCACGAGCCTCTTCGAAAGTAATTTCGTGGATGTCTTTTTTAATACCGGGGACAACCGGGCCGTGGAAAACTATCGGCTTTCCGTCAGAAGTCAGCTGAACATCGAATTCCGCTGCATATATCCCAAGACCCTGGGCGAATTTAAGAGCTGCGAGAGTATTCTCATACAGAGGGGTTTCCGGCTCAGCGGGGGTGTTGAAACGGCAGCCGCGGTGACCTACAACGCGGACCTGGGCTACTGCGGAAAGGCACGTCAGAGCGACGGCAATGGACAATAATAACTTCTTCATGGCTCTCTTCTATTTTGTTTCGTCAAAAGTAAAGGCTTCCCAAGGCAGCTCCGCATCCGCTCCCTTGTCAAGGACTGCCGCAGCGTGGCAGAGCATAGGGAATTTCTTCAGGTCTACAAGTCCCCTCTCGGCTTTTTTCTCCATAGCGGCATAGACTCGGCGGGAAACAACAAGACTCTCAAGAGTAACTCCGGCAAGAATATCCATCGCCTCCTGATATGTCTTTCCTTCTCCAAGGAGGATACCGACCTTACGGGTACGGCCGCCATAGACAGTTACATAAAGATCGCCTATTCCGATATTCTCGCAGTCGCGTGATGCGCCCTGCATCTCGAGGAGATAACGCATCTCCTTGACTCCCTGATAGAAGGCGCCAGCCTGGGAATTGAAATGGAGACCGGCCTCCGGGCCATGGTGACGGTTGACAAGACCAATAGTCATCGCAATTGCCAGAGCATAACCATTCTTCAGGGCGACTGCGCTTTCAAGGCCTATGACATCGTTGGTAAGAGAAATATGGTAATAAGAGGTCTGCATTGCCTCTTTCATCATCTTGAGGACCTTGGTATTCTTTCCGCAGAAAGCGACTTCGGTCTGATCGTGATACACAAGCTCATAGCTGGTGCAAGGTCCGCCGATTGCGCAGACTTCGCGGACAATGCCCTTCTTCGAGAGCTCTCTCTCCCAATAATCCGGATAGGAAATCAAGGTGCCATCCTCGAGGTTTATAAGGCCCTTTGTAACCGAAAGTACAGGAACAGAAGGATCCAAATATGTCAGAACCTCCTCCAGGAACCAGTCGACGCCGAATGAGCTGACTCCGCCGATGACAAAGTCAACACCTTCGACGGCCTCTTTCCACTCCTCGAACTGATAATACTTCACTCCAACCGGGAAAGGATAGTCGAATTTGGGATGTTTTCCGACCTTACGGCACTCATCGATAATCTCCCTGTCGAGAGGAGTACCGACAAGACGCACTTCATTTCCATTCTCGAACGCGGGAAAAGCAAGGGCGGAGCCCATCATTCCCGAACCTATAATCGCAATTTTCTTAGGCATAATATGTGGTTTTAATACAGTTTTATCTATTTAGCTCTCATATAAATCTGGATCGGACACCCTGTGAAATCGAAGTGCTCACGAAGCCGGTTCTCGAGGAATCTCTTGTAAGGATCCTTGACCCACTGTGGCAGATTGCAGAAGAAGGCAAACTGCGGAGTCCTGGTAGGAAGCTGGGTCAAATACTTGATCTTGATATACTTCCCCTTCCATGCCGGCGGCGGGTAGTTCTCTATTTCTTCGAGCATCACGTCATTGAGAGCCGACGTCGGAATCTTCTTCGTCATATTATCTGCAACGTGGGCAACCTCGTCGAGAACAGTGAGTATTCTCTGTTTTTCGGTGACGGAAGTGAACACAATGGGGACATCGTCAAACGGAGAGAGACGTTCCTTCAGGGATTCAATGTAACGCTTCATCGTATTGCTCTCTTTTTCGAAGAGATCCCACTTATTGACGACGATGACGCAGCCCTTCCGGTTCTTCTGGATGATATTGAAAATATTCATATCCTGCGCCTCCATTCCGAGGTTGGCGTCAATCATCAGGACGCAGACGTCGGAATGCTCGATAGCACGGATGGAACGCATCACAGAATAGAACTCAAGATCCTCATGGACCCTGTTCTTACGACGGATACCGGCAGTGTCGACTAGCATGAATTCATGTCCGAACTTATTGTAATAAGTTGAAATGGAATCTCTAGTCGTCCCTGCAACGGGGGTCACTATGTTGCGGTCCTCCCCGAGAAGGGCATTGGTAAGCGAGGATTTGCCGACATTCGGACGGCCTACTATTGCAACATGGGGAAGGTCCTTATGGCTGTCCTCGTCCGGGGCCTCTTCCTTCGGCAGCACACGCACCAGCTCGTCGAGAAGATCGCCGGTCCCCGACCCGTTAGCCGCAGAGATTGTCCATATCTCTCCGAGCCCGAGAGAATAGAAGTCGTACGCGTCATACATCTTTTCCCCGCTGTCGACTTTGTTGACGCAGAGAATTACCGGCTTTTTTGAACGACGGAGAAGATCCGCTATCTCGGAGTCATAATCGGTGATGCCGGTCGCGGCCTCTACCATGAAAAGGACCACATCGGCCTCGTCTACTGCAATAACCACCTGGCGGCGGATAGCCTCCTCGAAGACATCATCAGAGTTCGAAGTATATCCGCCGGTGTCAACGACGGAGAATTCGGTACCGCACCACTCGCATTTGCCGTAGTGGCGGTCGCGGGTCACCCCAGCCGTCTCGTCTACAATTGCCTGGCGCATTCCGACCAGACGGTTGAAAAGGGTCGATTTACCTACGTTTGGACGACCTACAATCGCTACAAGAGCCATAATTATTTCCTTTTTTCAATAGTAAAAAGCGAGCAGCCCGAACATGCGTCGCTATAATTTCCGTTGCAAACCTTCTTCCCTTTCTGTGCAGACAGCATCTCCATTTCCTCTTCTTTTGCGCACTTTATTCCGAGCTTTTTCATGTTCGGATTGGTGCTGATATCGGTATCCGGAAAATGCCCGTCCTTCCTGAAGAATATGTTGAATCCCAGGCCGAGGACGCAGAGTCCGACGAAAAGTATGGCAGCGAGAAAGACTTTCATTACATGATGAATTCAGGGCTGATCGGCTGATAGTTATAAACACGAAGTATCATCCTCGCAAAAGTATCCGCCATCGAGACCACTTTTATCTTGCTCTGGAGACGCACCTTTTCAGGATCGGTTGAGAGCGGAATGGTATCGGTGACATATACCTCTTCGAGGGCGGAAGAATCGATTCTGTGATATGCAGGGCCGGAAAGGACAGGATGGGTCCCTACGGCACGGACGCTGTGCGCCCCTCTCTTGAAGAGTTCATTGGCGGCTGCTGTGAGGGTACCGGCGGTATCGATAATATCGTCCACAATCACTATATCGCGTCCTTCAACTTCTCCGATCGGCTGAATCTTCTCGACCACATTGGCCCTTGCCCTGGTCTTATGGCAAATCACGACAGGGCAATGGAGGGCTTTCGCGTATGTATTCGCCCTCTTAGCTCCGCCCATGTCCGGGGCTGCGATAGTGAATGTCTCCGGATACTTTGCCTTAAGACCCTGGAGAGTCCCCAGGAAGTCCATGCTGGCGTATAGGGAGTTGACCGGGAAATCGAAGAAACCCTGGATCTGGTCGGCATGAAGGTCACATACCATAAGGGCGTCAGTACCCGCTGCCTTGAGCATATTTGCAACCAGTTTGGCACCGATTGAGACACGCGGCTTGTCCTTGCGGTCCTGGCGGGCCCATCCGAAATAAGGAATCACTGCAATAACCTTGTTGCACGATGCTCTCTTGCACGCATCGATTGCAAGGAGAAGTTCCATGAGATTATCTGCCGGCGGGAACGTTGACTGGATGATAAAACAAGTTGCCCCCCTGACGCTTTCAGCAAAAGAGGGTTGGAACTCTCCGTCGCTGAACTGAGACACATCCAGCGACCCGAGCGTTATCTCAGGATCCTCCGGACCTCTTAGCAGATTCATCGAAGAAATGACCTTCTCGGCGAATTCCCGCGATGCACGGCAGGAAAAAATCGCCATTCTGTGTTTGTGTACTTCGTTGAGCATGACACTTTCCTATTTCAATGAATTAAGAATATTGCCGATATAACCGAGAATTTCTTCCCTTCCCGCTCCTGTCTCAGAGGAACTTACAAAGACCGGAGGCAGCTCCTCCCAGTCTTCGAGAAGGCGCTGGCTGTTCTTTTCCACCTGGGACGCAAGGGCCTGGGGCCCTTTTTTGTCTCCCTTAGTGAAAATAAGAGCGAAAGGAATCCCCTCTTCGCCAAGCATGGAGATAAACTCGAGATCAATCTTCTGCATGTCCAACCTCGAATCCAGCAGCACGAAAAGGACGGCCAGATCCTCGGAGTTATGGATATAGTCCATTATAACTCTACCGAGCTCTTCCCTGTCTTTTTCGGGCATTTTTGCAAAACCATATCCCGGGAGATCGACAAGGTACCACTTCTCATTGATAATGAAATGATTCACGAGCTTTGTCTTTCCTGGGGTCTGGGAAGTTTTTGCGAGCTTCGAGTTGGAGCAAAGCATGTTGATAAGGGAAGACTTACCCACATTCGACCGCCCAATGAAAGCAAACTCAGGCAGCCGCTCAGACGGCTTTTGGCTGACTCTCGTTGAGGAAGAGACGAAACGGGCGCTGACTATCTTCATCCTTGCAATCTTTATACTATGCAAAGATAACAAATTATTTTGACTTAGGATAGTAGATTGTGAAGCAAGCTCCGCCCAATGAGAAAGATTTTGAATAGCGGATTTCTCCCCGGCAGCGCTCGATAACCGTACGGCTTATCGCAAGGCCTAGACCCGAGCCGGAAGACTTAGTTGTAAACTTCGGCGTAAACAGCTTGTCAAGGTTCTCTTTGGCGACTCCGGGGCCGTTGTCGTCGACGGCAATTTCATAGAAGCCGTCCCTTGAAGAGTTCCTCAGGGAGACAAGGACCTTACCATCCGATATGCCGCTGTCCTGGATAGCCTGGACCGAATTGGTGATAAGGTTGACAATGACACGGGTGATTTGCGGCTTGGGGCCTTCCGCCATTGCCCCGGTAAGCCCGATATAAGAGACTTTGACACCCTCCTCTGCTGCGAACATCAGCACCTCGTCGCGAATGAGGGCGTCGAGGTTGAATCTCACCGGTTCCTCCGAGTATAGCTTTGCGAAAGTAGAGAATTCATTTGCCGTATCAGCAAGGATATCAATATGTTCCAGAACGATTCTGGAGACCTCGTCGAACTTTTTCTCCCACTTCGGATTGCCGCTCTCTTTCATCCTTATCAGCATCTGGAGCTGAAGCTTGATCGGGGTGAGCGGATTCTTGATCTCATGAGCGACCTGGCGTGCCATTTCGCTCCAGGCCTTGTCCCTTTCAGCCTGCGCAAGCTGCTTGGTACTGTCGGAAAGGTCCTGAACCATTCGGTTGTAAGCGCTTACCAGGGAAGATATTTCATCATCCCTGTCGTACTCCACGAAATCGAGATGGTCGACATCGGTGACATTCATCTTCCGGCTCATCTCACTAAGAGGATGGAACATCCTGGAAATGACCGCAGAAGTAATTATCCTCGCCAGAATAAGCAGAAGGAGGAAGACAGTAATGATGGTCGCAACATGGATCACCGCCTCGGTGCCAAGATCATAATTACGGTCCGTGTAAGGAGAGCTGACGATGGCGAGCATCTCGCCGTCGCTTCCGAAAACAGGGGCGTAGAGAGAATAGAACCGATGGGACGAGAGGGTTTCGCGGTGGATATAATAGCGTTTATGGCCGTAGACAATGTTGTAGAAGGCATCCTCGTTTATTCTTCTTCCGAGAATCATCCTCTCAAAGATGTCAGGGGTTGTGGTCATGAACATCAATCCCTCGGGAGTATATAGGGTAATGTCGCTCTTGAGGGTATTGGCAATATTCTCTATCGAGCCCATGACCCCCTGATTGTCAATCTCCTCGACAGAGGAGGCCTGGCGGACCCTTCCCTGGACCATAGACTGAATCGAGTTGATCTTCGAGGAAAGGATGGCGTTCACATCCGTCTCGTTTCGGTCATAGACGAACCAGACGCTGAAAAGGACCATGGCAACAAGCGTCAGAATCAGAGAGATGTAGAGAACAGCATTGATTCTATCCTTGAAATAAGTCCTCTCATGGACCTGGAAACGCCTGTCTCTCATTGTGATAATCGAAATCAGGAAGAAAGACAGAAGGGCCAGAAGCATCACCTCCACAATATAGCTCACTATAGACACCCGCGCCCTTGAGACTATCACCTCGGTCTCGTCAGAGATATTATGGATAAAGTGGGAATAACCGGAACGGACCAGCGAAGCACTCGTCTTCCCGCTCGACAGAAGCCCTTTCATCTCCTCGGGAATCACTGTCGGATAAGGATACTCCCCTTTTGACATCACCAGTTTGTCGGAAGTGTATTTCGCATAAGAGTAATTCTGGGGGATTGAGACCTTCCCCGGCTCCGAAATTCCGAGGAGGCTCAGATATCCCCTGTCCTCCCTGTTGGACTTGGCCTCGACAAGGACGAGAATACTGTTGAGTCCGTATTTGGGATCATTGAAGACATATTTTCCCGAATAACGGGTCCTTCCGTTCATGTCTGTATCGTAATAGAAATGGGTAGGAAGGTTCTCGACTATAGGAGAAGCGCCGAAAAAGCGGTCTCGCTCCAGAGGAGTTATCTGACGTCCTTCGGTCTCCGGACCGAGGTTGACAACGGTGATGTCGTAGTCCTTCGTCAGGCGGCTCATGTAAAGATCCGTAATCCTGTTGTGGATAATCTCGGAGCTGCCTTCTATTACGCTCAGAGCTGATATTACCCTATCCGCCGCAATTGCATTTTCAACCGCTCGAAGCTGAATTTCCAGCGCGATATCCCTCTCCATGGAAATACGGTTCGCCCAGACTTCAACACGGCTTTTCTCTTTCTGGAAACCATAATATGAAGATGCTATGACAAAATAGAGGGCGGCGACTATCGAGAACAGTACCCTGCCGGTATTGGAGAAAGAATCATATCGGAAATTGAAGAAATACCTGACTGCCGGGGAGAGCATCTGAAGAAGCAGAAGAAGGGTGACCGCAAGAATGAAATATGACAGGTACACAACGGCGGTATAGACCGACAGAAGCGGAATCTTATATAGCTCAAGGCATATGCCAGAATTCAGAATTATGCTTCTAAATGTCGTTACGATAAAGACGATAATCACAATTCCGAGAGCCATGTTGACAATCCCGGAGACTGCCATCCTGAAAGGAGTCCGCCTCTCCTTCAGAGAATGGAGGATAGTCCACCTCGAAAAATATGTATCAATTACGATAAGTGTCAGGAAGGTATTGATTATCAATACCGCTCCTAGAGAATACAAGACCGGTCCGTCGGCATACAGGAGAGGAGAAAACAGCTGGATGTCATTCCTCATATAGAAGCCGTAAAAGTAAACCCCGACAAGAAGGACAGTCTGGAGAATCATCGAGACAAAATATCTCGTCCATGTCCTTTTACGCGAGAGGAATATCAGGGTCGCAAGGATAAAAAGGAGTATTCCGGCGAAAAGAAGGACGTAGTCGGAAACGATACTCACCCTGCCCGTACTCTCGGATGTGACTTTCAGAAGAGGAGTCTCCCTCACCATAACTGACGAACCGACACTGGCGGAAAGAGGCTGCAGGGAAAAGCGGCTGCCGAGCCCGAGCCGGGGATTGACCCTGCCGGAAGATGTCGGGCCTTCGGCCCCATTTATCATCTCAAGGCCTCCGATGACTGTCTTTTCTCCGTCAACGGCCTTTTTTACCAGATACCATTTGGGACCGTAATTGACATAGGAAAGTTCCTCTGTCACATCGGCAAGTGGCGACACATACGGGAGGCGGCTGCTGCCGAATCTCGGGATCATGTACACGCCTCCGATCATGTCGTTCTGAAGAGGGAATTGATGGACCCAGGAGCGGAGGGTATCGCCGTAATACCTGTATACAACCATATCCCCGGGAAGATTCGGAATGGACATCCACTGGCTCCCATCCCCTTCGAGGGCCTCCTGCATGAACGATTCGAGAGTGGAAACCCGCTTCTCTATGCTCTTTCCGAGAGAAAGGGCGGCAGAATCGGTATCAAGAGGGGCATGGTTCACAACGAGTGCTCCTCCGATCATAAGAATCGAAACCACCAGCAACACTATGGCGAATATGTCCCTTGCCCGTTTTTTATTCATGATGATACGGCTCCCCTCTGATAATGGTAAAAGCGCGATATAACTGCTCTGCAAAAACCGTTCTAACCATCTGGTGGGAGAACGTCATTTTAGATAGCGAGACAAGCCCGTCGGCTCTGGAATACACATCTTTCGAGAACCCGTAGGCTCCCCCGACAACAAACACCAGATCGCGCCCTCGGCCGGAAAGTTTCTGGAGAAAATCCGAAAACTCTACCGACGAATACTGCTTCCCCCTCTCGTCCAGAAGCCAGACGAGGTCGGAATTTTTCAACTGCTTCAGTATCAACTCTCCTTCCTTTTCCTTTATCTGATCCTTAGAAAAAGAGGACACATTCTTGAGCTGAGGTATCTCTATCAGGGAAAAAGGCACATAATGGGCCAGTCTCGACACATACAGGTCCAGACCTTCTTTTACCCATTTTACATCGGTCTTACCGACAGTCAAAAGTTTGATATCCATTGTTATCGACAAGGACAAAGATAATCAGATGGCTCGGTATTTGCAAGAAATTCATATCCGTATGGAAAAGATGAAAAGTATAGCCACCGCTTTAATAGCGCTTTTCGTTTGCGCATTCGCTTATGCCCAGGATGACGGGGCCTATGACGTATTCGTACCTATCTCGAAATATATCCGCCAGGGAGATGCGGTAAAGCTCTCCGCCTGGTTCGCCGACAACCTCGAGGTATCCGTACTCTCCTCAACGAACGACTCATCCCGCAATCAGGCAAGACAGATTGTGAAGAATTTCTTCGACACCTATACTCCTAGGTCATTCGAGATTTCCCATAAGGCATCGAATGCCAATATGAAATACGCTCTTGGATATCTCAACGCCGGAGGAGAGCAATTCCTGGTGACAATATTTGTCAACCTTAAAACAGGAGCCGGAAAAGACTCTCCGACAGGGACATATCAAATCCAACAACTGAAAATAGAGCGACAGACTGGCGTATATTAGCGATATTCTCAGTTTGGCACGGAAGTTGAATTAGAAAGAATCGGTTAGTTTAGTTAATAATAGGGTTAAAAAAATGCAATCAAGCCGTGATGGTCTGATTGCATTTTTCCGTTTCTGGAAAGTCCTTAGACTCTCTGGCCGTAGCTGCGGTCCGTTGTGTTGACAGTGATTACGTCTCCTGTATTGATGAACAGGGGAACCATAATCTTGGCACCTGTCTCGAGGGTAACTTCCTTGAGTGCGGAAGTAGATGCGGTATTACCCTTTACAGCAGGCTCCGAATAGGTAACCTCGAGGGTTACATAAGTCGGAAGTTCGCAGGTAAGGCACTTCTCTTCAGGCTCAGTGACGAACATCATCTCAACATGCTGTCCCTCCTTCATAAGGTCGCTGTTTTCTACAACATCCTTAGGAAGAGAAATCTGCTCGTAGGTCTCCTCATGCATGAAATAGAATCCGTCCTCATCTCCATAGAGGAACTGATAAGGCCTTCTCTCTACGGTGATAGTGTCGATCTTGACACCGGCGGTGAAGGTATTCTCAAGAATACGACCGTTCTCAAGATTTCTGAGTTTGGCCTTGACAAAAGCGGGGCCCTTGCCGGGCTTCACATGCTGGAACCATACAATCATGCACGGCTTGCCGTTGAAATTGAGGTACAGTCCGTTCTTAAAATCAGCTGTTGTTGCCATATTGATATCTGTTTTGATTAATTATTTCAGTTTCAGCCCACAAAAATAATCATTTGTCGCTTTTTCTCCAAATTTCCTAATACACGTAGTCCTTGACATCCTGCTCAGACACAGGATCTCCACCGAGAATCAGTAGGCGCTCGACAACGTTACTGAGCTCCCTGATATTGCCCGGCCAGGACTTTTCCACGAGAAGATTGACCGCCTCTTTGGAGAAAGACTTGAGTGGCTTCCCGTTTTCTGAGCAGTAGCGTCCGATGAAATGGTCGATAAGAAGAGGGATATCCTCTTTCCTCTCGTCAAGCGAAGGGACTTTGACTACAATGACGCTCAGACGGTGATAAAGGTCCTCGCGGAAACGGCCTTTGGCTATCTCTTCCTGGAGGTTCTTATTCGTAGCCGAAATTACACGCACATTGACCTGGATATCCTTATCGCCACCAACAGGGGTCAACTTCTTCTCCTGGAGGACGCGGAGGACCTTTGCCTGCGCTGCCAGGGACATGTCGCCGATCTCATCGAGGAAGATCGTACCCCCGTCAGCCTGCTCGAACTTTCCCTTGTGGTCACGGATCGCAGAAGTGAATGATCCCTTCTTGTGGCCGAAAAGTTCACTGTCAATCAGTTCCGGAGGTATGGCGGCGCAGTTGACCTCGACATAAGGCATCATGGAGCGGTCGGAGAGCTGATAGATGCTGTTGGCAACAAGTTCCTTTCCAGACCCGTTGGGACCGGTAATCAGCACGCTGGCATCGGTAGGAGCCACCTTTGCAATCATATCCTTGACATGGGCGATCGCCGGAGCCTCTCCTATCATCTCCTTTCCATAGACCTTCTTCTTCAGAATCTTTGTCTCCTTGACGAGGGAGGCCTTGTCAGTTGCATTCTTGATCGTGATCAGAATACGGTTCAGGTCGAGAGGCTTCTCAATAAAATCGAAGGCTCCCTTCTTGATGCATTCGACCGCAGTAGTGATGTCTGCATGGCCGGAAATCATTATTATCGGCGTTTCAACCCCGTCGGAGATCAGTTTCGTAAGCACCTCGATACCGTCCATCCCGGGCATCTTGATGTCGCAGAAAATGGCATCGTACTTTTCCTTCTCCGCCATTTCACAAGCGGAAGCCCCGTTTTCAGCGGTCTCAACTTCATATCCTTCCATCTCGAAAATCTCTTTGAGAGAATTACGGATGGCCCTTTCGTCGTCAACTATCAGTATTTTCATAATTGCAAATATCGGATATTTTTTCTTCTCTTTCCATAAAAATTCATATTTTTGTCTTTTGACACTAAGAACAAGATATGATTATACCTGACATTATAATTGCCGTTGACGGCTTTTCTTCCACCGGGAAGAGCACATTCGCCAAAATGGTGGCGAAAGAATTCTCATTCCTCTACCTTGACTCAGGAGCCATGTACCGTGGAGTGACCCTTTATGCACTCGAAAACGGGATAATCGATTCCGAAGGGAAAATCGACGAGAAGTCTCTGAAAGCTTGTATCGACTCCCTGGATCTCCATTTCAGAAATATTGACGGGGCTACGAAAACCTTCCTCGGCGACCGCTGCATCGAAGGCGAGATCCGCACCCTCGCGGTATCGAGCCACGTCAGCCCTGTTTCCGCTATTCCTTTTGTCAGAAACTATGTTGACGACAGGCTCCACCGCTTCAGTGAGGGAGGAAGGGTCATAATGGACGGCCGGGACATCGGAACGACCGTTTTCCCGGATGCGGAGCTCAAGATCTTCATGACAGCCGACACTCAGGTAAGGGCCCAGAGGCGATATGACGAGATGGTCGCAAAGGGAGAGACCCCTTCCTTCGAAGATGTCCTCAAAAATCTCCAGGAAAGGGACTATATCGATTCCCACCGAGAGGTCTCCCCTCTCTCGAGAGCCGAGGACGCCTATGTGATGGACAACACGGAAATGACTATGCATGAGGAACTTGTATGGATTACCGGATTGATCCAGGGCAAGTTCGGAATTCTGGAATGAGGAGGGTCGAAATCGATAGCGGATCCGGCTTCTGCGGAGGAGTAATCAGGGCTATCGGCCGCGCCGAGAAGTTTCTTGAAGGCGGCGGTCCGCTCTATTCCCTCGGGGCCATTGTCCATAATGAAGCTGAGCTCGAGAGGCTCGGGGCAAAAGGCCTTTTCACCGTTGAGAAAGGAGATATTGAAAAACTTCCCGAAGGAGCGACCTTATTCATAAGAGCCCATGGGGAGCCGCCTGATACATATAAGACGGCCTCTTCGCTCGGTCTTAAGGTCATCGATTGCACTTGTCCGGTAGTACTTAAACTCCAAAAAAGCATAAGGGAGGCTTACTCCCGCCTTCATAGCGGCGGAGGCAAAGGAAATCTTATTATCTTCGGGAAAATAGGCCATGCCGAGGTCCTTGGCCTCCTTGGTCAGGTTGATGGAGACGCCGTCGTCATTGAGAATCTTCAGATGCTGGAGGATGCCCTTGCTTCCGGGCTGATCAACCCCGAGGTCCCAATGGAAATATTCTCTCAGACAACCAAAAGTCCCTCTGAGTATGAAGAGATTTGCAGGAGACTTTCTTCAATCGCCCGCTGCGGTCTCCAGGTGCACGAAACTATCTGCTCCCAGGTTGCCAACCGTCACAAAAACCTCTCCGACTTTGCCGGAAGTCACGATGTAATAATCTTTGTTTCAGGTCGTTCCAGCTCCAACGGCAAGGTTCTCTTCGACCTTTGCCGCTCAGTCAATCCAAGAAGCTACCATATAGTACAGCCCTCTGAAATCGACCCTTCTTGGCTCAATCCCGAGGACTCTGTAGGTGTATGCGGGGCGACCTCTACTCCGAAGTGGCTTCTGGAGTCTGTCTCTGAATCGATTCAGCGGCTTTAGCAGCCTCCTCGGCAGCTTTAGCCCTCTGCTGCTCCTCTACCTCCTTTCTCGCACGCTCGACAGATTTAGAACGCTTCAAGATAAATCCGGAACCAAGATACTTTGTGCGGACATCCTCGTCTGCAGCAAGCTGTTCCGGGGTGCCTTCCTGGAGAATCGTACCCTCATAAAGAAGGTAAGCACGGTCTGTGATAGCCAGGGTCTCGCCAACGTTATGGTCAGTGATAATGACGCCGATATTGCGGTATTTGAGCTTGGCGATGATGTACTGGATATCCTCGACTGCAATCGGGTCGACTCCTGCGAACGGCTCATCCAAAAGAATGAATTTCGGATCGACGGCAAGGGCGCGGGCAATCTCGCAGCGTCGCCTCTCTCCTCCTGAAAGCTGGATTCCCTTGCTCTTTCGAACCTTTGAGAGGTTGAACTCGTCTATAAGCTGTTCAAGTCTTGCCTTTCTCTCATCTTTTGTCATCCCGCGGGTCGCCATAGACATCTCCATGACAGACATAATGTTGTCCTCGACAGACATCTTCCTGAAAACCGATGCCTCCTGGGGGAGATACCCCACTCCCTTCTGGGCCCTCTCATACATAGGCAACTTGGTGATCTCCTCATCGTCCAGGAAAATCTGTCCTTCGTTCGGAACCACCTGACCTGTAATCATATAGAAACTCGTCGTCTTGCCGGCTCCATTGGGGCCGAGGAATCCTACAATCTCTCCCTGGTTGACTTCCATGGAGACTCCTTTAACCACGGTGCGGATGCCGTATTTCTTGACGAGATTTGTGCAATGGAGCTTCATATCACTTAGTGTTCAGTCCGAACTCCACAACCAGGTTTCGGACATTTTCGTTTTTGGACATTAAATCTTTGGCCTGGTCTTCAGGCATGTACGGGGTCTTCTCCTTCCCTCCCTCATCGGCAATGACATCGACTACTATCTTGAGCGTACGGACCCCGGTCAGACGGATAAGGTTTCCTTCCAATTCATGGAGGAATTTAGTCTCTATCCACTGTTTCTGAGCATCGTTATGGACATAGAAATCTACAATCCAGGCGCCGTCAGAGGCCTTTATTTCCTTCTTTGCGCTGGAGATAAGGTTTGCAAGTCGCGGACGAGAAGCATAGTTCTCTGAGAGTTTGGTGCAGGCTTCGGAAAGCAGTTCATCGGTAAGGGACACTTCCTTTGCCTCTGGAGCCTTCTCTTCTTCGACCTCTACTTTCTTTTCTTCCATCAAAGCGTCTATGGAAACACCCTTTGAGGCCCTTCTGCGAGTCTTTACAGGAGCTTCGGGCTCAGCTGACGGGGGCTCTTGTTTCGGAGTCTCAGAAACTGCCGGAGCCTCGGGAATCTTCGGAGCATCCGGAGCTTTTGGAGTCGCTGGAGCCTTTGGGGCCGCCGAAGTCCTCGGCGCCTCCGGAGCCTTCGCCGAAGGGGCAGGGGCCGAAGGGGCCGGCGTCGCCGCTTTCAGAGGCGTCTCAGCCGCAGGAGCGGAGAGAAGGAAACTGAGCTTCATCAGGGCGAACTCGATATGGAGACGGGGATTAGTCGCCGCCTTATAACCGGATTCGCAGGCAGTAGTAACCGCAAGGGCATCATAGAGGAATTTCAATGGGCATCTCTCCGCCTGCTCCTTATACTTTATTTTCAGGGATTCAGGAAGCTCAAGGAGAGAGTCCAATCCGGCGCTTTTGGCTACCACAAGGTCTCTCAGATGGGAGCTCAGCGCTCCAATGAAATGGAGGGCATTGAATCCCTTGGAAAGCACCTCGTCAAATGTCAAGAGGGCCTTGGGATAGTCTCCGGCGAGGAAGTTGTCTACGAGTGAGAAACTGTACTCATAGTCGAGCACATTGAGGTTCCTTATGACCTCCGAGTACCTGACATCCGTCCCGCAGAACGCTACAGTCTGGTCGAAGATAGTGAGAGCGTCCCTCATCGCTCCGTCTGCCTTCATTGCAATGACATGGAGGGACTCGTCATCGATCTTCACCCCTTCCTTATCGGCGATAGTCCGGAGATTCCTTACCATGTCAGGAATCGAGATACGGTTGAAATCGTATGTCTGGCAGCGGGAAAGAATAGTAGGGAGAATCTTGTGCTTTTCGGTAGTGGCGAGGATGAAAATCGCATGGGACGGCGGCTCTTCAAGAGTCTTCAGGAAGGCATTGAATGCCGAGGAAGAGAGCATATGGACCTCGTCTATGATATAGACGCTGTATTTCCCCACCTGCGGAGGTATCTGGACCTGCTCCATCAGTGCCTTGATGTCATCGACGCTGTTGTTGGAAGCCGCATCCATCTCATGGATGCAATATGACCTCCCTTCCTGGAAGGAAACGCAGGACTCGCAGTGGCCGCAGGGCTCCATATCCGGTCCCGGAGAGGAACAGTTGATCATCTTGGCAAAGATACGGGCTGTCGTTGTCTTCCCGACTCCTCTCGGTCCGGCAAAAAGGTATGCATGGGCAAGCTGTCCTCTCTTGATAGAGTTGGACAGGGTCCTTGCTATATTGTCCTGGCCGATAAGCGTCTCGAAGGAGTCCGGCCTGTACTTCCTCGCAGATACGATATACTGACTCATAGTCTACAAATATAACAATTCCGTCGGGATTTTCATCCATTTTGTGTTGTAGACCAGAAAAAAATAGCTTTACGCATAACTTTTGTATATTTGCAATTGAATTATGAAAAAGATATTATTGACGCTCATAGCAGCAGCCCTTTGCCTGGTCGCGGCCGGTCAGGCAAGAATAACGACAAAGAGTTACCGGCTCTCAGACTTTACCGAAAGGATAACAAAAGTGGTCCTCCCGGGAAACGACATTATGGACACTTCCATAAAGCAGGCAGTCCTCGACGGCTGGAGGATATCTCCCTTCGAGTTCTGCACCACCGAAGAATTCAAGACGCTCAAGAAATCGTCTAAATACTATTTTCTCCTTGTCAGCAATGCCGACGTGAGCTACCTGACCATCACAAGAGGAGGCTCCGAGGAAGGCATCGGCTCTGAAGAGATTGTGTCCATTCCCCTTGGAGACGGAGATAATTTCTTCGGACGCGAGAGAGTTTTCCTGCCGGCAATGGTAGAGATTCTCCAGGATTATATCCTAAAGGCGATGGAAAAAGAGAAAGACAGCTATGCAGGGCTCTCCATCTACAACTCAAACTACCGCAAGGACGGAAGGCTCAAAAGAATCTGCTTCTCGGAAGATGATCTTTCTTCCGATGTCGACATGGCTGCAAAGCAAAAGCTTTTCGATGAAGACATGTTCGTCTCCACCGAAGAAGAAGCTGACAGCATCTTCAACGCCGCCACTTTCAACACTCTGGTAAGCTACGTAGTTGCCCCTGCCGAGCCGAAGAAGGGCGATACTTGCTATAAAATGCTCATTGACGCATCGACATTGAGGCTATTTTGGATAAAAAAACATAAAATCTCCGGCGAAGGGGACGCCGGTTTCAGGAAAGAGGACCTGAGGGCCCTCTCGAGGGGAAGATAATGACGACAGGAACTTCTGATTGCGGACTAAAATACGCGGTACTTAAAAGCGGAAATGCAGTTGCTTACTGCGCGCTTGGAATAAAATGCGGAACAAGGGATGAAGAGGGATTCCACAGCGGAATCGCCCATTTCACCGAACATACAATCTTTAGGGGCACCAAAAAGAGAAGCGCCTCTGTAATAAACAATTACCTAGACCGTCTCGGAGGCGATCTCAATGCTTTTACCAATAAGGAGGAGATTGTCCTCCACTCTACCGTACTCAAGGAAGACCTCCCGAAGGCGGTCGGCCTTCTGATGGAACTGGCAACTTCTCCGACGTTCCCTGAGGATGAGATAGAGACGGAACGCGGAGTAGTTATCGACGAAATTATTTCCTACAAGGATAGTCCTTCGGACGATGTCTACGACCGTTTCGAGGAGGAGTTTTTTAAAGGCCATCCCCTCGGAAAGCCTATACTAGGGACAACAGCTTCAGTCAAGAAAATAACATCTGAAGAGCTTCGAAAGTTTGTCGCAGAGAAATTCATACCTTCGAGAATGGTGCTTACTGTTGTTTCCCCCGATGAAGAAAAGAAGACCGAGAGGCTTGTCAAGAGGCTGATAGACAAGTACTTCTCTAGCTCATCGGAGACTGCGACAGAGGAAAGAATACTTTCGCATCTTTCAAATCCGGTCTTTTTCAAAAGACTGGAGAAACACAACCACGAAGTCAACGCCGTTATCGGTAGCTCAGCTCCTTCCCTTTATGATGGAAAAGACAGAATAAGTACGGTTCTTCTTGCAAACATTCTCGGAGGTCCGGCCTCCAATTCTCTTCTCAACAGTGAGCTCCGAGAGAAAAACGGATGGGTATACGGAGTCGAGTGCAACTATACCCAATATGCCGATTCCGGTCTTTTCACAATCTCTTTCGGCTGCGACAGACCCAATCTCGACAACTGTCTCGGCGCAATCAAAAGAATCATTAAAAACCTCAGAGAAAAGCCCTTGTCGGAAGCCAAACTCAAAGCCGCCAAAAAACAGCTCATCGCCCAGCTTTCTGTAGCCTCTGAAAGCGGAGAAGCCAAATGCCTTTCAATGGGAAAAAGCCTTCTTGTTTTCGGTAAGATCAACTCCGATAAAGAAAACCGGGCAGAGATTGAAAGTGTCACTTCTAATGACATACTGGAAATGGCCGGAAAGATTCTTGCAGAAGATCATCTCTCAACACTCATTTACCTATGACGCCGGAAGAAAAATACATCAGGGACCACTCCACAGCAGAAACCGACGCACTGAAATGGATCGATAGGGAAACGCACCTGAAGACTATCTATCCCCAGATGCTTTCCGGTCCCGTCCAGGGCCGCCTTCTTACTATGATAGCCGAGATGATCTCCGCCACGAGAGTCCTTGAAATAGGGACATTTACCGGCTATTCGACTATTTGTCTTGCTTACGGGCTCTCCGAGGGCGGCCACATTGACGCCCTTGAGATCAATGACGAGCTAGAAGACATTATCCGTGAAGGATGGGCCCGTGCCGGAGTGAGCGAAAAGATCACCCTCCACATAGGAGATGCAAAAGAAACCCTGAAGAGTCTTGAGGGCCCATACGACCTCGTTTTCATGGATGCCAATAAGAGAGAATACTGCGACTACTATGAGCTTGTAATGCCCCTGCTGAGGCCCGGAGGAATAATCCTCGCTGACGACATCCTATGGGACGGAAAGCTCTTCGAGAATCCGGTCCCGAGGGACGCTCAGACTCAGGGAATCGTCCGCTTCAACGACATGGTAGCAGAAGACAAAAGAGTGGAAGTAGTAATACTCCCACTCCGTGACGGACTTTCTATAATCAGAAAGAAGTAAACGACCTGCTAACCTACTGTAGCGCCGTTATGAAGGGCTTCTTCAGGAGTGACGATTCTCATCTTTCCGTCGCCCTGGCGAGCCATCAGGATCATTCCCCGGGACTCGATTCCCCTGATTGTACGAGGGGCAAGATTGGCAAGTATCACAATCTGCTTTCCGACCATTTGCTCAGGAGTATAGAATTCGGCAATGCCGGAAACAATCGTCCTTTCGTCTATGCCGGTATCTATCCTGAGTTTCAGCAGCTTGTCTGTCTTAGGGACTCTTTCGGCCTCGAGGACAGTCGCTGTACGGATATCCATCCTGCCGAAATCGTCAAAGGTCACTTCCTCTTTCTGAGGTTCGACTTTCTTTGCCGCTTCCTCTGCCTCTTTCGCCTTTGCAGCGGCCTCGTTTGCCTTTTTAATTGCTTCGAGACGGGCTATCTGGGCATCGACCACGCTGTCTTCCATCTTCTGGAAGAGGAGCTCTGACTCTCCGAGTTTATGGCCGGGAGCGAGAATTTCGCTTGCTCCGAGCATATTCCATGTAAGAAGAGGAAGGCCGGGAACGACAAGCATCTTTCCGAAGGGACGGGTATGAACGGCCTTGCCTTCTCCGGGAGCGAAGAAATTCTCCGTAGGAGTACCTTCTCCGGCGCGATGATCCTGCCCTGCATCGATTGCAACACGGAGAATCTTACGAAGCTTCTCGGCCGAGAACGGGGTAAACGGCTCGAATGCAATCGCAAGGTCTGCGCAGATCTGGAGGCAAGTATAAAGGATCGAAGCTGTACGGTCCATATCGGTCTTCGCAACCTTCCACGGCTCGGCATCAGAGATATACTTATTGCCGATGCGGGCTATGTTCATCGCCTCCTTGAGGGCCTCGCGGAAATGGTAGGTCTCTATATACTTTTCGAGAGCTTCCTTACAGGGAACTATCTCAGCAAGAGTTTCTGAATCAATTGGTTCCGGCTTTAGATTTTGAGGTACAACTCCCCCGAAATACTTCTGGGTCAGGACTACGGCTCGGTTGACGAAGTTACCGAAAATCGCGACGAGCTCGCTGTTGTTTCTCTGCTGGAAATCTTTCCATGTGAAATCATTATCCTTGGTCTCGGGAGCATTGGCGCAGAGGACATATCGCAGGACATCCTCCTGACCGGGGAACTGCTCCTCGAACTCATTGACCCATACGGCCCAGTTGCGGGAAGTAGATATCTTATCCCCTTCGAGATTGAGGAACTCATTTGAAGGTACATTGTCCGGAAGAATATAATCTCCATAGGCTTTCAGCATCGAAGGGAAAACGATGCAGTGGAAGACGATATTATCCTTCCCAATGAAATGGACAAGGCGGGTATCCTTCCCCTTCCACCACTTCTCCCATGACTCGGGAAGGAGTTCCTTGGTATTGGAAATATAACCGATAGGGGCATCGAACCATACGTAAAGTACCTTACCTTCAGCTCCTTCCACGGGCACCGGCACTCCCCAATCGAGGTCGCGGCTGACGGCGCGGGGCTGGAGACCATTGTCGAGCCAGCTCTTGCACTGGCCGTAGACATTGCTCTTCCACTCCTTGTGATCTTCGAGTATCCACTCGCGAAGCCATGGCTCATACTTATCAAGCGGAAGGTACCAATGAGTTGTATCCCTCTTCTCAAGGGTGCCTCCGCTGAGGCGGGAATGGGGATCGATCAACTCTTCCGGGCTCAGGGTGCTTCCGCATTTCTCGCACTGGTCGCCATAGGCATGAGGATTGCCGCATTTCGGGCATGTCCCCTCGATATACCTGTCTGCAAGGAAGGTCTTCGCCTCTACGTCATAATACTGGCTGGAGGTCTTTGTAATGAACTTTCCTTCATCGTAGAGCTTCCTGAAGAATGCTGAGGAATGCTCCTCATGGACCTTGGAACTTGTCCTCGAATAGATATCGAAATTGATTCCGAGGCCGGAGAAGGCGTCCTTCATGATCTTGTGGTACTTGTCAACGATGTCCTGAGGGGTCACGCCCTGCTCCCTCGCCTTGATAGTAATCGGCACTCCATGCTCATCGGAGCCGCATACGAAGACCACGTCCTCTCCGCGGAGACGCAGATATCTCACATAGATATCGCCGGGAATATAAGCGCCCGCGAGATGGCCGATATGCACAGGGCCGTTGGCATACGGCAGCGCGCATGTTACAAGTGTTCTGTTGAATTTTTTTGACATATTATTAGTTTTCTTTTTCTCTTCCCAGTATCTGATTGATTTTCAATTTTTTCGCGGTGACGTCCGAGAGGCGGCGAAGAAGCTCAGCCTGCTCATCGGGAGAGGCTTTTGCTAGCTGGCGGAGGATCTCGTTCTGCTCTACCTGCTTCTGCTTGTCCTGGTAGACCAGAATTGCACGAGGGACATAAGAGACAAGCCACGAAGCTCTGGTAGTCAACGACCTTGAGAAGTCTTTTACAGAGAGATTGTATTTTTCAACGGAAAGCTCCGCTACAACAAAAGCTATTGTCCTGTCAGGATCGTCGAGTAGCTTTTTTATAATATGGTCCTGTTCCTCTCCTTCATCATAGAGGACGAAATATGCATCATAGACCTTTCGGTAGATTTCATTCGCGAAAGGAACCCCGTCAAGCGAGTTATCTATGAATTCGGCGACAGACGTAGTCTCATCCTCCCGGTAAAAAGGCGAGTCGCTAGGGAACTGAAGAGGTGAGGTCCCATCTTGGAGAATGAAGGTCAGAAGCTCTTTTTCGCTTGCTCCGAGTATATGGTCGGTCTCCATAAGAGAGAGAGTCGTAGGAGTAACAACTTGAGGCTGAGGAGCTTCCGAGGCCTCTTCAGAGCGTAGAGGCTCATACCTCTCGCGATTTCTTGCCCTGTCGGCCTCTGCTTTTTCTTCAATGAGGGCCTTCTCTCTTGTAGACCTTATCCTGGCAAAGAGGATATCGGATTCAATCTTGAATTTAGCAGCGCAGCTGTCCACATAGACTGAGCGCTTGACCATGTCAGGAATCACCGAGATCGTATCTGCGATCTCATTGATTATATTCGCCTTCTTGAGAGGGTCGTCGCCTGCATCCCCGAGAAGAAGGTCGGTCTTGAATCCGATAAAATCCTGCTCATGAGAGGCGATGAACTGCTGCACCTCTTCGAGGGTATGCTTGCGAGAAAATGAATCCGGGTCGTCCCCGTCGGGAAGAAGAACTATTTTAACGTTCATTCCCTCCTTGAGGACCATGTCTATTCCTCTCAAGGCAGCATGGATTCCGGCCGAGTCTCCATCATACATTATCGTCACATTGTCGGTGAACCGCTTCATCAGGCGAATCTGCTCGACTGTGAGAGATGTGCCACTGGAGGCCACTGTATTGGTGATTCCTATCTGGTGCATAGAGAGCACATCGAGATAACCCTCTACGAGATAGACCTTATCCTGCTTCGAAATCTCACTCTTGGCGAAATAGATTCCATAGAGGGAACGCGACTTGACATAAATCTCCGACTCCTTGGAATTGACGTACTTGGCGACGGATTTATCCGTGACAAGGGTCCTGCCACCGAAGGCTATGACTCTGCCGCTGACCGAATGGATCGGGAACATCACCCTGTCCGAGAAACGGTCATAGAGGGAGCCATCCTCCCGCTGGGCGCAGAGGCCGGTCTCGAAAAGGTATTCATCCTTGTACCCCTCCTTCCTTGCTGCTTCGGTAAAGGCTTTATGGCCCTTTGGGGCCCATCCAAGCCCATATTTCTCGATGGTCTCATCCTCAAGACCCCTCGAACGGAAATAAGCGTAGCCGATGGAATGGCCTTCTTTTGTATTAAGCTGCTCCTTGAAAAACTTGCCGGCAAACTCGGAAACGAGCATGAGACTCTCATTCCTCTGCCTCGCAGCTAGAACCTCGGGAGTAAGGTCTTCCTCAACTATTTCGATGCCATATTTTTTCGCAAGATAGCGAAGAGCTTCCACATAGGAGAGGTGCTCATATTCCATGATAAAACCCACAGCCGAGCCGGCTTTTCCGCAGCCGAAGCACTTGTAAATGCCTTTCGACGGGGTCACATAAAAGGACGGGGTCTTTTCGGAATGGAACGGACAGCAAGCCACATAACTCCCGCCCCGGCGCTTCAGAGTCACGAAATCGCCGATGACGTCCTCGATCCTTGCGGTATCGAGTATGAGGTTCACTGTCTCCTGAGGTATCATTCTTTGGTGTAATCGACTTCTTTGGCATCGGAAACTATTGTGATGCCTTCGTCATCATCTTTGTGCTCTTTTCTGAAGCCGCTATCCTGTTGAAACGGCGCATCATCTTTTTTAGATGCCTTGGAGGCTTCCCGCGCGGCGAGAAGATTCTTTCCTCCGTACCAGATAAGGACGGCCCCGAAGAGCTTGAGAAGGAATCTTCCTCCCGGGACAAACAAAAGGACGACGCCTAGAACTACTATTACAATATCGGTGATAGAAAAACTATTTCCAGAATTACTCATACACTACTGATGTTTAAAGACTGCAAAAATAAAAAATCTGCACCTAATTGGCAACTTCGCAGAGGAACTTGATGCGGACAAGACGAATCTCTTCGTCAGAATAGTCCGATCCGATTTCCTTGATTGCCTCTGAGACGGAATCTGAAGAAGCCTCGGAACGGAAATAATCATAGATCTCGGACACAACCTCCTCATCCAGATTGGCATTGATATAATAATCCAGATTGAGCTTCGTGCCGGAAGCTACGATGGCCTCTATCTCTGTCAGAAGATCGTTCATATCCATGCCCCTTGCAGAAGCAATGTCCTCGAGGTCCATACGCCTGTCGATGCTCTGGATTATATATACCTTCGAAGCCGACTTATTGGCGACAGTCTTCACTACGAAATCGTCCGGCCGGATAATCTCGTATTCATCGACGTACATAGCAATGAGTTCGATGAAATCCTTTCCGAACTTCTTAGCCTTGCCTTCTCCTACTCCCTGGCATCCCTTCAGCTCCTCAAAAGTCGTCGGATACATTATGGACATGTCTTCGAGCGACGGATCGGAGAAAATGACCCACGGCTGGAGATGGAGCTCCCGCGCAATATCTTTCCGAAGGTCCTTGAGCATAGCAAGAAGCTGGGGATCACCGCCTCCTCCGCCTCCTCTCATCACTGCCGCAGGGATGTCGTCGTCGTCTTCGTCGTCCTGGGTATCTGCAGAGAATGTTCTGTCCTCGACCAGCATCAGCTGATAGGGGTGCTCCAGGAACTCCCTTCCCTGAGGAGTTACGGAAATAAGGCCGTAAGTCTCAATCTCTTTGACAAGAAGATGGAGGATAAGGCCCTGATGGATTACTGCTGCCCAGAACTTGACGGTGTGGTCCCTGCCTGCGCCGAAAAGGTCCAGCTTGTCGTGGCGGTATGACTTTATAAGGGCATTGGTATTGCCGGAGAGAATATTGGCGATATGCTCAATCTTGAAATGCTCTGGAAGCGACTCAATCAACTCGATAACAAGGCACATCTCCTCGCGGCCATCGAAGCGGGCCTTCGGGTGGAGACAATTGTCGCAGCTGCCGCAGTTATCCTCTGGGTATTCCTCGCCGAAATAATTGAGCAGCAGCTTCCTACGGCACTGGTACGACTCTGCATAGGATACCGTCTCAGCAAGGAGCTGACGGCCGATTTCCTGCTCGGCCACAGGCTTTCCCTGCATGAACTTTTCAAGCTTTTGGATATCCTTGTAGCTATAATACGTGATACAAAGGCCCTCGCGGCCGTCACGGCCGGCCCTTCCGGTCTCCTGGTAATAACCTTCAAGACTCTTCGGGATATCGTAATGAATCACAAAACGGACATCGGGCTTATCTATACCCATGCCGAAGGCAATCGTCGCCACTATCACATTGACATCCTCCATCAGGAAGTGGTCTTGATTCTCGGAACGGGTCTTCGCATCTAGGCCGGCATGGTAAGGGAGGGCCTTGATGCCGTTGATATTGAGAAGGTTCGACATCTCCTCGACCTTCTTGCGGCTAAGGCAATAGATAATTCCGGACTTTCCCGGATTCTGACGAATAAACTTTATAATGTCCTTCTCGGCATCAGCCTTGTCGCGGACCTCATAGTAGAGGTTCGGACGATTGAAAGAAGACTTGAAGACCCTCGCATCCGTGATTCTGAGGTTCTTCATAATATCACTCTGGACCTTCGGGGTTGCAGTAGCGGTAAGGGCGATTACCGGGGCTGTCTGAATCTCCTCGATGATTGATCTGATCTTTCGATATTCCGGACGGAAATCATGCCCCCACTCGGAGATGCAATGGGCCTCATCGACCGCATAAAAAGAGACTTTAATCTCTTTCAGCAGAGCAATGTTTTCCTCCTTTGTAAGAGACTCCGGAGCGACATAAAGAAGCTTTGTAACCCCTCTCAGAAGGTCTTCCCGAACCTCGGCAATCTGGATGCGGCTTAGGGATGAATTAAGAAAATGGGCAATACCTTCATTACCGTTGACAAATCCGCGGATAGCATCGACCTGATTTTTCATAAGGGCGATAAGCGGAGAAATCACTATCGCCGTCCCTTCCATCACAAGGGCGGGAAGCTGGTAGCAAAGGGACTTGCCGCCTCCCGTCGGCATCAGGACAAAGGCGTTCCCTCCAGCCGTCAAATGCTTGATAATATCTTCCTGATCGGACTTGAAAGAGTCGAATCCGAAGAATTCCTTCAGCTTGGAATGAAGAACTGAGGAGTCAATGTCCATGATATCCTTTTATTTTTGTCTAAAATAAGAATTAAATCCAATGATTCCAAATTTCCCGCCCCGTAAATCATAAAAAAGTATAAACAATATTTACCCAAAATCAAGTTATGCTAAAAATATGATGGTTTTTGGAAATAATTTCCGATATTTGTGGATTGGTCGAAAGGACCATAAAAAAGAAATAAATTTTAATTATTTAATAACATGAAGATTACGAAAATCATTGCCATCGCTTCTGTAGCAGTTATGATGGCTTCTTGCGGCACCAAACCCGCAGAAGGAAGTAAAGAGGTTCAGGCTCTTCTCCCTGCAAAAAGCAGTGTTGATTCTGTAAGCTATCTTATCGGTGTCAACTTCGGTTCTTGGATCAAGGGCAATAACTTCGGCGACCTCAACTACAACGAAATCGTCAAGGGTATCAAGGCCTGGATGGACGCAAAAGGCACCCCTCAGGACAGCACCTTCTTCTCTCAGTTCAAAGTAAACCCCGAGGAGATGAACGAAATCCTCGACTCTTATGTTTCCAAGAGAAGAGACTATACCGCAGCTCTCAACAAGGAGAAAGGTGACAAGTTCCTCGAGGAGAACAAGGCTAAAGAAGGCTGGGAAGTTACCGAAAGCGGCCTCCAGTACAAGATTATCGAGCCTGGTAATGACAACCACCCGGCAGATCAGGATACCGTTTGGGTCAACTATAAGGGAACTCTCATCAATGGTGATGTATTCGACCAGAACGATGATATCCGCTTCACTCTCAACAGAGTCGTCAAGGGCTGGCAGGAAGGCATGAAGCTCATCGGCGAAGGTGGTAAGATCCAGCTCGCTATCCCTTCAGACCTCGGCTACGGCACCTATGGCAACCGCGGCATCGAGCCCAACTCAGTTCTTCTTTTCGACGTTACCCTCAATAAGATCGGTAAATTCGTCGCTCCCGCAGAAGAGCCCAAGAAGAAATAATTGATACAATCATGGCAGCGCTTGAACTTGAAGGCAAGATAAGTCTGAAGCAGGCAGTCCAATCCGGACAGTCGGCCCGCGGCCCGTGGGCGAAGCAGGAATTCATCCTCGAATACATGGATGGAAATTTCCCTACTTCGGTCTGCTTCACCGCATGGGGTGACGACAAGGTCAATGAACTCGCCCGCTTCCAGGTCGGCGACAAGGTGAAGGTCTCCTTCAACATCAAGGGAAGGGAATACAATGGTCGCTGGTACAATGATCTCCGTATATGGAAGATCTCTTCTGCGGATGCTCCTTCTCAGCACGGAGCTTCTGGAGCCCGTCCGCAGGAAGCCCCTGCACCGACCTTCGAGGATATCCCTGCAGCTGACGGCACAGAGGAAGACCTCCCGTTCTAAACAAGCAGCCTGATTTACTTTAGAGGAAGACCAAGCCAGACGACTTCGGTCTTCCTCTTTTTCTTTGGATAGTCGGTGAATTATTCCTAATTTTGAAGGAACAATCAGACCTTATTTTTACATGACGATGTCTCATTCTCTTTTCAGCAAAATCGCAGCTCTTGCCGCTGCAGTCATCGTAATAGCAGGATGCTCCGGGAAAAATGACGGTACCATCCGCACCAAAGTTCCCACAAGGCCAGCCGGCCAGGAAGATGTTATCGGACTCACAGCGGCCCCTATCGATACTATTCACATTGGATTTGTCGGTCTCGGGGACCGCGGGTCATCCGCCGTGCGGCGATATAGATATGTCCCATGGACCAAAATCACGGCCATCTGCGATGCCGTTCCCGAAAAGGTGGAAAAATGGGCCGGATACCTTGAGGAGAAAGGGTTCCCAAGGCCGGATGGATACTCAGGTCTCGAAGGATACAAGGAGCTTTGCGAGCGGGATGACATCGACCTTGTATATATATGCACCGACTGGGCTCACCATACCCCTATCGCCCTTTACGCGATGGAGCATGGAAAACACGTAGCCATCGAAGTGCCTGCAGCAACCTCCCTTAAAGAATGCTGGGACCTTGTCAACACCGCTGAGAGGACGCGCCTCCACTGCATGATGCTGGAAAACTGCTGCTACGACTTTTTCGAGCTAAGTACCCTCCAGATGGCACGGCAGGGCGTTTTTGGCGAGATTCTCCATGCGGAAGGGGCCTATATCCACAACCTCAGCGATTTCTGGGACGGATACTGGGAGAACTGGCGGATGGATTTCAACTACCGCCACAGGGGTGACCTATATCCGACCCATGGCCTCGGCCCTGTCGCCCAGGCTCTTAATATCCACCGGGGAGACCGCTTCAAGACCCTTGTCGCCATGGATACCAGAAGCGATAACGGAAAGGTCCTGTTCAACAAGAAAAAGGCAGAAGGAAAGTATTTCCAGGGGGAAGAAGCGGATGAGTTCAGAAATGGAGATCTCACTTGCACGCTTATACGCACCGAAAACGGCAAGTCTATCCTGATTGAGCACGACGTACTGACGCCGCGCCCATATAACCGCATGTATCAGCTGGTGGGGACTAAGGGTTATGCTGCAAAATATCCTGTTGAGCAACTCGCTCTTACAAAGGAGCAGCTTAATGCCATAGGAATTGACTATCCGCTTAAAAACGAGCATGCTCCGCTGCCGAAGGACCTGGTGGATTCTCTCAGGAGGAAGTTCCCTACTCCGATTCTGGACGAGGAGCTCGAGAGAAAGGCGAAGGAGGTCGGAGGGCACGGAGGCATGGACTATCTGATGGACTACCGTCTTGCCTATTGCCTCCACTACGGCCTGCCTTTGGACATGGATGTATATGACCTCGCGGAATGGTGCTGCCTGGCTGAACTAGGGACCATTTCTATGGAAAACGGATGCACCCCTGTTGAGATACCGGACTTCACCCGCGGCACCTGGAAAAAGACCGACGGTTTCAAATACGCTTTCTCGGACGGAACAATGAGATAGGACTAAAGTTCAATCCACCGAATATCGGGGTCTTTCCGCCACCATGTGAGCTGTCGCTTTGCGTAGTGGCGGGAATTTCTCTGAATAAGGGAAACAGCTGTATCAAAATCGGTTACGCCGTCGAAATAGTCAAACATTTCCTTGTATCCGACTGTCCTGAGAGCGGGTAGATCCCGATAAGGAAGAAGGGCGCGGGCTTCCTCTTCAAGCCCGTCTTCAACCATCTTGAGCACTCTTGCATCAATCCTCGAATAGAGTTCCTCCCGGTCTCTTGAGAGGCCAACCTTCTCTATTTCGAAGTCCCTAGTCTTGCTCTTTCCTGTCTTGAAAGAAGAAAAAGGCTGACCGGTATAAAGGCAAACCTCCAGAGCCCTGACCACGCGGCGGCCATTGGACAGATCTATGGACTCATAAGTCTCAGGATCCAAATCCTTGAGTTCTCCTGCAAGGACCTCCACTCCTTCAGTATAGAGGCAATCCATCAAATGCTCACGAAGGGACAGAGGGACTTCCGGAATATCGTCGAGCCCGCTGCAGAAAGCTTCGACATAGAGCATCGAGCCTCCGGTCATGACAAGAGTCTCATGTCCCTCGGAGAAAAGGCGCTCGACAAGATCCAGAGCGTCTCTCTCATAATCTCCAGCCGTATATGGTGTACTGACAGATACTGTCCTTATGAAATAATGCGGAACCTTCGCAAGCTGCTCATCCGAAGGAACAGCCGTTCCGATCCGCATTTCCTTATAAATCTGGCGAGAATCGCACGAGATCACAGGGGAAGATACCTCCAAAGCCCGATCTATACTGAAATCGGTCTTCCCGACACCAGTCGGCCCCAGTATGATCTCAACCTTTTTTCTCACTAAATACCTTCACTTTCGTCAAAAATCTCCTTCCCGTCCTCGTCGTCGTCCTCCTCCTCCTCTTCATCTTCCTCATCATCTTCGTCCTCGAAATCCTCATCGTCAAGATCCCCGCCGTCAAGGGGTGAGGACTTTGTAAAGCCTATTTTCTGCTCCTCGGGAAGATCCTCATAGGCGACATAGCCGTTCTCAAATTCAATCGGATTGGGCCCCTTTGTCTCAGTAATCTTAGGGAATCTCGGAGATACCGAAGGGCCCTCAACCTCGTCCATGAAAGTCACAATCACGCTTTTGCGATTGGTGACATCATAAAAATAAACAAAGGAGGCGACTCCTGCGGCAAGGGTGTCCGAAAGAGTCACATTGTCTACTGTCCCGAAGCCGAGGTCGAAAAGACCATAACGGGCAACGACCGCTCCGTCAGCATCCAAAGCTTTAAACATAATAAGCTGATCCTGAGGAAATTCCATATCAGCCCTCATCTGTTTGTGGAAGGTGTACAGCGTAGTGTCACCGCTCATCGTATAAACTCTCAAGAATCCCTTGATTCCTTCGAGCGTAACTTTATATCTCAAATTCATGGTCAAATCTTATTGAATTGCCGTTTCCGAAATCAAAGATAATAATTATTTATGATGTTAGGTGCGGTTAGACGGGAAAAATTCGCCCCGAAGCATGAGCTTTTCGATGAAAGGAGAATGGTGGAGATACGGGATCTCCGTCAGGGAGCGGAGAGGCTTTGTGATTATAAGATTTGCAATCTTTCCGGGAGTTATCGACCCGACAATGTCGGAAACGCCCATAGCATAGGCAGAATTTATGGTAATAGCATTGAACGCCTGGACGGGAGTAAGGCGCATCTTGATGCAGCCGAGGGCCCAGACGAATCTCATATCCCCGGAAGGAGATGATCCCGGATTGTAATCAGAGGCGAGGGCAAGCGGAAGGCCGGCTGCGATAAATTCTTTTGCCCGGCCATAAGGCATATTCAAAAAGAAGGATGCCCCCGGGAGCATTGTAGGCATGGTCTCCGTCCCTCTTAGAGCATCGATTTCGGCTTCAGTAGTTCTCTCAAGATGGTCAACCGAAAGGGCCCCATGTTTGACGCCAACCTGCACTCCGCCGCTGACAGCCAGCTCGTTGGCATGGATTTTCGCCCTAAGCCCGTATTTCTCCGCCTCGGAAAGAATCCGATCGGTATCTTCTACAGTAAAGAACCCTTCATCGCAGAAAACATCTACAAAATCGGCCATAGAAGAAGCCTCAGGCAGCATTTTCTCGCAGACGTCGGATACATATTCCGCCTTTGTCCTCCCTCTTCCTACAGCATGGGCGCCGAGAAATGTCGACTTAATCAACGCCGGGGTCTCTCTTTTGAGCCTATCTATCACCCGGAGCATTTTCATCTCAGCATCTTTCTCAAGGCCATAGCCGCTTTTTATCTCTATGGCTCCCGTCCCCTTTCGGATCACCTCGAGGACTCTTTCCCTAGCCTGACAGTACAATTCTTCCTCGGAGGTGCGGCGAAGGAGGTCGGCGGAATTCAGTATTCCACCTCCACGAGAAGCGATTTCTTCATAGGAAAGGCCGTTGATTTTGTCCAGAAACTCCCCGTCGCGACTTCCTGCATAGACAAGGTGGGTATGGCTGTCGCAAAAGGACGGAAGCACCATTCCTCCACGAGCCGAAATGGTCTCATCGGCCTCCGGAAGGCCCTCGGAACGGGTCCCGAAAGAGACTATCTTTCCATCTCGTACGAGCAGCCAAGCATCCTCGAGAATGCCCGTTTCAGACATCTCGGGGCCGCTTTTTTTATTGACGCCCTCGGGTAGGATTCCGACGATGGAACCTATATCAGAAATCAAAATAGATCTCATTGCGAATGAATTTGACCGATTTAGCGATGAGCGGAGACATATATGTGTCGTTGTCAATGAAAGGAACTTCTTTGCGGTAATCGTTCCATATTCTCTCAATCCTTGGAGAAGACTTTGCGGGGCGACGGAACTCGAGTGCCTGGGCAGCATTGAAAAGCTCGATTGCAAGCACCCTCTCAGTATTGTCGACTACCCTGACCAGCTTTGTCGCCGCATTCGCTCCCATGCTCACATGGTCCTCCTGCCCCTGGGAAGAAGGAATCGAGTCGCAGGAAGCGGGCCAGCAGAGGCCTTTGTTCTGGCTGACAATCGATGCCGCAGTATACTGAGGAATCATAAATCCGCTGTTGAGACCCGGGTTGGCGACCAAGAATTTCGGGAGGTCTCTCTGTCCATGGATCAGACGATAAGTTCTTCTTTCAGAGATACTTGAAAGCTCTGAAACTGCGATAGCAAGAGCATCCATCGGAATAGCGATAGGCTCGCCATGGAAGTTGCCTGCAGAGATGATCATATCCTCATCGGGGAATATATTGGGATTGTCCGTCGCGCTGTTGATCTCTCTCTCAATGACGGATTCGACATATTCGATATTATCCTTGACGGCACCATGGACCTGAGGGATGCAGCGGAATGAATACGGATCCTGGATATGCTCCTTCGGGCGGCGAATAAGCTCGCTTCCATCAAGAATCTCCACGAACCTCCTCCCGGTCTCAATCTGACCCTTATGAGGGCGCAGATGATGGGTCAGAGGAAGGAAGGGCTCAATCCTACCGTCATACGCATCAAGCGACATTGCAGCGATGAGATCGGCCCATTTTGAGAGCCTGATGCTCTTAAGAAGAGACCATACCGCATGGGCACTCATAAACTGGGTGCCGTTGAGAAGGGCAAGACCCTCTTTCGACTGGAGTTTTATCGGCTCCCAACCGAGCTCTTTCCAGACTTCGGCACTTTCCCGAACCTCTCCTTTGTAGCGTACCTTACCGAGTCCGATAAGGGGAAGGGACATATGGGCAAGAGGGCAAAGGTCACCGGAAGCTCCAAGCGATCCCTGCTGGTAGACAACCGGGATGACATCCTCGTTGAACATATCCAGAAGTCTCTGGACAGTAATCAGTTGAGTACCCGAATGGCCATAAGAAAGGCTCTGGGCCTTCAGCAGCAGCATTATCTTGACAATTTCGGGACGGACCTCTTCTCCCGTGCCGCAGGCATGGGACATCACGAGGTTGTGCTGGAGCTGCGAGAGGTCCTCATGGGGAATCGTGACATTGTAAAGAGAGCCGAATCCGGTAGTAACGCCGTAGACCGGTTTATCAAGATCCTCCATCTTGGAATCCAGGTAACTACGGCACTTGAGAATATCGGCTTTAGACTGCTCAGATAGGACCAGCTTCGCATGATTGTCGATAATTTCCTTTACCTTGGCAAGGGACAGCCACTCTCGGGATATGATGTGTTCCATTATTTCAATGCTTTATCTATCAGTTTATTATCAACGAGATTGGGGAGGGTTACCAGAAGACCTGGAGTTCGTTTCATTTCGCGCTCGATTGCGCTTCGGGAGCCTTCGTTCCGGGCCCATGACCGGCGGGCAATGCCGTTATTGACATCCCAGAAGAGCATCTCCCTTATATGACGGTCGGAGTCCTCTGAGCCATCAATGACCATGCCGAATCCGCCGTTAATCACCTCGCCCCAGCCGACGCCGCCGCCGTTATGGATGGACACCCAGGTTGCGCCCCTGAAAGCGTCTCCAATCACGTTCTGAATTGCCATATCGGCGGTAAACTGCGAACCGTCATAGATATTAGATGTCTCGCGGAACGGGGAGTCGGTGCCGGAAACATCGTGATGGTCGCGGCCGAGGACGATGGGAGCCGTGATATCGCCATTTCGGATAGCCTCATTGAAGGCAAGGGCAATCTTGGTGCGGCCCTCGCAATCGGCATAGAGGATTCTGGCCTGCGAACCTACTACGAGGTGATTTCTACCCGCTTCCTCAATCCAATGGATATTATCATGCATCTGCCCCCTGATCTCCTCCGGAGCATCTTTTGCAATTTCTGTAAGGACTTTGACAGCAAGGGCATCGCTCTTTGCAAGATCCTCGGGGTCTTCCGACATGCAGACCCACCTGAACGGGCCGAAACCGTAGTCGAAATAGAGAGGGCCCATTATATCCTGGACATATGACGGATAGCGGAAATGTCCGTCTTCTGTCATAATATCGGCTCCGGCACGGGAACTTTCGAGAAGGAAGGCATTGCCGTAATCGAAGAAATACATCCCCTTATCGCTCAGCCGGTTGATAGCAGCGACATGACGCCTCAGGGAGGCCTGGACGGCCTCTTTGAATCTATCCGGTTCCTCTGCCATCATCCTCTGAGACTCTTCGAGGCTATATCCAACCGGATAATAACCTCCCGCCCAAGGATTATGGAGAGAAGTCTGATCGGAGCCGAGATCAACCTTAATATCCTCATCTGCAAGTCTTTCCCAAAGGTCAACTACGTTTCCTACATAAGCGAGAGAAACGACTTCCTTCCCCTCGACAGCCTTTCGAATACGGGGAATGAGCTCGTCGAGATCATAGTGGAGCTCGTCCACCCAGCCCTGATCGAAACGCTTCTCGGCAGCAAGTGGATTGATCTCCGCCGTCACGCTGACAACACCCGCTATATTTCCCGCCTTCGGCTGGGCTCCGGACATTCCACCGAGCCCCGCAGTCACGAAAAGAAGGCCATGCATATTTTCATTATTGCCCTCTACCCCTCTGGCTTTCAGCTGCTTCCGCGCAGCATTCATCACAGTGATCGTAGTGCCATGGACAATTCCCTGCGGGCCGATATACATATAGGAACCCGCCGTCATCTGACCATACTGCGAAACTCCGAGGGCATTGAATCGCTCCCAATTGTCCTTTGACGAATAATTAGGGATGACCATGCCGTTTGTGACCACCACCCTCGGAGCATCCTTGTAGCTCGGGAAAAGGCCCATAGGGTGGCCGGAATACATAGCAAGGGTCTGCTCCTCGGTCATTGTCGCAAGATACTGCATGACAAGCCTGTACTGGGCCCAATTCTGGAAAATGGCCCCATTGCCTCCATAGATAATAAGCTCATGCGGATGCTGGGCAACCCTTGGATCAAGATTATTCTGGATCATGGCCATAATCGCCGCGGCCTGGGGGCATTTCGCCGGGTACTCCCCTATCGGGCGCGCGTACATTGGATAATCCGGGCGGAAGCGGTACATATAGATGCGTCCGTAGTCCCTTAGCTCGGCGGCAAATTCGGGAGCGAGGGTCTCATGGAATTTAGCAGGGAAATACCTGAGGGCATTCCGGAGCGCAAGCTGCTTTTCCTCCGGAGTCAGGATATCCTTTCTCTTCGGAGCATGATTGACCGAATGGTCATATGGTTTGGGATCCGGAAGGACATCCGGAATGCCGGAGAGAATATCTTTCTGAAAATCTGTCATAGTGCTATATTGTGGTTTACGGAATCAAGTATATCGTTTTGAATATCAATTGCTTCCTTAATAATAGCCGACGCCTTTGAGGCGAGATCTTCTGCGGTTTTCCGGTCTTTTAGGCCAGCGGCGTTGATGCGGACATTGAGATCCGCTCCCCTTATCGCCGCAACTGCGGCGAGAGCCGCAACTCCTGCGTCGGAAGCGGATGCCGGGTTGCCTTTCTCCGCCATTTCCTTCGCAAGGGGAAGAGCCTTCAATGAAGCTTCCATCGTCCTTAGAGGCACTTTCGCTGCATTCAGGGTCGCTTCCTCAAGGGCGGCAGCGCGGGCGGCTTTCTCCTCGGGGGTGCCTTTTGGCATAGCGAAGACATCCATAATCCTATTGAATGCGCGGGTATCTTCGTCTACGAGGGTCAGCAGCTCGTTCATTATGCTCTGGCCCTTTTCGGCCACATCGGAAAACTCTTTCCAGCGGTCATCCCATCCTCTTTTATGAGCAGAGAGATTGGCGACCATCGTCGCAAGAGCCGCACTTAGTGCACCCATGTATGCCGAGATCGAGCCTCCCCCGGGAGCGGCCGATTCGGATGCCGTCTCCCTCGCGAAATCTTTGACGCTCATCCGGATAAGCTTCTCTCTTTCTGCTGCTTCTGCCTCGTCGTCAATAAGATATTCAATCACCTTTTCTTTGGGATTGAAAGGCTTCAGGTCGTCAAGGGACATGGATTTAACGGCAAGGCGGATGATCTCTTCCTCAGGAAGGCCAAGAGAGCGCTGTTGCTTTTCAAGGTAATACCTTCCGGCCTCAAGAAGGACTCGCTTGGGGACAAGACCGACTATCTCGGCTCCTGTGACTCTGAGACCGCGGGCGGCGGCGGCACGTGAAACCTCCTCGAAGGCTTTGTGAAGAGGTGTTGCATCTATGTCTGTTATATTCATAGATACCTGAGCAATACCGTATTCGTCTATAAACCAGCCAATTGCCTTACATCCTTTGAGAGTCCCCGGGATCCAGATGTCGTTGCCGTTCTCGTCTTTAAGGACCTTTCCCGTCAGGGATCCGCCCTCCCTTGCCTTGCGGCCTTTCTCGCGGACATCGAAAGCCACCGCCATCGCCCTTCTCGTCGAGGTGGTATTGAGATTGAAATTGACGGCCACAAGGAAATTGCGGGCACCGACATTTGTAGCTCCGGATTTAGCGACGGTCTCGTTGAACTCACCCGGTCCGAAATCCGGCCTTCTATCGGGATCAGCAACTTTTTCCGGCAGAGCTTCGTACTCCCCTTCCCGACATACTGCAAGATTCTTTCTCTCTGGCTTTAATGCCGCGGCCTCATAGCAATAGCATGGAATGCCCAGAGATGAAAAAATGCGCTCAGCGAGGCTCCTTGCCAACTCAGCGCATTCTTCCAGCGTAACACCGGAAACAGGGACTAGCGGAAGCACATCGCATGCTCCCGAACGGGGATGGGCGCCATGATGATGCCTCATATCGATAAGCTCCCCGGCGGCTTTCACTCCTGCGAAGGCTCCCTCGACTACCGCCTCCGGAGACCCGACAAAAGTCACTACCGTCCTGTTGGTTGCCTCTCCCGGATCTACATCCAGAACTTTAACTCCCTCTACGGCAGCTATTTCCGCCACAATCTGATCTATTACTTTCTTATCCCTCCCCTCGCTGAAGTTCGGGACGCATTCAATTATTCTCTCCATTTTCTATGGCTCTTTAATCTCCGTCAATTTCGATTGGCCTGACCCTGTAGTTCCTGTGATTCTGTGGGTTGACCTCAGTCCCTTACAAGGCCGAAAAACATCGGTTATTAGTTTACGCTAATGTACGAAATATTTTCCGAATCATGGTCGCATTCTTCCTAAAATCTCACTATCTCTGCCTCCGATAAAGAAATCACCCGTATTTCAAATCACCCGTATTTCCCTGCGAGGTCCTGTATTCCCTTGCGAGATCACGCCTTCACAATACTCAGCCTTCACCGTACTTTGCCTTCACAATACTCAGCCTTCGACTAATTTGCTTACACCCCTTCCTAACCGCCACATAAGACAAGGCCTCATAAACGTTGCTTCGGGACTTGGCAGTGTTGCCGTTCCGTCCATGAAAAAGGGCCGGGTTTCATGGATGAGATTGAGTTAAGTGGCGCAGGTGCGAAAAAATGATGGGGACCTGCTCCGTTACTAAAATATAAACATTTGGCTATCAGCTATTTGTAAATAATTAATGGCGCAGATCAGCACGAAAAAATCGCACCTGCGCCATTTCATGTCTCACCTGCGCCATTTTCATGTCTCACCTGCACCATTTCATGTCTCACCTGCACCATGTTTTTGTCCCACCTGCGCAGCTCTATCTTGAAAAAGGCTTTTTCAATGGATGAGATTGGGTTTTGTCGTTCCGTCCATGAAAATGGCCTGTTTTCATGGATGGGATTGTCATTTTTTGTCGTTCCGTCCATGAAAATGGCCGGGTTTCATGGATGAGATTGAGTTAAGTGGCGCAGGTGCGAAAAAATGATGGGGACCTGCTCCGCTACTAAAATATAAACATTTGGCTATCAGTTATTTGTAAATAATTAATGGCGCAGATTGACTGTTCCTGATTTTGGTTGACTGTCCGCGTGTCTTATCGCGTGTGGAAGTTGACTCGGGTTTAACTGATATTACTGGTTTTTGTTGACTATCGGGTGTTATCCCTAAGTTTGGTTTA